>JACXTT010002454.1_pt1 | contig 29418 bp, 30 predicted proteins | sample 9270951 | NCBI WGS metagenome assembly JACXTT01 (sample SAMN15532306, study PRJNA645909) | rock metagenome | isolation source: weathered quartz diorite | place: Puerto Rico | collected 2017-06-21 | reverse complement strand
GCCCAAGTGCGGGCGATCAGTTGGCGAGCGCAGAATCGCTTACACCAACGCTACCCCGAATGCTTTCGGGGCTGGCGCGGCGACTCCAGCGGAACAAGGCGATGGTGGCGATCGCACGGGAGCTGTGCGGTTTTATCTGGGAGCTCTTACGCACCCAGTCCTGTTATCGCGTGCCAGCAACTTCTGTCTGAAAAGATGGTTCGAGGGGAACAGACTAACCAACAAAAACAAAGAGAGGACACCCCTTAGCGCAACACCCACTAGAAAAACCAAGAAGGAGCGGATCTGAGGTGGCAGATCACGGTAGCCAACCCACGATGTCTCGTTAGCGTTAGGCTTGGAGCAATGCCCCAGCTGAGCACGCGTCACCTAGACTGTCGGACAAAGGCTGCGGTGAATTAAAAGAATGCCGGATAGGTCCTCCCCAAAAGAGGATAGCCCGCGAATATCAGCATCACCAACCGCCGGGAACCTAACTCACCCCGACTGATCGGCCGCCTCTCACCCGCTTCTATGTAACATATGAGAGCGATGCAAAGACTCGCACCATCCTTGCTTTTACCCCTTGACAACTACACAGCCATATCAACGAGACGGAGCTCAGCCACCGCTCTGGAAGCGAGGCTGCGCTACGGTTGAAAATACACTAATCAAGATCGACATCGACGCGCAACGCCAAAGAGCGGTTGGCTGCAGCGATTTGTTAGATGTTTGCGTTAAAAACACGCGGAGCGTCATATGAACTAAATATCATTACGCTTCGCTAAAATGGCCCGTGCAAACGCGTAAGCAGCGAAGGTGAAGGCTATCCCGGCAATGATGAAGCCTTGTGTTGGCGTCATGAACTGGCCTTCAGCTTCGCCAGCGGGAATCATTCGGTGCGTCTTATAACCACTGTGTGCGACAAGCAGCTGCAGAATGCCAAAGAGAACCAGACCCACGCCCATCAAAAGCGCATTTCGTCGCGACCTATTGGCAACGCCCATACATCTAACGATTACAAGATGAGCGACGGCGGACATCGTTCTCGAACAATACGGCGGGAGTGCGCGAGCGCGAAGACGCGAGTCGCACTAGGAAGCCGGGAGCTGGATGAAATCCAGGAGCGCGCGTCGCTCGGAATAAAAGTGTGGAAGTCATCTCAAAAGTGAAGCGTACAGCGGTCCGCCGTTCGCTCCATCGCTCGCATGGTTAGGCCACGTTAGAACGTCTCGAACCATCGCTTATCGACTGACACTTCTTCAACGATCTTCTCGCGCACTGAGACGCCAAGTCTGAACGTCTTGAGCATCTTCACTAAATCGTCGCCATCTACCAGGTCGAGAGGAGGCGCTCCGTCGCGGAGTGCCTCCTGTCGTGCGTCGCGTGTAAAAGAACCGGTGGTAATAAAAATGCCTTTGTCAGCTCGACCGACCATCGCACCACGGAAGTCGCGGATAAGCGGCGAGGAAATGCTGTCTCGGTAACGCTTGCACTGAAAGTGCACATGAAAGGAGATGATCTGACCTAGCTTGACGACGCCGCGGCCGTCAATGCCACCGTCTCCGCTACGACCGGTGATCTCGACCTGAATAAACCCTGACTCGCGGAGCAACCGCTGGCATAGCCGTTCGAAGCTCTCCGCTGGCATGCTCTTGATCGCTTCAAGTGCGTCGTCCTCCCACGTGACCTCATCGAACTCGATGACATCTTCTGACTCGTCGTCAGCCGCGAGCCTCTCTTCGCGATCCCGCGCGACTACAAAGCGCTTGACCTCGCCAAGGTCGACACGGTCCGTCTGCTGGCCCTTGGGTGTCAGTGACCAGACGCCTCTCGATGAGTTGTCGAGCAGGCCAAACTTCTTCAGGTATGTGCGCGCCCAAGCTAGATTGTAGCTGAGGCGCGTGCGATTGCCTTTATGGAGTGTCGCAATGTCTTCTTCCGAGAGCTTGAGGAGCGAGGCTACTCGATCCTCAAGCTCGGCCACTGATGCAGAGCCACCAAGCTCACGCAGAGCTTGGAGGAGCGGGTTGAACAGCTCGTCGTATTTCGGGACAGACATGGCGCGTGAGTGGCCTAACGAGAATTAGACGGATATTCGTAATATAAGACGAACATTTTTCATCTAACTCTGAATCGAATTCGGGCTGGAATCTGGCTGTATGGGCCGGGCGGGGCTCCGAATGGCCGACGTCGTAAAACTCCGGCGGGCCAGGGAAGTCGGCGCTCCGGCCCGGAGGGGCACATGAAGTAGAATTCGTGCACATCGTTCAACGGTCAACTATCAACTATCAGCTGTCTGATTACAGACCTAGCGGACGTAAAGAAAAATCAAGACACCTATTACTGGCAGCATGCCAATTCCAAGGTAGAGCCACCACCAGATCACAGCCTGAGGCTGCATCATGCGACGCTGCTCTCGCAGCTGCCTCACTCCGGCGACAATCGCTGCCAGGCCACACGCGATGAGGACTGCGGATACAGTCGCCAAAAGAATGACCAAAGGCTTGAGATTCACGTGATTCTCTTTCGATCTAACAGATGGAAAATCAGTGAGGCAAAATGGCTAATGCACCGGTAAGCGCTTAATCATCTGCAGGTCGAGCAATAGATCTGGGCCGGGCGGCTGTCATCACTGAGGGGCGGTGGGAAAGGTGAAAGATATGCTTTCTGCGGTCTGATGCGATTAACAGGAAACCCGTAATCCCGATGATTCACCCATGCATATGTTGCGGTGCTTGGAAAATACACGGCATAACTAAAAGTATACAGTCCAGGCTTACTCCGAGTAACCGACTCAACCGGAACCTCGCCCGTGGTGGGATTAGGTGTCGGCGGGCTGTCTGCCAACCAGCACCCTTGTTTGAGAAAAACAAAGTTTTCCTGACCATTTGGACACCGACGGTTGAGAGCACCTTTACGCCTTAGATAAGCGACAGTGCCGGCGGCTAACTCGGGCCACGTTTTGAGACCCAAACCTTGATACACACACGCCAGACCGGGGCAGCCTCGATCAAGATTGGCGTTCTCATCCTGCGATAGCGACCTCAACTTAGCCATTAGTTTCACTAGCTCCGGCCTGGTGATTTCCTGGACGCTGTTGAAGCCATGCGCATCAAGAGCTGGCAGCGAATCGTGAACGGTCGGCCCTCGCTGCGTGTACCGAGGTACACCACGCTCTTCCTTAAGCTGCGTCTCGTGCATGATGATCAACTTTCGCCAACCTGCTATCTCATGCGTTCCGACACTAAGAACCACCAGAGCAGCGCTGATGAGAATGAGCTTTCTCACCATCTAAATCGCCGCTTTAGGTGAGCTGAAGCTTTTGCTGTAGAATCCAGACCGATCGAAGCAGCAAACGCGTCGCTTCCCCGCAGCGAGCATCGAGCAGACATTGTCGACCCGGCGCGCGCGAGTCTTTAGCTGCTTGGCGGACACGACCCAATGGATCCAATCTGTGCGCGCATTGCGCGTGATGTCCGACCATAACGCACGCGCTTTCGGAGCGGCCGCGAGCGCCTTCCGCAGATCTGGCGGCACCCTGGGTTCCAGTGCCTCCGGCGCAATCTCCACCGTGACAACGTCGCCCGCGTCTGCGCCTGCAGCTTCGCGCATCTTCCGGGTCACTCTGAGCCAGTGGCTTTTTTGGCCGTCCGGCTTGAGCGTGGCTCGAAAGCGGAATCCATTGATGGTGCCTTTGACCGTCGTCATACCCCGCGAGGGAAGCTTCGCACTGGCGTCCTTTGGTAGGGTGAGAAAGGTCCAGGAGCCGCCCTTCGCGGTCGCCGCCGGCCGGAAGAGTTTCGCTCTGAAACGGATCCCAGCGGTTGCCTGCATTGTCACCGGTGAAGGAACTTCATCAGCCACGGAAAATACTGCTGAAAGAAAGCAACCGCTTCGGGATCACGATGCATCGCCGACACGGTGTGGACGCCGACCGCCCCACCACCAAAAGCGTAATAGCCGGCTGCACCGCCGCCGATGGCGATGGTCCCAATAGCGGCGCCACCGATAGCGATACCTCCGATGGCCCCGCCACCGATTGCGATCAGAACACCAATGGCGCCGCCGCCAAACGCAAAGATGCCAATGGCCAGGCCGCCGAACGCGAAAATGCCACGGGCTAACCCTCCGCAGGCAAACCACCCGGTGGCGATGTCTCCGAACGCGAAAATACCGCGAGCGTGTCCGCGCATCTCCCCGCGTTCCCAATCAGGACCACAGGCCACCGCCCAGAGCGGCAGGCCGCAGAATGTCCGCGCTGACTGACGACGGACGCCCTTAAAGGGGAAACCTGAAACTGACTGAGCAGACAAAAGCTGAGTCTTTGCCTTGGCGAACTCTTCTTCGCTCAGCGCGCCCTCGGCGCGGAGCTTGGCGAGTCGTTCAAGTTCTTGAGCGATGCTCATACCTTAACGGATCGAAGACGCCTTACGAAACCAAGATGAGTTACGGCTGCGAGCATCTTCATCTCAACGTCTCAACCCTCAACTTTCTTCGTGCAACGGCTCGCAGTCCCGCCGCCGAAAACACCGGTAAGCGCTTGATCATCTGCAGGTCGAGGAATAGATCTGAGCCGGGCGGGTGTCATATCTGAGCGGCGCTGGGAAAGGCGAAAGATACGCTTTCTGCCGTCTGATGCGATTATGGCACAAAATTAAAGCGCGCACGTGGCTCAACCTTAAGCTCACTGGCTTCAAAACGATACCGCGATCGCGGGAACAGATCTTACGCGACTAGCAAATCTGCAATGCGTAAGTTACTGGGTTCCAATCAAAAGACCCGAAGCCCTCCCGAGTGCCAATCAGGTTGGCATAAATGCTGATAATAGGCGCCGAAGTGAGTGCGCCTAAAAACAAAAAGAATGCGGTTGCCGGGGCCTTTGTTCGTTCTTCACGACGCCGGCAAGAGAAAGATTTGAAAGTTCAATCGGAGCGGGCCGAATTGCCGCCGCGTGTTGCAAGATTAATTTCTGCCGCGATCCGAGTCTGGGAACTCAAGCGAAGAATCCGCGCGACCTTATGCAACACGCGCGCTCGCGCGTAGGAACAGCATTTTACCAAACCGGTTGACGCGATGCTGATGGTATCAACGTCTAAAGTGGACGGCATGCCACGGAGGTCAGATGTCGGAGGTCGGAGTTAGAGCAAAATAGTTGAGAGTTGATTGAACGGCGACAATCGCGCCTTTGGTTGAGAGTTGTGTAGAGGAAGCAAACACGCAACGCTCAACGCCCAACGTCCAACGCTCAACTACAGAGGAGCAATCAGCAATTCTCTCAACCGCTGAGATTATAGTTCGAAGAACGTTGTTAACCGGCGCAGAAAGGTGGCGCGATATTCTTTTTCCCGGGCGCTCTGCTCGGCCGATGAACCGACTTCTTTGATGATTCCTTCGGTCTCGATTTTTCGTTTAGCCAGAATGTCGCTCAGCTGACTGAGGCAATCGGGTGATTGGCGCAGGATCTCGGCCATGACCGATTTGCCGATTTCCATGACGTAGCAATCGGCCTCGGCCCGCACGGTTGCGCTTCGCCGTTCGCCAGTAAGCAACGACATTTCGCCGAAACAATCGCCCGAGCGCAACGTGGCCACCGGAATTGCGCTGCCATTTTTTGAGACTGAAACCTGAGCAGCGCCGCGCAACAGCACGAACATCGACTCGCCTTCAGCGCCTTCCTCGATGACGCGCTCGCCGCGCCCGAAGTGGTTCAGACGCGATTGCTTTACCAGGCTGTCAATTTGGTCGTCGGAAAGGCAGCTTAGCAGCGATTCGCCACGCAAAATTTCCCGCGCTTCGGCGTGCTCCGCATCGAGAGCTGGGGCGGTCCGGCGTTGGACCTGGAGCGTGCGGATCGGGTAGGGAATGGTGATCCGTTGCCGTTTCAATTCGTACCAGACATTGGTGCGCACGGCATCGTTGATCTCGTTGATCCGGGCATGATTGCCCATGTAGAACTTGATTTCATAAGTGATGGCGTGGTCCGCGAAATCGACCAGGAAGACTCTTACCGGCGGAGTGGCGAGGACTCCATTAGCGGTGGAGGCGGCGCGGAACAGCGCATCTTTCACGCGACTCGGGGGGGTGTTGTAATCGACGCCGACCCGGATGCGCATGGCGTGGACGTTGGTCGGGTAATGCAGGTTGATGATCGTTTGGCGAACGATCTCGTTGTTCGGGATGTCGAGGTAGATGGTGTCGTTGGTGCGGAGCCGCGTGGAACGCCAGTTGATCTCCATGACCTCGGCAAAGCGTTCGCCGACCTGCAACCAATCGCCTACTTTGTAAGGTCGATTAATCTGCAACGACATGCCGGCGATGATCCCGCCGAAAAGATTTTGCCCGGCAAAACCGAGAATGATCGCGGCGATGCCGGAGCCAGCGAGCACGCCTTTCAATTCGCGTTCGGCGTGATAACCGACGCTCAGGATAACGAGCAAGGCGATGAGAAAGATAAAAAGCGCGACGACTTCGCGCAGGAAATGTGGGATGGGCGTTTGTTTGCGTTTCTCGAAATAAAAATCCCAGAGGTAGCGATTGATCAATGCGACCACGAGCGTTGTACTCAAAAGGATGGCGACGGCGCCGATGTGATCGCGCCAACTGGCATGCACACCGTAAACGGCGAGGCCGGCGTAGAACGCGAGGGTAAACGAGAAGAGCTGATATAAGATTCCCAGGCGCACACCGGCGCGGTGTTTCAGGAATCGTCCAACGGCGAGCGCGAAAAAGAATGTCCCGATGAAAACGGCAATTGTGGTCGCCGCTCGCTGCGTTTCAAGCAAGGTCGTGAACATCGCCTGACTGACGAACATACCAAGAGGCAGGCCAGGGGACAAGTTGCCAGAAAGTTGAGAGTTGAGAGTTGAGGGCTGAGCGTTGAGAGAGGTTGAGAGCTGAGAGCTGAGGGCCGGGGGGTGAGAGACCTCCAGTCAATTGAGGGTTGCTGATTGAGCGCGAAGGGAATTACAAAAGCGGAATGTTTAACTTTGAAAAACTTGATGTTTGGCAGGAGGCGATCGAGTTCGCGGATCTTGTGTATGAATTAACGGGCACGTTTCCAGATGACGAGCGTTTCGGGCTAACGAATCAGATGCGTCGTGCTGCTGTTTCGATCTCGTCCAATCTTGCGGAAGGAAGTTCGCGTGCGTCGCGGATCGACTTTGCGCGCTTTGTAGAAATCGCTACGGGATCCCTTTTCGAAGTTGTGTCGCAATGCACGATTGCACTTCGACTAAAAATGATCACGCGGGACAACTACGATCGAATCTACGTCGGAGCTGAGAAGCAAAGCAGAATGCTTAGTGGATTGCGCAAGGCGCTTGGTGGAAAGTAACCCTCAACTCTCAACCAAGAACCCTCAACCGCGTTTTAAAAGCGCGGCGATTATCCGCGCGGTTTCTTTTTCGCCAGCTCGTCCAGACGGTGAATGATGTCGCTCAAGAGAAGTTCGTTCTTGAGATTGAGCTGGTAATCGAGGTTGGCGCGCAAGCGATCTTTCTGCGCCTGCCGGTTCTGCGACATCATGATAATGGGCGCCTGCAATGCCGCCAGCATGTTGAGCGCGGTGCTAAGCAGCAGGTAAGGATAAGGATCGAACCCTTTGTTCCACAGCACCAGACTGTTAAAAAGCACCCACACATTGAGAAAAGCGAGGAAGATGATGATGAATTTCCAGCTTCCGCCAAATTCCGCGATTTTGTCAGCGGCGCGGTCGGCGAACGTGAGTTGCGCCGCTTCCAGCTCATTTGCATTGCGCGAAATGCGATGCCGCAGAAGATCGTCTGTGCGCCGTAGCCGTCGGGTCAGAGCGGTCAACAACTCCAAAGTGACTCGCGGATCACGCCTGATGAAGGAAAGAAAATCGTCACGCGTCAGCTTGGCCAGACGCGCCTCCTCGATCACTGTGGCGTCGGCGGAGCGGCCGCGGCCGTCGAGCATGGCCATCTCACCAAAAAAATCACCGGGACCGAGCTCAGCCAGGGTGATCATGTGACCGTCCGCGTCGGTGATGCTGATGCGCACCTTGCCCAGGTCGATCAGAAACATCGCTTCGCCGGGTTCGCCATTGCGAAAAACGACGGTCGAAGAAGGGTAATCGCGGATTGACAAAAACTCGCGGAGCTGGGTGGCAGCCTCGTCGTCAAGCGAAGCAAATAGTGGAACGGCGCGGAGCGTTTCAACGTCCATAGATTATCGACTTGGAATGGCGTCCATTATACACCGCGAGCCAGCCTCGATGGAAGCGTTGAAGCATTGCCGCCTTCGCCGAGGCTTCAGCCTTTGCACGAGGCTACGGCTCGACAAGACGGCGCGCCAGAGAATCGTTAAAGCGTTAAAGAGTTGAAAGGTTGAAAGGTTAAAAGGTTAAATCGGATTCACGATTCACGAATCTCGATTCACAATTCTCGGAATCGTCACATCGTTCCTCCTCCGTTTTAACGTTTTAACGTTTCAACGATTCACCCTTCTTGACAGCTCCAGTTCTTTCTTCAGCTCTTCCAACGCCGCTTTGCGTTCCTGGCGGATCGTTTTCACGTAAAAGATTGTTCCGCCGATGCCAAATGCGGCGGCGCCAAGGAAATTCAACTGCGGTCCGAGCTTCCAAAGATATGCGCCCACAATTGCGGCAAAGCTTACGATCAAATCGCGCACGAGGTAATATACGCCGATCATTTGTCCGCGCCGCCGTGGGTCGCAGTATCCGATGATTAGCGCTTTGCGCGAGGTGTCCCCGAATTCCTTAAAACCACGAATCATGAAGGCGACAAGAAGCGCGGAAAAACTTCGCGAGAGGAGCAAGCTAATCGGAAAAAGTGTGAACATGATAAAGGTGATAAAGACGAAAGGCTCGCGCCGGCTTCGGTCGGCAAAGTGCGAAGCGGGAATGATGCAGAACGTTGCTGCAATCACTTCTACGCTGGTGAGCACGCCTACCTGCTTCGCGTTTACGCCGATGTAGTCCATGGCAAAGATAACCACCCAGGCGAATGGAATCCGCTCACAAAAGCGGATGAGGATATCGCTCAAGAGCAGGCGCCGCAGCGGCGTATCGAATTCGAGGAAACTTCTCCAAAAGTTCCAACGCTCTATTTCTTCAGTCCTTTTCCTCGGTTCCTCGCGAAGCTGGCGCTGCACCAGAATGGTGACACTGGAGAGACAGATCGAGATAACGAGGGCGATCCGCGTGCCGCCGATCACCCCGAAGTGATCGATCAGGGCTCCACCAAGAATTGGCGCAATCATGATGGGTAATCGTTTGATCACAGATTGAGTGCCGATCCCTATCGAGTGGCGATTGGCGGCGAGAGTCGCCCCGACCAATGAAAAAGTGGCGGGCAACGAAAAACAGGTCCAGGAGAGAAAGAGAAACATGCCGGCGATAACCGCCGCCCAATGCGGGATCAACAGAACGAGCGCATAACCGACGATCGATAAGACGTTGAAAGTGAGAAGTGCGCGGCGATGTCCCCAAAGATCGACCAGAACGCCGCCGGGATACGCGTAAACAGCGCCGAGCAAGGTGCGGATCGCGTCGTAGAGGCCGATCACGAAAACAGTCGCCCCAAGCGTTTGCAGATATTTCGGAACAAAACGCATCCAGAGTTCTTCGCCCGCGCCGATGACAAAAATGGCGACGAGTAGAATGACGAGATTGCGTTTAAGCCCGAAAAAATCGACAATACGCTGCACGCGGCTCACGTGTTACTGACGCGGCATTTACATTCTGCGTAAAGCGCGTCGTAAACCACGAACTCGCGTTCGAGAATTTCGTGGTCGGCGAAACCAAGCGCTCCGAAACCGCTCGCAATCCAGCGTAAACCTTCTCCGGCCGGATGCGGCTCGCGCGGATGCGAATCCGCCGCGCGCACGATCTCGCCGAGGAGGACGAGAGCGGGATCGGTGAGCTTGTATTTCTTCAGGATAGAATTGAAGGAAACGTCTTCACCATGATGCCCGAGTTCACAATTTGGCACGTCGAACACGATTCCGTTGTCGATCTTTGTCCAATCGGTATCGCGCGAAAGAAAAACAAACTCTGCTTCCGGGTCGATAAAGTTTTTGATCAACCAGGGGCAGGCGACGCGGTCCACTTTAATTTTCCCGCGCGTGATCCCTTTCATTTTGGGAAGCTGGATTTTAAGGGTGGAGGTTCCAACTTTGCCAGCTAATGTCGCTGGGCACCAAATTGCATCGTATGATCGCCCCGAACGTGTGCCGCAGAAAAACAAATGCGTTCGTGATCGTCTGCTGTGCCATCACCGGTGGGGCGACCAGCTTAGTCCTAGCGGAGCGGCCGCTGGAATCGGGAGCGGCTGATCGTTTGCGGATTCCCGCTTCGCGTATTGATAGTCCAGTACCGGATCCGGTTGTCATTAATTCGCCGGCTGGCATTGGACCGGATGAAGCGGCGACCATCGCGCTTTATTCAAATCCGGCGCTGCGAGCCATTCGCGATCGGCGTGGACTTGCCGCAGCGCAGTTGATCCAGGCAGGAATTTTGCCGAACCCGGTCGTTTCGTACGCGCGCGATTTTGTCACCGGCGGGAACACGACCGGAACAGTCACTGGGTATAACTTCACGGCGGCCTGGGAATTCAGTGCCTTGATCCCATTTTTGCCGAAGCAAACCGCGGCGCGAAAGAATTTCCGCTCGGTGGACCTGGATGTCGCCTGGCAGGAATGGCAAATCGCGGTGAATGCGCGGACAGCGGTTTATCGGGTAATTGGTTTGGATGCGCAGGTCGCACGCGCACGTGACGCGACCGAGGGCCTGCAACAAAGCACCGATGCAGTCCGCAAAGCGGCGGAGGCGCACGAGAAAACTGTGCTCGATTTGGCAGCCGTCGAATCGGCCAGTCAGGATTCACGGGCCACCCTGCTCGGGCTGGAGCAAGAACTGGTGAAGCAGCATCTCGGCTTGAATAAAATCCTCGGCGTTGAACCGGAAACGAAGGTGGCTTTGCGTGAAGGCCTGAGTTTGCCGATGCATCTCGTGCCACCTGAGAAGAATGATTTGCTCGACGGCGTAGAATCACGCCGGCTTGATCTTCTTGGATTGCGTCAAGGGTACGAGAGTCAGGACGCTACCGTGAGGGCCGCGATCCTCGCCCAATTTCCGAAAATGTCGGTCGCTGTGGTAAGAGCAAGCGATACAACAAACGTTCACACCACCGGCTTTAACGTGGCCATCGACGTGCCTATTTTCGATCGTAATCAGGGCGTAATCGCGACCGATCGTGCCACCCGCCAAAGATTGCTTGATGAATATCATCTGAGAGCATTCGAAGCGCGCTTGGATGTTGCTACCGCGATTGCTGATATTCGTTCTCTGGATCGACAAATAGCGGCGGCGGCGGAGGCGCTGCCGCTGCTGGAAAAGCTCGTCGCCAGTGCCCAGACTGCGATCGAGCAACGAAACGCAGACGTGCTCAGTTACTACACCGCCAGAAGCAACTTGCTCCAGAAACGAATTCAGCTGATCAAGCTTCAAGAGCAATTGCTCGAAGCACACACCGCGTTGGAGATCGCTTCGGGCCGTTATCTTCCGATGAACAAAGCATTGCAACCCAGGTGAAAAAGGGACGAATCATCGCCGGCGCGATCGTCGTCGTCTTCATCCTGGGCGGGCTTCTCTGGATCGCGCAACGATTCGGGATTGGAAAAGAGGAAAAGGCGGCAGGGCCAATCGCGCAAGTGCAGGTCGCGAAGGTGGAGCGAAAAACGATCACCGAAACCGTGATTGTCTACGGAAGCGTGGTCGCGCAGCCGGGCAAAACGCACTCCGTCTCGGTCGCATTTGAAACGCGGGTGCGACACGTTCTGGTCGCGCCCGGCCAACTCGTGCGAGAAAACGATCCCTTGATCGAAATTGAATTGAGCCCGGCGGCGCAGGTGCAGTTTCAACAAGCTAAAAACGCCGCCGAAGCCGCGCGGAAGGAGTTCAAGCAAACCCAGGAGCGCTTTAATCTGAAACTCGCCACGAATCAGGAGTTGAGCGCGGCGGAAAAGACAGCACGCGACGCGGAAGTGCAACTGGCCGCGTTGCAACGCGCCGGCGCCGGGGGCGACAACCGCATTCACTCCGACCTGTCGGGTGTGGTCGCGAAAGTGGACGCGCAGGACGGGCAAATCGTCGCGCCCGGCGGTCCATTGGTTGAAATCGTGGCCGAGAGTGAAATTGAAGTGAAACTTGGTGTCGAACCGGAAGATCTCGCGGCCGCGCAAGAAGGCGCGCCGATCACGATTGTTCCGGTAAACGATCCAACGGCGCCGAAAGTAGAAGGTTCGATCCGTTTGATAACACGCCGCATCGACCCGACCACGCGCCTGGTCGATGTTTACGTCAAGTTGCCGGAAGGAACCAGACTTCTGCTCGATCAATATGTGCGCGGCGAAATTCAGCGCACCGAGGAAAGCGCTCTGGTTGTGCCGCGATCGGCGGTTTTGCCTAACGAGTCGCGTGAGTTCGAAGTCTTCACGGTGGCAAACAATCATGCGGTGAAGCATACGGTTAAAATCGGGACCGAGAATTCGAAGGAAATGCAGGTGATCGCGGATGATCTGCATCCGGGTGATCAAGTCGTGACCGTAGGCAATTACGAGCTGGAAGATGGCATGGCGGTCGAGCTGAAGAAATGAGTTTCACCGCCTGGGCGCACAGCCACTCGCGTTCCATTCTGTTTTTGCTCGGCGCGCTGGCGCTTGCCGGAGCAGTCGCCACTTTCTCTCTGCCGGTTGGCCTTTTTCCGCAGGTCAGCTTCCCACGCGTCCGCATGACTCTAGACGCAGGCGATCGCCCTGCCGAGCAGATGGCGGTGGAAGTGACGACGCCGGTGGAGGAAGCAGTGCGCGCAATTCCCGGAGTTCGTACCATACGATCCACTACCAGTCGCGGCACGGCGGAAGTCTCCGTCAATTTCAATTGGGGCGAAGACATGGTTTCGGCCATGCTCCAGTGCCAGTCGCAGGTGAACAGGATTCTGCCGAGCCTGCCGACCGGTACTTCGTTTGAGGTCGAGCGCATGGATCCCACCGTGTTTCCGGTGATCGCCTACAGCCTCACTTCGGATTCGCATTCACTGGTTGAGTTGCGCGACCTGGCGCTTTATACCTTACGCCCGGCGCTCTCCACCGTTGCCGGAGTCGCGCGCGTTAGTGTGCAAGGCGGGCGAATCGAGGAATACCGGGTCGCGGTCGATCCAGACAAATTGCAGTCGTTCAAGATGACGCTGGCCGAAGTCGCTAGCGCGCTCTCCGCCTCGAATGTTTTGGTCGCCGTCGGTCGCCTGGAGCAGTACAATAAACTTTACCTCGTCGTTTCGGACACACGATTTCGAAAGTTTGACGAAATCGAGCACACCGTGCTGCGCTCAAATCCAGACGGTGTGGTGTTGCTGGACGACGTTGCCACGGTTGAACATTCGACCGAACCGCAATGGGTCCGCGTGACGGCCGATGGTCGCGACGCCGTTCTCTTCCAGGTTTATCAGCAGCCATCCGGCAACACGGTGGAGATCGCGCGCGGAATCAAGGCGAAGCTGCGCCAAATCAAAAAGCAAATTCCCGAAGGGGTAAAGATCGCCGACTGGTACGATCAAAGCGATCTGATCGTCGCGTCCGAACGCAGCACGCTCGAGGCCATTCTTATCGGAATGGTTCTGGCCGCTTTCGTTCTGCTTATTTTTCTGCGCGACTGGAAAATTACTTTGATTGCCACGCTGACCGTGCCGGCCGTGCTCGCCGCCACGATTCTGCTCCTTTACCTGGCAAAAATGAGTTTCAACATCATGACGCTCGGCGGAATGGCAGCTGCGGTTGGGCTCATTATTGATGACGCGATTGTCATGGTAGAACACATCGCCCGTCGCGTTCGCAGTCTGGGCCAGGGGGATCTCCGCTCCGGAGTGTTGCACGCGGCCAGCGAATTCGCCAATCCACTGGCGGGTTCATCCGCCGCCACCATCATCATTTTTACTCCTCTGGCGTTTCTCTCCGGAGTCACGGGCGCGTTCTTCAAAGCGCTCTCCTTAACCATGGCGGCGAGTCTCATCATCTCATTTGTGGTGGCGTGGCTCGCCGTGCCCATCCTGTGCGCGAAATTATTGAAACAAAAGGACACTGAGATCGAGGAGCACGGAGCTTTTAGGCGTCGCGTGCACGGAATTTATCACGAAAAGATGCAGCGCCTTCTTCGCCAGCCACGGCTCGCAATCGTTTTTCTGGTCCCGCTTTTATTGTTCGGATTGGTCGCGTTCAAAAGTGTTGGGTCCGGTTTTATGCCGGTGATGGACGAAGGTGGTTTCGTTCTCGATTATATTTCGCCGCCCGGTACTTCACTCGCTGAGACCGATCGCCTCCTCCGTCAGGTGGAGGGGGTTTTAAGGGAGACTCCGGAAGTGCAGACCTACTCGCGGCGCACAGGTTTGCAGCTCGGTGGTGGCGTCACTGAAGCGAACGTTGGCGATTTTTTCGTTCGCTTAAAACCGTTCCCCCGGCGCGGAATCGAAGAGGTGATGAATGATGTTCGTGATGAGATCGAAAAGCATATTCCCGGTCTTCAGGTCGAGCTTTTGCAGCTAATGGAAGATTTGATTGGAGATCTCACCAGCGTGCCGCAGCCGATTGAGATTAAACTTTACTCGGATGACGACCAGCTGCTGCGCACGCTTCCGCCGCGAGTCGCAGACACTATTTCTAAAGTCCGCGGCGTGGTTGAGGTGAAGACCGGCATCGTGCCGGCAGGCGACGCGCTCAACATTCAGGTCGATCGGGTAAAGGTCGGGCTCGAAGGGATGGACCCTGAAGCTGTCACCAAGGCGCTCAATGATTTCCTGAGTGGCAGCGTGACGACGCACATTCAACAGGGACCGAAGTTAATCGGTGTGCGGGTTTGGATTCCGCGTGACGCGCGCGAGACCATACGCAACGCCGAGAATCTCCTTTTGCGCGCGCCCGACGGCCATTTGTTTCCACTGAAACGGGTAGCTACTCTGGTCCCGGTTAGCGGCGAGCCCGAAATCATGCGCGACGACCTTAAACGAATGGTCGCTGTGACCGCGCGCATCAGTGGACGCGACCTCGGCTCAACCGTCAGCGATGTCCGACGGACGCTGGCCAAATCCGGCGTGATTCCAAACCATGTGCTCTACACCTTCGGCGGACTTTACGAACAACAACAGATCGCTTTCCGCGGCCTGACAATCATTTTAATTGCCGCTGTCGTGCTCATATTCCTGCTCTTGCTTTTTCTTTACGAGAGTTTCCGAGTTGCCGCCGCGATGTTGCTCGTCCCATTATTCGCGGTTGCCGGTGTCTTTATCGGGCTCTGGCTGACCGCTACTGAATTCAACATCACGTCGCGGATGGGGATGACCATGATCGTTGGCATCGTCACCGAGACCGCGATCTTCTATTACTCGGAATTTCGTTCCTTGCCTGGCAGCGTTGATCGTTTGATTACTGCAGGAGTTAATCGGATGCGGGCAATATCGATGACAACGTTCGCTGCAATCCTGGCTTTGCTTCCGTTAGCTCTCGGGGTCGGTCACGGATCAGCCATGCAACAACCTTTGGCCATTGCTATTATTTCAGGGCTGATTTTTTCGCTGCCGCTGGTGTTAATCATCCTGCCTGCATTGCTCGCCATGCTCGATCCGGAAGTAACAGTTACAAAGTCAGAATGATCGCTCCTGTTTTGGCTGGGCGAGTGCGCTAGGCTATCACTTGGGCATCAACTTGAGCATGCGTCCTTCCGCAGGATCGATCAGATAGGCTGTTTTTCCTTTGGCGGCGATCACTCCGCGCACGCCCTTCACGGTCGGAACCGTTGCGACCAGGTGAAATTTTCCGTACTCATCTACTTCGGCAATGGTCAGAGTCGCAGCCTGAGAAGCCGCCGCATAGAGTAAGTTTTGTTCGGTCGAATAAGCGATGTTGTCCAGACCAGGTCCGGTTGTTATCGAGTCGGTCACTTTGCCGCCGTGTGTCGTGTCAAGACTCACCACGTGATCTCCGCAAGCTACGAAAAGAAAGCCTCGCGCGTTGTCCAGGGCCAACCCCTGCAACTCGCTGCTACCGGCCTTCCATTTCGAGACTACCTTGTGCGTCCGCGCATCGATCGCTACTGTTTCTCCTGTCTCTTCGACATTTGTGAAAAAAAGTCCGCGCTTGTTATCTACGGCATAGCCTTCGGCCAAACCGTCGAGCGGAATTTTTGCTTTCCATCTCAAATGCTGGGCATCAGAAGCATCCAATACCTGGAGAGATTTCGCCGCAGCCGGATCTGCTCCCACTCCAGGTCGCGTTGTAACCCAGAGCTCGCGAGTGGCCGCAACATAAAGAACGCCGTCCGATGTCACGGTGCGATCCGCTGAGAGCGGCACACATTCGCCGCGCGTGACCGCCTTCGTATCCATGACACAAAGCGTTGCATTCCCGCGGTTGCCAATGTAAGCCACGCCATTGCCAATACTGGCTGCGGTCGCTCCAACCGTAATCTTTCTTCCGCGCCGCTCGATTTCGCCGGTTGGAAAACCAGGGATCTGCAAGACTGCATCAGTCTTGTCGTCAATGACATCCACGCTGCCGGTGTTGCTGGCCGGCACCCATAACTTTCCCGTCGCGTGATCGTAGGCGAAATAATCCAGCGCTACGGCGCCGGTCGCCCCAGGCAGATTAATTGATTTGAGTGTGTAATTCGAGCCGGCCGCGCTGGTGACTGGCGTTTCGCTTGCTGCCAGAAAGGCTGGCAACAACGCGATGGCAAGGAGTTTTGTGTCGATCAACATCCGAGCCGAGAGAACATGGTCCACTTTAATTTTCTCGCGAGTAATCCATTTCATTGTTTAGCATCAGCTCATGGCAGGTTGGTTTTGGTATGCGGTCGTTGCCGCAATTCTTTATGGCGCTCATCAAATTTTCACTCGGCTTGCCGCCGAGAGGATCGGCGACGGCCTCGGTGGTTTCATTGTCGAAGCCAGCGCCGCATTGTCGATCCTGATTTATCTGGCCGTTCTTTGGTTCGGTGGAAGTTGGAGCCAAAAATTTAGCGCCGCAGGTTTCAACTATTCGTTGCTCACCGGAATCTGCGTCGGTGCCGGGACGATTGCGTTTTTTCTTTTGTTTCAAAAAGGCGGACCGCTCTCGGCTGTTCCCGCGATTCTCGCCGGCGGCGCGGCGATCATGGCGATCGCCGGGATTTTGTTTTTCCACGAAGCGCCCTCCTGGCAGCGGCTCGCCGGGATAATGCTTGCCATCGCGGGGCTATTTTTGTTGCGGAAATAGTATTCAATTCCGTGTTCAGTTCGTGAGAAGCTGGAGTTCGATGTAGGCTATCGCTCGCGTATCGCCAACGATGTCGCGTCCGCCGGTGAAGAGCACCGTCCGGCCCGGAGTGCGCTCGATGATGAAAGGGACATTGATTTCCCATCCGCCTGGTGATGGCGGCTCCGGGTCGTCGGTTACAACCGGCGGACCGTTCCGCAGTGGGGCGATTGTGAGCAGCGAACCGACGCCGACAAAGAGACTTCGCATCGGTTCTCAATTATTCGACATGATAGGTGCGAATCTCCGCCTGTTGAGAACCGTGATGCGGCACGGCTACGAACAAGGTGTCGCGTTCCGGGACAAAAAGTCCGGTGCGAGCGCCGCTTGCAGTATCAATCTTCGCGACGGTTTTGTAGCCGTTGGTATCCGCTTGCTCGATGATGTCGATCTTACCCGCGCCGCAGATCGCGTAGATGCGATGACGTTTGTTGTCGAAGAAAACATCATCGGGATCGCCGGAGATGTCGATCTTCGCGACTACTTCGCCCGAATCTGTGTTGAGGACCACCAATTTCGACGGCGTCCGGCAGCCGACGAACAAACGATGGTTCGACTCATCCAGCGCCATCGGAAAATTCCCGAAGGCCAAATCTGTTTTCCATGTCGCAACGACTTCGCTCTTGTCGCGATCGATCACGGCAACATGACGCGAATTCGGAACGTTTACGAAAATTCTGTTCTTCTCCAACTCGAACGCTTCAGGGTGCGCCGAAAGTTTAATTGAGCCGATTTGTTTGCCGCCGGCTGCATCCACAATGGCGATGCCGCCGCTGCCGAAACCGACATAAATTCTCTTCGCGTTCTCGTCGTAGCGAACGTTGTCCGCGTCGTCTTTGAAATTGAGTTCGCCGATCGGCTGAAACGATTTTGCGTCGTAGATTTTGAAAATCCCCCCTTTGTCGTTCGCGACAAAGAGCCGATTGAATTTCGGAACGAAAGCGATTCCCTGCGGTGAGCCCAGACCGGTGATGGAATGCACTCGCTCGCCTTTGCGAAGATCGACAACTTCGACCGTGTTGTTGCCAAGCGCGCAAACGAATAATCGGTCACCAGCGCTATCGAGCGCGAAGTGATCGATCCGTCCTTCAACGCCCGGAAGGGGAATGGTTTGCTTGAGTTTAAGTACCTTGTCTTCGGCGCGAGCCGCAACGAGGCAACTGCCAAGGGCGACGAGGATGAGGGCGCGGAAAAAAAACGGCTTCATTTGCTCGCGTAAGTGAAATTGTCGAACAAGATCACGCTGTCGGCCTTGGTCCAGACCCCGACCTTGCCTGCATTGGCAAAGGTCGTGTCCGTTACTTCGATGACTTTGTTGCCGTCGAATGTAACAGTGAATTTGCTGCCCTCGAAATCCACCCTGAGCGTGTGCCAGACGCTCGACGCTACTTTTGTGTTGAAATTTTTAAAAGCGATTCGTCGTCCTTTTACGGTGTGATAGATCGTGACGTTGTCTTCAAGCGCGTTCGCCCGTGCAACATAGTAGTTGTTCGCGTCCTGCACGCGCCAGATCACCCCGCCGCCCTGGTCTTCCTTGCCCGCGACCGGTTTAAACTTCACTTCAACGAAACCGTCCTTGATGTTGGTGGCGTTCTTGAAACAGACCGGGAACGTTGCCTGACCTGATTGTTTCAACACGTTGGGCGTGCTCGGCGCCGAATCATCTTTTTCGACAGCCCATTTTGCCGCACCGCTTCCAGTTTGTGTCGCCGTCCAGTCTGGTGGCGGCGCGCCGATTTTCAGGTCATCGAAGTTCACTGTCTCGGCACCGATTACTCCTGTTGTCATAATCATTACAATCATTGCGCGAGTTAATATTCTCATGATTTCAGCTTTGTTTAAGGTGGAGCTCAGTGCACGGGTGAGCTGATCTTGAGCAATCCGCCCACTAAGAGCCCGCCTTTAACCGCGTTTGCCAGGTCTTTTGCCCGGCCGCGGCCCCAGTAATGGAAGAAGAGAATGCGCGGCTGTTCATGCGTCATGTGCGAATGAATGGCGACAATGTTGATTTTTTCCTTGAGCAGTGATTTTAACACAGGCTGCAGTTCATCTTCTGTTACGGCGAAATCTCCGTCGACAACTGCGTTGTCGTCGCTGCCGGCGAATGCGGCCCACGTGTTCACGCCCATCGTACTGTCGATCTTAACGCCGTGCATTTTTGCGGGGCGACCGATCGTGAACTTCACCATTCCGTCTTTCGATTCGCCTTGCATCGCAAAGATCTCATTGAGAGGTGCAGCGTTAATCGAATTTTTTTCCGGCAACGCTGGTTGTCCGACGACCGAAAACGATTCCGCTGGTTTTGGATCGGGAGGGCGAATCGCTTTGACCGCGTCGTACATTTTTTTAACTGCGCCGGCCAATTGCTCGACGTTGCCTTCGCCTTCGATGTGCATGAAGAACACTTTCGGGTGATCGAAGAAGAAATGATTATGAAGCGCGGTCACGTTCAGTCTGTTATCGAGCGCCGCTGACATCGCAGCGTTGACTTCGTCTTCGAAGAGGACTGTGTCGCCCATGACCATCGCTCCGCTCTTGGTTTCAGCAAACGCCGCCCATGTGCCGAGTCCCATGAACGGCGGCATCGTCCATCCATCGACCACGACTTTCACGTCGTCCCGCGGGAAGGTGACTTTATAAACGCCCTCCTTCTCGTTCACTTTCCCCTTGAACCCGGTCAGGCTGTCGATTTTCGCCGTGTCGAGACCCGCTGATGCGAGATTGATGTTTGTGCAACAGAGCGCGGTGAGAAGTAAAAACTTTTTCATTAGAGAAGAAGGTGGATCGGCTTCTCCCAAGACGATGCGAAAGAAATGCGGCTTCGCCGCCAAAATAACATCGAGCTCGGAGAGCTCGATCCACCATTGTTCTGATTAGTGTTTCTCGCCCTTCCCTTCCTTCTCCTTGCTTTCCTCGTACTCCTTCAGGAATTTCCCTTTCTGGTTCACTTCGATGCTCCATTCCTTGCCGTTCTTGTTCACGACGGCTTCATAGATGGTTTTCCCTTCTTCCGTCTTTTTCTCGATCTTCACGATCTCATTGGAGCCGGCTTTGTCTTTGATTGTTGTCTGAACCGCGGCGGGCAGATCGGACATTTTGACGGTCTGCTCGTTTTCCTCCTCGGCGGAGAAAAGAGCCGGACAAGCCAGTCCGGCGATTAGGGCGATTGATACTGTTGCGATTGTTCTTTTCATCTGTGTTGTTACTCCGATTTAGTTGATGTTTACTGTATTTCGTTCAAAAGACGCAGCTCAGATGTAAAATCAAATCGTATTTGCAATACATCTTTCATTCGGCAGGGTGAGGGCAGTGAAGTCGACGTCTTGGCTACTTCTATTGTTCAGCCTTCCGACGAAGCGCAATACCGAGCGCGTAGCGGTGTGGCGCCGTCTGAAAAAGATGGGCGCAGTCCAAATTAAGACATCGACCTACCTGTTGCCGGACGAGACCGCACAATACGAGCAGTTTCAATGGCTGGCGCAGCAGATCCGCGATTACGGCGGCGATTCCACGCTAGTTCGGGCCCAGGACATCGAGGGGCTAACACGAGAGAACGTCATTGCAATGTTCAACGAAGCGCGCGCTAAAGATTATGCCGCGTTGCGCAAAGCTCTCCAGGGTTTCATTACGCGCCGAAAGAAAATGGATGCGGAGGAGGCAGCGTCTGAGCTGGAGCGGCTGACCCGCCAGTTTCGTGAGATTCGCGAGGTCGATTTTTTCGACAGTGCGCGCGGACACGACATCGCGATGTTGCTTCGACGAGCGGGAGGTGCGCGTCGATCGCGGCAGCTCGAGACGCTTGACGTAAAGCAATATCAGGGAAAAACCTGGCTGACGCGGCCACGGCCCGAAATCGACCGGGTCGGTTCGGCCTGGCTGATCTCCAAGTTCATTGACCGAAAACCGAAATTCGTATTCGCACCGAGTGCGAAGGCTGTTCCAAACTCAATCCCGTTCGACATGTTGGACGCCGAATTCTCGCATCATGGCAATTGGTGCACCTTCGAGACACTGACAAAGCGATTTGCGATTGGGGACAAGTCGGTCGTGAAGATTGGAGAAATGATCCACGACGCGGATTTAGACGACGCAAGATTTCAGCGAGTTGAAGCTGTCGGGATCGATCGTGTTCTGAAGGGTTGGGCAAAAGAGGGGTTAGGCGACGAAGAGATTTTGCGCCGCGGCTTTGAGTGTTTCGGCGCGCTTTATTCATTTCTTCAACGCCGATGAACCCAGTAGAGCGGATCGAGATGATTGCCGAGGGTAGCAATTCCGAGGTAGTCGATCGGATGGCCCCGTGGCGCGAGGTGTTTCTCTATTTCTTATTTCTCGGTTTCGTCAACATCGGCGGGCCGGTCGCGCAGATCACGATGATGTTCAATCACATGGTCGAGAAGCGGCAATGGCTAACGAAGGATCGCTTTGTTAAAATCATGGCTTTCTGCCACATGCTTCCCGGACCGGAAGCACTTCAGCTTGCGATTTACGTCGGCTACCTCAAACGCAAGTGGTGGGGCGGAGTCCTTGCGGGCCTGACGTTCATTGTGCCCGGCGCGGCAGTGATGATCGTCTTGAGTTGGCTCTACGTTAAGTACGGCGAACTGCCGCAGGTTACGCACGCGCTCTATGTCCTCAAGCCAGCCGTCCTCGGCATCATTGGGGCGGGAATTATAAAACTTGGTCGCGCCGCGATCCGGAATTTTTTCTTGGCCGTGCTGCTGGTGGGCGCGTTCGTAGGAATGCGCTTCGCGGGAATCAACTTTCTCTTGATACTGCTGATCGCCGGCATTTTGAATCTAATGTTTGAACAGGGCTTACCGCGACTGAAAAAGAGTGCAACCACACTGCCGACGGCGATCGGTGGAATTGGGTTCCTGCTCCCTTTTAGCGATTCGCGGTTGTTTCAGATCGCTTGGCTGTTTTTCAAAACTGGCCTGCTGAGTTTTGGCGGCGCGTATGCTTCGCTGGTTTTTGTGCAACGCGGCGCAGTTGCGCAATATCATTGGCTTTCTGACGGACAGCTGCTCGATGGGGTGGCCTTGAGTGTGGCAACGCCCGGGCCATTCATGTTGTTCACCACATTCGCGGGCTATCTTGCCGGCGGAGTTGGCGGGGCAGCTCTGGCTACATTCTTTGTATTTCTGCCGTCATTTATCTTCGTGATTGCTGGCGTGCACTACGTCGAAAAGGTTCGCGACAATAAAATGATTCAAGCATTTCTCGCTGGGGTCAGCGCGGCCGTGGTCGGCGTTATTGCCGTGGTGTCACTCGATTTGATTCCGCCGGCGCTCGTTGACTGGCCGACCATAATCATAGCAATCGTCGCTTTTGGGTTAATTGCCTTCCTGAAGCGAGATGTTGCCTTGGTCGCAGTTGGCGCAATGGCGGGAGGAATAGTTTTTTCAATTGTTCGGACCCTGACTTAGAACTCAGATCGGTTCGTACGTGTTTAGCGCCAAAGGCGCGGGCATTCATATCCCAGCCCGCCGCGGCGAGGATTCCATCCGACGCCAAGCCTCAGCGCTGAAAGCGCGATTCAATCCGGCCTGTTGCGAATCGGTGCCGTGATTCGCGCCGTCAGCCCTGGTTCACGATCGCGCCTGAGGCTCGCCGCGGCGAGCTGCCGTGAGAGGGCGCCTTTGGCGCGAAACACATACTTGCGTTCCAACCGCTGAAGTGAAACGAGCATCGCGGGATCGCAACCCCGCCCGAAAAAAGTCAGCTTGAATAAAAATCGGTTCTGGGGCGGATGAATGCCCCAGAACCGCCAACGTGTCTTGATTAATTCTTCTCGGTCTTCTCTTTGTTCTCTTTGGTCTCCTCGTGCTTGTTCACGAGTTTGCCGTTCGCATCAAAGGCAAAGCCCCACTCTTTGCCGTTCTTCTCGATGACGGCTGCGTAGTTCGCGCCCTCTTTTTCCCAGCGAACGATTTTGCCACCTTTGGCCTGTGTCTCAGCAGCCTGCTGCACCGCAGCCGGGACATCCGAACTGCTGATGGTTTGTTCTTCGTGTTCCTTCGCTTGTGCGGCTGTGCCGAACGCGAGTCCGGCGCTGACCGCAACCACTGCAATTAGTTTCGGTGTTTTCATGGTTGGTTGCTTTGACGTGGGCATGCCAATGGTTGTTCGAAAAATAAAAGCGGGGTTGGAATAGCAGAAATTATGTTATTTCGAGCGCCATCATGGCTTTGGATCATCCGGGCGACCACGGGCAGCGCGTTTCAGACTCGCTGGAATCAATAAAAACGGCCGGATGCTTTTATCTGCCTCGCGAATGTTCGTTCCGCTCTGGAGTGAACGCGTTGGCAAAGACAAAATTGGCTACGTTGCGTCCCTGCGCGATCTCTTCTGTTTTATATCAAAGACCCAATGGAAAGCGAAGAGAAGCTCCGCGGCATAAGCGGTAGGGTGATGAGACCGGCGGTTTTTGGGATGAACGCAGTCCTGCGTGCGTGCTACAGACTCGTTCCGCCAACTCGCAGGGCTTCTCGAGCAAGATTGCGAGTCAGCGCTGGCAGGCTTTTCGCCGGCCCGAGCTGTGCAGGCGGATGTAGAAGTTGACAAGAATGCCCCAGCCAGCGTGTAAAGGTAGAGCTGATGCGTGTAAGAGGTAAACAGGCGGCTATAATTGCCATGCTTATCGCGACGATTGCTTTCGGGCCCTCCGCCATGGCGGTTGAAGTAACCGAGCCCGCAGGGGCAGCGCATGGTTATCCCGGTTTGTGCGACTTGAATGGGAGAAAATTGGCTGACGGCGAATTCAGACAATGGATTCAAAACGATCGGCTGCACATTAACATCACTTACAAATTTCCCGACGGCCAATTTTTCGAGGAGAACGCATTGTTCCGCCAAGCGCCGGAATTGATCGAGGAAAAATGGTCGTGGAAGGAAGTTAAGAACGATCAGCCGCAGCGCGAGTTTGCCGCAGATTTTCTGGCGAAGACAGCTAGCGCGCACATCTACAAAGACAACAAACACGCCTTGGAGGTGGTCGAGGTTGAGCCAGGCCGCACTTTTGCTGGATTTGGTTTCACGCTTGCGCTCGGGAACTTACGCAAGCGGCTGGTCGGTGGAGAACAAATCGAGCTGAAAGCGATCGGCTTTGCGCCCAAACCAGTGCTCAAACCGCAGGTGGTGACCGTGAGAATTTCGTCCGCCGGTCTCGACCGAATGAAAATGTCGGGACGATTTTTGACGGGCTATCGCTTTATCATTCACCCGGAGGTTCCTGCGATCGTGAAATTGTTTATCCACGTTCCCGACACAAAGATTTGGCTGACTTATCCACCGCCCGCGGGTTTTCTTCGGTGGGAAGGCCCGCTCGTTTTGCCAACGGATCCGATGGTCCGTGTCGATCTTGTTTCCGATACGGTGGGCGGGCCCGCGGAACCTGTGACTGGCGAGTAGCTGGCAATAGTGAAAGAACCCTACCCTCGCTCCCAGATTCCCGCGGTGGCGAGCTCGATAAGGTGACCGTCTGGACCGCGGAAATACAAACTGCGAGCTCCGCTTTCCCAGCTGATTTCACTGAGAAGATCGACATCATGTTTGGCCAAGCGCGCTCGCCAGGAATCCACCGCGTCTTGCGAAATGCCAAACGCGATGTGTCCAGGACCTCGACCATCCTGCTCTGGCAAAGCGCATGAGGGCAGAAGATCACCACTCAATGTTTTGTTAGGCGTGTGCGCAGCCTTGCGACTAAAGATGAGCAGATACCGTTGATCGCTTGCGCGGAATACACAGCCTGTGTCACTGGCCTTGACTTTTGGCAAAGCCAGAACCTGCTCGTAAAAAGCTGACGCGCGCGCCAAGTCCTCGACGAAGAGCGCGGTTTCAACGAGGCCTTTCAGTTCTGCTTTCTGATCAACTTTTTCCATTGTGCGTACGACCCGTTGTAGGCTGGATCCGGCGGGTCTGGCAAGATTGTGATGAATTCAAGCATGTGGCCGTCCGGGTCTCGGAAATAAATCATCGCCGCTGGAGCCCAGCCAATTACAGTTGGCTCGTCTGTTTTCTCGCCGTCGAATCCAAGGGTTTCGATTCGGTGTCCATTTAACTTTTTAATCGCGGCGAACAGGTCATCGAGAGAAACCGCGAACGCCAGATGGTGCTTCTTAACTACGCCGTCACGGCTTCCATACGCAGTATTCGGCCCCCACAAACCGATCATCGCTTTTTCCTTCGCGTCGGCCCACATGAACACGATGTCGCGTGTCGGATCGCGACAGGCGAACGGCAGCCCGACGATTGCGCGGTAGAATTTCTCTGCCGTCTTTGTGTCTGCTACTGGAAGATGTGCTTCGTAAAGATGCATAGCTGCGTGCTGACTGACACGGCGTTTGCCAAGGTAGTGCGGGCGGTTCGTCTCTGGCAAGCGAGCTTGCCCTGCAACATTTGTCTCGCCTAAGCTGCGCGCATGTGTCGCCAATCTTGTTCTTTAATCTCACGCCACGCCGTCGCCCCTCTAGGGCTGGTGCTCTTTCTCCTAATCTTGTCCGCCGACCGGGTGTTCGCCGTTTCACCGATCCAGGAGCGCGCCGATCGTTTTTTGAAATTGGCAAGTGCCGGTTACCAGGCGCTTTATCGGGTAAACAGTGAAGCGCAGTGGGTCTCGAGTACTGACGTAACGCCGGAGCACGATGCCGCGGCAGAAGCGGCCGGCAAGGCCTATGCGGCCTTTAGTGGGAATCCGGCGCTGATTACAGAAGCGCGCGAATTGCTTACGCATCAGAAGGAATTGAACGAACTGACGGTTCGCCAGTTGAAGCAACTGCTCCTGAATGCGGCCGAAGGGCCGATGACCAATCCCGAGCTGGTCGCGAAACGCGTCGCTGCTGAGACGAAGCAGGCGTCGATCCTCAACAGTTTCGAATTCAAACTCAACGGCGAAAAAATTACCGCCAACCAGATCGACGACAAGCTAGAGAAGAGCGCCGACCTCAACGAGCGAAAAGCTGTCTGGGAGGCGTCCAAAGAATCCGGACCAGCACTAAAGCCGAATCTCGTGACGTTACGCGATCTCCGTAACGGGGTCGCCAGGGAGATGAAGTATCCGGATTATTTTTCGCTCCAAGTCGCGGCCTACGGAATGACCACGGACGAGATGCTCAAGATGCTGGACGACTGGATAGCGACGCTCCGTCCCCTTTATCTCCAACTGCACACCTGGGCGAAGTACAAACTGGCGGAGAAATATCATCAGCCTGTGCCGAAAAAAATTCCGGCGCACTGGATCAACAATCGCTGGGCTCAGGAATGGCCGGGGCTCGTTGAAGCAGCGAGCATCGACAAGTACTTTGAAGGCCGGCAGCCGGAGTGGATTGCGCGCACGGCAGAGAAATTTTACACCGGGCTCGGGTTTTCGCCGTTACCGAAAAGTTTTTGGGAAAAATCTGATCTTTACCCGGTGCCGGCGGGCGACAAGCGAAAGAAGAACTCGCACGCTTTTTGCAACCACATCGACCTCGAGAAAGACATTCGTTCACTGCAGAGCATAGAACCGAACGCCCGCTGGTTTTTTACGGCGCATCATGAGCTCGGGCATGGGCACTATTTCCAGGCTTATTCGCGTCCGGAAGTCCCATATTTATTGCGGCTCGGCGCGAATCCTGGATTTCACGAAGGGATTGGCGAATTAATTTCTCTTGCTTCAAGCCAAGTCCCATATCTGCAATCGCGCGGCATTTTGCCGGCCGAGTTCAAGGCCGACAAGATGGCGTTTCTGCTCGACGATGCCCTCGCGCGCTCAATTCCGTTTATTTATTTCTCGTGTGGAACGATGCCGCATTGGGAGGCTGACATTTACGCTCGCAATCTGCCGCCCAACGAATGGAACGCGCGCTGGTGGAAATACGTTTCCGATTTTCAAGGCGTTGAGCTGCCCTCACCGCGAAGCGAGGAATTTTGCGACGCCGCCACTAAGACCCACATCAACGATAATCCGGCTTACTATTATAACTACGCCTTCGCCACGGTGTTTAAGTTCCAGCTGCACGATTACATCGCGCGCAAAATTCTGCATCAGCCACCGCAATCCTGTAATTATGCCGATAACAAGGAAGTGGGCACGTGGTTGAATAACATTCTGAAAAAAGGCGGCACGGAAGATTGGCGCAAGGTGTTGAAGGACGCGACGGGCGAAGACATTTCCACACGCGCGATGATGGAATATTTCAAGCCGCTCATGGCCTGGCTCGAAGAGCAAAACAAAGGGCGCCAAATTGGCTGGGAATAGGATCAGATATCGGAAATCAGAAGTCAGAAGTCGGACATCAAAAGGGTCGAGTGAGTCGAAATCTGCATTTTCGATCTTAGTGCGGCGATTGATTCGGCAACGATTGGTTTGTCTTTGCCTGCGCTTTCATGATTTGCGCCTGTATCGTGGGCATCAAGTCCGCCGTGTAGGCGCCGAATTTCTTCATGGCCGATTTTCCAACCGGCGAGCCGTAGAAATCTGCAAGCGCTTTCAACTCTTCAGTGGTGAAATGTTTTATCATTGCATCGATCATCGCTTTCGTGATGGTAGGCACGTCTAGATTCGACGTCAGCGTGGTTTTGAATTGTGCACGTTGATCCAGCGGCAAATTTACCGCGATCTTGTCGGCCATATCTTCAAACAACGCCTTCGGCGGCGTCGCTTGCAGGTAACGTTCTGCTTCTTGTCGCAGTGTCTCTGGCGTGTCCGGCGCGGCGATGATGGCCGATGCGATTGATGCGAATACGGCTGCGGCGGCAAAGCTGGTTCTCATAAAGGTATGGTTTTACCAATCCATAACCGTTTGCCCTTTGCGACACCAACTTTTTCCTCGAATTGCGGCGGCCGGGTGATTTGTCGAGCTTACCTGAATGCGTATTCTGGTGATCACGGGCGCGGGCATTTCGGCCGAGAGCGGGACCCCGACTTTTCGCGGCAAGGATGGTTACTGGCGAAATTTTGATCCGACAAACCTGGCGACGCCGAAACCATTTGCGCGCGATCAAAACTTAGTTTGGGAATGGTATTGCGAACGCCGACACCAAATACGCGAGGCCAAACCGAATTCGGCGCACGACGCGATTGCCCGGCTATCGATTTCCGCCCGCGAGTTTTTGCTCGTCACCCAGAACGTGGATGATCTTCACGCGCGCGCGGGATTAGCAAAGGAGAAGATGGTGCAGATTCATGGCGACATTTTCGTCACCCGCTGTTCGCGTTGCGATTTCAGCCGGATCGAGCCGGAGCAGGAGCATTCACCTTCTGTCACGCCGGCGAGATCTGACAGTGCCGCCAGCGAGAAACTTGACCGCTTTAAACGGGCAAGCTTGAAGGACGAGGAATACGCCGAGGTGCCGCGTTGTCCAGCATGCGCTGCGCTGATGCGGCCCGGCGTGGTTTGGTTTGGGGAGCAATTGGATACAAAAAAGATCGAGATCGTTGAAAACTATCTTAATCGGGGTTCGTGCGATCTCGTCCTTGTCATCGGCACGACCGCGCTCTTCGGTTACATCGTCGATTGGGCACTCCGCGCCCGAGGCGAGAATGGCGAGCTAATTGAAATCAATCCAGACGAAACGCCGCTATCAAGCTTGGCTACGAAATGCATCCGCGAACCGGCGGCGATAGCTTTACCACAGCTCATTTCCAAGTTGTAGGGCGACCGCATCCGTTGCCTAATTGTGGCAGGGCAAGCGGGAGCGCTCGCGCTACAAAAGCCTGCTGATCTGGTTCGTGAGCTGAAGGCAATACAGAAGCGGGATGGCGCCAAAAATTCCGAAACCGCAATCGATCAGCGTCCAGAAGAAAGGAATCCCGCGAATGGGACCGCAGACAAGCGCCATGAGGATCACACCGGTGCAGGCGACCAAGCCTACATATAAGACGCCGCGGTACCGTGCCGGATCGACAAAGGGCAGAACGAAAAATGCTGCGATGACAAAGTGCCCAAACGCGAGCCAGTCTGTCGCGTAACCGAAGAATGGGAAGCGCGCGTAGGTTTCGCGCAGGCCAAGATCGACAAACCCAACCCAATGTCGCAGACCGTGTGCGTCGACAGATGCAGTGGGATCGGAAATGCCGGTGAGTTTCGACAAGATCGACAACTCAGTGCGAAGCGGGAATGCGGTCAAGCCGCT
>JACXTT010002453.1_pt1 | contig 29421 bp, 30 predicted proteins | sample 9270951 | NCBI WGS metagenome assembly JACXTT01 (sample SAMN15532306, study PRJNA645909) | rock metagenome | isolation source: weathered quartz diorite | place: Puerto Rico | collected 2017-06-21 | reverse complement strand
CAAAAGGCGCTGAAGGAGCCGCGGACAGGCGGCGTCCTGTTCGACTGTAGCGAGAACCAACAGTGCAAGACGACCATCAACGTTTACTCGCTGAGCGCGCGAAAACGGCCGACGGTCTCGACGCCCGTAACGTGGGACGAGGTCGAGAAGTGCCTGAAGACAAAAGACCCGAGCGTTCTCGTCTTCGACTCGGCGCAGCTCCTCAAGCGGGTCGAGAAGCACGGCGACCTGTTCGAGCCCGTGATCAAGAAGAAGCAGAAGCTGCCGAAGTCGCTGCTGCAAGCCACAGGAGGCGCACCCGCGATCGAGAAGATGGCCAACCGGCGCCGCAGCGGAGGCCGCGGGCGATATCCGCCGCAAAAAGGACAGCGCAACCCGCCGGAATGAGACCACCCCTGTAAGATGCGGCCGCGCGTCGTCATCGCGGGTGCCGGCTTCGGTGGTCTGACCTGTGCGCGCGGGCTGAAAAATGCCCCGGTCGAAGTTCTGCTCGTCGACCGGAACAACTACCACCTCTTCACGCCGCTTCTCTACCAGGTCGCGTCCGCCCTGCTCGAGCCCAGCGAGATCGCGCGACCCGTCCGCCAGCTGATCCGGCCGCTGCCCAACGCGGATTTCCTCCGGGCTTCCATCAGCGGCGTCGACTTCGAGGGCCGGCGACTGCTCACCGACCAGGGCCCGATCGCGTACGACTACCTCGTGCTGGCCACAGGCGCGCAGAGCGATTACTTCGGCAACGCGTCGGTCGCCGAGCACGGCCTGGGCCTGAAGGAGCTCGACGAAGGACTGGCGCTGCGCAACCGCATCCTCGCGCGCTTCGAGGCATCGCGTTGGACGACCGACCCGGACCGCCGCCGGGCGCTGCTCAGCTTCGCGGTGGTCGGCGGAGGGCCGACCGGAGTGGAGATGGCGGGGGCGATCTCCGAACTCATCGGGCTCGTGCTGCGCAAGGATTACCGCGAGCTCGACATAAACGAGGTCCGCGTGGTGCTTATAGAGGCGGCGCCCCATGTTCTCGGAGCTTTCGTCCCCTCGCTGCGCGATGCTGCCCGGCGCTCGCTCGAGCGCAAGGGAATCGATGTGATGCTCGGAGCGAAGGTCGAGTCTGTGACCGAGAGCTCAGTGCGTCTGGTGGGCGGCCAGGAGGTTGCCGCCTGCACAGTGATCTGGACCGCCGGCGTGAGGGGGTCGGATCTCGGTCAGGCGACCGGCGTGCAGCTCGCGCGACAGTCGCGCATCAAGGTCGACGGCACGCTGCAGGTCCCAGGACATCCGGTGGTCTTCGCCATCGGCGACCTGGCCGGCGCCACCGACGGCGCGACCATGCTGCCCATGCTGATCCCTGTCGCCATGCAGGCGGGCAGGCACGTGGCCGCGACCATCTCCGAGATGGTGGCCAACGGCGGTGCGCGCGCATTCCGTTACAGGGACCCTGGCATCATGGCGACCATCGGCCGTAACTCCGCCGTGGCGCAGCTGGGTTGGGTGCACCTGTCGGGCTTTCTCGGCTGGCTGATGTGGCTCGCGGTTCACCTGGTCAACGTGATCAGCTTCCGCAGCCGCATCGTCGTGCTGGTCAACTGGGCCTGGGACTACATCTTTTACGACCGCCCCGTTCGGATCATCGTGCGGGCTCGCCCGTGAAGAGGCTCATCGCATCTCTTGTTGTCGCAGCTGGACTGGCTTCATGCGGCGGGGGATCCACGCCCTCCGTCGATGCTGCCAGGGTGCTGCGCGATGGAGCCGCCGCCATGGCGCATCTGCAGACGGTCAGCGCGACCCTGAAGCTGACCAAGGGCACGGTCACCATCCAGGGATTCGCCCTGGTCAGCGCCCGAACCTCGGTGCAGTTGCCGGCCGACAGCGACACGATCTACACGGTCAAGGAGCAAGACATCCGGTTCAGCCTCGAGGTCGTGATCGCCGCCGGCCACGTCTACCTGCACCTTCCGCTTTCAGCGTTTCGCGAGGTGACCGGCGCCGAGGCCGCAGCGTTTCCCGACATGGCCAAGCTGTTCGACCCCAATACGGGCCTGCCCGCGGTCATCCCCGCCGGGGCCAGCCCAAGGTTTGTGTCTACGGACCAGGTCGGCGGCGTCAGCGCGGACCAGATTGCGACGAGCTATACGCCGGAACAGATCCGCAGCCTTCTCGCGGACCTCAATTCGAGCGGACCGGTCAGCGCGCGGGTGTGGGTCGCCACCGGCGATCACCTGATCCGCAAGGCCGTGCTCGACGGCGCGTTCGGGGACGGCGGGAAGGAAGCCGCCGTGGAGGTCGACATCACGGGCTTCAACGCCCCGATCACGATCAGCTCGCCCACTCCGTAGTTGAGCTTCCGTAGTTGAGCAGGAGGGTTCTGCTCGCGCTCGCAGGAGCAGGCCTGTTCGTCGCGGCGCTCGACGCCTACGTGGTCGTGACCCTGCTGCCCGCGATGATGGGGGACGTCGGCCTGACGATCGAGCGCCTCGAACAGGGGACCCCGATCGTCACCGGTTTTCTTGCGGGGTACGTCGTCGCGATGCCCTTACTCGGCGCGTATTCGGACGTGCGCGGGCGCGTGCCGGTCTATGTCGCCTGCATGGCCGCGTTCGCCGCCGGCTCGGTGATGACCGCGACCGCAGGGCTCTGGGACCTGGCGGGACTGCAGTGGCTCGTGGCGGGCAGGTTCATCCAGGGGCTGGGGGGCGGAGGGCTGGTGCCTCTTTCGTTGGCGCTTGCCGCCGACCTGTATCGCGATCGGTCCCGCACCCTGGCCCTGGGCTCGGTGGCCGCGCTCCAGGAGGCGGGCAGTGTCTTCGGACCACTCTACGGCGCGACTCTCGCCGCCGCGGCCGCGAGCGCGGGGGGTTGGCGTTTTGTGTTCTGGCTCGACCTGCCGCTGGCCGCGATCTGCGGCGCGGGCCTCGTGCTGGCCTCGCGCCGGACGGAGTTTGGTGCCGCCGAACCGAGCTCGTCGATCGACTGGTTGAGCGCGGTGCTGCTCGGACTCGGTCTTGCCCTCCTGGTGCTTGCCCTGTACCCGGACGACCCCGAGCATCGCGCCACCAACTCGCTGTTCGCGCCGGCCGGAATGGCGGCGCTCGTCGTGATCGCCGCGTACGCATGGCGCCACGTGCACCGGCTCGAGACGCTGATCCCCCGCGACCTCCTCCGCAGCCGAGCCTTCGTCGGCGCGGCGGCCGCGAACTTATTGATCGGCGGTGCTCTGATCGCCACCCTGGTCGACGTGCCCCTTTTGGGGCGGCTCGTCTTCAACCTCGACCAGCTGCACTCGGGTTTGCTGCTCACGCAGTTCCTGGTTGGAGTGCCGGTCGGCGCCGTCGCGGGCGGATTTGTGGCGGGACGGGCAGGCGACCGCATCACGGGTGCGCTCGGCATCATGCTGTCCGCCGCAGCGTTTCTGCAGATCTCGGGCTGGCGCGCAGACGAGCTGTCGCTGCACGTCGGCCCGGTGCGTCAGGCCGACATCGCGCTCGCCGCGTGCGGGCTGGGTTTTGGCCTGGTCATCGCGCCGCTGACGGCGGCCGTGCTCGGATTGACTCGCGGCCAGAGCCACGGGCTCGCGACGAGCCTGGTCGTGCTGGCGCGCACCATGGGCATGCTCGTCGGCCTCTCAGCCATCACGGCTTTCGGCCTTTACCGCTTCCACCAGATCCTTGGGACACCGGTGCTCACCGACCCGGACCTCGCAACGAGGGTGAAGCATCTGCAGGCGCTGGTCGGGGCGGCCTTCCTCCAGGAGTACCGCGAGATCTTCCTGATCGGCGCGGCCCTCTGCGCAGTCGCCGCCGCGGTTATTGCTTTTTCGCTACCGCCAAAACATAGGAATGGTGGTATCTGAAGGCGTCGTCCGGGTCGCCCAGGCTCGCCATCGCCGCCTCCACCTCGGCCTCCAGCTCGTTGCGATAACGCGGACCGAGCGAGCGGATCAAGGTGTAGGGGAGCGGCCCGGCCCCCGCCATGAGCTCGGTCCAGTCGCGCGCATCGCTCGCGCGCCCGCCCGTCACCATCTCGGTCAGCGTCGTGGCATCGAATCCTGCGGCGCCCAGGATCTGCCGCAGCACCTCCGGCTCGCCAAACCTCGCGCGCTCCGAGCTGTAGCGGGGCAGGCTCAAATAGTGGCGCCTCGCGAGCGGCGCGAGGCCCTGGAAAAACAGCTCCTGGGCGCGGGTGTTGAGGCTGCGCCGCTGGCATGACACCGCAAGGCGGCCGCCCGGCCGCAGGACCCGATGGGCTTCCTCGAGGGCCGAGGTCGGATCCGCCAGGTAGGCCAGCGCCTCACCCATCGTGACCAGGTCAAAGGTCGAGGGCCGGAAGACGAGATGCTCCGCCGCCATACCGAGAAACTGCACGTTCTTGACCCTCTTGGAGCGCGCGATCGACAGCATGTTCTCCGAGAGGTCGACGCCAAACACGAGGCCAGGGCTGACCCGCGGCGCCACCAGGTGGGCGACCAGCCCGGTTCCGGTGCCGACGTCCAGCACCTGCTCGTTGTTGGCCGGCGCGGCCAGGTCGACCAGACGCGACGCCACCCGGCCGTGCTGCCCGCCGGCCCAGGTGTCGTAGACGGGGGCGATGCGGTCGAAAAAGTCGACCAGGTGGTCGACCATCTCATCCGAAGAATCGGGGTCCATCAACGCCACGGGTGCTTAACCTTCCTCGACGCCTGGGGCACGACTGTTACGATGCTAACTCCCTGAAATCCTGATTCGGCCTCGCTGCAGTCGCAAGTCTGCGAGATTGCCGGAGTTGGATGCAAAGTATGGAAAACGCAGTGGAGGATTCCATGGCTCAAGCTGAAAAAACCGCGGCGCAGACCTCGCAGAACGGGGGGAACAACGTCGTGAGCCTCGGCCCCCGCGACATCCTGCAGGGGCGCCTGGAGATCCAGGGCGACCTCAGGATCGCCGGCAACGTGGAGGGCGACCTGAAGGCAAGTGGCGACGTGACCATTGACTCCGGGGCCAACATCCAGGCCGCGATCGAAGGCGCCAACGTCAACGTGCGGGGCCAGGTCACGGGCAACGTGACCGCCAAGAAGCGCCTGACCCTTGGCGGATCGGGCCGTCTCAACGGCGACGTCAGGGTCGCCCGGCTGACCGTCGAAGACGGGGCTACCCTCAACGGCAACGTCACGATGTCATCGGAGAAGGGTTAGGCCGGGCCCGGCACCTCCCTCCATTTCGGCGCGGCGAACCGCCGGCAGGACCACGGTATCGAGGTAGTGCTTCACCGCGTCCTCCGCGCTGTGCACGAGCTGCCATTCGATCCGTTCGAGGTCGACCTGGTCGCCGGTGAGCTGCGCGAGGCGCTCGCGCCAGAAGGCCGCGTCGACGTTGAGCCCCGGCCGCGGTCCAAGCTGGCGCTTGAGCGCCGGCACCGCCACGTCGGGCAGGGGCGGCGTGCTCGCGTCGCTCGTCGCTTCGGGCGGGGCGAGCGCGGGGGAGGCCGCCACCGGCCGGCCTGTGGACGCGACCACGTTCCACGCCACCACCAAAAGCGCGCCCACGACGAGCACTTCAGCGGCAACCAACCAGGTGAGGGGAGAGCGAGTCAGCCTGCGCATGCCGCCACGCTAGGCGCCGGCGCGACGAGCCGGAACCCCGCCTGTTAAGACCGCCCCATCGTGCGCAGGGCCGCCAGCCCGCGCTCGATCGTTTCCAGCTTCTTCGGGAAGCTGAACCTCACGTGGCCGCGGCCTCGCGCGGGATCGTGGTAGAAGCTCGAGGCCGGCACCGTCGCCACGGCAGCCTCTTCGATCAGCCGGCGCGCGAAGGCGACGTCATCGCTCGCGCCGAATGAGCTGATGCCGGCCATCACGTAATACGCGCCGTCTGGCATCGAAGCGTCGAAGCCGCACTCCTGCAGGCCCGCCACGATCGCGTCTCGGCGTTCCTGGTAGTCGCCCAGCAACTCCACATAGAAGGATGGAGGAAGCTCGAGTGCCTGCGCGATGGCGATCTGCAGCGGGTGTGCCGCGCCGACGGTAAGGAAGTCGTGAACCTTGCGGATCCCACCGCTCAGCGCCGGCGGGGCGATCAGCCACCCGATGCGCCATCCTGTGACCGAATAGGTCTTGCTCGCGCCACTGATCGTGATCGTGCGCTCCGCCATGCCGGGGAGCGTGGCGATGCTGACGTGGCGCCCGCGATAGACCAGGTGCTCGTAGATCTCATCGGTGATGACGATCGCGTCGTGCTCGAGGCAGAGCCGTGCGATGAGCTCCAGCTCACTCTTCGAGTACACCTTGCCGGTCGGGTTGTGCGGCGTGTTGACGACGATCGCACGAGTCTTTGCGTTGAACGCCCGGCGCAGCGTGTCCGCGTCGAACGACCAATCCGGCGGCTGCAGGGCGACGAAGCGAGGGACCGCGCCGCTGATCACGCAGTCTGGTCCGTAGTTCTCATAGAAGGGCTCGAATACGATCACCTCGTCGCCGGGGTCGACCGCGGCCAGCATCGCGGCGATCATCGCCTCGGTCGCGCCGCACGAAACGGTCACCTCGGTGTCGGGATCCACGGTGCGACCCCAGGCCGCCGACTGTTTCCGCGCCACGGCCTGGCGAAGGGCGGGCGCGCCCCACGTGGTCGCGTATTGGTTGTAACCCTGGCGCAGCGCCAGCGCGGCCCAGTCGAGGATGCGCGGGTCGGGGTCGAAGTCAGGAAAACCCTGCGCAAAGTTGACGGCTCTGTCGTGGCCGTGGAGCGCGACGTTCAGCCGCGTCATCTCGCGGATTACCGATTCCGTGAAGCTCTGCGCCTTCAGCGAGAGGCCTATCGAGCTCTCAGTGTCCGGGATCGGCACGCTCCAGGTGAAGCTCGGTGCTCGAGCAGGAGAAGCATCGTGTCGGGCGCTCGAGGCTGCGCTCCCACCACCCGCAGACATCGCACGTCCAGCGCGTCTTGGCGAAAAAATCGAGCACGTCAGACCGGCTCAGCAGGCCGACCATCTTGCCGCCCCTGATCACCGGCACGCGACGGATCCGCTCCCCGATCAGCAGGCGCGCCGCCTCGTCGATGCCGGTTTCCTCGGTGACCGAGATGACGCGCGGGCTCATGATGTCGCGGGCCACCTTGCCCTTCTTGGAGAAGACGTCCGTCTCCGACACGATGCCGACGACATGGCCTTCATTCGCCACCACCGGAGCTCCGGTGATGCGCCTGGACGTCAGCGTGGACGCGATTTCGTCGACCGGCGTGTCTTCCCGAAACGTGATCACGTTCCGCGTCATGACTTCTTTGACCGGGATCATCGCTGGGTCACGCCGTGCCGAGCAGTGTAGCCACGGTCTGGAGGTTGGCGTTGCCGCCGCTCAGCACGAGACCAGTGCGCCCGCCCGGCAGTTTGCCGGCGAGATAGGCCGCCAGCGGCAGCGTGCCGGTGGGCTCGAGGGCCAGGTGGAGGCGCGACCAGGCGACCTGGACCGCAGCGCCGATCTCGTTCTCGGTCACGGTGACGATCTCGTCCACCAACCGGTTGGCGAACATGACCTCGAAGTTACGCGCACCGATGGCGGTCGTGCGGACCCCGTCGGCGAGCGTCTTCGGTGAGGTGGGGAGGGTCTGGATGCTGCCCGCCTTCCAGGTCCGGTAGGCATCGTCCGCCGCCTCCGGCTCGACGCCGACCACCCGCAGAGCAGAGTTGTGGCTCTTGGCTGAGATCGCAGACCCGGCGAGCAGTCCACCGCCTCCGACCGGCGCCACGACCACCTCGAGCCCCGGCGCATCCTCGAGCAGCTCGCGGACCGCCGTGCCCTGGCCGTGGATGACGTCCCAGTCGTCGAAAGGATGGACCAGGGTGAATCCGCGCTCCTTCATCACCTCGCGGAGGCGCTGCTCACGGTTGGCGAACGTGATGCCGTCCTGGATGACCTCGGCGCCCAGGGCGCGCGTCGCGGCGACCTTGGCGGGGTTCGCGTCTTCCGGGATGAGGATCAAGGCGGGCAAACCGACCGTCTGCGCGGCGAGGGCGACCGCCTGGGCGTGGTTGCCCGAGCTCACCGCGATCACGCCGGCGAGGCGCTTTTTGGCCTCGATCAAAGAGAGCACCGCGTTGAAAGCGCCCCGCGGCTTGAAGGACCCGGTGACCTGGAAGCACTCGGGTTTCAGCCGCAGGTCGAGGTCGAGTTCGGTCGTGATCGTCGGAGTTCGCCGGACGTGTCCCCGAATCCGCTCCGCCGCTTTCCGGACCTGCTCCGCGTGCTCCTTTACGTACGGGGTCAAGCCGCGGCGGGGTCGGGTTCAGCGACCGCCTGCGGCCGGCGCGTGCGGCGCAAGTTCGTGAGCACTATGCCGGCGAGGATGACGACCATGCCGACCACCGTGGGCAGGGTCAGGCTCTCGTGCAGCAGCACCACGCCCCAGAAGACCGCCGTGATGGGAACCACGAACGTCACGCCGGTCGCGCGGACCGCACCGAGCGTGTTCATCGTGTAGTAGTACAGCAGGTAGGCGATTCCGCTGCCGCCGACTCCGAGCGCGACGACCGCCGCCATCGAAAGCCAGGCGAGATGGACATGCGGCACAGACGACGCCGCAAAGGGGACCGCAAGGGCGGCAGTCACCAGGAGCTGCCCGAAGCTCTGCTCGTACACGCTCATGCCGCGCAGTTTCGTCCGCTGGATGAGAGCGCTCACAGCGTAGGACACGGCGGCTACCACCACGGCCAGCGCCCCGAAAAAGCTGCCGCCGACGCCATGGGCCGCGATGTCAGGCAGGACCAGGACCACGACGCCGGCCAGCCCGACGAGCACGCCGATGTAGTTGACGAGCGTTGGTCGCTCGGCGGGGATGACCCAGTAGATGAGTATCGCCGCCCACAGTGTCGTGGTCGAGTTGAGGATGCTGGCCAGGCCGCTCGTGATGTGCTGTTCTCCCCACGCGATGGCGACCCAGGGCAGAAGCGCGTTGGTGACGGCCATGATGAGGAACAGAACCATCCGCCCCTTCCAGAAGCCGCCGAACAGCGCGCGGCCCATGGCTCGAATGATCACGGCGAGCACAAGCGCTCCGGATGCGGACCTGACGAGCACGAGCACGGTCGGGCTCATGTCCTGGACGCCGAGCTTGATGAAAAGAAACGACGCGCCCCAGATCAACCCCAGTGCCCCGAATGCGGCGTAGGGCAGCAGCGAACTTCTGGTCTTAGACACGAGCCGGCCAGTCGTCTGTGGAGAGCACGAGGGTCACCGGTCCGTCGTTGTCGATGCTCACCCGCATGACGGCTCCAAAGCCACCGGTCTGGGTTTCTATTCCGCGCTCCCTAAAACGCTGCACGAACACCTCGTAGAGCTGCTCCGCGCGGGCCGGATCGCCCGCCTTGAGCAGGCTGGGGCGGCGGCCCTTGCTCATGTCCGCGAACAGCGTGAACTGCGAAACGATCAGCGCCGCGCCGCCGACATCGACCAGGCTGAGATTCATCCGCCCGGCATCGTCGGCGAACACGCGCAGATCGACGATCTTGTCCGCGAGGCGGCGCACGGTGCCCTCGTCGTCATCACCGGCTGCGCCCACCAACAACACAAACCCGTGGCCGATGGTTGCACGATGCTCGCCACCCGCCTGTTGCCAGCTCACCGAGCCTGAGCTCACGCGCTGCGCGACGACTCTCACCCGCGCCTTTTAGTCGATCTTGGGGCCGAAGTGCGGCTCGGCGTGCACGAGGGAGTCGATGTAGCGGAACCGGTCGTAGCGGTGCTGCAGCAGCTGCGCGGCCGTCTGGTCGAGGAGCGGCTGCAAGTGCCGGTGCAGCGCCTCGCCGAGCGCCCTGGCCGCGGCGTCGTAGTCCGCGCTGGCGCTGCCCGGAGGCTCGGGTACGACCTCTTCGACGACACCCATCGCCAGGATCTCACGCGAGGTCAGCTGCAATTGCTCGGCCGCTTCGACCTTGCGCGTGTTGTCGCGCCACACAATCGAGGCCGCGGCCTCCGGCGAGGCCACCGAGTAGATCGAGTTCTCGAGCATGATCACGCGGTCGGCCACGCCCATCCCGAGCGCGCCCCCGCTCCCCCCTTCCCCGATCACGGCGGCGACGATGGGCACCGGGATCCGGAACCAGTCCATGATCGCGTGGGCGATCGCGGCCGCGATGCCTCTCTCCTCGGCGCCCGCTCCGGGGTAGGCGCCTGGCGTGTCGATCAGGGAGACGATCGGGAAACCGAACTTCGCCGCGTGATGGGCGAGGCGCAGCGCTTTGCGGTAGCCCTCCGGATGCATCATTCCCCAGTTCCGCGCCACGCGCTCTTTCAGGCTGCGGCCCTTCTGGTGGCCGAGGAACACCGTCGTGCGGCCGTGCCAGGTGCCGACTCCACCGACCAGCGCAGGGTCGTCCGCCGACAGCCGGTCGCCGTGCAGCTCGACGAAATCAGGGGCGAGGCGGCGGATGTAGTCGAGCGAGTACGGCCGGTCCTGGTGACGCGCCAGCTCGACTATCTCCCAGACGCTCATCTGTACATCTCCAGCAGGTGCGCGAGCAGCGGGCGCAGCTCGGTGCGCGGCAGCACCATGTCGACCTGCCCGTGGGCGAGCTGAAACTCGGCGCTCTGGAAACCCGGTGGGAGGTCGGCGTAAGTCGCCTGCTTGATCACCCGCGGCCCGGTGAAGCCGATGGCGGCGCCTGGCTCCGCGATGTTGATGTCCGCGACCAGCGCCAGCGAAGCGGCGGTGCCCCCGAAGGTCGGGTCGGTGAGAATCGAGAAGAACGGGACGCGCGCGGTGTGCAGCCTGCCGACCGCGGCGTTTACCTTGGCCAGCTGCATCAGGGCGAGCACGCCCTCCTGCATGCGGGCGCCGCCGGAAGCGCTGACCAGCACGTAGGGGACGCCGGACGCGGAGGCCTGCTCCATGCCGCGGGCCAACCGCTCGCCGGCGACGATCGAAAGAGTGCCGCCGACAAAGCCGAAGTCGAACGTGGCCAGCCAGATCGGCCGGCCGGCAAGAGTGCAGGTGCCTGTGCGCACCGCCTCGTTGAGCCCGTCCTCGAGCAGCCGCTCGACCGTCTCCTGGTACGGCTTTGGCACGGTCCAGTTCAGGAGATCGTGAGACCGGACGTCGCTCCAGCGCTCCTGCCACGAGCCGTTGTCGGCGATCAACGGAATCCAGACGTCGGCCCCGAGCCGGAAGTGATGGCCGCATTCGGTGCAGACGTAGTTGTGCGCGCGCAGGTTGTCCATGACCAGGGCGATGCCGCACCCTGGGCAGTTGGTAGGCAGCAGGATCTCCGGCAGCGGGCCGCCCTGGATCGCAACTTCGTCGGGATGGGTTTCGGCGATCACAGACTGAGACCTCCGTCCACCGCGATCACCTGGCCCGTGATGAAGCCGGCACGCTCCGAGCAGAGAAACGCGACCGCCGCCGCGACCTCTTCCGCCGTGCCCTCCCGCTTGATCGGCGTGGCCTTGATCAGCTCGCCCACCATCTCGTCGGTCAGCGAGCCGGCTGTCAGGTCGGTGCGCACGTAGCCCGGCGCGACGGCGTTGCATGTGATGTTGCGCGATCCGTATTCACGAGCGACCGACTTCGTGAAGCCGACGAGCCCCGCCTTGGCGGCGGCGTAGTTCGACTGTCCTGCATTGCCGGTCAGACCGACGATGGACGTAATGTTCACGATGCGGCCCCACCGCGCGCGCATCATGCCCGACATGATCGCAGCCTTGGTCGTCGCAAAGGCCGAGAGCAGGTCGGTGCGGATGAGGTCCTCCCAGTCCGAGGGCGACATCTGGATCAGCAGCTTGTCGCGCACGGCGCCGGCGTTGTTGACGAGCACGTCGATCTTGCCGATCGCCTTCACCATGGCCTCGACCTGCGCCGGGTCGGCCACGTCTGCCTGGTGCGCGGTCGCATTGGGCAGCGAGGCTGCAGTCTCGTCGGCCGCGGCCCTGTCCGACCGGTAGTTCACGATCACCCTCGCGCCCATGCCGGCGAGCGCCCGGCTGATCGCGCGACCGATGCCTTTCCCGCCGCCCGTGACGAGCGCGGTCTTGCCGTCGAGGTCGCCCACTATGCCGTTGTGGGGCCTGCGAAGTCTACGAACAGCTCGTCCGCGTTCCAGGTGTCGACGCCCGGGATGTGCTTCGCGGCCAGGCTCGCAAGCACGCGGCCCGGTCCAAGCTCGACCACCGTGCGGACCTTCATCGCGCGCATCGACACCATGGTCCGTGCCCAGTCGACCTGGCGCAGCATCTGCAGTCGCAGCTCCTCCTGCAAGGCGGCGACGGTGCGAAGGGCCTCGCCCGATGCGTTGGCGAGGATCGGGATCGACGGAGCTTTCAGGGGAAGCATGTCCACAGCCTTGCGGAACGCCGCGGCCGCCGCCTCCATCAAGGGTGTATGCGCGGCGAGAGGGATGGTGAGGATCAACGCCCGCCGAGCGCCGGCCGCGACTGCGAGACGCTCGGCCTCCTGAACCGCCTGCATCTCACCGGAGAGCACGAACTGCACGTCCGCGTTGCGGTTGGCGATCCAAAGGTTGCCGCGCTGCGACGCTTCGTGCCGGATCCGCTCGACCTCGGATTCGTTCAACCCGACGATCGCGATCATGCCGACATGCGCGCCGGCGGCTTCCGCCATGACGCGGCCCCGTTCCTTGACCAGCAGCAGCGCCGTCTCCCACGGAATCGATCCGGCGGCCGCGAGTGATGCGATCTCGCCGAGGCTGTGGCCGGCGGTCACGCTGACGTTCTCGAGGCCGTAGCTCTCGCGCCAGACCTCATAGGCGGCCCAGCAGACTGTCATCACGCACGGCTGGATGATGTCGGTGCGGTTCAGCTCCTCGACCGGGCCCTCGAAGCACAGCTTGCGGACCGGCATCTCGAGAATCTGCTCGGCGCGCTCGAAAACGCGGCGCGCGGCCGGGTAGCGGTCGTAGAGGTTCTTGCCCATGCCGGGCTTCTGCACCCCCTGGCCGGGAAAGAGAAGCGCAATCGGTCCGGAGAGGTCGATCACCAGGTCATGCGCGCTACGCCCACTTCAGGAGCGTCGCGCCCCAGGTAAGTCCTGACCCAAAACCCGCCAGCAGTACGTGGTCCCCGCTCTTGACGCGGCCCCTTCGAACGGCTTCCTCGAGGGCGAGCGGAATTGAAGCGCTCGAGGTATTCCCGTACTCGTCGATGTTGACCGCGACGCGCTCGATGGGCAGGCCGATCCGGCGCGCGGCGGCGTCGATGATCCGGAAGTTGGCCTGGTGCGGCACCCAGAGGTCGATTTCGTCCAATGCAACGCCGGCGGCCTGGCACACATCGGTCGCCTGACGGATGAAGATGTCGACGGCGAACTTGAACACGTCGGGACCGACCATGTCGATGAAGGGCTGCGCGTCCTTCGCTGCGTAAGCGCCCTTCTCGATGTTGCCGCAGGTCACCTGCGCATAACCGCGGCCATCTGAACCAAGACACCAGCTGAGAAAACCGGCGCCCTTGGGGCCGGCGCGCACCACCGCCGCGCCGGCTCCGTCTCCGAAGATGACGGCGGTTCCACGGTCGGAGTAGTCGAGCATTCGGCTGAGCACCTCCGCGCCCACCACCAACACCGTGTCGGCGCGCTCCGTGGCGATGAACGAGTCGGCGATGGAGAGCGCGTAGACGAAGCTCGTGCACGCGGCGAGCGTGTCCCACGCCACCGCGCCTGGCGCGTCGAGCTCGTTCTGGACGCGGCACGCGACCGAAGGAAATGGCCCATCGGGCGATGAGGTGCCGACCAGGATCATGTCCAGGTCCTTCGCGCCGATTCCCGCGGCATGGAGCGCGGAGCGGGCGGCCCTGGTCGCGAGCTCGAAAGTGGTCGTACCCGGCTCGGCGATGTGGCGCCGGTGGATGCCGGTCCGTTCGGTGATCCACTTGTCGGACGTGTCCATCATCTTCTCGAGGTCGAAGTTGCTGATCACCTTGTCAGGGGCGTAGACACCGACGCCCGCGATCGCGCTTGGCCGGCCCTTGGCCTTGAACGAGCGAAGGGGCACTGCGTCCGAACGCGTTCGGTAGCTGGTTGTCATTGCCATTGGCGCTACGCCTCCAGCCGCTCGGCGGTCTTTTGCTCCAGGAACTTCCACAGGTCGGCGATCACCTTCATGTTCTCGAGCTCGGAATCGGGCAGCTCGACGTCGTACTTGTCCTCGATCGCCGCGATCAGCTCGACGAGGTCGAGTGAGTCGGCCGCGAGGTCGCGCTGGAAGCTCTTGTCCATCTGGACCTGGTCCGGGTCGATGCCGAGGATCTCGGCCGAGAGCTCCTGGAGCTCTTTGAAGTTGAGCTGGCTTGGCATCCGCCTTCCGTCCTCCTCTAGTTGTTCGCGCCCGATGGGGCTTTCTTGATCACGAGGGTCGCGTTGTGGCCGCCAAACCCGAACGAGTTCGAGATGGCGACGTCTATGTCCGCCTTGCGCGCCTTGTTTGGCACGTAGTCCAGGTCACATTCGGGGTCGGGGTCGTCGAGGTTGATGGTCGGCGGCAGGAGGCCGCGTTCCAGGGCGAGGATGCATGCCGCGGCTTCGATCGCGCCCGCGGCGCCGAGCAGGTGGCCGTGCGTCGACTTGGTCGAGGAGACGGCCAGCTTGTAAGCGTGGTCGCCGAAAACGGCCTTGATCGCCTTGGTCTCGGCGATGTCGCCGAGCTTGGTCGACGTGCCGTGCGCGTTGACGTAGCCGACTTCCGTCGGGTCGACGCCGCTGCTTTCCAGGGCGTGGCGCATGGCCCGCGCCGCGCCTTTGCCCTCCGGCTGGGGCGCAGTGAAGTGGTACATGTCGGCGCTCGCGCCGTAGCCCGCGATCTCGCCCAGAATCCGCGCCCCGCGCCGCGTGGCGTAGTCCATGTCCTCGAGCACGAACATCACCGCGCCCTCGCCCATCACAAAACCGTCGCGGCCAAGGTCGAAGGGCCGGCACGCCTTCTCAGGCTCGTCGTTGCGCTCGCTGGTGGCCTTGACCTGGGTGAAGGCGCCAATCGTCAACGGGGTGATGGTGGCTTCAGAGCCGCCCGCGAGCATCGCAACAGCGTCACCGCGCTTGATGATCTCGGCCGCCTCGCCGATGCCGTTCGCGCTGGACGCGCAGGCGCTCACGATGGCGTAGTTCGGGCCGCCGGCCTTGGTGTGGATGGCGACGATGCCGGCCGCCATGTCCGCGATCATCATCGGCAACATGAAAGGATTGATCCGCCTCGGCCCGCGTTCCAGCAGGGCCGTATGGCTTTTCTCGATCTCCTCCATGCCGCCGATGGCGGAGCTGACGATGACGCCAACGTCGTCGGGGTCCATCGCGGCGGGGTCGAGGTTCGCCTGAACGAGGGCCTGCTTCGACGCCGCAAGGGCGAACTGGCAGTAGCGCGCGATGTGGCGGGCAGTCTTGCGGTCCATGTAGTCCTCGGGGTTGAAGCCCTTGACCTCGGCCGCGATCTTGGTGTCGAAGATGGCGGTGTCGAAGCGCGTGATCCGGCCGACACCGGAAACGCCCTCGATCATGTTCGACCAGACGGTTTCGAGGTCGTTTCCGATCGGGGTGATGAAGCCCATTCCGGTGACGGCCACGCGACGGCCGTTGTGGTTGGATGTCATGTTCCCAGCATAGGGACGTCAGGGCCAAACGACAGCCTTGCCAGGTGGCAAAAGCCGGGTGATTCTTTGGACTCTTGGTCCAAAGGCTGCTCAGAGCAGCTTTTGGAGGTCCAGGGCGAGCTGCAGCCTGAGGCGGGTGGCGGGCAGCTCCAGGTCGCTCCCGAGCAGCTCCTTCAGCTTCTCGAGACGATACAGCACGGTGTGGCGATGCAGCTTGAGGGTGGCGGCGGCGTCCTTGACCGAGCCGCGAGCAAGGTAGGCCTCCAGCGTCTCGACAAGCTGCCCCCGATTGCGCACTTTCGGATCCAGGAGGCGGCCCAGCGTGTGATTGACGAAGCGCTCGGCGAGCACGGGATTCTGCGCCAGCACCAGGTGAGGGATGACCTCTTCATGCCCGTGCAAGACCGAATCGGGCCGCAATTTGCGTCCGGCCTCGAACGCCTGCTGCGCCTCGAGATATGAGCGCGAGACTCCGTGCAGGCCGGGGTGGTAGCCCCCGATCCCCGCCCGGACACGGGCGCCGAGATGGCCGGCCCGCTGCTCCACCTGCTCTTGAAGATGGGTTACGAACTGACGCGCCAACTCCACATCGGTGAGCGTCTCTGCAGGCCAGAGGACGACCAGCGTGCTGGGGTCGGTCGCGAGGAGAAGGGTGCCGCGCCGGACCTCGAGGGAGTCGGCCACCTCCTGGAGGGCCTGCCCGCCGCGCTCGCCGTCGCGGCTGCCCATGACCAGCTTGCATACGAGGGCGACATAGCCGCTCGCCATCAGGGGAGTGCTGATTGCCAGTGCCTGGCGCTGCAGCTCCAGCTCGGAGTCGAAGTTGTCGCTGATCAGGGAATGAAACAGCCGCGCGTGGGCGCGGGTGCCGCGCTGCAGGTGCTGCTCGCGCGCGTGGAGATACGTCTTGGTCACCTCGGCAGCGACCTGGTCCAGCGCGGCGAAGACGTAGTTGGCGATGAGCATGATGGCCTCTGGCGTCGCCTCGGGATGGCCGCGCCATGCGCGGAGGATCTCGTCCCACGCGACGCGGGCGGCGATGCGGTACGCGGACAGGATCGGCTCGACCGACTGGCTGCTCCGCGCTTGCAGGATGCCCAGCTGCGCCACACGCCGCAGCTCCTCCTGGGTTGCGGGCCGCGCTTCCCGAGCCGTGGCCAGGAACAGGTCGAGGCCGGCGGCGCAGGCCTTGACGATCGCGTCACGCTGGGGCGGGACGCCGGTCGACGTATCCCACCGGACGAGGGTCACCACGGCGCGCGCCATGTGCCGGGCCATGCCGGCCCGCCGGTGCTCGAGCTCGTCGATCAGGCCCTGCGGCAGGTGAGGCGCGACCTTACCCGGTTTGGACCTCGAGGCCAGCTTCGCCACACGGCGACTATACGTGCCACGCTGCTTTGTTGGACACCGCGTCGAGCAGGCCGTTAACGGCCTACTGGCATCCGGCCGGCGCGGTCCGGCTAGCTGTGCCGCTTTACGAAGTCGAGCATCCGCTGCCATGCGTCGTCGCAGGCATCCTTCCACTGGTCCTGCGTCCGGTCGAAAAAGCTGTGCGGCGCACCCTCGTAGACATGTCGCTCATGCGGCACCTTCGCCTCGGACAGCATCCGGTCGAACTCCAGGGACTGCTCCGGCGTTGTCGCCCCATCCGCCCCGGCCTCGAGCACCAGAAGCGGTGCCTTCATGCGCGGGATGAACGGCTCGCTGCGCATCGGCCTTCCGTAAAAGCCAATGCACCCGCTCAGCCTCGGATTCAAAGCCGACTGGTTCCACGAGTTCGATCCGCCGAAACAGAATCCAACGGTGAAGACCGACTTGGTCGCGCCTCCATCCTTTGACCTGATGTGCGCGATCGCCGCAGCGGTGTCGGCGGCGATCGTCTCGGCGGTCGTCTGCTGCACGTGCGGCATATAGTCGAAGCTCTCGCCACGGTCGCCCATCCCTGCAGTCCTCGCGAAGTAATCGATCGCAACCGAATCGATCGCCGCCTCGGCAAATCGCTGCGCCAGCAACTTGTAGAACTGATGCAGTCCACGCACGTCGGGCAACACGACCATCCCCGCGCCGCTGGGTCGAGCCGCGCGCGCGAAATAGGCAGCGTTCTTGACTCCGTCCGAAGAGGTGAGGATCAAGTCCCCCTGGTCAGCCGCGGCTCCGCCGATGGGAGGGAGCGGCGGCCGGGCATCGTCTGAGTAGCACATGCTCGGATTCTCGCTTAGTCTGAAGCGCGATGGAAATAGAGAGCACGACGTTCACCATCGCGGACCTCAGCGCCTTCCTCGATGAGATGCAAGACCACGACCGCGAAGTCCTGGCGGACCGCCTCGAGCGAGCCTCCCACCGGCTCGCGGAGATCGGGGCGCGGGTCAAGGCCGGCCGTGGCGACGGGAAGGAGTGGAGCGACCACGAATTGCTCGCCCACATCGCGACGCTCTCGAAGTACTACGGGGTACTCATCCACCGGGTTGCCGCCGGGCAGGTCACCGAGGTCAACCTGCTGGACAGCGTCCACGCACGCGACATCGCCATCGACCAGGCGGCGGAGCAGACGCCGTCTGAGCTGCTCCGAATGGCGCTCACCGACCACGAGCGCACGGTCAAGACGCTTCGCAGCGTCGACCGTCGCGCCCTGCGCAGAACGGTCCGGATCGATGGCGAAACGACGATGACCGCAGAGGAGCTCGCCCGGCTGCCGCTGATCAATCACCTCGAGTCACACATCGAGCAGCTGGAGAGGCTGTTGAGCTGAGTGCGGGCCTGATCGCCCTCCTGGGCGATTCGATCTTCGATAACGCCGCCTACGTCTGCGGCGAGCCTGCCGTGGTCGATCAGGTACGGCAGCTCCTGCCGAAAGGTTGGGAGGTGACGCTCCTCGCCGTCGATGGGGGCGGGACTACGAAGAGATGGCCGGGGCCATTCTGAGTCTTGGCAAACCGGCCGTGTTCTGCACCGTCTACGACGCCATCCCCAATCTTGGCGATGCCGCCCGCTCAGCCCTCGCCGCGTTCAACGACGTCATCCTGCGTGCCGCCTTTCGCAACCATGCCACAGTGATCGACCTTCGTCTCGTGTGCGACGAAGAGGTCGACTACTTGGCGGCTTCTCCTATCGAGCCATCGTCGCGGGGCGGCGCCAAGATCGCGCGGCTGATCACCGATGTCGCCGCCCGTAATGCGTTTCCGTCGGACCGGAGCGTGGTCTATCCCTAGTCGCTCACCTGCGGGTGGCCGAGCTTGCGCAGCTCGCGCCGGATGCTCTCGGCGGAGTCGTGCATCATCGCCGGTTCTGGGTCGGGGTCCTGGTTCCCGAAGTCCAGGTCATGGAGGCCGCGAATCGGCACGACGTGAAAGTGGCAGTGAGGCACCTCCAGACCGGCGAGCATCACGCCGACCCTCTCCGGTTTGAACGCTGCCATCTGCGCCCTCCCGATCGCCTGCGCCACCTCGGCGAGGTGGCAGAGCAGCGAGGGGTCGAGGTCGAGCCAGTGGTCGACCTCATCGCGCGGCACGACCAGCGAGTGGCCGGGACGCAGCGGGCGATTGGACAGAAAGACCACGCACCGGTCGTCCCTCCAGACGAATCGCGCGGGCAGCCTGCCTTCGATGATCTGGGTGAAGATCGTGGCCACGCGGAAAAGCCTAAATCGGTAGCCTGTGGGCCGTGAATGGCCCGGTGGCCGAGCTGGTCAGCGCCTCCAAGCGCTATGGCCAGGTGCAGGCGCTGCAGGACGTGAGCCTCGCCATCGACCCCGGCCAGGTCGTCGCCATGCTCGGTCCCAACGGAGCCGGCAAGACCACCTCGATCAGCCTGATGCTCGGCACCCGCAAACCGACTTCAGGCACTGCCCGGCTCTTTGGCATGAGCCCGCGCGACCTCCGTGCCCGCAGCAGGATCGGCGTGATGCTTCAGGAATCCGGAGTCCCGGGCATGCTGAAGGTGGAAGAGATCGTCGACCTCTTCAGCTCCTATTACCCCGCACCGTTCCGGGTGGCGGAGGCCATCGCGATGGCCGGCTTGCAGGAGAAGGCCAAAACGCTGGTCAAGGACCTGTCAGGGGGACAGCGACAGCGCCTCTACCTGGCCCTTGCGGTCTGCGGGAATCCCGACGTCCTCTTTCTTGACGAGCCGACCGTCGGGCTGGACATCGAGGGACGCAGGCGGTTCCTCCACGAGATCGGTGAGCTTGCCGCCAGGGGACGCACCGTCATCCTGACCACGCACTACCTCGAGGAAGCCGACCAGCTGGCTCGACGGATCATCGTCATCGACCGCGGCCGCATCATCGCTGACTCGACGCCCGCCGCGATCAAGGCACAGGTGGCCGGCAAGCGCATCACGTTCTCGATTGCGCAGCCGCTGTCGGAAAGCCAGCTCGCGGGACTGCCGCTCACAGCTCAGCAGATAGACGACCATCGGGTTCGGCTGCTGACCAACGAACCCGAGGCCGTCCTGCGGGAGCTGTTTCGGCGCGGCGTCGACATCAACGACCTTGAAGTGGCCGGCGCCGACCTGGAGGAGGCCTTCGTCGCGATGACGCAACACGGTGCGGTGACATGAGCGCAGCAGCGGCCCGATCTGCCACGGCGCCGATCGGGACGATGCTGGTCAAGCAGTCGTACGCCGAGTTCATCAAGCTCTTTCGCGTTCCAGCGTTCAGCGTCACCAGCATCGTGCTGCCGTCGATGTTCTACGCGTTCATCGGTCTCGGGCAGGCGAAGGAGCGGCTGGCCACTGGCTCGACGGTCACCTTCGGTGAGTACTTCCTCGCCTCGATGGCGCTCTACGGCGTGGCCAACGTAATGGTCCTCGGGTTCGGCATCTCGCTCGCCAACGAGCGCGGCCAGAAGCAGGATCTCTTGATGCAGTCGACCCCGCTGCCCGCCCCTGTTTTCTTTGTGGCCAAAGCGCTGTCGGCGCTCGTGATCGCGTTCATATCCCTGGTCGTCCTGAGCTTTGTGGCGACAGCCGGCGGCGGTGTGCACCTTGCCACCTCGCAATGGGTCACGTTGTTCGGGCGCGCCATGCTGTGCTCGATTCCTTTCATCGGGCTCGGTTTCGCACTCGGGTACATCGCGAGTCCAAACTCCGCCCCCGCGGTCACGAACCTCATCTACCTGCCTACTGCGTTTGCATCAGGTCTCTTTTTCCCGCTGCGCCTCTTGCCCCAGTTCCTCCAGACTCTCGGCCCTTATCTGCCGCTCTATCGCGGAGCGCAACTGGTCTGGGACTCGGTCGGGGCGCCGACTGAAGGCGGCGGCATCTCGGATGACTGGAAGTACTTGGCCGCCTATGCGGTTGGCTTCTTCCTGCTCGCGCTCTGGGCATACCGCCGCGACCAGGGCCGGAAGTTCAACTAGTCCAGAACTTCTCTGGCAGCTCCGCGCCGAAGGACTTTCGGTAGCGTGCGCAGAAGTCGGCCCGCGTGTAGCGGTGCTCGATCGTGCCCACGTGCTCCACGGCGTACGTTGCCGCCAGCGACGCGACACGGCCCGCGTGATGAAGGTCCAGCCCTCTCAACAGGCCCGCGACGATGCCGGCACGGTAGGCATCGCCTGCTCCGGTCGGATCCACCTCTCGCTCGGCCGGAGCCGCGGGAATTTCCACCGACACTTCTCGGGTCGTGATGCGTGAGCCATGCCTTCCGAGCGTCTTGACCACGACCTGCGCCAGCTCCAGCAAACCTCTTGTGTCACGTGTCGTGCGCTCCTGGATGAGCTCGAGCTCGTAGTCGTTGCCGATCACGATCCATGCTCCAGTTGAGCTGTCGGTCACGTCCGCTCCCTCCATCATCGGCAGCTGGTGCGCGGGGTCGAAGACAAACGGGACACCACGTTCACGGCACTCCTTCACCAGCCGCTTCATCGCCCCGGGATCGTTGGGACCGATGATCACCGCGTCCATCTCAGGTGGGCCGTCGCCCAGGCCGAGCATGGCGGCTTTCCACATGGCGCCGCCGTAGTACCCGGTCAGCTGGTTGTCGTCCATGTCGGTCGTAGTGAAGCCCGTCGCGCTCAGCTCACCGTCGAGCAGCCGCAACCCGCGACAGTCGACACCCTGGTCGACCAGCCACTCGCGATATTCGGCCGCGTCGCCCCCGGCCGTCGCCAGAACCGCGGCGGGGTAACCGAGCAGGGCGAGGTTGTACGCGTAGTTCCCCGCCACGCCGCCCCGTCGCTTCTGCAGATCGTCGACCAGGAAGCTGAGGTTGAGGATGTGCGTCTTGTCGAGCAGGATGTGGTCCTTGAAGCGTCCTTTGAAGGTGAGGATGTAGTCGTATGCGATCGAACCCGTGCAGAGGACCATCTGTATCCGAGGGCGAAGGCTAGCGGAAAGCCTGGGGGCGCCCCGTTGGGAGGCGCCCCGTTCGGTGGCTTGGTTGCGCTACGCGGCGCGCCGGCGAGCGGGTCGGCGCCGGGCTGTGCCTGCGGCCTTCCTTGGCTGAGGCGTCACCTCAGTGGCCTGCTCCAGCCGGGTGGCTGTCCGGGCGATGGTTCTGAACGATCCGCTGACGATCCGGAGCGCTCGTTTGGCGACGTCACCGACGACGCCCTGCCGGTGAGCCTGGATCTTGACCAGGCGCAGCCCCTTGTCGGCAAGCTTCACGGGCAGCTTCTGATCGACTGCCAGGCCGAACACGCTCACCCGCTCCGGGACCCAGGCGTTGAGGCGCTCGTTGATGCGCCGCACGGTCGGCGTCCCCTTGCGCTTGAAGCTCCTGACCTGCTTGCGCGCGCTGCCGATTGGGTCGGAGGCGACTTCGGCCGCCGCTCGCGCGGCCCCGACAGCGACCTCCTCCACAGTGGTTGCGGTGTCTCCGAATTCAGTGCTCATGTGATCCTCCTTGGATTCTTGACGCATTATAACGCATTGCGTCAGACGATTATTTCAAGTTCTTCGGTTGGAGGCGTTCGATCAGCGCCAGGGCGGGGGCGCCGAACACGTCGTAATGCGCGACCTTGCGCCGTTTCTCCGGCTGGATCCACTCGGCACGCATGCCGTGGAGGCGGCCCCACTCCTCCAGCTCCGGCCGCAACCCGATGACGTGCAGAAACGGCTTCTCGCGGGTCAGGCCGCGGATCGTCGAGCCGTGGTAGGAATCGAAGTTGCGGTGCACCGCGATCCCGCCCGCCTCTGCGAACTGGATTGCTTCCTTGATCTGGCGCCGCTCAAAGTACTTTTCGCGCATCGCCACAGATGGGACGGTAGGCGCAAAGCGCGCAGGGCCGCTGGGCATGCTCGGGGCCGAGGTGAAAGTCGCCCGCCGCTATTCGCGCCGACGCGGCCAGCACCCGTTCCTCGACGAGCGCATCGTCTGGCTGGACGCCGCGAGCCTCGCCCCGCCGCAGGTCGAACAGGATCAGCCGCGGGTCGCGACCACCCGGGAGCAGACCTCGTCGCGCGGCGAGGCCGTAGATCCGCAGCTGCAGTGAGTACGCCTCCAGCAGCGCGGCATCGAGGCTGGCGTTGGTTTTGAAATCCACGAGCACGACCTCGCCGTCGACCTCACAGATTCGGTCGACCAGGCCTCGGACCCGTGCGCTGCCCAAAGCCATGTTGAACCCCGCTTCAACCGCGAGCGTACGGGCGAGGGCAAGCGGGTGCTGCAGATAGCGCGCCAGCATCTCGCGGCCAGGCTCAGGCCCCCGGTACAGCTGCAGCAGGTTGCCGCCTGTGTTGTGCCAGGCAGCGAGCGCATCGTGCACCGCGGCTCCCAGCTCGGTCGACCCGGCCGCGCGCACGAAAGGCGGCTGTAATTCGTCTGGCGGCGCAGGCACGCCCCACACCTGGCTGAAGCGATAGCGGACCGGGCACAGCTCGAAATCGTGAAGCTGGGAGAAGCTCAGCGAAACCGGCGGCGGTGGGACGTGCTCGGCCGAGTCAGACGCGGGGCGCATCCGCTCGAGGCGGTCGAGCACGGCCGCGACCCGCGCCGGGTCGTCGCGAACCTGTCCGTTGACTGCTCGCGGCACCGGCAGCTCGAGCTGCTCCGACTCCACCACGGCCGCGGATTCCGGGTGGGCGAGCGCCCAGCTCAGGATTTCAGCGAAGTGGTCGTGATCCTCGACGCCGTTCGAACCGAGCTCATGGGCCGACGGCTCGTCGCGTGTCGCGGTCACGTACAGGGCGTCCTTGGCTCGAGTGAGTCCGACGTAAACGATGCGCCGCCGCTCACCCATCGCAAGGGCAACCGCGGGCGCGCCTGGCGACGTCTCGACGTAGCGCGGATGCTTCTCACCGCGCCAGTTCTTCATCACGAAGCCAAGACTCTCGGGGTCGAAGAACAGCCTCTCGGTGTCGCGCGGCCGGGGCGGGCGCAGGTTGACGACAAAGACGACCGGAAACTCGAGACCTTTCGCAGCGTGAATCGTCAGCAACGACACCGCCTCAGTACCGGAGGATTCCTCCGCAGCCTCTCCGACCGGCAGCTCGGCGTCGATGACCTGGTCCAGGTGGCGCACGAAGTCGCCGATCCCCGCGAGTGCCAGGTCACGCTCAAAACGTCCAGCCAGCTGGAAGACCTTGCGCAGGTTGAGCAGCGCCCGCGGGCTTCCGTCCCGCTGCGCCCGCAGCTCGGCCCAGCGTAGGTAGCCGCTCTCCTCGAGCAGGCGGTTGAGAATGTCGGCCACGGTCAGGGTGTCGCGAAGCAGGCCTATGCGGTCGGTCAGCTCGACCAGCTCCACGGCCTGCGAGGCAACCTTCGGCTCCATCTCCGGAAATCCTTCGCGCCTGGAATCGTCGAAGCAGTCGCGCAACCGCATGCCGGGTTTGTCGAAACGGCGTGATGCCAGCCGGTACATGCCCGCATCGGCGAGCCGCACGATGGGACCCTGCAGGATGCGGACGAGCGCTCCATCGTCCATCGGGTTCTCGGTCAGCCGCAGCAGCGCCAGCACGTCCTTTATCTCCTGCCGGTCGAAGAAGCCAGAGCCGCCGCTGGTCACGTAGGGAATGCCCTGCCGGCGCAGCTCATCCTCGAACTCGCGCGGGAGCATGCGGACCGAGTGAGACAGAACTGCGATCTCGCGAAAAGCGCGGCCGCTCACATGCAGGCGACGGATCGCCTCCGCCACCGAGCGCGCTTCCGTCCGAGAGTCCGGCGCCATCAGCACGCTGACAGGCGCCCCGGCTCCGCCGCCACGTGTCGCCACGAGCTCCGGCTCGCCGGCGAAATCCGCATCGCGTCGGATGAAGGCTGTGGCGCAGTCGAGGATTCCCTGGTAGGAGCGGCGGTTGTGAGTCAGCGGGAGCCGGGCGCCGGGAAAGCGCGACCGGATGTTTTCGATCTCCGCATCCCGCCATCCGTAGATCGACTGCTTCGCGTCACCGACCACGGTCACGTTGCCGAAGTTCTCGGCCGCCGCAAGTCGGATGAAGTCGAGCTGGATGCGGTTGGTGTCCTGGAACTCGTCCACGATCAGGTAGCCAAAGCGCTCTCGACACCGGCGGCGGAATTCGGGCACGCGCTCGAGCGCGTCGATGACGCCGAGCAGAAGGTCGTCGAAGTCGCGGAGGCCCTGGGCGCTCAGCGCATCTTCGTACGCGCGATAGATCGTGAACAGCACCTCGATGGCCTCCGACTCGGCGCGCGCAGGGTCTGGACCGCCTGACCCGTTCGAGCTCGGCCGCGCGCTCCAGTGCGCGCCGTGCAGCTCGAGGGCCCGCTCGCGAAACCTCTCTGGGCCGATCCCTCGGCCTTTCAGCTTGAGCAAGAAGCGAAGTCCGGAGCGAAGGAGGTCGTCCAGATCGTCGACCGAAAGAGCGCTGAACGAGTCAGGGTCGAACGGGGCCGCCGCGCCACTGCGTAGGCGGGCCATCAGCTCCTGCTCGAACAGCCTCTGGCCGACCTCATCGAGCACTCGCAGCTCGCGTGGCGCGCCGATGAGGTAGGCAAACTCGTCCAGGAGGCGCGCGCAAACGCTGTGGAAAGTTCCAATCCACGCGGTGTCGAGCACCTGCGCGCCGAGTTCGGGGCGACGGGCAGCCAGCTCGTTGGTGATGCGCAGACGCAGCTCTTCGGCGGCGCGGTCGCTGAACGTGACGGTGAGAATCCCGTCGGGGGCGACACCCTGCTCGACCAGCCAGCAGAAGCGCTCGGTTGCGGTGAAGGTCTTGCCCGTGCCCGGACCGGCGGCGATCAGGAATGCGCCCTGCGGCCCTGCATGAGCCGCAGCCGCCTGCTCGGGGCTCAGGACAGGACCGCGGGCGCGAGTCGCGCTCATTCCGGCGGTGCACCCCCATAGGGGCACACCGCGGCGTGGGGACAGCTGCCGAAGCGGCTCACGCACGTGCCCGCGAGCTCGCGCGGCGCGGGCTCGAAGTGGCCCCCCTTGATCCGGTCGATCGCAGACACGACGACCGAGCGGCTGCGCTCGAGGTCTTCCGACGACAGGATCTTCTCGCGGTACTCCTTGAGCCCCGCTGGCCGGCCCACGCTGAAGATGTCCTGGCGCATGCCGCCCCAGACCCAGTCCTTGGGGTACCAGAGAGAGAGGAATCGGGGCTGGAAAGCAAGCGGCTCGCCTTCCTCGTCCACACCGTCTTTGCACGCGAGGTAGTAGAGGGCGAGCTGCACGTCGTGGAGCTCGGGACCGAAGTACATGTCGTAGGCGATGCGCATGGCCTTGCCCGACCCCGTTTTGTAGTCGACGACCTCGACCTCGCCGTCGCCCACGTCGTTGACCCTGTCGATCTTGCCGACGATCTCGGAGCCGTCGATCTGCAGGCGAAATCGCTTTTCGACCGCGAGCGTACGCAGCCTCCGGATGAACTGGAGTCCCGTGATCGCACGGATGTAGTTGCCAAGCAGGGAGCGCACCTGCTTCTCTTCGCGCTTCCGGTCGAGCACACCCTCCATCCGTGCGAGGTATCCCTCGAGGCGACGCTGCAGCGCAGCCTCCAACCACTGACGCTGCTGCTCGGCCTCGTGCGGGCGCCACTCGTCTTCGTGCTCGTGAAAGTCCTGCAGCACTTCGTGCAGGAAGCCGCCTCGCTCCATCGCGACCGACCGCGGCTCCTCGACCAGCCCCGGGTGATGGTTGTACCAGTAGAGGCGAGGACACTTCAGGTAGTCATTCAGCGTGGTCGGGCTGAAGTGGTCGATCAGCACGGAATCGGGGTTGCGTCCGGCGCCATATGGCTCGAAAGGTTCGCCCGATGCGGGGTCGGTCAGGAAGGCGAGATCGAGGCCGAGAGCGCGGGCCCGTCCGAGCGCGGCTTCGTCGAGCAGGGCGCGGTGCGAGGCCAGCAGCACCTCCGCCTCGCGGGGCAGGAGCACTTCACCCGGTTCGAGGCGTGACGACCCTCGAGTCAGCTCGCGAACAGGGCCTTCCGGTTCGGCCATCTTCAGGAAGAGCGACGGTCCGGCCTGGCGCAGATAGGCATCCGCGTAGGTCACGTAGAGACGGCGGCGAGCGCGAGTCATGGCGACGAAGGCGAGCCGCGCCTCCTCCGCCAGATGGCCGTCCGGGTCAGACGGCCACGACGGCATGAAACCGACCTTGTACCGTTCGAGCCAGGCGCGGTCCTCGGCATCGAGGAGGGGGTGAGGCCTTGCCTCGATTGGAAAGAGGCCGTGCGCGAAGCCCGAGCAGAAGACGACCTCGAATTCCAATCCCTTCGCCTGGTGCACGGTCATGATCTGCACCGCGTCGCGGAAACCGTCGGCCGCCTCGGTGTCGTCGGCGGCGGATGACAAAAGGCTTTCGAGCGACCCGCCGATGTCGGCGAGGAGTGGCTTCGAGCCGTGCAGCCTTTCGTGCACCGCCTCGATCGACTCGAGGCCCTCGATCGTCGCGCGAAGGTCTGCAATCGCCTCTCCCCGCTGCGTCGCGGGCAGCTGGAGGTCGAGCAGCCGGCGCATCGCACCGCCTTCGATGAGCACCTTGTACGCAAGTGCCGCGATCGGAAGATCGCGGGCGAGGCCGAGCAGCCGGTTGCGCGCGACGAGCGCCCGGTACAGCTCGTCGAGCTCGTCCCCGCCCAGGAACTGCATGAAGTCCGGCTCTGGCCGTGCCTCGGTCGGGGGCGCCTCGCCCCATGGCAGCGGATACCGCTGCGGGTCGCGCGCAACGAGCGAATACATGACGCGATCCACGACCTTTTTCAACGGCCGGCTTCGCTCCCACGCGAACGCACGCAGCCGGCTGACCGTGCGCGGTCCGACACCGCCAAGGCTCGAAGCGAGCGCGCTCTCGAATGCGTCGGGGTCGTCGGGCCGACGGAGCGATTCGAGATATCCGACCAGGAACCGGACCACCTCATTGCGAGCGGTCGCGCCCCAGCCGCGCACTTCATAGGGCAGGCCCAGCGCGCGCAGGGCCTCCTCGAATGGCGCGCCCAACGCAGACGTGCTGCGCAGCACGATGGCGAAGTCGCGCAGGCGCAGCTCCGGCCACTCCGACTGCAGTCGCTTGATCTCGCGAGCGCAGAAGAAGGCCTCGTCGACCGGGTCGCCCTCGCGTGCCACGACCATGGGGGTGGCGCGTTGTGGCGACTCGGCCCGCAGCAGTCGAGCCAAACGTTCGGGTTGAGTTGCCGCGAGAAGACGTTCACCTGCATCCAGGGCTTGCTGCGAGCAGCGCCGGCAAGTGTCGAGGTGTTGAGTCCGCGCGCCATACACATCGCTGAAGTCGTGACTCAGAAGTCGAGGCACCGTGCCGCGGAAGCCGTAGATCGACTGGTCTGGATCTCCGACCACCACCAGCCGGGGACGTGACTCGGGCGGCGCGATGAGTCGCAACAGCTCGAACTGCGCGGGGTCGACATCCTGGAACTCGTCGACCAGGACGAGCCTGAACTTCGCGCGCATCCCCTCGCGGAGCGGGGGATTGGTCTCCAGGAGCTCGATGGTCCTCGAGATGAGGTCGCGGAAATCGAGCAGCCGTGCCTCACGCATTCGCCCGTGGTAGGCCTGGTATACGGAGGCGAGCACGCGGAGCCGCTCGCTTGCGGTTGCCTCGGTCGCCAGCAGGAGGGCAGCGGGATGAACGAGGTTCTGCTTCATCAGAGCGACAAAAGCGAGCAGGTCGTGGGCGAATGCGTCGGAGCGGCGCACCCCGTCGAGTGGACCGAGCAAATCCGGGCCGAGGTTTGCCAGCACGTCGCGCATGACGATCCATTCCTGGAAGCCGTTCAGCAGCAGGCGCTCGCGATCGGGTTCGTGCTCGCGCAGGATCCGCGCGCAGAAGCTGTGGAACGTCGAGATCCAGGCCTCGCCGTACTCGTCTTGCAGGCGCTCATCGATCCTTCGTGCGATCTCACCGGCCGCGCCGGTCGAGAAGGAGAGCACCAGGATCTGGTCGCGGCCGGCCACGCCCTGGCGCACGGCCTGCTCGTAGAGGTCGACCAGAGCGTGTGTCTTTCCCGTGCCCGGCCCGGCCAGCACACGGAGTGGTCCTTCTATCTGATTGACGTCGAGTGGCAACAGGTCTCCCGGGGTGGCGCGGGCGACCTGATTATGCCGGTGCCCGTCTCCTGGATTCAGCCCCGACTGTTAAGGGCCACCATGCCCCGGCTGAGATGGCGATGAGAAGGCTGAGCTCGAGCCAGGGCCATTGATTGACATGCGGGCTGATTCCAATCAGGAGCAGGTATGGGCTCGCCAGGATCCATCCAACGGCCAGAGGAATACGCCACGCCAGGGCGGTTCGTTCCTCCCAGACGATCCACGCGGCAGCGGACAAGAGACACAGGTCAGCCGGGTGCAGATAGGGAGACACCATCAGCGAGCCCACGATCGCGACGGGCACGACAAGACCCGGCGAGGCGCGGAGTTTGAACGCCGTTGCCAGTACGACCCCGACGATCAGCAGGCGCACGACCAACGCCACGACTCCGGTCAAACCCGCGGCGCCCTTGAGTGTCAGTGCCTCCGCTCC
>JACXTT010002452.1_pt1 | contig 29426 bp, 30 predicted proteins | sample 9270951 | NCBI WGS metagenome assembly JACXTT01 (sample SAMN15532306, study PRJNA645909) | rock metagenome | isolation source: weathered quartz diorite | place: Puerto Rico | collected 2017-06-21 | reverse complement strand
TGTTTTCGCCACCGGCTACATGCACGGTGACAGCGGCTACTATCGCTTCTTCGCGTACTTGAATCTGTTCATGTTTGCGATGCTGTCACTAATCCTCGGTGACAACTTCCTGTTGATGTTCGTCGGCTGGGAAGGCGTCGGACTCTGCTCGTACCTGCTGATTGGTTATTACCTGGACCAGGACGAAGCCGCGCCGGCCGCGAAGAAAGCTTTCATCACCAACCGTGTCGGCGACTGGGGATTCGTGCTCGGTATCATGCTGGTTTTCTTTCTCACGTCAGGACTGGGCAAGGCATCGATCAGTTTTTTCGATAAGCCGGCCCAAGGCGTGACTAGCGCGCTGGCGACCATTGCCGGGTTACCCATCGACGGATTCACGTGGCACGCGATCTTTGCCGGCGGCATTACGTCGATCGCGGTGCTGTTATTCATCGGAGCGACGGGCAAGAGCGCGCAGATTCCTTTGTTCGTTTGGCTGCCTGATGCGATGGCTGGTCCGACGCCAGTCTCGGCTCTGATTCACGCGGCCACGATGGTCACTGCGGGCGTGTACATGCTAGCGCGTTGCTCAGCAATCTTTACTCATGCACCCACCGCGATGTTCATCGTCGCGATCGTCGGCGCTGCCACGGCGTTGTTCGCCGCGACGATCGGGCTAGCGCAAAACGACATCAAAAAGGTGCTGGCTTACTCAACCATCTCACAGCTTGGCTACATGTTTCTCGCGTGCGGCGTCGGCGCATTCGTCGCGGCCATCTTTCACGTAATGACGCATGCGTTCTTCAAGGCGCAACTCTTTCTCGGATCAGGTTCAGTCATTCACGGCATGCATCACGAGCAGGACATGCGGCGCATGGGCGGCCTGCGTAAGTACATGCCGATTACATGGATCACCATGGTCTGCGGGTGGCTGGCGATTTGCGGTGTGCCGATCTGGGCAGGATTCTTCTCAAAAGACGAAATTCTTTGGAAAGTCTGGGTGGCCGGGCCATTCAATTTGCCGGGCGGCGCAGCAAAAGCTCTCTGGTTTATAGGGATCGTCACCGCGTTGCTGACGGCGATCTATATGACGCGTCTGATGGTGATGACGTTCTGGGGGAATGAAAGATTCGATGTAGCGCAAGTTGATAATTTGCGGCGCGACGAGCATCACGACAACCACTCGCAAGTTAACAACTTGCGCCACACGCCCCATGAATCACCACTCTCAATGACGATTCCGCTGATCGTACTGGCGATTCTTTCCACCCTCGGCGGACTGGTGGGTGTGCCTTATGCGATCAGTTCCCTCACCGGCGGTCATCCACAAAACTACTTTGAAGAGACATTGGCGCCAGTCATCAGCACCGTGCCGAACGCGGCGGGAGAGAGTGAAGCGGCGAAGCCAAATTGGCTATCACCAGCGCCTCAGGAAATCGATGGCAAGCCGGCCGTCGCTCCAGTTGGTGAAGCACCCGGTTCAGCGACATCGCACGAAACACCGAGTCCCGCAGAAATCGGCGAGGAGCGCTTGCTCGCGCTCGTGTCAGTCTTGATTGCTTTAATCGGCATCGGTGTCGGCTGGTTTATTTTCCAGCGCCAGCCGTTGCGCGCGATGCCCACGCTGTTAGAGAACAAATACTACGTCGATGAAATTTACGATGCGACGATCATTCAGCCGATTAAAGTGGGATCGCGTGAAGGCCTTTGGAAGATTTTCGACATTGGAGTAATTGACGGAATTCTGCACGCGATCGGGGGCGGTATCGTAAGAGCAGGTCGCGCCATTCGCTACATGCAGATTGGTTTTGTGCGTGGCTACGCCGCGATCATCCTGGCGGGCGCGCTGATCATCATTGGCTATTTCGCGTACAGCGGAGCAAGCGTGCTGAGGTTGCTGGTTAAGTAATGCAGAATTATCTGCTCACAATTCTGATTCTTCTGCCCGTCATCGGCGCGGCCACGGCGGTTGTGTATGGCTTCACGCCCGGCGCGAAAGAGTCGCATCATCGCTGGATTGCGTTAGGGTTCACGATCGCTGCCTTTCTGATCTCGCTATTGCTGATAAAAGGTAGTGGCGGGGCGGTGAATGCCTTTCGCTTTGAAGAGAATCATTCGTGGATTGCGGCCATTGGCGCGCGCTATCACGTTGGGGTTGACGGGATCAGTCTGTGGTTAGTGCTGCTCACGACTCTATTGATGCCGATCGCAGTACTTTCAAGCTGGACGGCAATCAGCAAGCGGCAGCCGACTTATTACGCGCTGATGTTATTGCTTGAGTCGGCAATGATTGGCGTGTTCGTATCGCTCGACCTGTTGCTCTTCTATCTCTTCTTTGAAGCTTCGCTCGTGCCGATGTTCTTCCTCATCGGTGTCTGGGGCGGCGAGCGGCGCATCTATGCCGCAGTAAAGTTCTTCATTTACACCGCAGTCGGATCGCTTTTGATGTTGGTCGGCATCATCGCGCTTTATTTCATCCATCAGAGTGCGACTGGAATCGGCACATTCGATTACGCGGTACTAACATCAACTCTGCGATCCGGTGCATTAGCATTTACCCCGCGCGCTGAGTTCTGGCTGTTTCTCGCATTCGCTTTCGCGTTCTGCATCAAGGTTCCGCTGTGGCCTCTGCACACGTGGCTGCCGGATGCGCACACCGAAGCGCCGACCGCGGGTTCCGTGATCCTGGCGGGCGTGCTGCTAAAGATGGGAACGTACGGTCTCCTTCGCTTCAACTTTGGCTTGTTCCCGAATGCAGCGCGCTACTTTGCGCCATTGATGATCACACTCGCGGTAATCGGAATCATCTACGGCGCGTTGGTCGCTATGGTACAGCCGGATGTGAAGCGACTCGTCGCTTATTCATCAGTGAGCCACATGGGTTTTGTTGTACTCGGCTTGTTTTCGTTCACTGAACAGGGCATGCAGGGCGCGCTTTATCAGATGCTGAATCACGGCGTCTCAACCGGCGCGCTGTTTCTGTTTGTCGGCATGATTTACGAACGCCGGCATACGCGAATGATTTCAGACTTCGGCGGACTGGTCCGGCCGATGCCCTGGTTCTCGACATTTTTTGTTATCGCTTCTCTTTCGTCGATTGGTCTGCCGTTTCTGAATGGCTTCGTCGGCGAGTTTCTAATCATGCTGGGATCATGGACTTCTATTGCGGTGCAGCACGCTTGGATCGTCACGATGCTCGCAGGTACCGGCGTGATTTGGGCGGCTGTGTATATGCTCTGGATGCTGCAACGCGTCGTCTTCGGCACAACCACGAGCGATGCTAATGCGAAGCTCTTGGATCTAAATGCGCGTGAAATTGGATTGGTGCTGCCGCTACTATTGCTGATGCTTTTCATGGGAGTTTATCCGAGCACGTTCCTGAATCGTTCGCGCGCCAGCGTTGAAGCCGCGCGACAGGTCATCGCTGCACCGAACGCGGGTCGAACCCTGAATGTCGCCAGCACCGATCGAGAACAGCCAACGCGCTAATGTTTATGAGTAGTCTCAAGAGATTTTTGTGTGTCAGCGGGCTGGTCATTGGCATCTCCCTAAGCGCGGCGGCTCAGGTTAAGCAATTACCCGAGAAGCCCTCGCTGAAATTTGAAGGGCTTGATGGCAAGGTCTACGATCTAACCGAGCAACGCGGCAACGTCGTGCTGGTCTCCTTCGGCGCCACCTGGTGCGCGCCCTGCACGACTGAGTTGCGCGCGCTGAATGAAGTCCTCAGTGAATATCGCGGCAAGCCCGTCAAGTTTTTCTGGGTCAGCATTGAGCGTCCGGAAGAAGCCTCGAACAGTTTGCTCAAGCGTTACGGTCGCGAACGGAGACTAATGTTTCCGATTCTGCGCGACGACGCAAAGATGGTGTTTTTGCAGTTCGCCGATCGCGTGCGTCTGCCGATGCTGTTACTGGTTGGTAAAGACGGCAAGGTTGATGCGCCCGTAAAATTTGGCATGCAGTCACAGGTAGACGTTTACAAAACCGAGATTCGCGCGCGACTGAATAAGCTGTTGCTTCCCTCTCGCGATGGGAGAGGGACCGAGGGTGAGGGCGCGAAGCGTGCGGGTCGCAATTAATTCCCTCACCCCAACCCTCTCCCAAAGGGAGAGGGAGTAAAAATAATGTTACTGTTTCAAGCAGCCACTCCAGATATCAACCTGACGCTGATTGCGCCGGAACTAATCGTGAGTATTGCGGGCGTCATCATCATGATGGTCGACGCGTTTGCGCCACGTGGTGAGCGATGGCTGACGGGAGCGCTCTCTCTGATCTCGCTCGCGGCGGCGGCGGTCGCCTCGATTTGGCTGTGGACAAGTTGGAGTGGCCCCCGCACCGCGTTTAATGGAATGATCGTGTTGGACGAGCTTCGTCTTAGCTTCACGCTTATTTTCATAATCGTCGCAATTCTCACCGTCCTGATCTCAAGTGTTTGGATCGAAACAGAGAGCTTGCCGGCCGGCGAGTATCATTCGCTGCTCTTGTTCGCGACCAGCGGGATGATGCTGATGGCTTCGGCAGGCGATCTGGTAATTGTTTTTCTCGGTCTCGAGATTCTCTCGATTGCGACTTACGTGCTGGCTGGCTTCCGTCGCACTGATGTGAGATCGAACGAATCCTCGCTGAAGTATTTCATCCTCGGATCATTTGCTTCTGCGTTTCTGCTCTACGGAATTGCCTTGGTTTACGGCGCGACGGCCACCCAAAGCTTACCCGGGACGACGAATATCTCGGCCATCGCCGCCCGACTCGATCATTCTTTGTATCCGCCGTTGCTGCTGGCTGGCGCCGCGATGATGTTGGTCGGATTCGGATTCAAGATTGCGACTGCGCCATTTCATGTCTGGACGCCCGACGTTTATGAAGGCGCGCCGACGCCGGTCACTGCGTTCATGGCTGCGGGACCAAAAGCCGCGGGCTTCGCGGCGTTCCTCAGAGTCTTCGTGTTTGGATTTCCGATCGCGACCGCGCTCATTAGCACTGCGGGTTTCGCGCACCAGGCCTGGCTCGGCGCGCTCGCCGTGATGGCCGTCCTAACGATGTGCGTGGGCAACATCGTCGCGATCGTGCAGGACAACGTGAAGCGGATGCTTGCGTATTCATCGATCGCGCACGCGGGATATGCATTGGTCGGTTTCGTCGCCGCCGGCGCCGCAGCCACCGTCGAAGAAAGAAGCTCCGCGTTGGCCGCAGTCGCGTTTTATCTCCTGACCTACGCGGTAATGAATATGGGGGCTTTCGCCATCGTGACTTTGATCGCGCGGCGTGGGGATCAGCAAACGAATGTCGAAGACTACAATGGCATCGGGTTTGCTTCGCCGGTGCTGGCGTTTTCGCTCTCACTATTCTTGCTCAGTCTCCTCGGCATGCCTTTGACGGCTGGCTTCATGGGCAAGATCGTTGTCTTTAGCGCGGCGCTAAAGCAGGGTTATGTGTGGCTAGTGGTGATCGGCGTTCTCAACACGGCGGTGTCTGCTTACTACTACCTGAGGTTAATCATCGTGATGTTCTTTCGCGAGCGCACGGGCGCCTGGGAAGTCCCACGTGTGCCGGCGAGCGTGGCAGTCGCACTCGTGCTCACAATCATCGGCGTTTTCTATCTCGGGCTCTTTCCCGGTCGCGTCATCAGTGCATTTCAAGCGAGACCGATAATTTCAGTACGAATGCGCTGATTCAGGATGAGCAGTGTTTCCGATTACCTCATGCAGATCGAAAACAGTTTGGGAGAATCGTGGCTGCCGCGCATTTACCGTCGTATCTTGAAAACGCGCACCCGAGCGTACGAGTTTCCGCTGCTGTCGAAGACGGTCACGCCGCAGATTCATCACACACTGCTGGGCATCGAATTGAAAGTAGGACGGCAACGAATGTTGTGTCCGGACCTGCCAACTGCTCGTTACCTTGCGGTTTTCGCTCGCGCCGGGTCGAGCACCGTGGCGATTCCGTACGACATCACGAAGATTTCGCTGCTTGCAGACGAACTCGACAGCTCATGGCATCGCATGCTTCTACTTGTCGACGAAGTCGCGAGCGATCGCAGTGAGGCAATTCGCGCTCGCCTTCGGCGACAATTAATTGGTAAAGTACGCGAAGAGATCGGACTAGCGGGCGCGGGGCCGCGTATACCCTCTTTCAAACAAAGCACGAGGCAACGACGTTAGGCTCGACAGGATCAAAGTAGATACGAACCGTGGAAACTCAAGAGACAATCATTGCCGATCATTTGGGCTCCGATGCGGAGCCGCTTCCCTTCCCACTGCAACAGAATTTTTGTCGCTTCGAATCGATCGAGAAGACGATTGAAGCAGCCCGAGTATTGATTGTCGATAATCTATTGCGCGACGAAGACGATCTCTCAGAGATTGCGCGCAGGGAATTGGGAAAGAACGTAAACGCGCAACTGAAGATTGAGAGGCATATCGCTTCCCTCGCGTTACACAACATTGTGACTAACGTTGAGCGGTTGGTGAAACAACCTACCACGAGCATCGTTCACGTCAGCGAGCTGCCGAAAGCAGTTCAGGAATTCCAACCCGACGCGATCGTGTTAAGCGGCACGCTGCGAGACTTCGATTATTACAAACCGGAACTGCTAGCCGGGTTTTCCGATTTTATTCACACCACGACGACGCCGGTGCTGGGCATTTGCGGTGGACATCAGTTGATTGGCTTGAGTTTCGGCGCCCGGGTACTCACGCTTGATCAGCAGGAGCAGGAGAAGCGCCGGACGAATCGGGTCACCGAATATCAGTATCGCTTTGTGCGGATTGTCGACCCTGAAGATCCAATCTTTGACGGCATCGATAATCCTGAGTCACGCGTTTGGCAGGACTACACCCGCGAGGGTCGCATCCTGCGAGTCTGGCAGAATCATGGATTGCAACTTGATGGCGTGCCGGAGGGATTCATCCTGCTCGCGCGCTCGTACCTCTGCCGGAATCAAATGATGGTCAAGCGCACCGACAATCAACTTATCTATTCAGTTCAGTTCCACCTTGAGAAATCTTTCGAGGATTGGCACAGCAACCCGACGCGCTGGGAGCATCCGAACGAATCACGCGACGGTCGCCTCTTGTTCGAAAATTTCCTGACTCTGGCATTGCAGCATCACCAATAGAAGCGCTGACAGTGCTTGCTTTAAAAGAATCAAATCCGCCACGCATCCTGACAAACGAAAGCCTGGCTAAGGCCGCAGCCACGCTCGCGCGCCGCGATCGACATCTCAGAACAATCTACGAAATCCATGGCGTCCCGCCCATGTGGGCACGGCGGTCCGGCTTTCCGACCCTGCTGCGCATCGTGCTCGAACAACAGGTCTCGCTCGTGTCCGCGCGCGCGATGTTCGAGCGACTGAGGCTCAACATGAATCCGTTCACACCTGAAAATTTCATCGACCGTGGCGAACTGTTTCTGCGCTCGCTCGGGATGACGCGGCAGAAGGCGCACTACGCTGTCCAAGTAGCCGAAGCTTTCGCGCAGGATCATCTGAAACGAATTGGCCGACTGACCGATGATGAGGCGCACGCAAGGCTGATCAGCATCAAAGGCGTCGGACCCTGGACAGCGAACATCTATTTGCTAATGGTTCTGCGGCGGCCGGACATCTGGCCTGACGGCGACATCGCTCTGGCGACCGCCGTAAAGACAGTTTGGAAGATGAAAGAACGTCCCTCGTTTAGTGAGTTGTCGCGAATGGCGGAGGGCTGGCGTCCGTATCGATCCGTCGCCGCGCGGATGCTGTGGCAGTATTACCTGGCTGAGAAAAAGCGACGCGCCTAATGACGCCTATTTCAGAATTGCACTTGGCGCCATCGAGGCCCGACCAAAGGTGAGGGTCGCGTCCCGCGGCACGTTTTCAGCGGTTAATTCAATCAACCGATCGACGACAGCCTTTAGATCGTTCGTTTCGCGATAGACACGCAATTGCTCGTCGGCTGAAGTGCCGCGATCCAGGATGGTGTGGATGTGCTCGATCTCATTCCTCGAGCCGAGTTCATCGACTACGTCATCGACAAACTCCAACAACTCGCGAATCAAATCTTTCACCGGGACCTCTTTGTTCTTGCCAAAGTCAATGAGTTTCCCTTCCAGTCCGTAACGGACCGCACGCCACTTGTTTTCCTGAATCAGCATGCGGCGATAGAGTCGGAAGCCGAGGTTCTTGTCGATCAGCTTATAGAGCTTTGCGACGATCGCCTGAAACAGCGCGGCCAGGGCCACCGTGTCATCGACCCGCGTCGGAATGTCGCAAATACGAAACTCCAGCGTCGGGAAGAAAGGATGAGGCCGGCTGTCCCACCAAATCTTCTTGCCGTCGTTGATGCAGCCGGTCTTAATCAGCAGATCAACGTAACGTTGAAATCCCGGATAAGAATCGAAGTGATCGGGAATGTCGGTACGCGGAAACTGTTTGAAGATTTCCGAGCGATATGATTTCAGCCCCGTATTGTGGCCCATCCAAAACGGCGAGGAGGTCGAGAGCGCGAGCAGGTGCGGGAGAAAATACCGCGACGCGTTCATGATGTGAATCTGGCGCTCACGGTCGGCAATCCCCACGTGAACGTGCACGCCGAAAATCAGCAGCGACCGCGCGACGGTCTGTAGTTCCTGCACCAGCAATTCATATCGGTCGTCATCAAAGATTTGCTGATCCTGCCAGCGAGAGATTGGGTGCGTCGAAGCGGCGACAATCTTCAAACCATTCTTTTCCGCGAGCGTGGAAATGACGCTCCGCAGCCGCGTAATATCCGCGCGCGCTTCCTGAATGTTCTTACAGACGCCGGTGCCGACCTCGATTTGTGACTGAATCATCTCCGGCTTGATCTGCTCGCCGAGCAGCATCTTGCCCTCGTCGAGAATCTCTGCGACATGTGATCGCAGCTCGCGCGTTACGGGATCAACAATCTGAAATTCTTCTTCAATCCCCAGAGTGAATTGATCAAACATAGAAAGGGCGCCTCTAGTTCACTACCGTCTTCATCAATTTCCAGTCGGGTCTAAATTTTTTCCAGCGCTCATAAAACAAGTGCTGCGCCATCGTCGCAAGCGAGCCGTAAGGCCCGTAGTAATCAAGATGCACGTGCCACTCGCGTTCGCCGTGCGGCGGATCGATAAATAGAAAATGGAGAGACGCGTGCTTTCGCTTCTTTTCGAGAAAGCCACCGGTATTGTCGTGATGCCGGGCAAACGCGCGAGTAAAGTCCTGCCGATCGCTTAACACCGATTTCAAATCGGATGTGGCGCTAAAGTACAGGCCCACGCCGCCGATTCCATACACATTGACGATGCGCCCGACGGCTTGCCAAAGATCGACTGCTAGCAAACGACTCGCGACTAAAGTCAGGGCTTCGCGTTTGTCTTCCGGCAACCTCGCGTAAACATCCTCGTCACTTCCCCAACCATACATTCCCGCGAGCTTTCCGCGAAGCAACTCCGGCACTCGCAACGTCGCTTTCTGATCCGGACTCACGGCAGCGGCAGTTCGCGCTCCATTAAACCGCGCGCGTCGTCTGATAAGCGATGAAATCGGACGCCCACCCCATGACCGGGATTGCTATACACCACGTTGCCTTTCACGATTACCTGCTGCCCGCCCAAGCTTAGTCGCAATGCCAGGGTGGTCCCCATCGGAATCTCGGTCTGCGTACTCATGTAGAGTCCGCCCAAGCTGATAACTTTCGTGCTGGCGACCCCGGTCGCGTCCCCGCCATCGAAGCTTACATCCACGATCAATCGCGAGCGGTCATGTTGCCGTCGCTCATCCGTCGGGTTTACGTCTTCACGATCTTCATCAATCATTAAAGGTCCTCAATGATTTTCGTTGTGCGAGTCGGAAATTCCGACCGCCAAAGATGCCGAATTCAGCAGGTATTTGGTGCCCGCATAATAACCGATTATCGATGCTACTGAAACAAGGCAATTCGCGGCGTTGGAATAGTAAGATTTGAGTCGTGGTGAATTGACACTAAATTCCTGCGCAGGCTACTATCCGATTCTCGCATTTCTTTCGCTATTGATTGTTAGCTTCTTGAGTCTGTTGACCTTTATGGGTTTCGCAACTACCGCAATTCACGCCGGTCAGGAACCGGATTCCGCCGCCGGCGCCGTCACCGTTCCCATTTATCAAACATCGACTTACGCCCAGGAAGGTCTGGGCAAGCACAAGGGATTTGAGTATGCGCGCACTTCGAATCCTACCCGCCTGGCGCTAGAGCGGAACTTAGCGGCGCTGGAAGGCGCAAAGTTCGGGTACGCCTTCGCTTCGGGGATGGCGGCGATCGATGCGACGCTGCGTTTGGTGAAGGCGGGCGATCACGTGGTCGTTTCCGACAACACCTACGGCGGCACTAATCGATTGTTCAAGCGAGTCCTTTCGAACTATGGAATTGAGTTCGATTTCGTGGACACCGCTGAAGTTACCAACGTCGAGTCGGCGATTAAGGAAAATACCAAAATGGTTTTCGTCGAGACGCCGACGAATCCCGTAATGATCGTGACTGACTTAAAAGCAGTTTCAGATGTGGCCCATGCCGCTGGTGCGCGCGTTGTCTGTGACAACACGTTCATGTCGCCTTATTTGCAAAGGCCATTAGAGTTCGGCGTCGACATCGTCGTGCATTCAACCACCAAATTCCTGAATGGCCACTCTGATGGGGTTGGCGGCGCAGTAGTGCTGAACAACGAAGACGACGCGGGCTGGATTGCTTTTATTCAAAACAGCGCGGGCGCGATTCTCTCGCCGTTTGATTCGTGGCTGGTGCTGCGCGGCACAAAAACTCTGGCGCTGAGAATGGAGCAGCACGACAAGTCGGGACGTGCAGTTGCGGCGTTCCTGGAAGATCATCCGAAGGTCTTGAAGATTTATTATCCCGGATCCAAGTCGCACAAACAGCACGATCTAGCCGCGCGTCAGCAGAAGGGTTTCGGCAGCATGGTCTCTTTCGATGTTGGGTCGCTGGCGAATGCGCGCGCCGTGCTCGAAGGAACCAAGTTGTGCACGCTGGCAGAAAGCCTGGGCGGAGTTGAAACACTCATCTGTCATCCGGCGACGATGACCCACGCGTCGGTCGCGCCTGAAGTACGCGAGCGGCTTGGCATTACGGACGGTTTAGTGCGAATCTCTGTCGGCATCGAAGACACAGACGACATCATTGCTGATTTGGATCAAGCGCTCGCAAAGATCAAGTCATAATCTAGATTCATTCAATGCACGTTGAACTTCATGCAAAAACCGACGTAGGGCGGGTCCGCCGCGGGAATGAGGACAACTTCCTGCTGCTCGATTTGACAGTGTCGCGATCATGGAGCGGTTCGGATGGCGCCGAGAATCCCGAAGATATGCGCCAGTTCTCTCTGGGGGACAAGGGCCTCGTGCTGATCGTGTCGGACGGAATGGGCGGGGCGTTGGCGGGCGACGTGGCGAGCCGAATGGCGATCGAAGCGGTGCGCGATACGTTGATGGAGAACAACGCTGATGGAAACGGATGTGAGGCGGACTCATCGCTGGTGGACTGTCTAAAGCACGCCACGATGCAAGCCAACCGGAACATTCATTACCGCAGCCTGGAAGACAGCCGTTGTAGCGGCATGGGGGCGACACTCACGGGCGCGGCCGTCAAAGGCGACAAACTCGATCTGATTCAAGTGGGCGACAGTCGCGCTTACGTGATGCGGGGCCAACAGATCCGACTCGCGACCAAGGATCAATCACTGGTGCAACAACTGGTCGATGTCGGTCAAATCAGCGAAGAAGAAGCTGAGACGCACATGTTCCGGAACGTTATCCTGCAAGCGCTCGGCGCCCAGAACGAGCTGACGCCGGCCACGGCGCGCATTCAACTGCGCGATGGCGACACATTGCTCTTGTGCAGCGACGGATTGTCAGGAAAGTTGAAGAACGAAGAGATTCGACAAATTGTTTCTGAAGCCGATTCGTTAGGAGCGGCGGCCAGCGCACTGGTGCAGGCCGCAAACGACCGCGGTGGCGAAGACAACATCACTGTCGTGCTGGCTCGCTTTACTGGAGAAGAGTTGCGCGATCCCGCTGGCGACCGGATCACCGTTGAGTTACCGCCGATGGAAGAAGATCGCACGCTGGACGAAACCGAAGCCGATACCCAGCAACCTTAGTCAGCTCTTCAATTCCTTACCCCGCCAATCCGGCGTTGCTCCAACTCGTCTTACATAAATAGATGCCCCTTGTACCCGCGTGACTTCCACGCGGTCGCCGGCCTCTAACTCATCTTCGCCATCATCCGGATAAGCTGTCCATGTCGAACCAAAAACTTTTACCGCGCCTTCGTTGAGCGCGCCGCGGCTCGAGGTTACGACCGTGCCAACCTTCCCCGGCAAAGCTTCGGCGCCCGTTTTCAGGTCGCCGCCTGTTTTTTCGCGCGAGAAGTAGTTAACAAAGATCGTCCGCGATGCGGCAGTCAGCGCGATCGAAACCACCGCGAAGGTTAGGAACTGAACGATGATGCTGTTGACGCCAAGCAGTCCGACCAGACCGGCGGCGAGCGCGCCAATCCCAAACCAGAGCAGCACAAAGCCGGTGGTGAAAATCTCAGCGACTATGAGAATCGCGCCGAGTATCGCCCAGAAGATCCAAAGATAGTCCTGCATCGTGGTTGTTCCCTCTCCTTGAAAGAGAAGTGAATTCACCCTTTCAGAAAGTTCTTCATCACAAACCAAATATTCGCGGGCCGTTCGGCTAATCGACGCATAAAGTACGGATACCAATGCTTCCCATAGGGCACATATACTCGCATGCCGAATCCGTCGCGCGCCAGTTGCTCCTGCAAATCCCGGCGAATGCCGTACAGCATTTGAAATTCGAATGCATCTTTGGCGATGCCTTCGCGCTGGGCAAAGTCAACCGTGGCGTCAATCATCTTCGGATCGTGCGTCGCTATCCCGTGGTATGTACCGCTCGATAGAAGCAGTTGCATCACGCGAACGTAGTTCTCATCGACATCTTTCTTGTCTGGATACGCCACGCTGGCCGGTTCGTCGTAAGCACCTTTGCACAATCGGATCCGCGCCGGCGTCTTCAACAAGTCCTTGGCATCGTCCATGGTCCGATAGAGATATGATTGCAGCACAATACCGACATCATTCAACCCAAATTCCGAACGTAGTTTTTTGAAAATGTCGATGGTGACCTGCGTAACGTTCGAGCCTTCCATGTCAACGCGCACGAAGTTGCGACGACGCACGGCGTCTTCAGCAATACGCCGAGCATTTCGATAAGCGAGTTCCGGATCGATTTCCAAACCGAACTGCGTCAGCTTGATCGAAACATTTGAATCGATCCCCGTCTCATCAATCTTCGACAGCACATCCAGATACTCGCGGACTTCGGCTTCCGTTCCCTGAACACTTTGCACGCCTTCGTTCAAGTGATCGAAAGAGGCCGTACATCCTTTTGCATTGACGTCACGAATGGCGGCGATGGCCTCGTCGATTGTCTCGCCGGCGATGAATCGGGTCGTGAGTTTTTTGAAGAGGCCGAACCGGGCGGCGAAGTTCTTCAGACCCTCCTGCTGGGAGAGGTAAATCAGCGCGCTTCTGGTAAGCATTGTGATTGGTGATCTGTCGCTATGTTATTCTTGTGAGAAATGCGTCTCAAGTTGGTTTTGCTGACCTCGTTGATCGGGACGGTGCTTGGAGCCGGGGCTTCAATCGCAGTCACCGTAGGTGTCCTGGGTCGACGCGGTCTAATGATGGCTGGATTAGGCTATCGAACCGACGACTGGATTGGTTTTCTGATCCTGGCTATTTCATTTGTCACCGCCGTGATCACGGCTTTCTTCGTCTATCGCCATACGGCGCGCCGCCGGAAAACTCAGGCGACGATCACCGGCATATTGGTCTTGATCCTCTCTGTGGCAGCGTTCGCTCTCACTGTGTTGCTGGCATCGCGCTAGACTCCGCATCGCGCGGACCTAGCCCTATCTCCGCTTGCTTCGGCTTTAAAGAATCAATCACAAACTGAATGTGATCCTCGAGTTCAATCCCCAACTCCTGCACACCGTGATATATATCGTCGCGATTGACTGATCGTGCGAAGGCCTTATCCTTGAGTTTCTTTTTCACCGACTTCACTTCCATGTCGTCGAGGCTGCGCGACGGTCTCACCAGAGCACAAGCGACGAGAAAGCCGCACAGTTCATCGGTCGCAAACAGTGCCTTAGCCATCTCCGTGTCCCGCGGAACGCCGGTGTATGTGGCATGTCCCAGAATCGCTTTGATGATGCGATCGGGATAGCCGCGACCGCACAGAATGTTCGAGCCGGTAAACGGATGCTGATCGGCCGACGGAAACATCTCGTAATCAAAATCATGAAGCAGGCCGACGAGTCCCCATTCGTCAACGTCAGCGTCGGGGCCACCGTAACGCGGCGCGCAAGCACGCATCGCGGTCTCGACCGCAAGCGCATGCTTTCGCAGGCTGTCACCCTTCGTATATTCACAGAGCAACTCCCAGGCTTCTTCTCTACTCGGCATCGTCATGAAAGGAATTTTTTACGATTGAATTGCGATGGGAAAACTACCACGAGTAATCGAACGAGACAAACGCGGCCACATCATTGCTGCGTCTTTGCGCGATAGCCCGGACGGGCGCGCACGGCAATGTCCTTGCGCGAGGTCTTCACTTGAATCTTGCGATACGAACCGTCCTGGCTCTTGTTCGTTGGATAGTAACCAAGCAGGTATTGCGTGCGCAGCTCAGCCGCGATCGCTGCAAACGCTTGCGGCAGTGAAGCGAGCGTATCAGCACGATAGACTTGTCCGCCCGATCGATCGGCCATCTCTTTCAGATAGCTGTCTGCCATCAAATAGAGATTGTTCAGCATAACTGAAATTGAATCTTCGCGCGGCACCGGATTTCTTGCAGTTCCCGGTCCCGGTATTGGATTACGATTTGGATCGCTGTTGCGCGGATCACGCGGATCATTTGTGCGGGGATCGGTGTTGGGAAAAGGATCAGTCGGAGAAGAATTTGGCGGCATCGTCGTACGCCGGCCGAAAATCACACGTGGATCGGGCAGAGGCAAAGTACTGGTCGTCCGCTTTTGATCAGGCACCGGAAAAGGATCGCTACCGGGAAACGTCGTAGGCGTAGTGCCGACGGGAGGAGTGCGAATGACTGGACTCGTCGGTAAACCAACACCGTTACTCGCCGAGTCTTGTTGCCGCGCCAACCGCTCAGTCTCGGCACGCGTATCGAACCGAATTGGATAAACGATTACCCCGCTCTCGTCCAGGTCCTTAATGGTGCTATTGAACGTTGAGTACACGCTATGCCAGTCGACGCCATCGGTGAAAACTACAATTGCCTTTCGTCCCGTTATCGGTCTGAGTGCGTCAAGAGCAAGCTGCACCGCATCGTAAACGTGCGTGTCATCGCCAGTTTTTGTTTGTGAAATCGCATTTCGAAGCAGAGCTTTGTCGCTGGTGAAATCGTTCCAGTCGTGCAGCTCACCATCGAACGAAACGACTTTGACCTGATCTTTCGGCGCCAGCTGTTCGAGAAACTCAATCGCGGCGCGCTGAATCTGTGGCAACTTCTGCTCAGTGCTGTTACTCGTGTCGAGCAGCAACACCACATGAAACGGGGCATCGATTGACGCGAGAAACGCGATCTCCTGCGGCACGCCGTCTTCGCTCAACTTGAATTCTTCTTTCTTCAGGTCGGCGATGTAAGTTCCCGTGCGCGAGCTCGCAATGACCGGAACCGTCACAAGGTTCGTGTCGATCTTCAGCCTCTCAACCTCCTGATCGGGTGCGGGTGCTTCAGCCGGGTCAGGTGTCGGCTTTTGCTGAGCACGAGGCTGCGCCAGAGCCGTACCAAGACAGAGAAGGCTGAGGACGAGTCCGCGAAGCAGATTTTTCATTTCAGCAGTGCGATGTACTTTGAAAGATGCGAACAACGCGGGGAGAACCGCGGCCATTCTATTCCTGTTTCCGACAGAGCGAAACCTAAACGCGCCGATAGTCTCGGGTCTTCGATTCCTGTAAAGTTACGCGAATGGATTTTCTCCATAACTCGCTGCAACTCATCGAGCAATACATGCTCGCATACGGTTACTGGGCCGTGTTCTTTGGAGTGATGCTGGAAAACGCGGGGTTGCCCGTGCCCGGCGAAACAATTCTCCTGGTGGGTGGGTATTTTGCCTCCGCCCATCCGGACCAATTCAATCTGATTCGCGTGATGGTGACCGCGGCGGCGGGCGCAGTCGTTGGCGACAACATCGGTTTTGCCATCGGTCATCATTACGGCCGGGCGTTCCTGCTGCGCATCGGCCGTTTCTTCTTTTTAACGCCGAAACGGTTTGCGCACATGGAGAAATACTTTGAGAGTCACGGCAACAAGACAATCCTGGTTGCGCGCTTTATCACTGGCTTGCGTGTCTTTGCCGCGCTGCTTGCCGGTGCATCGCGGAAGATGCCCTGGCGAGTGTTTCTGGTTTACAACCTGGCGGGCGCGGTTTTGTGGGCCGTCGTAATTACGATTCTCGGCTATGCGTTCGGCCAAAGCTTACCGCTGCTGGTGAAGTGGGTTGGACGAACCGGAACCATCCTGCTAATCGCGCTGATTGTATTTGGCTTGATTGCTTGGCGCGTTCGAAGTCATCGCAAATCCAAATGACAAATGTTCTGGTCTCACCCACGAACCGCGAATTCGCGGTAGCCTTCGAACACAGCGGCCTGCGCATTTTCACCTGGCCAGAACTTGCGGTTGAAGAATTGGATGACTATTTCTCGCTCGATGAGTCGATCGATCACCTATTCGGATATGACTGGCTGCTGTTGAAGAATGACCGCGCCGCTGAGTTCTTCGTACGAAGACTGGTTGAGACTAATCATCGTCCCGCCAGCCTTGACGATGTTCGTACGCTCGCAATCGGCGAAGCGACTGCCGCGACTCTCATTGAGGCGCACGTGCATGTGGACATTCTTTCAGATCGTCACGCAAACCGCTCGTTAATCGCGTCGCTGGAATCATATGTGGGAAGTTCGGAAGGACTTTCGGGCCTTAATCTGCTCTTCCCTTCCGCGAACGTATCTCGTGAAGAGTTCGAGACTGAATTGGAAGAACGAGGCGCGCGTGTTGATTGCGTGCCTGCTTACCGCACAACTCGAAATGTTAGGCGCCTGGCTGAACTCAAAGCGCTCCTCGCCGGTGGCGGCATCGATGCAATTGTCTTCAACGATGCAAATTCGGTCGAACAGTTCGCGCGTGTCTTCGACACTGACGATCTTTCAGAGGTGCTCAAGGGCGTTTCAGTCAATTGCGATGATGAAGTCGCGCGAGCGGCAGCGATCGAATTCGCACTCAGCAACGTCCGCCTGACCAGCGATCTTCACACCGCAACCGCCGACTAAAAGACCCGGGTGAGGTTTCACGGCGCGCGTCGTCGAAGTATCTGCTTGGGCCAGATTTCGTGTGTTACACTGAAAATGATGAAAGGCCGCGTCCTCATCATCGATAACGACCGCGAACACGCCGACGTCTTGTCCACAAAACTGGCCGGATTCGGTTATGAAGTTCGCACCGAACTTTCCAGCCGTGCAGCCGTGGAAACGGCGGATTTGTTCTCGCCAACCGCGATCGTCGCTGACCCCTTTGCAGATGAATTCGATCCATTCGGCCTGCTGCGTGAGCTGCGTTTGCAGCAGCCGCACACACCCATAATTCTCACGGCGCGGAATACATCCATTGAGACTGCACTGCGCGCGATTCAGGAAGAGGGTGCGGATCATTATTTCGAGAAGCCGGTAGATGCCGAGAAGTTCATCGTCGTACTCGAACGCGTGACCGAACTCGCCGAAGCTCGTCGTGAAAATGAGATTCTGCGACGTCAGTTGCGCGATCGTGGAGCCTTCGGAGAGTTGGTCGGCAATTCGGAAGCGATGCAGAACGTCTATGCGTTGATCGAACAGGTCGCGTCTTCGTCGGCATCGGTTTTGATTACCGGAGAATCGGGAACCGGCAAAGAACTCGTGGCCCGCACGATTCACAATTTGAGTCCACGTCGCAATGCCCCCTTTCTCGCGATCAACTGTTCTGCCATTCCCGACACGTTGATGGAATCTGAGCTTTTTGGTCACGAAAAGGGCGCGTTCACCGGCGCGGTTTCGCGTCGACATGGCTGTTTCGAATTGGCGAACACCGGAACGCTTCTGCTCGATGAGATCGGCGAGATGCCGACACTCCTGCAAGCGAAACTTCTGCGCGTTCTTGAAGAACGCGTTGTGCACCGGCTCGGCAGTCGCAAAGACATTTCGGTTGATGTCCGGTTACTCGCCGCTACTAACAAAGATCCGCAGAAGGCCGTCCGAGATGGATTATTGAGAGAAGACCTGCTCTATCGACTGAACGTCATCACAATTCATTTGCCGGTGCTGGCCGAACGGCTGGAGGATTTGCCGCTATTGACGCAGCACCTCGTTACGCGGCTCGCGGCCAAACACAATCGGCCCGCGCGCTTCGTCAGCGCCGCTGCGCTTGATGCGCTGCGTTATCATTCGTGGCCCGGCAATGTGCGCGAGCTGCGCAATGTGATCGAGCGCGCGGTCGTCATTTGTTCCGGCGAACAGATCGAGCGTCATCACTTCGCGCCTTATCCGTTCGATCAGCGCCAGAAGCTGCGAGACGAAGACACGGCATCGTTTCCCGTTGGGACACCGCTGAAAGAGATCGAGCGCCAGATGATTTTGCGCACGCTGCAGAAGACAGGAAACAACAAGACGCGCGCGGCCGAACTACTGCAAATCAGCCTCAAGACCCTGCACAACAAACTAAACGAATATCGCGCCCAGGGATTTCTGCGAGACAAAGAGCATGGGAACTGAGACCGCTTCGGTTCTGCTCTTCTTCATTGACGGGCTCGGCATTGGCAAGCGCGGTCCTCAAAATCCCTTCGACGGATTAGAAGGCGCGGCGCCTTTGGCTCATTTTCAAGATGAACGCTCCCATGTTCCGTTCGAAGGCATTGTTGTTCCAACCGATGCTCGGCTCGGAGTCGAGGGACGGCCGCAGAGCGCATCGGGACAAACCACCATTCTCACAGGTGTAAATGCGCCCGCGGCAATAGGCACTCACAAACAAGGATTTCCGAATCAGGCGTTGCTCGAAATCATCCGTGAGCACTCGATATTTCTTCAGTTGAAGAATCGCGGCGTGGAATCCACGACCTTCGCGAATACCTATACGAACAAGTTCTTCGAGCGCAGACCGCGATGGATCTCGGCGACTACCGCCGCCGTTGAAGCGGCGGCGTTACGATTTAATGTCGTTGGTGATCTGAAGCGAGGTCGGGCTGTCTACCACGATTTCACAAATGCGATGCTCATCGAGCGAGGTGAAGACGTTACGCTGCGGACGCCCGAAGAGGCAGGAGATGTTTTGGCCAGCATCGTCGCCGGACATCAATTCACGCTCTACGAGTATTTCATCACGGACAAAATTGGCCATGCGCAGGATCGCGAAGCAGCTCACCGTGTTCTACCGATGCTCGCAAGATACATCTGGCGCTTGCTGGAAAGAGTCGACCTAACTCAGACCACACTCATGCTCACCAGTGATCACGGCAATATCGAAGATCTTTCAGCGCGCAATCACACGCTGAACCTCGTGCCGACAATTATTTGGGGACGCAACCGCGAACAAATTGCTTCACGCATTCACTCACTTGTTGATATAACTCCTGCGATCATTGCAGCGTTGACCGCCAACTAATCATCGATGGAATCCTCAGCATCGCCAAACGAAGCTGCCGTGCCGCGTTACTCGTACTACGCGCTGTCGGTACTGACGCTGGTTAATTTTCTCAACTACATCGATCGGCAGGTGCTGCCAGCAGTCGCGCCAAGCATGCGCGCCGAACTTGGCTTGTCTCAGGCTGAAATCGGTTTCATGGAAGACGCGCTCCTGATTTCATTTACCGTGTTGGCGTTGCTGTTTGGGCGGTTAGGCGATCGATACTCACGCACCAAACTTATGGCCGGCGCCGCTGTTGTTTGGAGCGCGGCGACCGCACTGACGGCCATTACCGATCATTCACCATGGCTGCTGTCCGGCGTTCATTTTCAAATTCCCATCTTGCATCTCACGGTGGTTGTGTCTGGAGTCGCGCTGGCGCTGTGTGCTGTCAGAGCACTGGTCGGAGTCGGCGAGTCGTCGTATTCGACCATCACGCCGACGCTGATCGCTGATTACTTTCCGCCGCATCGGCGCGCGACCGCGCTGGGCATTTTTCAGGCGGCGATCCCGATGGGGTTCGCGCTGGGCTATGTCATTGGCGGAGTGCTCGCTCATTTTTTTGGCTGGCGCGCGGCGTTCATGATTGTCGGACTGCCTGGATTGATCACCGCGGTCATTGTCTGGTTATTGAAAGAGCCCGAACGCGGCAAGACCGAAACGGCAGAATCAATTTCTGAAGTGGATTCGCCCGAAGCTTCCTTTACCAAGAAGGTAAATGAATCATGGCTGAAAGTCTGTTGGCGAATCATTCGCACGCCTGATTGGTTCCTGTCTACGGCGGGCTACACGGCTTTGACGTTTGTGTTGGGAGCCTTTGCTACTTGGGCCAGTTCACTGCTTCAGGAAGAAAAAGGCATGAGCGAAGTAGGCGCTAACCTTGTGCTGGGGATTACTACTCTCGCGGCCGGCGCCTTGGGAACGTTCGGCGGTGGCTGGATTGCGGATCGCATTATTGTTAAGCGGCGCAATGGTTATTTCCTGGTTTGTGCCGCGGGCAGTCTGCTCGGCATCATCCCGAGCATCCTTGCCCTCGTCACTCACCACCCAGTGCTCTTCATCCCGGCGATCTTTTTGACAGTGTTCTTTCTGTTCATTAACAACGCGCCGTTTCATGCGATCCTGGTCGGCAGCGTTCCACCAACCATCAGAGCCTCAGCTATGGCGCTAAACATCGTCGCGATTCATTTGTTTGGTGATGTGATTTCGCGCGGCGGGGTGGGTGTGCTTTCTGAAAACATCAAGTTGGGTGGGGTCTCACTACTCGCCGGTGTGGCGTGCATATTCGGATTGGATCCGACGCGCGAACACCTCACGACCGCACTACTGTTAGTTCCGCCCGCGTTGGTTGTCTCTGCGATCTTTTTTTATTGGGGCGGCCGCAGTCATGCCGCTCGTCATCGCGCTTGAACTGATTACTATCACGCGCGACGTTTCGCGCCCCGAGTACGAAACCGGCGATCCGCCCGGCAGGTCTCGGAACAAAAGAAGGCCTGGTTCGAAACGAGCGCGCGCCCGGCGGGGACCCACGTTTCACAGCTTGCGCACTGGACTAACTTTTGCGGCGTCGCGCCACTCTTGGTTGTCGGAATGCCTTGCTGAAACTGTCTGACAGCTTGGATGAAACTACGAGCACTTTGGAGATAAGGACGTAGTCGGCGATACAGCAAAAGCAACAACGTGACGACTAACGAGATTACAACGAGGTACTTCAAAGTGATCTATTGCTGGGAGGATTAGCGATCGTCGCCACGTCGCCCGCCCTCCGGGGCATAAGGCAGGTCCTCTTTGCGTCGTCGCGGAAACGGATCTGACGCGCGGCGTCGCGAAGGAGAATTCGCAGTGCGCCGATCGATGCTTCCCGGCGGCAGGTTTCTTCCGTGAATGGCCTCGGTCAGGATGCGTGTGATCTCCTGAGATAGAGTGCGGTGCTCGGCCGCCGCGCGGCGACGAAGCGACTCTTTCAACTCATTTGGCACATAAGCGCCAATGAACACGCCTTTGCGATTGGCCATGTCGAAGGGGTCTCCTTAATTAGAGCGATGAGCAATCGGCAAAAAACGATCGCAGGATCTTCGCCGTGCAATTTGAGAGCAAGTCTGTAAGCCGAATTCTGTTCTCCGATCAGCAATTTCAAACCTCATTCTTCCCATCGCCGAGATCTGAAAATGCTGATCGAAGTAGCGATCATTCCTCTAGCCCAATCATTACTGATTGGATCAAGCGACCTACCCGGAAGCTTCGGACGGGCAGTCCGTTTTGCAGCTCAAATATGAAATCTGAGATTGCAAAGTGCTTCCCTATTTGGTCTTGCACCGCGAGGAGTTTGCCTGGCCGCGCATGTCACCATGCGCGCCGGTGCGCTCTTACTCCTGAAATCTCGAATCAGAGATTCAAAATCTCATTAAGCCTTTCGGCCGCACCGTTTCACCCATCACCTGCGGTTTCAGATTTGAGATCTCAAAATCTGATGCGCCGCCGGCTGGTCTGTTTTCTGTTGCACTTGTCGTCGGCTTTGGAATCTTGAATTCCGAATTCAATCTCCCTGTGGCCGCCCCGCCGTTAACGGGCTCGCTGCCCTGTGGTGTTCGGACTTTCCTCTCCTTCGTTTCATCTCAAATTATGACGTCTGAGACTAGCCGAAGCAGCGATCACCCGACTTGCTCCCTTTGCAAGGCGGGCTGATTATAACACGAGTGTTCAAACGGTACAGCCACGAACTGGCGGTGCCAAATCAGCTTTTCTTAGGAGTTTCCAGTCTCGCGAGGAGACGAATCAGAAGAAGTACTTCAGCCCGATGCGTGAATGGTTCAGCATTGACTCCGGAATTGTGGCCACCAATACCCAGCTCATGGCCGCATGCGACAACGCAAGCGCAAACAAATTCGGCGCGCGCTGGTAGACCGATGCCCATACTAGGCCGCCAAGAAGCGTGGCCACCATTAAAGTTGGATTTGGCAGATGCAAAAGCGAAAAGATAACGGCTGTGATAACGATGCTCAGCCATCCGCTTCCCCAGATGATTTGCGCGCGACGATTAATGAAGCCCTGAAGAACATAATGCTGGAGCAGTCCCCAACCGGCGCTGATTAAAAGCTGCAACGCCAGCGGCCGATCAGCGTGCCATGTTAGGAAGTTGGGACGCGCTCCTAAAGCCAGACCGACCAACACGGCGAACAGCGAAACCAAAATCATCGGCAGTAGCAGTAGCTTTCCGGCACGGAGAAAGTTGTCAAATCGAAGTCCAATATCACGCAGCTTCTCGCGATGAAGTCGCTGTGACCAAATGATGACTGTGAAGGCAAGGATGATGGGAATTGCGGCGACTAGCCGGCTCAGTCCCATGGACGCAGCCAGCAGCCACTCGGCAATCAAAACCGATGAGGCAATCGACACGATCTCCCAACCAGCCAGCGACCTGTCGTCGGGCGCTGATTTCGTCAGTTGATTCTCGTTGGATTGCGGCGATACTGCGCTCATAAATCTGACCCGTCTCAGTTTGTCGTGAATCGATACGGCTTCCCAATCATTTGCAACGTGCGTCGCGCACCTCCGCCAGTCGAATAGACCGCATACACTCGTGCTTCATGTTGGCCGCCCGACAATGGCGGCGCGGTGAATGAGAAGCCGTGCCAATCGTCCGCGGCGCGACTGGAGGCATGCACGTCAGGTCGATATGCGTCCGCTCGGCCGGCAGCTACAAACCTGTCATCAATGAATAACTGCACTTCGACGCGAGAAGAAGGATCGTTTTCATCCACGGCCCATCCCGACACGAATTGCTTGTCTGCTTTATCAAGCACGCCGCGGATGCCCGGATTGGTCGTGGCGAAAAAGACCCCTACCGCGACCACGGCAATGAGCAGCGCTTCGACAATCGATTTTGAGAGCAGTAAGTGGATAACTCGCCCGCGCGATTTGGCGTCCATGAATTGAAGCCAAGTTTACTGGCTCAAGAGATACTGTCAACGTCCCAACGGTCCAAAAACAAAGGGCGGCACGCGCCGCCCTTTTGAATCAGCCCTGAGATTGGACTCACATCTTTGGACTAACTTCGATTCGATCACCTGCTTGCAGTTGCGGATCCGGCGCTTTACCGTCACCAATCGCGTTCAAGTCGAATTCGCTCGTAGTAAGAAACCCGCTTTGATTCTGACGCGAAACCTTGACTGTACTCTTGGTCGAGCGCGTTACGCCGCCGGCGGCAATTATCGCCTGCGTGAGCGTCATGCCTTCACGAAAAGCTCTTTCGCCGGGCGCACCGACATTACCGCTGATGTACACGAATTTTTTGGCGGGCTCGGAACCGCTGCCGGATATTTGAATCAGGTCGCCCGAGACCACCGATGTGCCCATCGCCTGCTCGTCCTTCAAATTGATAGGCGCACCTTGCTTGCCATTGTGGGTAATGATCGCGAGGGCAGCTTCAGGACGAACCATTGACTCGGCCAGGATCGCAAACAGCGGCACTGCTTCACGCCGCAGAATTTTTCTTCCCGGGTTCCCAATGGCGCCGGTTACCACGACGGCATGGCTCGCATAATCGCGAACACTCACGCTCACTCGAGGAGCGTTTAATACTTTTATCTGGGTCGCCAGCATGCGGGCAATGTCGTCGGTCGTCATGCCAACCACCCGAACCGGATTACCGACCAACGGGTATTCCAGCGTGCCATCCTTCATTACAGTGAATAGGGTCGACTCACGCGTGTTTAAGTTGGATAGTCGAACATCCAACACGTCGCCGATTCCTACCGCATAGGTTGAAGCGCTGACCGAATCGCGCAACGAATTAGGTGTTCGTGAAGTGTTGATTGGCGCAGCAGTAGATAGCAGAGTCGGCTTAACTAATGCCTTGGCTTGGTCATTGGAACTCGCCGATCCATTCGTGCCAACTTGAGACGCCACAGGCTTGATGGGGTCTGTGGCTGACGCACCAATCGGTGAATTGCCCCACGCTGGTTGCGAGATTATCCGTGAAGATGCCGATGAAACCGCCGAATCAACGGTGACAACCGGAGCCGGACTCTGATTGTTGGCGTGATTCAGCTCTTTTGCACTCACGGTTCGATCGCGTGCAGCCGAAGTGTCGACTGTTTCCGATTTTATCGAACGGCGTTCTCGAGTTTGGTTTTGGGCAGAGACAATCGCGGGCGCGATCAGCAGAATTGCGACTAGTACGGTTTTCTTCATAGCACTCACCCCGAGGTGGCTTCTACGCTTACCGGGCACTGGTTCACGATCAGAAGCGCTGCCTGGATAGATTTCAGGCATTCCCTCTTTCCATAAACAATCGAAGGGCGAGAATTTTCAGAAAACCCGCAAATTTTCTTTAGAAATCGACGATTTGAAGGCGCAGTCCTAAAGAGTTAAGACGCCTTTGTCTGCGGAGTGAGAAGTTCGCCGGCCAGTTGTATGCCTTCTTTGCCGGCTTCGCGGATGCGCCGAGCAATCTCGGCCAGCGATTCCTCGCCAGCCTGATCGTTCAGCCTGAGAATCATTGGGAGATTTACGCCACTGATCACCTCAATCGAAGCATCGCTAAGAAACATCGAAGCCACATCTGTCGGCGCTCCCCCGAACATATCGGTGAGCAAGAGAACGCCTCGTCCATTCGATACTCTGGCAATGGCCCGCTCCAATTCAGCATGCGCCACGTCGACATCGTCATGCCAGTCGATTGCCGCCGGCGTGACATGCGGCATTGGCCCGGCGATCATTTCCGCAGTGGTAATGAGTTCGCTGGCGAGGTGTCCGTGCGACACAATGACACCGCCTACCATCGGTTTTGACTGGGACTTCTTTGTTTCAATAACTCTCATCTTTTCTTATTGGCGGTTTTCGCCGAGGCACTTGTTTTGCGCACATCGCGGTGCGAGGCATGCGCGTCAAAGCCCGCCCGTCGCAAGCGCTTGGTCAACTCGTTCGCGATCATCACCGAACGATGACGCCCACCGGTGCAACCAATACCCACTGTGAGGTAAGACTTTCCCTCGCGGTGATACTGCGGCAAGAGGTAATAGAGCAAGTCTGCAAACCTTTGGAGAGTTTCTTCAACTTCGGGTTGGTCCTTCAGGTACCTGACGATGCGGCGGTCACTGCCTGGCAAAGGGCGCAAGGCTTCAATGAAGAATGGATTGGGCAAATGGCGCACGTCGAAAAGCAACTCCATCTCGCGCGGCGCGCCGAAGCGATGACCGAAGCTCAGCACCTGCACGCGCAAGGGCAACGACCCTTCGCGCGGGCTGAATCGATCGACGAGAAGCTTTCGCAGCGAATGCACCGTGTGCTCTGAAGTATCAACTACTTCATCAGCCAGCTCGCGCACCGGCCTCATCGTCTCGCGCTCCGCGCGGATAGCATCGACCAATCCCTTGCCGCGTTCGGCGGGATGCGGTCGCCGCGTCTCGCTGAATCGGCGCGCCAGCGAATCACTCGATGCCTCAAAGAACATCACCCTGACGTTTAGGCCCTGACGCCGCAGTTGCTTCAATTGCTTGGCGAACTCACCCAGGAATCTACCTTCGCGAAAACTGATGACCAGCGCCGCGCGATCGATGCGGCCCCGTTCATCTCTCGCATGCACCAGGCGCGCGAAAGTTGGTAACAGCGTCAGCGGCATGTTGTCGACGCAGAAGTAGCTCAGATCTTCAAACGCGTTGACTGCCGACGTCATCCCCGAGCCGCTCAGACCGGTAATGATGATGATATCGGGCGCGTTCTGCGACTGGCGTTTGGCGGTTGGCATCGGGGCAGAAGGCTTTTAGTTGTTCACGTCGAGAATAGAAAAAGAGCAGCATCGAATGATACTGCTCCCGTCAAATTACTTCATCATTCGATCACGGCTCTATCAAACCAAAGTTTCCATCCTGACGTTTGTAAAGCACGCCGACCCGACTCGTGTCAGCGTCGCGGAACACGATGAAGTTGTCGGTTTTGTCCGCTAACTCCAAGGCCGCCTCTTCGGCAGTCATTGGCTTCACGCTGTAACGACGTGCGTTAACAATACGTACCGGAGCCGGCGCTGCTTGTACATGCCCATCGGGGGCCGGCGCTGCCGAGGCCGTCTTTGGCGAGTTGTGCTTGCGATCGATAATTTTCTTTTTGAGCTTTAGCGCCTGCTTTTCTATCTTCCCGATCGCGCGACTCAGCGCCATATACATATCAGCGTTAGTGTCGGCCGCCGTCAGTGTATGATCGCGCCAGTGGACTATGACCTCGCCGGTTTGCCGGTTCTTTTCTACTTCTAAGATGACATGTACCCGCGGCTCTGTGCCGTTGAAAATGTTGTTTAGTTTCCGGAACTGTTCTTCGACATGACTACGAATTGCGGGCGTTACTTCGACATGGCGCCCAGTGTATTCGAATGTCATTGAGCTTCTCGGCCTCCTGTAGGCGCAGTTGCGTTGCGTTAGACCACGGCCCGACGTTCACGCGAGCCAGGGATGTTCATTTGATCACGATACTTCGCAACGGTTCTGCGCGATAATTTGATTCCATCTTTCACCAGGATTTTTACCACTTGATCGTCAGTGATTGGATTGTGAGAGTCTTCTTCTTCTATCAATTTTTTGATCTTTAGTTTGATAATACGCGTTGAAACCTCTTCGCCCTCTTCGTTCAGCATACCTTCCGTGAAGAAACGGCGCAGTTCAATGACGCCTTGCGGCGTGTGTGCGTACTTCCGATTAACCACCCGCGAAACCGTCGAAAGATGCATGCCAATGTCTTCCGCGATGTCCTTCAACATCATTGGCTTGATCTGCTCGACGCCGTGGTCGAGAAAATCTTTCTGCCGGTTCACGATCGATTCCACCACGCGATAGATCGTCTGCCGTCGATGCTCGATGTTGCGCAGCAGATCAACCGCCGACCGCATCTTTTCCTTGATAAAGTTGCGTGTCTCTTTCGTGGTTGTGCCCTGGGACAGCATCTGCTGGTACGTAGGATTGATACGCAGGCGCGGACTGCCATCGTCAGCGAAGTAGATTACATATTCGCCATTCTCTTCCAACTTCTCGATGTAGATTTCCGGTGAGATAAGAATCGGCTCTTCCGACGTGTAGCGGCGTCCCGGGTAAGGATCAAGAGTGCGGATGAATTGCACTTCGGCGGCGAGCGTCTCGATATCGATGCTGATTTGTTTGGAGAGATGCGGCAGTTTATGTTGCTGCAACTCAGAGAGATGATCGCGAATTAACTGGGTTGCTAATCGTTCGGTTTCCCCGCGCGCTTCCAATTGGGTCAGCAAACACTCGCGCACGTCACGTGCACCACAGCCGATCGGCTCCAACCGCATAACGATCGCCCGCGCCTGCTCGACTACTGCATCCGACCAACCACCAAGCGCGGAAATCTCTTCATTCGAAGCCGTCAGGCGCCCATCAGGATCCAGATTACCGATCACGCATTCAGCCGCATCGCACACCTCACCCTCCGGCGTGTCCATATGCAACTGCCACTCAAGGTGTTCGGCCAGCGATGGAGCCTTCGTCAGAAATTGTTCGAAGGTGGGCGCGTCTTCCTTGTATTCGAACTCCTGCGTCTTGTAACCGGGATCGAGGTAGTCCTGAAACTCGCGGCCAAAATCAACTTCTTCAAAAGCGTCGCGCGAATCCTCGGGAGTAACTTCCTCACCGGCTTCGACGCTCGCGCCTTCGGCGTCGGCATTGGCCGCGAACTCTGTTTCGTGTTCGGGTAAGAAGGTACTTTCCGCTTCAATCTCTCCCGATCCATTCGAAGCAGGTTCGCCTAGCTCCGGCGCAACGGCCTCGACACGTGGTGCTTCAAAGTTTTCGATCTCTCCGCCGCTCGCCATATGATCGAGAATCTTCTCGGCCAGCTCGCGCGCTTCTTCCTGCGTCGCGACTTCTTCCAGCACCGGATTCTCAGTCATTTGCTGCTGAATGAGGTCTGACAGCTCAAGCGAAGTCATCTGCAACATCTCGATCCGCTGCCGAAGCTGCGGCGTAAGTACGAGTCGTTGAGAAAGACTGGTAGTAAGTCTGACTGACATAAGTAAGAGACATTCGCGCTAAGCTGCCGGGATTGTTTTGCTCTTGATGCGCGGGAAGATTATAACCGATCGGCGAGCGAGAAGGCATTGCGATTTACATTCGGAACTTTTCTCCCAAATACAATCGCCGCACTTCTGCGTCTTCTGTCAAGTCACGCGGCGCACCTGAACGGAAAATCTTGCCTTCCGCCATGATGTATGCGCGGTCCGTCACTCCGAGGGTTTCGCGCACATTGTGATCGGTAATGAGGATGCCGATGCCGCGACCGCGCAAATAGAGGATAACGCTCTGAATATCGTCTACGGCCTTTGGATCGATGCCGGCGAAAGGTTCATCCAATAGGATGAACTGGGGTTCCGTCGCCAGGGCACGCGCTATTTCAGTACGCCGGCGCTCGCCGCCTGACAACGAATCACCCCGGGTGTTGCGAACATGCTCGATGCCGAATTCCTGAAGCAATTCCTCGACGCGCTTTAATCGCTCGCGTCGGCGCAGCCCCATCGTTTCGAGCACCGCCAGAATGTTTTCCGCCGCGGTCGTCTTGCGAAACACGGAAGGTTCTTGCGGAAGGTAACCGAGCACTAATCGGGCCCGCAGGTACATCGAGAACCGGAGTACGGTCTGGTCGGCGAACGTCACCCGACCTGGCTCGGGAGATGCCAACCCAA
>JACXTT010002451.1_pt1 | contig 29449 bp, 30 predicted proteins | sample 9270951 | NCBI WGS metagenome assembly JACXTT01 (sample SAMN15532306, study PRJNA645909) | rock metagenome | isolation source: weathered quartz diorite | place: Puerto Rico | collected 2017-06-21 | reverse complement strand
GCAGAGTCTGCGAGGGTGTACACGTGTGGGTCATTGACTGATTTGATTCTTTCCTGAAAATGTACGATGGACTTGTTCGGGGGGCGCTTTGCCTTCCATTGCCAAACGTTACGTGGGGTGGAGGTTCCTTGGTCGTGAGCCTCCTTATCTTCCCGCAGTTGAGTTTGGCTTTTTTTCCGCGAACGGACGCAGGCATGTTTGTCATCAATCTGAAAGCTCCGTCCGGCACTCGCATATCGGTTACAGAAAGCGAAGTCGCAAAAGTCGAAGCAGTAATCCGGCAGGTTGTAAGCGCGGATGATTTGGGTGTGATCCTGTCTAACATTGGGGTCACTCCGGGGTTCTCTTCGATTTACACCAGTAATTCCGCCGCACACACCGCCTTTATTCAGGTCAATCTCAAAGATGGGCACAAGGTCGATAGCTATGCCTACATGGCTCGGGTGAAGAGGGAAATTGCCGAGGAGATGCCGGAATTGAACACCTACTTCCAATCCGGCGGAATGGTGGATGCCGTTCTGAATTTGGGATTGCCCGCTCCGATTGATGTTCAAGTGGCTGGATCGAATTTGGAACGGTCGCATCAAACCGCTGTGGATCTGGCTTCGCAAATCCAGCGCATCACGGGAGTAGCTGACGTTTACATCCCACAAGATATCGATTATCCGGCGTTGAGACTCGACATCGATCGGACTCGAGCAAGCGAACTGGGATTAGACCAACAGGAAGTCGTTGGCAATGTCATTACCGCACTCATCAGCAACCAAATGATAGCGCCCAGTTATTGGGTCGACCCACGATCTGGCCAGGATTACATGCTCACCGTGCAATACACAGAAGGTCAGGTCAAATCACTCGCAGACCTGAGAGCCATTCCGGTGCGAGCTTCTGGAAATCCACTACCAACGCGTCTCGACGCCATCAGCTCCATCCGGCGCGTGAACGCCCCAACCGAAGTGGACCACTATCAGATTCGCCGCGTGACGGATATTTACGTGCGTCCGCTTGGCGAGGAACTGGGGAGCATTGCCGATAGTATCGATCGCATCATTGCGAACACAAGAGTTCCCGACGGACTGACCGTAACGCTTCGCGGTATGGTGCAAGGCATGCGAGCTTCATTCCGCAGTTTTGCGATCGGGCTGACGTTATCGATAGTCCTGCTTTATTTGATTCTCGTGGCACAATTCCGCAGTTTCGTGGATCCACTTTTGATTCTTTTGGCGGTTCCTCCGGGTCTGACAGGCGTGATGATTACGCTGCGTTTCACTGGAACCACATTGAATGTGATGTCCCTGATGGGCGTCGTAATGCTGACTGGAATTGCCGTCTCCAATAGCATTCTTATTGTCGAATTCACACGCGCGCTACGTGAGCAAGGAATGGAAGTACGCGAGGCGGTCGCGCTGGGCTGCCGCGTTCGTTTGCGGCCAGTCTTGATGACGTCCCTTGCAACGATCATTGGCCTGCTGCCAATGGCGCTGAAACTGGGAGAGGGTAGCGAAAGCTATGCGCCGCTTGCTCGCGCGCTCCTGGGCGGCCTCACGCTGTCCGTGGCGTTGACAGTGTTCTTGGTGCCGGCGGCATATGTTCTGGTTTACGACGGGCAAAAAAGAATCGGTTTTCGCATCGAGAATTAAATGCATATACGCAACGTCGCTCTCGGATTTGTTCCGCTGATGATCGTTAGTGTGAACTTGAGCGCTCAAACACAATCGAGATTGACGCTTGATCAAGCGAAAACAATGGCGCTCAGCAACCATCCCCAGGTTCTTACGGCACAGAATGAAGCTGCCTTTGCCAATCAACAAGTCAGGGTATCGAGCGCGCCGTATTTCCCGACGATTGCCGCCGAGGTAACAGGAACACAGGGTAATTCCCTGGCGCGCGTCGGTGCGGGAGCGCTATCGGCCACGAGACTCTTCAATCGATTTGGTCAAGGCCTGCTGTTCTCGCAACTGGTTACAGATTCCGGTCGAACAAAAAACCTTGTCGCGAGTTCCAAGCTCCAAGCTCTGGCAAGTTCGGAGACTTATCAAGCCACGCGTTACGATGTGCTCCTGGACGTGAATCGAGCTTATTTCGGAGTACTGCACGCGCAAGCGATCGTAAAAGTCGCCACGGCAACTGTAGACGCGCGACAGCTTCTACTGGATCAAGTCACTACACTCGCAAACAACAATCTCAAGTCACAGCTCGATGTCAGCTTTGCAGACGTCAGTGTCTCTGAAGCCAAGCTTTTGCTTTTGAGGGCGCAGGATGCGGTCGAAGCATCCTTGGCAGATCTGACTCGAGCGCTAGGGTCGGACCAAAGGGTCAATTATCAACTTGCAGACGAACCGCTACCACCCGGTCCAACCGATAGGCCCGACGAACTCGTACTGCAAGCGCTAAACAATCGGCCTGAGATTGCGGGCTTCACTTTCGCTAAAGATGCTTCAGCGCGATTCGCCGAGGCGGAAAGGGATTTGGCTCGGCCGACCGTCAGTGTGATAGGCACGTTCGGTTTTCTCCCCTTTATCAATAACGGCGGAAGCCATATTCCGACCCAATACGAAGGTGCTGCTTTGAATCTCGAAATTCCTATATTTAATGGTCATCTATACTCGGCACGCCGGGAGGCGGCACGTTACCGGGCGAACGAGGCCGAGCAACGACTTCGCGACGCGCAGGAACGAATCGCTCGAGATGTTCGAGTGGCTTGGGCAAGTGCGAGGAATGCCTTTCAACGCATTGATGTCACAGCTCAATTCTTGCGCCAAGCCGCTCTGGCGCTGGATCTAGCACAGGGACGATACAATCTCGGCCTGGCCTCCATTGTTGAACTCACCCAGGCTCAGTTGAATGTGACCCAAGCCGAAATCGAGAATCTCAGCGCAAAGTACGACTATCAAACCCAGAACGCCGCCCTTCAGTACAGTGTCGGACTGCTCCGATAAATTCGGCGGCGTCCCCTAATTCCGATTGACAGCGTGTTAATCTAAAAAATACTATCGTGCTCACTTTTTGAAGGTTTCCGGGGAGGACGGTTCTTGGGGGAAAGCATTTCGATTACCGCCTTCTTTCCGGCGTATAACGATCAGCACACTATCGAGGTGATTGTGCGCACTGTTGTCGCTGAGATGCGCACAGTGACGGATAACTTTGAAGTGCTTGTTGTTGACGACGGAAGCAAGGATCAGACGGGAATTATTCTTGATCGGCTTGCCGCCGAACTGCCCTTTCTTCGCGTGATTCATCATGAACGCAATTTGGGCTACGGCGCGGCTTTGATCACGGGATTCAAGAGTGCCAGAAAGGATCTGATCTTCTACACGGATGGCGATGGACAATACGACGTACGCGAACTCCACAACTTGCTTGCTGAGCTCAAACCGAACATCGATCTCGTCAACGGATACAAAGTAAAACGGGCCGACGCCTGGTACCGCATTTGGATCGGCGCTATGTACCGCCGCGCGATGCGCTGGACATTTCGTCTGTCGATCCGCGACGTCGACTGCGATTTCCGCCTATTCCGCCGCTACATTTTCGAAACGATCTCTTTAGAATCCAGAAGTGGTGTGATCTGTGTTGAAATGGCCAAGAAGTTCGAATTGGCCGGCTTTCGAATGGCAGAGGTTCCAGTGTCCCACTATCCCCGGATGTACGGACGCAGCGAATTCTTCCGGATAAGACACCTCGCGTTCACGTTCAAAGGCCTGCTGAAGATCTGGTGGACTCTGGTCCTTTCTCGCCGATTACCTTTATGGATGAGTATCGCGGCAAAAAAGTCCTAATCACCGGTGGGCTCGGCTTCATTGGAAGCAATCTCGCTATTCGCCTTGTTCAGCATGGCGCAGCCGTGATGCTGCTGGATTCGCTCCATCCGACGTGCGGCGGAAATTACTTCAACATTGATCCAATCAAAAACGATGTCGAAGTCGTCGAGGGCGATAGCAGCAATTTTGAATTGCTTCGCAAATTAGTCCGCGGACAATCTTACATATTCAATCTCGCCGGCCACGTCAGCCATATCGAATCCATGCAAGAGCCGTTCGAGGATTTGCAGATGAACGCGATGGCGCCGCTCACAGTTCTTGAAGCGTGTAAGCAGGAAAATCGCGATGCGCGTGTCGTTTACTCCGGAACGAGGCAGTCGTATGGCAGGCCGGATAGCGTGCCGCTTGTAGAAACCCAGCTTCTGAAGCCCGTTGACGTAAACGGTGTGAACAAGATGGCCGGTGAATGGTTTCACATGGTCTACAACAACGCGTTCGGTATTCGCTCGGTATCGTTGCGGTTGATCAATAAATATGGTCCACGCCAATTGGTAAAGCATCCGCGGCAGGGTTTTGTCGGATGGTTCATCAAACAAGCGCTAGATGGCGAAGAGATTCAGCTCTTTGGTGACGGCCAGCAGGTGCGCGGTTTCAACTATGTCGATGACGTCGTCGATGCGCTGCTAATTGCCGGAGTGAATGATAAAGTGAAGGGCGATTACTTCAACCTCGGCGGCGAGCGCGCTGTCGCCTTGGAAGAATTCGTGAAACTTTTGCTCAAAACAGCCGGCCGTGGTTCTTACAGGATCATTCCATTTCCCACGGATAAAAAAGCGATCGACATCGGCAGCGTCTATAGCTCAGCAGCGAAATTCAATTTCGCCACTGGCTGGAGAGCACGCGTGCCGATCGAAGAAGGCATTGTGCGCACAGTGGAATACTATTGCCGGCACCGCTCCCGTTACTGGTAGGTTTTCCTTACCCCTCCTCGAAGGAGGGGAGAAGAAGTTAAAACAAAACAGGTGACGCCAATCAGCGAGTAAACTACGGCAAGCTTCTCTGAATACGTGCTTCTCAACGCCTGCGCGATCCGAACTGGATGCTCTCCGTACAAGCCGTAGATATTTAAGAATTGGATGACAAGCAAGAGATGCGCCGCAACCTTGAAGGAGATTGGATAGCTCTTTCCTAACAAAAGAACTAAAAAGACGCTCCCTAAAAACAAATGGTTCTCATGAGCAGACGTCATGATGAAAGGAACCGTCAACGTCGCGAGGCCCCACATCTGGATAAATTGATCACTCACCTGCATTCCGATGTTTCTCTCAACGCGAAGCACGTGGAACGCAACAATGGCCAGGACGATCACTGTAGCGAGCGATTTCGCCGAAAGATGCGACAGCACCAAGATCTGATCACTAACGCCATAGATGGGGTCGCCCGGGCGCTTCAGTAAGTACGCAATCGGATACCAAATGTTTGTCATCTGGCCCGTCAAACAGGGGAAGACGTTGGTGATGTTGATATAACTCAACGGCAAAACGGCGGCGGCCGCCTTATGCGGCATTTGCGAAAACAACGAGGCGGTAAAAAAGACTTCATATGCCGCGAATATGAGGACCGGACCCAGCAGCATTCCGACAGGTCGGATGTCTCGCGTTCTTGCATAGTGATAAATCGCGTAAAGGAATGCGACAACAATGAGAATGAGAGCTTGTGGCTTCATTAGGAAGGCAATTCCCAACGGGATGCTGGCGAGCAGGTAGTCTTTAGCAGTGTCGCCGCGGAGGAAAAAGATGCTCAGCAGCACCAAACAAGTGAACTGGAAGTCGATATATCCCAGCGAAAACACCGACAGAAACCATGGATGGAGCCAGTACAGCAGCGCATAAGCCGCGCTTGAGCCCTGTCGCTTAAGCAAGATTACAAGAAGGAAGAAGGCCGGTATGTCGAATATTAGATTTGAAAATTTGAAGATCAAGACCCAATCCGACCGCAACCGTCCCGCCAGCCACACACAGATTTCGAAGATTTGATACTGAATAGGAAAGTACGTGCCGTGATAGTAACTCGTCAGCCCCGAAGCAATCGATTTCTGGCCCCACTCCAAATAGGCGCCCATGTCGAATACACCGACGTACCAAAGCATGAAGTACCGGATCAAAAGGCCGGCGAGAAAGCCGGGCCACAGCGGAATTGCGCGTGGGTTCATTTCAGAATTCTCAGTAACCAACGTTCGAGACGAAAGCGCATCGCAATTATGAGAATGATCATTTGAATACCGAGACGAATAGCTTTTCTGATGTCACCGGTAACGGAACTCTGCCCGACTCTATCTTTGTAATTGACGGGAATCTGTAAGCATCGCAAGTTCATCCGATATCCTCGAACTATCATTTCCGGTCCAAAGAAATTGGATTTGACCTTGAGGGTCGGAAGCATTTTCTCCAGCGCATCGCGCCGTATGAGTCGATAGGTGCAGCCCACATCGGATAGATAATTCGTATTGAAAAGGACCTCCAATAATTTCGCGACCCCCCAATTGCCCCACCTCAACAACAAACCCATGTTGGCACGATCCCAAATGAACGTCCTTACCGTTCGGGAACCGTAGACGATATCAACGTCTTCGGCATACGCAAGGAACTTGGTCAAATCGCGCGCGAGGAAGGTGTCATCAGGTTCGCAGACTGCAATCAAATCTCCTGTCGCTTCTCGAAGTCCCCTTTGAATCGCGGCTCCGTAGCCCTGCACCGATTCGTGGATCTCTATAGCAGAGGTGTAGCTAACTTCCGCAGACGTTCCGTCGATAGCGTTATTGTTGATGACCAGAATCTCATCGACGACGCCGAGTTCTTCGAAGTCGTGAATGACCTTTCGAATGGAATCCTTTTCGTTGTAAGTCGGAAGGATGAGACTGACTCGTTTGGCCTTGTACATTATCGTTCGGCGACGATGAGCATTTGTTTCGCCAGCGGCCGCCAGAATGAAGATAGATAAATTTTGGTCATCCAATAGGACTTGGGCAGCACGGACTTGAAACTAAAAGGCAAGAATTTCTTCTCTGCTCTAATGATCGTGTAGCCCCTCAAACGAAGGAAGTCGATCAAACTGACATGGGAAAACGCTTTGATGTGTGTGAAGTCGTCCCAGTATTCGCGGTAACAATAATAATAATTGGGTTGAATGAGGATGACTCTGCCCTTTTCCTTCAACACATCGTCAAAGCGGTCGAACAGCGCGCCGCATTGTTGATCGGAAAGATGCTCTAGAAGATTGCTCGCCATCACAACATCGACAGACTGAGACGGCAGATCGATGGATCCCACCTCTCCAACAAAAAACATCACGCCCGGCGCGCAATAATGGGCCACGTCGGGATTGACATCAAGAGCATATTTGCGAGAGGCATTGATCTGATTAATGAAGTCGCAGTATCCCGCCCCAACATCCAGGACAACGCCATCTGCGGGTATAAACGCCTGAAGATACTCACAGATCGCTTTCCACACTTTCTTCCGATGAGGATCGGGTGAGTATCTGGTATCGAAATAACGCTGATTGGCACCGGCCGAGGACTTACGATTCACTGCTTGCTGACCGTCGTTTTCGTGCGATTGCGATCACGGACAAACCGTAAGGCAAATTCACGCGCGACACCGCACGCATCTCCGAGCTGAAAAGCGCGGCCAGCGATGCGTTGATGATGCGAGGCAGCGGCACGAGATCGGAGTGTACGGCATGACCGTTTCCTTTGACGCGGCGGCTCATGAGGCGAACCGCCGCGATGAGCGGCATCAACAGAACGTTCGCGTACGTTACGCGTTCGATTTCAAAACCCGCCGCGGAAATTTTCCGCCGTAGTTGACGAGAGTCGTAACGCCGCTGATGCCCGACCGCCACATCGTGAACGCTCCACAGCCATTGATACGCCGGTAGGCCGACGATGAAGGGCGCACTCGGTTTCAACACGCGCGCAATCTCGCTGAATGCGGGTGCATCGTCTGCGAAATTGCAAATGACGTCGAATGAGACCGCGAGATCGAACTTGGAATTCGGAAACGGCAATTCATCGGCAGATGCCAAAAATGCCTGGCTATCTGGAATGCCGCGCGCCCGGCAAAAAGCGATGGCTTGTTCGGAAATATCCACGCCGATCGCATAGCCATAGCCCCGCAATACCTGCAGATTCGCGCCTGTCCCGCACCCCACATCCAAAATCATCGCGCCCGATGGATCCGCCGGGCCATATTGCGCGAGAAGGCCTTTGAGCAGCACGCGCAAGCCGCGGTACCACCAATAATCATCTTCGATTTCAAACATGACCCGGTATTCGTCCGGGTACATGAGCATCTGTTCGCGATCCATCGAACGGGATAATACCGCACACAGTTGATGAGAATTGAAAATTGATAAGTCAATTCCCAATTTTCATTTTCGAAAGAACGCACGCACCCCATCAATAACCCGGCCGGTTTCCCCATCCGTCAAGAATGCGTGCATGGGCAGGCTCAGAATCCGCGAACAGAGCAAATCTGCATTGGGGCAGCGACCGGGCTGAAATTCGGCGAACGCTTTTTGTCGATGCAACGGGTGCGGGTAGTGAATGAGCGCCGGAATGCCCAACTCTTCGAGGTGCGCGCGCAGTTTGTCGCGTTCCGGCGATGTGATCACGAACAAATGGTAGTTGCTGGAGCCGGTCTCCGCCTGCAGGCCAATCGGCAAATCTCGAAATGCCTCACGATAATTCGCCGCGATCACACGTCTCCGCTTATTCCACTGATCGAGCCGGCGAAGTTTCACGTGTAAGACGGCTGCATGCAATTCGTCCAAGCGGCTATTTGTTCCGAGGATTTCAGAGGAGTAATTCTCATGTTGGCCGTAATTGCGGATCAGCCGCGATTTGTTTGCTACGCCGGCGTCCGACGTCACAATCATTCCGCCGTCGCCGTAGATCCCAAGATTTTTTGTGGGGTAGAAACTGAATGCGGCCGCTCGTCCAAATGCTCCGCAGCGTCCCCAATTGGCTTCGCTGCCATGAGCCTGCGCAGCATCTTCCAGCATCGGTACGCCGACTCTTGAAATGTCCTTCAAACGCGCAGGCATTCCATACAAGTGAACCGGAATCACTGCCCTCGTCCGGCTCGTCTTTCTATCCATGCACTGCACGGGATCGATGTTGAAGTCCTCGAGTGATACGTCCACGAAAACTGGTTTGGCGCCCGCGGCAGCCACGGACATTGCAGTTGCAGCGGCGCTAACGGCGGGAACGAGGACTTCATCACCTGAGTCCACTCCAAACGCCCGCAGCGCAATTGTGAGAGCGTCCGTTCCAGAGCCTACCGCGATCGCTTCAGCCGCTCTCGTATAACGCGCGAACTCGTCTTCGAAAGCGAGCGTTGCAGGACCGAGAATGTAACGGCCGCCATCGAGAACGGCGCGAATCGCAGCATCGATCTCGTCGCGCAACGATTCATATTGGAGTTGAACGTCGTTGAAGTGCATGAAATCAGTAGGGGGCGGGAGCCGCCTGTGGCAAAAAGCCGAGGAGGGAGGGAACGATTTCGAAGTCGTCGAGCTTGAACGCTGGCGAGTCCTTCGTAATATCGGAGTAGAAAACGTACTTGCCGCCTATGAGATGTTGCACAGCAGCCAGTTGCTTGTGAATAGCGCTGTCCGGTTCGATCACCCAGATAATCCGCCCTTCTTGAAATATCGGAATTCTCAGCGGCGGTCTTTCGCGGACATCCATCACGGAATCTCGGCGAATGCGCTCGGCCCGTTTTGTGCTTAGGTTCGTGTAGAGAATCCAAAAATCCTGATCCGGGACGTAGTACCGGCCGATGCGCCAGTTCATGAACCAATGATCCGTGTAATGATCCGTGGAAATAATGATCGCGGGCCGGTCCTTCGGCATGAACTGTTTGATCTCTTCGAGAGTGGTCCGTGTTACCTCATCCATATTGCGAACCATTGCAAGCGAGGATTCATAAGTTCCATACAACATCGCGTTCTTTACGGATGGATTGCCGCGACTCAACGATTCGTCGCCGCGATTGAGCGGCAGAGGAAGATAATCCAGGAACAGCATCACATTGATAATCAGCGCGGCGCTCAGCACCAGGTCTCTACTGGGAACGAGAGAGAGGATATATCCTCCCAACACGCAGAGTGCAACGACGGAGGACAGTGTGTGTCCAGGTGCGGCGACATGTACCAATGCCTGGACGATCCATCCCGGAACCAACCAGATGATTAAGAAGACCGCTTGAGCGCCGGCGATCGGCAGTCGATCACGATTTCTGAAAACAAACGGCAGTGCCCAAATCCACGTGATGATCGCGAGTCCATTCCATATGACAAGCCGATTGACTTGGCGCAACCAGGCTAACAGTGAGGAACCGAGGACGATAGATTCGGCCTTCGATTGGTCCACCGCATAGCCCAGCATCAGATCCCGCAGTGCCTGGACATCCTTCGCTAACGAAGGCTGTCTCATGGATAAAACGAGGGCTCCGGTCCACACGAGAACGATCATCGAAAACACGAGACCGGCGACGAGAACAGCACGCCATGACTTGGTTCCTACCCAAGATGAGATCAACCAAAGCGGGAACAAAAACGCAATAAGGTCTGGACGAAACCCGCTTCCGATACCGAGGGCGACCGCGCCCCAGATTGCAAATTGCTTCTCGCCGTTCCAGCAGCGCCAGCAGCAATACGCCGTGAGTAACGAAAACAGAGCGAGGTTTGGCCGAAGTGGACCATCCAAACCCGTATGCCAGAACGCTGGATTCAGCAGTAATAGAAATGCAGCCGCACCGCCCGCCCACCGCGAAAACATTCTTTTTCCCAGTACGAAAGCAAGAGGCATACACAGTGCGCTAACAAAAATCGAAATCGCGGCGAAGGTACGTTCGGCGTCGTGAAAGATGAAATTGACAGCGCGGCCGAATAATACGAAGAAAGGATACCCGGGAGGTTGCGGTTGATGAACACGCGGATCGAACTTCTCGAGAGAGAAGGCCAGATTCACATTGTCGATCGACAAGTAGGCCGCCATTGCCGGAATTCGCGTCAATAGCAATAGCGTGAATACGACGATCCAGAAAAATCTGTAGTCCCGCCGCTCGTCCATAAGTGGCTTTTCGCGGCGAAGCGTATCACAAATTGATCGCTGTAGGGGCGGTCTATGACCGCCCAGGGCGCTCATAAAGCGCCCCTACAGCTGATCGGAGCCGGAAGTATTCGCGATAACGCAACAAGATTCGGGCGTCCTCAAACGGTGAAACACGGTCGACCTGTAACGCCGGGACTGATTGTCCCAATGCACGCAAAGCGCAAATGCCTAGGCAACGGGGCGACCCAAAGCCCGGTGTTCGTGGAATCCATGTAGCCAGGCCGGTCACCGCCGCGAGAATAGGCGCAGCCACCGGATGCAGAAAGCCGTTTCCGGAGAGGACGAGATCCGTTGCTCTTTCCGCAGAGGCCTGCTGGACGATTTCGATGAAGTGGGCGAGATTGAAGACGACGCCCTCGAGAACTGATCGCGAAAGATCGGCCGCTGTATGGCGCGCCGTCAGGCCGTGCCATGAACCCGTGAGATGGGGATTCCAGTCCGGCGAGCGCTCGCCGTGCAATAGCGGAATGAAAATCGGAGGGTCTTCTGAAGCGTCAGCATTTTTCAAAGTGCCCAGAATCTGACGGCCCCAATCCAAAACATTTCCGCCGTTGCTGCCTGCGCAACCGAGGAGAAACGAATCCCTATCAGCTCTATAACAAAAAGTTCCGGCCGTAAGATCGAGAACCGGTTTGCTCAGCGTTTGCCTCGCGACAGCGGATGTCCCCAAAGTGACCGCGATCCTTGACGGCGCCTCACAATCCGATCCGACATTGGCGAAGAACCCGTCGCCTGTTCCCGCAAGAACCGGCGTACCCGCAATCAATCCGAATTCGGCAGCGGCACTCGGCGCGACGCGTCCGACAATTTCAGCTCGATCCGCGATGGGCGGGAGCTGAGCCCGATCAAGGCCGACAGTCTTCAAGAGCTCCACGTCCCAATCACCACGCGTCGAATTGAATAGACCGGATGCGGATGCCATCCCATGATCTTCGATCCAGATTCCAGTGAGCCGATTTATGAGCAGCGCCTTGATCGAAACAATTCGATTGCTTCGCTTTAGAAGTTCGGGATCAGTAAGGTGCAGCGATGCCAGCTTAAAAACCGGATACATCGGGTGATATCTGCAACCTGTAAGCTGGTGAAACCGGTCTCCAACGCGGCTTCGGACGTACTCGACGCCGCTGTCTCCACGCTGATCGAGCCACGTGAATACCGGACTCAGAGGTTGATCGGCTGCATCCAATAGCACCAAATTGTGCATGAATGTGCCGATGCAAATGGCCTGTATCGGGTCGGTAGCCGCGACACTCAGGTTACGAATCGCTTCCTTAAATCGCTGGATCACATGAGCAACGGGAAGCGTCGCGGCGTCCCGCTCATCGGTTTCCAAATTCCAGTGATTCTTTTCGACTCTGCTGGCCTCGAGCTGTGAACTAAAGAGAACGGCAGAGATGCCGCTCGAAGAAATATCGAAGCAAAGAAGATTCATAGCGAACGCGTGGAGTATAGCTTGACACGAAGGTGGCGGCAGTGTCGAATAGCCATGCCATTCATGGATGCCGAACAATTCCTCATAAACATCATCTCGACGCTGGCGGCTTCGCCGGATTTCCGGACCACCATCGACAATCTAGCGCGATTGGCCACTGAGTCCCTGAGCGACTGGTGCGGCGTGTATATGTTCGAAAACGAACAGACCATCCGGCGTCTCGCAGTTGCGCCGATACCACAGATCGAAGCCTTGTTTCCTCTCAATCTGCACGCGACAACGGGTCCTGCCCGCGTGCTTCGAACGGGAACGGTTGAGCTGCTCACGAACGTCGATGGAGATACCGCGAAGGGTCTTGGTCTGCAACCTGAGCAGCTCACGCTTCCGGACGGGCGGCAGCTTTCAACGTATGCCTGCGTTCCAGCCCTGGCGCGAAATCGGGCAATCGGATCGGTGGTATTCATGTCAGTAAGTCGGCAGTTCGGCGCGACGGAACTTTCATTGGCAACAAGCTTGACCGAGGCGGCGGCTGTGGCCATGGACAATTCAAAGTTTTATCGAGAGGCGCAGGAAGCGAATCGCCTCAAAGACGAATTCGTTGCGATGGTATCGCACGAACTGCGAACACCTCTAACACCGATTTTGGGTTGCATTCATCTGTTGCGGACAACGAAGCTCAGTCAACCGAACTTTGATCGCGCACTCGAGATGATCGAGCGCAATGCCAACACCCAATTGCAAATTGTGGAAGATTTGCTGGATTCTTCGAGAATCGTTGCTGGAAAGCTTTACCTGGTGAAGAAACCTTCGAAGGTTATTCCCGTCGTGGAAGCCGCAATCGATACGGTGAAAAGTTCGGCCGAGGCAAAAGGCATAACAATCGTCACAGATTTCGAAAATGTCGAAACGTCCATCGACGGAGATCCGCATCGGCTCCAGCAGATCGTCTGGAATCTGCTTTCGAATGCCGTCAAGTTCACGCCGCCCGAAGGACGTATCGAGGTTTCGGTCGGATCTGACGCAACTCATGTTCAAATCCGTGTGACCGATACCGGGATCGGAATTCCGGGCGAGCTCATGCCGCACATTTTCGATCGCTTCAGGCAAGGCAGCGACAGCAATTCCAAAATGCTCTCCGGCCTCGGGCTCGGTCTCGCCATTGTGCGTCATCTCGTAGAACTGCACAACGGCTTGATCCAAGCCGAAAGCGCCGGCCCGGGCAAAGGGTCCGTTTTCACGCTGACTTTTCCCTTTACCACACGCCGCGTCGCCGCGAGCGTGTGATCAGACAACTAAATCACCGATGTCTGGCTCCGAATTTCCCTGCATAATCAGTTCATGTTGAGACAGAAGTGGGGTTCGGTCGTGTGCCCCTCATGCGGAAATCTTGTCGGCGTCAACGATCAGCAATGTTTAACATGTGGGCGGTGGAATCCTGGTTTGTGGGGCTTCGCTCCTCTGCTGAACCGCCTTGGGCGGGATCTTGGATTCACCCAGTTTGTCATCGGGGCCTGCGGTTGTTTGTATGCGCTTATGCTCGTCGCCGACACGAATGGCATCAACTTCACCCCTTCTTTCAGCTTCCTCTCACCCAGCATCGAAAGCTTGTTCCTTTTTGGTGGAAGCGGGGCTGCCCCTGTGTTCGGTTATGGGCGCTGGTGGAGTGTCCTTGCGGCGGGTTGGTTACATGCGGGACTGCTCCATATTTTCTTTAACATGATGTCGATTCGCCAACTGGCCCCGACAACATCTGAGCTGTACGGTCCGAGCCGCATGGTCATCATTTACACAATCGCAGGCATCGCCGGATTTACTGTAAGCACGCTCGCGCAGACTTTCGCGCCGGGACTTGCCGGGTACGCGCGATTTACTGTCGGCGCGTCGGCACCAATCTGTGGCCTGCTTGGGGCGTTGATCCATTACGGTAGGCGAGGCGGCAGCAGCATGATCAGCAATCAGGCGAAATCTTGGGTGGCCACACTCGTCATTATGGGATTCGTCATGCGCGGCATCGACAATTGGGCGCACCTTGGGGGTTTCGTCGGAGGATACCTGGCTTCGAGATTCTTGGACCCGTTGCAGCCCGAACGGCTGGATCACCTGATCGTGGCTTTGGTTTGTTTAGGTGTGACAGGAATCGCTATTGTGTTCTCGATCGTGACCGGGCTGAAATTTGTGTGATTCCCAGCGTGTCGCTCGTCACAAACTGACGATGTTTATCTTCAAACTCGACGATGTACTCGTCCATCGCCTCGATCTCGTTCGCATTTTCGCTCAACCAAACGACCTTGGCTCGCCGGCCATCCAAGAGAACGGCGTCGCCGATTTTGAATCTTGTCATTTTATGCGGACCGGCGCTCCACGCCTACGCTCATACCGACGCCTTGGACCTGAGCTTCCTTCACGAGAATCGTTTGATTGCGCATGCGTTTCCCGTTGAGAACGGAAATGGCTTCATGGATTTGCGAATCGTCTTTCAATTCCACGTAACCGAATGCGGGCGATACACCTGCGACGAGATCTCTGACGATCCGTATGGATCGCGTTTCAATTCCGCGTGACTCCACCCATTCCTGCAATTCCCGATCAGAGCAATTGTAGGGAATATTGACGAAGAACAACTTGGACATCGTACTGCCTCTTACGCGCGGGCTGGCGCCCGCGACTGCCTTACAAAGTTACGCAGCTTCAGCCCTTCTAGGAGTGGACTGTTTTTTAATCTTCCAATGCTGAAAGGGATAAATGTGACCACATTGAGGGCAGTTCCATGCCCCTTTTTGAGGGTCGGCATCGCGTTCATGCACCATCTCAACAATCAGGTGACAGTGCAGACACATTGTCGGTTTGCTGTAGACAAATTGCTGCTGAGCGAGCTTTCGCACGGTTCGGCCCTCCCTTATTCCATTCCTCATGTCGTTAGCAATTCAACTGCCGGGCTTTGAGTCTGCCGAATCAACAACAACTCGGCGTTTCCATTGGACGAATCACGGCACAATCAGGTAGAAATTCCTTCCAGAGGTGAAAAATGACCGAGCTTGAGGTGCTTTCACAAAGGCTGGCAAAGATGGAAGCCCGGTTCCGTTGGGTGATGCGGGCTGCGATCGTGATGGGTATCGTGATCATGGCGGCCGCACTTCGGGCGCAGGCGCCCCAGCCCGTCCGTCCGGTGGAAGTCTTGCCGAATGGCCGTCTCGTCGGTATGGAACGAGCTTCGGCGACGCCGCCGGTCGAGGCTGAAGTGCGCTCGCATCATTTCGTCCTCCTCGATGAAAAAGGAAAAGAACGTGCGTCATTGGTTGCGGATGGAGCCGGATCGGTTTTCCTCGTGATGTTTGACGGCGCCGGAAAGACTCGCGCGAACCTCTCCGTCAGTAACGATGGGCCGAGTCTGATCTTCTATGACCAGGCCGGACACCAGCGCACCATCATAGGCAGCACAACATTGGTCGGCTCTCATGTAAATGAAAATGGAATTGCGGAGAAGGCGCCCCCATCTTCGATTGTGTTGTTTGATAAAGGCGGAAAACTCTTGTGGCGACAACCCTGAGCCGCCAATTCCGCCAATTGCGCGAATTAATTGGCGTAATTGGCGGGCCACTACCTCGTGAGATGTCGGTACTTGATCCGGTGAGGTTGGTCTGCGGCGGCACCCAAGCGGGCACGGCGATCGGCTTCGTAGTCGGAATAGTTGCCTTCAAACCAAACCGTTCGGCTTTCGCCCTCGAACGCGAGTATATGGGTCGCGACACGATCCAGAAACCAGCGATCGTGACTGATCACCACAGCGCAACCGGCAAAATTCTCCAACGCTTCTTCAAGCGCGCGTAGTGTATTCACATCGAGATCGTTTGTCGGCTCATCCAGCAGCAGAACATTGGCACCTTCTTTGAGCATCTTTGCAAGATGCACGCGATTCCTTTCGCCTCCGGACAAGTTTCCGACTTTCTTTTGCTGGTCGCTTCCCGAGAAATTGAATCGCGCCACGTAGGCGCGTGACGGCACCTCGCGCGATCCGAGCTGCACGTTATCAAGACCGTCCGAAATCTCCTGCCAGACCGTTTTGTTTGCATCGAGGACGTCGCGGCTCTGATCGACACAGGCGAGCTTTACCGTCTCGCCCAAACGGATCGAACCGGCATCTGCCTTCTCTTGTGCCGTGATCAAGCGAAACAATGTCGTCTTGCCGGCGCCGTTTGGCCCAATAACGCCGACGATGCCGCCGGGCGGCAATCGAAAATTCATATCGTCGAATAGCAATCGATCTCCATATGCCTTCTTTAGTCCCTGCGCCTCAATCACGACTTGTCCGAGCCGGGGTCCCGGAGGAACGTAAATTTCCAGGTCCTGCGCGCGTTTTTCGGTTTCGTGGCTGAGCATTGTCTCGTATGCATTGATGCGCGCCTTCCCCTTCGCGTGCCGTCCTTTGGGCGACATCCGAATCCATTCCAACTCGCGCTCGAGGGTCCTCTGCCGTTGGGTTTCGGTTTTTTCCTCCTGCTCCAAACGCAATCGCTTCTGTTCCAGCCAGGAGGAATAGTTTCCCTGCCACGGAATTCCATGTCCTCGATCCAACTCCAAGATCCAACCAGCAACATTGTCGAGGAAATATCGATCGTGAGTCACCGCGATGACCGTGCCTTCGTACTGTTGGATGTGATGCTCCAGCCATGCAACCGACTCCGCGTCGAGATGGTTCGTTGGCTCATCGAGCAGAAGGATGTCCGGCTTTTGCAGCAACAACCGGCACAGTGCTACGCGTCGCTTTTCGCCGCCCGACAACACACTGATCCGAGTTTCCGGCGGCGGGCAGCGCAAGGCATCCATGGCCATTTCCAGGCGAGAATCCAAATCCCACGCTTGTGTGGCGTCGAGTTTCTCCTGCACCTTTCCCTGCCGGTCGAGTAGATCCGACATCTCGTCATCCGACATCGGCTCCGCAAACTTGGCATTGATTTCGTCGTATTCCCGCAACAAATCCACGATCGGCTGCACGCCTTGTTCGACGATCTCACGAACTGTTTTCGCCGCATCGAGCTGCGGCTCTTGCTCGAGAAAGCCGATGATGAAGCCGGGCGATACGGCGGTCTTGCCTTGAAAATCCTGATCGACGCCGGCGAGTATTCGCAGAAGAGAACTTTTCCCGGAACCGTTCAATCCGATAACGCCGATCTTCGCGCCATAGAAGTAGGAAAGGTAAATGTCTTTGAGGACAGCTTTCTTATCGTAGTACTTGCTGACCCCGATCATCGAGTAAATGACTTTATTGGGGACAGAACTCATGTCTGTGGGGGCGGTCTATGACCGCCTTGGGCGCTCATCGCTTGAGGCTGCGCGCTATCGCGCTTGCGCTGCGCGGAGCGCCCCTACAGCTTCGATTTGAAACTCGCCAGCGCTTCTTCTTCGGAAGCATGCACATCAAACACGGTGTACAACTTCGTAAACTGGAGAAGGTCCATAACCTGTCGTCCGGGATTGCTCAGTTTCAACTGACCCCATGTCTTGCGTTCCAAACTCTCGCACTGCGGGCAAGGGTCCCAGTTCCCATCGTCATCTTTGAACACAGTTGCGCCACATTTCGCGCAAATAGTTTGAGTAACGGTCCCAAGCGCCATGATCAATTCGCCAAGACCGCTGCTATCGATATAAGACACGTCTTTCAGGTTCAGAAGAATTTTTGTGTGCCCCTTCGCTACTTCATCCCTGATCGTCTGCCTGAAAACCGGCAGCGCATCGCCCGCCGTGATTTTTCCGGCCAGATCCACGATAAACACAGAATCCGCACGTCTAGTGCTGAGTTTGAATTCCATATCCTTGTCCCCTCGGGCGAATATTCTAACGCTTGTCTATTTCTTCTCGGGCACCCAATTGAGGATTGCTTGAAGGATGGTATCGGGATCGACGCGTTCAGCCTCACCTTCGAAGTTCAAGATGACGCGATGACGCAATGCCGGTAAAACAACGTGACGTATATCTTCGAACGCAACTTCGGCCCGTCCGTTCAGCAGCGCCCGGACTTTTCCACCGATCGTCAACGCCTGAGCGCCGCGTGGACTGGAACCGTATCGGAGAAATTTTTTGGTCTGCTCGTGGGCAAGCGCAGTCGTTGGCTGCGTTGCCATGACGATGCGAATAGCGTAATCCTGAACCACATCCGAAATCGGAACGGACAATGCGATTTCGCGCAGTTGTAGAGTCTTATCGGCATCCCAAACACGTTCCACAACCGGCTCTTCGAGGTAAGTCGTGCGATCAAGGATCGTGTGAATATCGTCTATCGGCGGAAATTCCATTCTCAATTTGATGAAAAAACGATCGAGCTGAGCTTCCGGCAACGGATATGTCGCTTCGAGTTCAAGAGGATTTAACGTAGCCAAAACGACGAATGGCTGTTCGAGTTTGTAGGTTTGTTTACCGACGGTGACCGTCTTCTCCTGCATCGCTTCAAGCAATGCCGATTGCGTCTTTGGCGTTGCGCGATTGATCTCGTCGGCCAGAATGATGTTTGCGAAGATCGGACCCGGTTGGAAATCGAGGAACTTGTCGCCGGCTTCATTTTCCTGGACGACGTTGGTGCCTACAATATCCGCCGGCATCAAATCTGGAGTAAATTGAATTCGCGACGATCGGAGGTGCAGCGCATCGCTGAGCGTCTGTACCAACTTGGTCTTTCCCAAGCCCGGCACGCCTTCCAACAGGACGTGGCCTTTGCCAAGAATGGCCATCAAGATGTCGTCAATGATGTCGGAATAACCGACAATTACTTTCGAAATCTCCTGATGGACTCGACGAAATTCCCCTTGGAAGGACTCCATCTGCCGCTCGAGATCGGAGATTGTGTTAGGCATGGATTAAGAGTATCTCAGATGCGGGCGGCGGAAGCAGTTAAACTGTAGATATGATCATTTTTGGACATCGTGGCGCACCAGGATATCCGCGACGCGGCGAGAACACTAATGCTTCATTCAAAAAAGCGCTTGAGTCTGGCGCGACAGGCCTCGAATTCGATGTTCGCCGCTGCCGCGATGGACAGCTCGTCGTCATTCATGACGATACGATCGATCGGACCACGAACGGACGTGGCCGTGTAGGAGATCTCTCCTACGAAGAACTACGGCGATTCGATGCGGGATTCGGCGAGCCGATTCCCCTGCTGGCCGATGTGCTCGATGAATTCGGTCCGCGGTGCCTCCTGAACATCGAATTGAAAGATCCCGGCATTGCGAATGACGTCAAGAATTTAGTTCTCCAACGGCGCCTCGAGCGCCACGTCATCGTCTCCGCCTTTGAATGGGCCGAATTGCGTTCTCTAACTCCGGAAATTCCAATCGGCCTACTAAGCTCCAAATTAGAGAATTTGGTTTCGAGCGCGCGCGACCTTCGGGCTACTGCCATTCATCCGCGTCGCGATATGGTGTCGGGATCGCTCATCGCGGCCGCGCGCGAAGCAAACTTGCAAGTTCATGTCTGGACGGTCAACGATCCTGCAGAGATTTGTCGATTTCGCGACCTGTGCATCGACGGCATCTTCACGGATTTCCCTGAGCGATGTTTGAAGTCGGCATCATAGGCGCCGGAATTGTCGGTTGTGCGATCGCTCGCGAGTTGGCGCAACGGGGCGTTTCCGTTGCCGTCATTGAGAAGCACGACGGCGCCTGTCAGGAAACGTCCGGACTCAACAGCCGAGTCATCCATTCTGGTTTCCACGAACAGCCCGGCACCCTGAAAGCCATGCTGGCTTTTGAAGGCAGCCGGCGCGTCATCCAATATGCCGAAGATCGCGGCATCGCGTTTCTCCGCACGGGAATGCTCATCGCCGTTCCCCATGGAAGCATCCGCGCCGGATTGTGGCGAGAAGCATTCGCACTTTGGAATCTGTGGAGGCAAGGCCGGCGGCACGGCATCCCATTGCGATTCATAACGACGCCCGGAGGCATCGAGCAGATCGCGCCGATCCGCGCGCGAGGCGGGATCTTCATTCCGACCGTTGGCGTGATTTGTCTCGAAGCTCTGGCGCAGAATCTGATCACGGATGCGAAGGCCGCCGGTGCGCAATTCTTTTTCGGACGTGAGATTCGCGGCATCGAGGTCCTCGAGACGAATCACATCGTGCAAACACCGGCTGGAAATTTGACGATGCGGATGCTCATCAACTCCGCCGGTCTTCACGCGCACGAGATCTCCGTTATGGCGGGTGGACCGAAGTATGAAGTCGAATTCATTCGCGGCGATTACTACGAGCTTATCGGCGGAGTGGAGCGCTGGAATCTCGGAACACTGGTTTATCCGGCAGCGCCGCCACGATCGCGATCGAAAGGAATCCACTTTGGGCCGCGAACGGATGGCCGGCTGTATCTGGGTCCGAGTGCAACCGCATCCTCGGAGGAACCTTCAAAAGATCTGTTTCTTGCAGCGGCCCAGAAATTCGTCGCCGGCGTTCGTGAGGAGGACCTGCGATGGGCTTATTCCGGTGTCAGACCGAAACTTCTGACGAACGATGGCCGGTCCGATTTCATGATCCGCTTGGACCGTTTCGAACCACCTTTGATCAATCTGATCGGCATTGATTCACCTGGCCTTTCAGCGAGTATGGGCATCGCACACCACGTGGCGGAAATTGTCCTAAAGGCCCGGTAGTTTTTTCCCCACTTGTTAGGAATCGTCGCATGACCGGTTGTCTCAATACGAAAGCGAGCTAGCGCCGTCAAAGGCGTGCATGCGACCAAATCCTGCGATTCTGCTTTGTGTGCTCAGCATTGTTTTTGAAGGTAACGTTCGAGCGCAATCCCCAGACTTTCAATCGCTCGTCCACGTCTTTCCGCAGTTTGTCGATGGCTCCGCATCCGAGAACCGGTTTTACACTTCCACTCTTCAAGTTTCTGCAACGGATTTCTCGTTTTTGACACGATGCTCGTTGGGACTGTTATCGATGCCTGCCACGACTTTGGTCGACGCCAGGGGCTTCAAGGAAACCAATACGATCTTCAATTTCATTCTTGGCGCAAGCGGATGGCAAATCCTGCAATCGCAAGGGACACAACGTTTGCAAACCGGCAGTGCCATCCTGCAATGCGATCGGCCCGTAACTGCGCATTTGATTTATTCACTGAACATTGACGGTTCCGTTTCCTCCGAGACGACCGTTTCCGCGGCGCCTCCGGGAAGGACCGTTCAATTGATCGCCGACCAAAGGAGAAACTCACGGATGGGGCTGGCGATCATGAACCCATTTTCGACGGCCGCGCAATACAGAATCTCTGTCATTGATATTGATGGCCGGCTCTTGAGCTCCAGCTTCGTCCAGATCGCTTCAGGACAATCCTTCGCTCGATTTGTCGACGAGTTCGCGCCAGTGCCTCGCGATTATCGAGGACCGATCATAATTGAGGCAATAACGGGATTGGACGTCTATGCCGGCGGTCTAAGATTCACCTCGGACTCGTTCACAGCGATTCCGGCAATGGTTCGGGTTCAGTAAAGAAACGTCCCCCTTGCGGCTTCAGAGCGATTTAGGCGGAGGCTTTGCGCGCGAGTTCGATCGCTTCTTCTTCTTTGTCCACGATGGGAAAGACGGAATTGAGACGGGTAATTTCGAACAGTCGCTGAACCCGTTTCGTTGGACCGAGAATGGCCATTTGGCCACCCCGGTTCTGGATCGATGTCCAAATGGTGATGAGCTGGCCTAGTCCGGAGCTGTCGATGTAATCAACGCCGGCGATATTCAGAACGAACCGCCTTTTGTCCTCACTAAGCAAGGCATTCATCAAATCACGTAGCGGTAGATCGAGGATCCAGAGTCGGCCTTTCAAATCAAGAACCATGACGTCGGATACTTTGCGTTGCTGAATGGTGAGGGGCATACGGCTGATTCTATAACGACAGTCAACAGGTGACTAAGCCCTGCCTGCGACTTCCCCGCTCTCTGTATTCACCCGGACAACTTCGCCTGCTTTTATGAACAGCGCCACTCGCACCTCGAGGCCTGTTTCGAGTTTCGCGACCTTCGTTGCGCCGCCAGCCGCCGTGTCGCCGCGCATTCCGGGCTCAGTGGAAGCAATCGTCAACTCGACAAACTGAGGCAACTGCAACGAAACCGCCACACCGTTGTACTTGAAAAGATCGAGGTTGACGCCTTCTTTGAGATAGAACCGATCATCTCCGACGACGTCGGCACTAATCGTGAATTGCTCATACGTGGCCTGATCCATGAAGTGAAATCCGTCGGCATCATTGTAAAGAAAAGACACGGTCGCGATTTCGACGTCAGGCTCCGGAAACTTCTCGCTTGTCCGGAAACTCTTCTCTTGCACAGATCCGTTCAGGAGGTTTTTCAGTCGGGTTCGCACCATCGTGCTCGCGCCGCGAGCCGTGGGTGTGGCAAAGAAAACATCAAGAATGTGATACGGCTGCCCTTCGACTTCAATCAGCATCTTCTTCTTCAGCTCGTTCGCTCCAATGAGTGCCATAGCTCTATTCTAGCGACTGTCCGAACCGATAGCCCGCCCAGATGCCCAGGATGCCGCCAACAAGCGAGAGCAGAATTCCAGAAACCGAGATCGCGTCCCCGCCCCATAACATCGGCAACATGTTGCCGATGGTCGAACCGACGAAGAGACCGATCCAAACGAATTTTTTGGTCACGCTCTACTTTTTGGAAGTTCCTTTCTTGGCTGTACCCTTTTCGGCTGTCCCCTTCGCGGCTGCCCCGGTACTTTGTTTGGCGATGATCTGGTCTGAGATCTTGTCGTAGGTCGCCTGGGGGATGATGTTCTTCTGAACGAGTTGGTTCTTGGCACGATACGGACGGCCGTCGATGATCTTCTGAGCGTACGCGTCGCCGATGCCGGGCAGCTTCATCAATTCCTGCTTGCCGGCGGAATTGATATCCATCAGATCCGTTTTTTTCTCGGACTTTTGTGCCTTGGTCTCCGGCTCGGATTTCTTTCCGGTGGTTTTTCCTTGGCCCCAAGCTAAGCCGGTCGCCAAGCAGACACTAACCAACAGAACCAATAGATTCAGTAGGGTTTTCCGTTTCATTCGCGTACTCCTTTGTTCGAAGCCTAAGGTGAGGACTCAGAAATTATAGTTGATTTAAGTCGTCAAGATAGTCTATAAAACTCATTCGCAATCGGTTAGTGGCTTTTCGGAGTATTCATGTTGTTAATCCGACCAAATCAGTCTCCATTGAAAGACGGTTGTCATTGCTGTTGTTGTAGCCGAGGGAGGCTCTCGCCGTCGGATTGATCGTCATTGCATCATCCGTTGGTTGAGGCCCGCTAATTCAGCGGGTCTTTTTTTTGGAGTGCCGATGCATTTGCAATCCTTATATCCGGTTGTCGGTCTCGTGGTCGGACTCATCGTCGGGCTTACGGGGGTGGGCGGCGGTTCGCTCATGACTCCGACCTTAGTGTTCCTCTTCAAAGTTCCGCTGGATATCGCCATTGGAACAGATCTGATTTTTGCCTCGCTAACGAAGATCTCGGGCGTCGTGGCACATGGCGCTCGGGGCAATGTGAATTGGCGGATCGTCACGCGACTGGGTGCCGGTAGTCTGCCGGCATCGATTGCAACGATCTTGGTGATGAGCCAGTTCAAAGCCCACGGAAAGCCGCTGGACAACGTCATTCTGCCGTTACTGGGGTTTTCGCTTGTTGCGACAGCGGGGGCTGTCATGCTGCGGAAGCGCATTATCGCGGTCGGCGGAAAGATGTTTGACCTGAGCGAACAGACAGCAAATCGCCTTGCGACGGTTGTCGGCGTGGTTCTCGGCGTGATGGTGACGCTGACGTCTGTCGGCGCCGGCGCAATCGGCGTCGCGGCCCTCATGCTTCTGTACCCGAAGATCCGGGGTGCTGAAGTTGTTGGTTCGGATCTCGCTCATGCGATCCCGCTTGTGACAGTTGCGGGGCTCGGCCATTTGCAACTCGGAAACATTGATTATCGCCTTTTGGTGGGCTTGCTAGTCGGTTCGATTCCGGGAATCTATATCGGAAGTACCGTCAGCAGCAGGTTACCCGAGGTGATGATGCGCCGCATCCTGGCAGGCGTGCTTCTCGTCATGGGTATCAGCTGCATTGTTGGAGGTTAGAAGTTTCGATGGACCTCGCTGAAAAGACAAGCGAGCTGATCTCACATCTCAAGCAAATCGAAACCGATCACTGTCCGGCTGCCTTCGCCTGTAGCTTCGGCGCCGAGGATGTGGTTTTGCTCGATGCGATTGCCACGCACGCACGAAAAATTGAAATATTCACACTCGATACCGGCAGGCTGCCGGAAGAGACGCATTCGCTTCTTGAAATCGTGCGCGACAAATACCCGGTCGCGGTCCGCACCTACTTTCCCGATGCCGGCGCAGTTCAGACTTGGGTCGAACAGAACGGCCCAAACGCGTTCTACAAGAGCGTCGCTCAACGGGAGCAATGCTGCCACATCCGTAAAGTGGAACCCTTACGTCGAGCGCTGGCGGGGAAAAAGAGTTGGATTACCGGACTTCGGCGCGAACAATCTCAAGCACGGCAGACGCTTGAACGCGAAGCTTGGGACGCTGCGAACGGCTTGATCAAAATCAACCCGCTTTTGGACTGGACACACGACCAAGTCTGGCAGTACATCCGAACCCACGATGTGCCTTACAACGCGTTGCATGATCGAGGATATCCCAGTATCGGCTGCGCGCCGTGCACCAGAGCGATTGAACCCGGTGAAGACATTCGGGCAGGCCGTTGGTGGTGGGAGACCAGTTCAAAAGAATGCGGACTGCATGTAGCCGCGGGCTTTAGCCCGCGTTCAAAAACATCATGAATTACGAATGGACACATCTTCGCGAGCTTGAAAGCGAATCGATTTATATTCTGCGCGAAACAGTCGCGCAGTTCAGGAATCCTGTCCTTCTGTATTCGATCGGCAAGGATTCCAGCGTACTCGTTCACCTTGCACGCAAGGCCTTTTATCCAGGACCGCTGCCATTTCCGTTCTTGCACGTCGACACCGGTTACAAGTTCAAAGAGATGATCGAATTCCGCGATCGATTCTGCCAGGAAATCGGCGCGCGGTTAATCGTCCATCGCAATGAAGATGCAATTGCTGCCGGCGCTCATCCATTGAAACTGGGAGTTGCCCGCTGCTGCGGCCAGTTGAAGACGGCAGCTCTGCTCCATGCACTCGACAAACATCAGTTCGATGCGGCAATCGGCGGAGCCCGTCGCGAAGAAGAACGATCGCGGGCAAAGGAGCGGGTCTTCTCGTTGCGAGACGCCTTCGGGCAATGGGATCCGCGGCGGCAGCGCCCGGAGCTGTGGTCGCTCTACAGCGGCGCCATCACGGAAGGCGAAACCATGCGCGTCTTTCCGCTCTCCAATTGGACCGAGCGCGACATCTGGCAGTACATCGTGCAAGAAAAAATTCCGGTTGTGCCTTTGTACTACGCGAAGGAGCGGCTGGTCGTCGAGCGAAACGGCACGTTGATCCCAGCTGACGATGCAATGCACCTCAAAAATGGTGAGGTTCCGGTAAAGATGTCGGTCCGCTTCCGCACTCTGGGGTGCGCGCCCTGCACGGGCGCGGTTGCGTCGTGCGCGACGACGCTGGAAGCGATTGCCGAAGAAACTGGCACCGCCAAAATCAGCGAGCGCTCTACAAGAATCATCGACCATGGCGCAAACACCATGGAGGACAAAAAGCGGGAAGGATACTTTTGAGTAGTAACGTTCTTCGGTTCACCACCGCCGGCAACGTCGACGACGGAAAATCAACTCTCATCGGCCGGCTGCTTGTCGAAACACAAGGCGCTTTTGAAGATCAGATCGAAGGCGCGAAGCGCGAAAACGAACGCCGCGGCGGCAAAGGCATCGATTTTTCGCTACTGACGGATGGATTGAAGGCCGAACGCGAGCAAGGCATCACGATCGATGTGGCCTATCGCTACTTCGCCACTTCCAAACGAAAATTCATCATTGCGGATGCGCCGGGTCACGAGCAATACACGCGGAATCTCGTCACCAGCGCCAGCAATAGTGATCTGGCGGTAATTCTCATCGACGCACGGAATGGAATCATGACGCAGTCGCGGCGGCATACGTTCATCGCGCACCTCCTCGGGATTCGCCATTTCATTGTCGCGATCAATAAGATGGACCTTGTTGATTTCCGTCGCGAGCGCTACGAAGAGATCAAGCGCGATTTCATCGATTTCGTCAATCGCATCGGCGGCGCCGAGGTGTACTGCATCCCGATTTCCGCGTTGCAAGGAGATCACGTCACCGAAGCAAGTGACCGAATGTCCTGGTATACGGGACCCAAAATGCTCGAGCTTCTCGAATCCATTCAAGTGGACGACGCCGCGCACAAGTTGCCATTCCGATTTGCCGTACAACTGGTCAGCCGTCCGCCCGCCTCGCCGGAGTTTCCGGATTTCAGAGGCTACATGGGACGCATCGCTTCTGGCTCGGTGAAGATTGGGGAGCGCGTCGTCGTGTTGCCTTCAGGCGCCCGATCGACCGTCACCGGTATCGTGACGCGGGATGGGCCACTCAACGAAGCATTCGCAAGACAATCCGTAACGATTACCCTTGCGGACGATGTGGATATTTCTCGTGGCGATATCGTCTCGCTCGAAGACCGGCCTCCGGTCGCGCGTACCGATTTCAAAGCCACGCTCTGCTGGATGAACGAGCGGAAACTCCGGTTGAATCATCGCTACGTGCTCCGGCACACGACGAAAACTGTGCGCGCCATCATCAATGAGATCGATTACCGGCTGAATGTAAATACGCTCGAGCGCGAGTCGCCGGTCACCGAACTGCAAACCAACGATATCGGTCAGGTTAGGATCAAAACGCTTCAACCGGTGGTGTGTGATCCTTACATCGTGAACAGGCAGACCGGCGGGTTCATCATCATCGATGAGAATAACGATACGGTTGCAGCGGGTATGATCGAATGACGAAATTCTGGGACGGGTGCGTCGTTTCCCTAATTCGAAATGCAGAATTAGGGAAACGACGCAACCGTCCCAGAATTAGCTTTTCGCGGCTACAGACTGTAGTTTCAGCAATTTTTCCGCGTTTCCTCGATAGATCTGGTCCTTCTGTTGCTTGGTCAGATCCAAGTCTTCCACGCACTTGATCGTTTCGCGTGCATAGAGCCCAGGAGCCGGCTCAAACGGCATGTCGGAAGCGAACACGACATTATCCAACCCGAAGAATTCGAATCCGCACTTGGTGGCCGGACCCGCGCCAAACAAAGCGGTATCGGCATAAAAGTGCTTAAAGTAATCGACCGGCCGTTTCTTCATCGACTTCAGCAATGAAACATAGTCGACATCCGTCGTGCGTTTGCCGAGTTGATCCCAGCCATAGCCCACACGCCCTTCGAAGTACGGAACCATGCCGCCCATGTGGTGCGTGATGATCTTCAGCGTCGGGAACTTATCGAAGTAGCCGGCAAATACGAGCCGCGCCATCATCACGCTGGTCTCGTAAGGCCAACCGAAGGTCCACCAGATTTCATAAAGCGACCTGTTTTCGCTCTGGTAATCCGGGAAATCGGCGCCACGCGCTGGATGGATCCAGATCGGAATATCGCGTCGAACAGCCTCTTCGAAGAGCGGAAGGAACTCGGGGGAGTCGAGCGGCTTGCCTGCGGCGTTCGTATACATTTGCACTCCGAATGCACCCAGTTCGTCGAGCACGCGCGTCATTTCCTTTTCGGCCGCCTTTGGATTGTTCATCGGCAGGGACGCTGCGAAACCGAGGAAACGATCATGCTTCTTGACCAGTTCGGCCAACCCGTCATTTCCTTCTCTTGCGAGTTCCGGCGACTTCTCAGGGCCGGCCAGGATTTCCAGCGGAGGCAGGGGCAGTGTCAAAACTTGAACGTAATCACCGAACTCATCCAGTATCCTCATCCGCGAATCCACGTCCACGATCGTTTGAATATTGGACACCCGCTTCCCGATATCTTTGCCGCCGTGGCCGGCATCAATATATTTATCGAAAAATTTCTTTGGAAAAATGTGATTGAAAATATCGATCTTCATATCAAGCTTCCTTCTGCGAATTTCTCAGTCTTACCGCCATCGCCGCGAACGTCGCGATCAGCGCCGGAATGGCCGCTGCCCAGAAAACGTGTCTGGCAGTGCCTCCGTAGGATAGTAGAAAACCTCCGAGGATAGGGCCAAGAATTGAGCCCACACGGCCGATACCGAGCGACCAGCCTACGCCGGTGGCGCGAATAGCTGTGGGATAGTAATCCGCCGACAACGCGTTGGACACAGTCTGTCCGCCGATAACACCGACCCCTGAAGCAAAAACGGTGATCACGAGGAGAGGTATCGACGCCCCCGCATTTCCGATCAGGAAAATGAAAACTGCAGCGGCCAGATAAGTCAGAGCCAACGTACCGAAGGTCAAGCGCCGTCCCACGAGCCCTGCGAGCGCCAGCGCTCCAACCAGTCCACCGATCTGGAATAACGATGTGACGAGACTTGCCGTCTCGACTCCAATGCCGGCGTCGGTCATGATTGTGGGCAGCCAATTGTTCAGGAACCAAAGGTTCAACAGGTTCATGAAAAACATGACCCATAGAAGCAGCGTCACGACAGCGCGGCCATCGGCAAACAATTGCGTAACAGAAAAAGAACCGCCCGGCTGATGTTCGTCAGGACCGATCACCATCTCATCGGCGTCAGGAACCGCCGGAGCAATGCGCCTCAAGTAAGCCGATATCTTTTCGCGTTGTCCTCTCTTGACGACGAGGAACCGAATAGATTCCGGCAGAAGGGCGATCAATAAAATGGCGACGACAATCGGTATCGAACCTCCAACTAGGAATATCGATTGCCAACCGTAAGTCCGGATCAGCGCAGCCACAGTCCATCCCGCAAATGCAGAGCCGAATGAGAAGCCTGCGAACATCGTCATGACGGCTGCGTTTCTGGATCGTTTTGGCATGTATTCGGAGGTCAATGCTATGGCGTTTGGCATCGCGCCACCCATGCCCAATCCGGTGAACACGCGATACGCCACGAACTGGGCTACCGAGCTTGCCGTTGCGGTAAGTAGAGATCCGGCGCCGAACGTG
>JACXTT010002450.1_pt1 | contig 29452 bp, 20 predicted proteins | sample 9270951 | NCBI WGS metagenome assembly JACXTT01 (sample SAMN15532306, study PRJNA645909) | rock metagenome | isolation source: weathered quartz diorite | place: Puerto Rico | collected 2017-06-21 | reverse complement strand
CGCGTTTCCCGCTTGGACGACCTTGAAGCCGAACGATTCGAGCCCGTCCGCGAGGATCTCGCGGATCGACACTTCATCGTCGGTCACGAGGACGCGGGCGGGCTCGCTCACGACGCGAAGTTTAGGTTTGGAACGCTTGGCGGGCAACCGTTTTACGTGACCTCGCGCCAATCGCCGCCGGTCTTCTGGTCGACCGACAGCGGCACGGCCAGAGGGTGAACTTCCTCCATGGCCTCGCGCACCCGCGCCTTCGCGGCGTCGAGCTCGTCCCGCGGCACTTCCAGGAGCAGCTCGTCGTGCACCTGCAGCAGCAGCCGGGCCCGGAGGCCGCCTTCGCCGAGCGATCGCTCGACCCGCTGCATCGCCAGCTTCATGAGGTCGGCGGCGGTGCCTTGAATGGTCGTATTCACCGCGGCGCGGAGGGCCTGCTCGATCTCGCCGCGATGCGAGCGCCGCTTCAGAGCCGGGAACGTTCTCACGCGGCCGAACAGGGTCCGCACCTGCCCTTCTCGCATCGCTTCCGCGCGGATCCCCTCGATGTAGGCCTTGACGCTCTTGAACCGGTCGAAATACGCCTCGATGAAGGCGTGCGCGTCCTGGCGCGTCATTCCCTGATCGCGGGCCAGCCGCGCTTCGGACATGCCGTAAAGGATGCCGAAGTTGACCGCCTTGGCGCGGCGCCGCATGTCGTCGGTCACCCGCTCCGCGGCCACGCCGAACACCTTGGCGGCGGTGACGCGGTGGATGTCCTCTCCTGCCCGGAACGCGGCCTGGAGCCCGGCGTCGCCGCACAGGTGGGCGAGCACGCGCAGCTCGACCTGGGAATAGTCGGAGGCGACGAACAGCCAACCTTCCTCCGGAACGAAAGCGCTCCGGATCCTGAGGCCGACGGCCGTACGGGCGGGAATGTTCTGGAGGTTCGGGTCCGACGACGACAGCCGGCCGGTGGCGGCACCGGTCGGGTGGTACGACGTGTGGACGCGGCCCGTCTCCGGGTTGACGAGCAAGGGTAAGGTGTCGACGTAGGTTCCCTTGAGCTTGGCGAGCTCGCGGTAAGCGAGGAGCCGCCGTGCGATCTCGTGCTCGTCGGCCAGGTCTTCGAGCGTCGCAGCATCCGTGGAGAATTCGCCGCTCTTGGCCGTCTTCTTCCCGGGCCTCAGGCCCAAAGCGCCGAAGAGCACCTCTCGCAGCTGCTTGGGTGAATCCACGTTGAACGGCCCGCCGGCCAGCTGGTGGATGGCCCTCCGCTCCTGATCCAGCAGTCCGTCCATCTCCTTGGAAAGCGTCTCGAGCGCGTGGACATCGACTTTGATCCCCGTGGCTTCCATGTGCTCGAGGATCGGCAGGGTCGGGCCGTCGATCGTGCGCCAGACCTCTTCGACGCCGGCTTCGCGGAGTTTGGGCCCCAGGATCCCGGCCAGACGAAGGGTGACGTCGGCGTCCTCGGCGGCGTACTGAGTGACGCGAGAGACGTCGGCCTGATCGAGCGTCAGCTGTTTCGCTCCGGTCCCGACGAGCAAGGAGTATTTGATGGTCTCGTGGCTCAGGTAGAACGCCGCGAGGGAGTCCATGTTGAACGTCAGGCGATCCGGTTCGAGGAGAAAGGCCGCGACCATCGTATCGAGGATCCAGCCGACGACCGGCATGCCGTGGCGGCGCAGGATGTGGCTGTCGTATTTCAGGTTCTGGCCGACTTTCGCGACCGAAGGATCGGCCAAAAGCGGTGCCATCCAGCGGCGAATCTCGTCGAGCGGAAGCTGCTCGGGCGCTCCCAAGTACGCGTGCGAGACAGGAATGTAGATTCCCTGGCGGGGGGCCCACGACATCGAGATCCCGACGAGACGCGCACGCATCGGGTCGGTCGAGTTCGTCTCGGTGTCCACGGCGATCCGCCCGGCCTTCCTCGCCTCGGAGACCGCGTCCGCCAGCTCGGCCCGCGTGAGCATGGTCCGGTAGTCCGCGCCTTCGGGGGTCGGCGCGATCGCCTGCGCCGGTGGGAGCGGATCGGGGTCGGCCTCCGGAGCCGCGGCGGGAGCTTCACCGCTGTACTCCGCTGTCAGCGATCGGAAGCCGAGACGCTTGAAGAGCGCGGCGAGCTTTTCCCGATCGGGCGGATCGCGCCGGAGGGCTTCCGGATCGAACGTCGCCGGGACGTGCGCTTGGAGGGTCGCAAGCTCCCGGGAGAGGTGCGCGGCCTCGGCGTTGTCGGCGACGGCTTGCCAGACTCGCCGCTGACTTCCCTTGTCGAGATCTTTCAGGAGCTTGGCGAGGGTCTTTCGCTCCTTCGGCGCCACACTTCCCGGGTCGGCAACGGCGGAGACGGCCTTCACCGCCTCGCGAAGCCGGGCGGCGAGCTCCTCGTCCTTCTCGTCGGCGAGCCACCGACGCGCTCGGTCGACGAATTGCTCCCGGGGCGAGGTTCCCCCGGTGTGCTGCCCGTCCAGCGCCGCGACGAGCGCGTCGCGAGCGGCGAACGCCTCGACGATGAGCCGCGCGCGGGCGACGATCACGTCGACGTCGCCGTGGGTGTTCACCAGCGTGAGAGCGGTCTTCTCGCCGACCCCCGGAACACCCGGGATGTTGTCGACCGCGTCCCCCATCAATCCCAGGACGTCCCGGACGCGATTCGGCGGCACCCCGAAATGCTCCGCGACCCCCTGCTCGTCGAGGCGCAGGTCCTTCGAAGGATTGAGAACCGTCACGCCGGTCCCGACGAGCTGAAGCAGATCCTTGTCCGAAGCGACCACGACCACGTCGTAGCCCGCAGCGCGTGCGAGCCTGGTGTAGGTCGCGATGAGATCGTCCGCCTCGTACCCCTCGAGCTCGAGGATGGGGATACGAAAACCCTCGCAGACTTCCTTGACGAGGGGCGCCTGCTTGATCAGGTCCTCGGGCACGGGAGGCCGGTGCGACTTGTAGTCGGAGAATCGCTCGTGCCGGAAGGTGGGCCCCTCGAGATCGAACGCCACGCCGATGTGGTCCGGATTCTCCTCCTGCAGCAGCTTCCGGAGCATCGTCGTGAAGCCGAAGACCGCATTGGTCGGAAAGCCCTCGGCATTCGTCAATCCGCGGATCGCGAAGTAGGCGCGGAAGAGCTGCGAGGTCCCGTCGATCAAATAGAGGGTCTTCATGTCTCATTCCGAAAGAAGGCCGCGGCGGCTTCGCGATCTCGCGAGATCGGATAGGGCGGGAGCGACCGCAGAAACGTCCTTCCATAGCTCTTCGACGTGATACGCGGGTCCAGCACCGCAAGGATGCCGCGGTCTCCGCGGCTGCGCAGGAGCCGGCCGAGACCCTGCTTCAGATCGAGCACGGCCATCGGCGTCTGGTACTCGGCGAATGGATTTCCGCCGTTCTCGCGGATGAGGTCGATGCGGGCCGACACCAGCGGGTCGCTCGGGACGTCGAACGGCAGCTTGTCGATGACGACGAGCGAGAGCGCTTCCCCCGGGACGTCGACGCCGTGCCAGAACGAGCTGGTCCCGAGAAGCACGGCTCCGGGGGTCGTCTTGAACGCCTGCAGCAGGGCCGCCTTGCTCCCCTCCCCTTGAACGAACAGGGGGTAGCGATCGGCTGCGCCGAGATGCTCGCGGGCCTTCGCCAGCGCGGCGTGCGATGTGAAGAGCAAGAACGCGCGGCCGCCCGTGATGGCGAGCAGCGCGTCGATCTCCTCCATCGCCCTGGAGAAGAACGCCGCGTCCCGCGGCTCGGGCATCCTCTGCGGAAGGTAGAGCACCGCCTGACGCGCATGGTCGAACGGGGAGTCGACGATCAGCGTGTCGGCATCGGCGAGCCCGAGTCGCTTCCGGAAGAAGTCGAACGAGCCGCCGACCGACAGAGTCGCCGAGGTGAGCACGCAAGCGTGCAAACGGTCGAACAGCGCATTCTGAAGCAGAGGGCCGACGTCGATCGGCGACGCCGAGAGCACGACATTATCCCGGCCGCGCGCTTCCATCCCATAGACGTACCCCGATAGGTCGCGGCGCAGGATCTTCCCGAGACCTTCTTTGAAGTCCTTCGCGCGGGATTCGACGGCGTCGCTCTCGCTCCGGCTCCCGGCGGGCCTGGCGACCTCGTCGAGAGTGCGCGCGAGCGCCTCCCATTCCGCGTCGAGAGCGAGCCCGCCGCGCACCGCGGGCTCGAAGCGCTGGCGCCCGGGCGCCGACCGCAGAGCCGCGCGCAGAGGAGCGAAGAACTCTTTCGCGGCCTCGCGGAGCTGCGCGGCGCCGCCTCCCCCTTTCGCCGGTCCGCCCGCCTTCGTGGCGCTCCGCTCCGCATCGCGCGCCAGCTCCTCGATCTGGTGGGAGGAGACGGTTTGTCCAAAGTACAGGGTCGCCACTTCCTCGAGGAGATGGGCCTCGTCGAAGATCACCGTGTCGTACTCCGGCAGCACCGCGCCGAACGCGCTGCGGACGGCGAGATCGGCGAAGAACAGGTGATGGTTGACCACGACGATCTGGGCGTTCTGCGCCTGCCGCTTCATGCGGGTCAGCCAGCACATCTCGTATTCGGGGCATTTCGAGCCGGTGCAGGTATCCGCGCGGGCATTGACGTCGCGCCAGAGGCGGAGCTCGTCCGGAAGCTCGGCCACCTCCGCCCGATCGCCGCTTCCCGTCTCGCGGCTCCAACGGGAAAGGATCGGGATGAAACGCCTCTCCCCGCGAGCCTCGATCAGGGGCTCGGCCTCGAACTGCGCGAACCGATACCGGCAAAGGTAATTGTCGCGCCCCTTCATCAGGCTGGCCGACACCTTGAGCCGCGCACGATCGCGCAGGAACGGAAGGTCCTTGAGGAAGATCTGATCCTGGAGGTTGCGCGTGCCGGTCGAGACGACCACGCGTTTTCCCGACTCCAGAACGGGGATCAAATAGGCGAGCGTCTTTCCCGTGCCGGTCCCGGCCTCGACCATCAGCGTGCCGCCCCGCTCGAGGAGGGAGGCGACGGCCTGCGCCATCTCTTCCTGGCCGGGGCGGTGCTCGTACCCCTCGTGCGCGGATTCGAGCCCGCCTCCCGGCGCGAAGAACGAGCTTCGCTCCATCACGCCCGCAGCGGGGCGAGGCGGGACGCGTAGAGCGGAAACCGGGACGCGAGCGCCTCGACCTCGCCGACCATCTTGGCGAGCGCGGCCGGATCCTCGCGGGCCTCGAGCGCGCGCGCGATGAGCGAAGCGATTTGATCCATCTCGCCCTCGCCCATGCCGCGCGTGGTGACGGCGGGTGTGCCGATGCGGATCCCGCTGGCCACCATCGGCGGGTTCGGATCGAAGGGGATCGTGTTCTTGTTCACCGTGATCCCCGCGGCGTCGAGCGCCTTCTCCGCGACCTTGCCGGTGATCCCCTTGGAAAAGACGTCGACCAGGAACATGTGATTGTCGGTGCCTCCGGACACGATGCGGTAGCCGCGGGCGGCCATTGCCGCCGCAAGGCGCTTGGCGTTCGCGACGACCCGGCCGATGTAGTTCTTGTAGGCCGGTTGCAGCGCTTCGCCCAGCGCGACCGCCTTCGCGGCGACGATGTGGACGAGCGGCCCACCCTGCAGGCCCGGGAAAACGATCTTGTCCAACTCCTTCGCGTACGCGGCTTTGCACATCACGAGACCCGCCCGCGGCCCGCGAAGGGTCTTGTGCGTCGTGGTGGTCACGAAGTCGCAGCACGGGATCGGGCTCGGATGATGGCCGGTCGCGACCAGTCCGGCGATGTGGGCGATGTCCGCCATCGACTTGGCGTCGACCGACGAAGCGATCGACGCGATGCGCGCGAAGTCGATCACCCGCGCGTAGGCGGAGGCGCCGCAGACGATCAGCTTCGGCTTGTGCTCTTTCGCCAGATCCTCGAGCTTGTCGTAGTCGAGCGTCTCGTCGGAGGAGCGCACCCCGTACGCCACGAACTTGAACAGCTTCCCGGAGAGATTCAGCGGATGGCCGTGGGTCAGGTGCCCGCCGTGCGACAGATCCATCCCGAGCACCGTGTCCCCCGGCTGGAGCACCGTGAAGTAGACCGCCTGGTTCGCCTGACTCCCGGAGTGCGGCTGCACGTTGACGTGCTCCGCGCCGAAGAGCGCCTTCGCCCGGTCGATCGCGAGCCGCTCGACCACGTCCGTGAACTCGCACCCTCCGTAGTACCGGCGGCCCGGATACCCTTCCGCGTACTTGTTCGTGAAAATCGAGCCCGCGGCCTCCAGCACGGCTTCGCTGACGAAATTCTCCGACGCGATCAGCTCGAGCCCTTTCGCTTGGCGGGCCGTTTCGTTGAGGATCGCCTCGGCGACGGCCGGATCGGTCTCGCTCAGCGCTCGATTCATCGAATCCATCGATCCCTCCCCGCGTTCACGGATCAGCAGCCGCTGCAGTGCCGAGGTCGACGACCTCGTGACCGCGCTCCGTCAGCCAGAGCTTCAGGTGCTCCTTCGCTTCGTACCCCGCGTGATCGGCACCGATGGCGAGCTTCATGGTGCGTCCTCCCTTCGGAGCTGCTCCAGGCTCGGGATCGGCACGGCTCCCATCTCGAGAAGCCGCACGTGCTCCGCCAGAGCGTAGACGTCGGTCATGGCGGCCAGATGATCGGCGAGGATCCGCGTGAATCGCGGGTCCGACCGGTACGCCCTGGCCTCCCGCTCCCGGGATTCGCGGGGCAGGTCCCTCAAGTATCGCACGCCGGCGACTTCTTTCATGCGGAAGAGCACATGGTCGTCGAGCAGCGCCGGGTCGGCGAAGTAGGCCGCGAACAGCCCCAGCAGCGCCCGGCGTCCCCGCGCCTCGATCCGGTCCGCCTCGCCGCCGCCGTGAATGCGCGCTTCGAGGAATGCCTCGAGGTCGGCGATCAGCTCGGCGCTGCCGCGCGTCCAGCCGATCTCCCCACCGTCGACGGCGGTGTCGCGAACTTCGAGGAAGCGAGCGGCGGTCGCGACCTTGTGCTTGGCTTGCCACTTCGCCAGAGTCTGCTCCGTGGCGAGAATGGCCCCGGTCACCAGGAGATGAGTGAGCCCGCGGTGGATCGCGTTCGCCTTCATGAAGCGCCCGCCGCGTAGCGGATAGCGGGCGCCCAGCTTCTTTCTCAGCTCGCGCACCGCGCGCAGCCTCTCGACGTCCGCGAGGTCCGCGGCGCCGGATTGGAGAGCGTCGTCGAGGTCGTGGAGCGCCGAAGCGAGGCGGGTGGCGAGCCGGGCGACCTGCGCTTCGAACGAGGGGGACAGCCCGAGCCGCAGCGCTTCGGGCGGCTGCGCGGGCGAGCGTCCCGGCGAGCCGGCCTTCACGATCCCCTCGCGCGTCGCGTCCGTGAGATTCAGCCCCGGATGCTCATAGCGCTTCTCGAGGAGATCCACGACCCGAAGCGCCTGCCAGGCCGCATCGAAACCACCCAGGTCCGAGAGACCCGGTCCACCGCGCCCGTCCCGCCCCCCCGACAACAGATCGTCGAGAGCGCGCGCTCCGGTCGGACCGAACGGAGGCTGTCCGAGATCGTGCGCGAGCGCGATCGCCTCGACGAGGTCCTCGTTGAGCGTCAGCGCCCGGCCGATCGTCCGCGCGACCTGGGCCACCTCGAGCGTGTGGGTGAGCCGGTTCCTTCGGTGATCTTCGTAGGCGGGAAGGATGCCCGCGACAGCCTTCTGCCTGAGCCTGCGGAACGCGCGCGAGTAGACGATGCGATCGCGATCGCGCTGGAAGGCGGTGCGGTAGTCGAACGCGCGCCCTTCATCTTCGAGGGGAAGTCTCCGCGAGGCGTCGGCTGAGCGGAGGGCGTACGGGGCGAGGCGCTCGTGTTCGTCCTTTTCCAGCGACTTGCGCATCGAGCCGGCCATCGGGCGGGGATGCTACACCGCGGCTTGAAACGCCTCCATGACGACCCTAGATTCTGCTGCGCTTCCGATTCGGGAGGACGCCCATGCCGATCACGATCGATTCGGATCAGTGCGAGAGCACGGGGGTGTGCGCCCTGGTCTGCCCCGAGGACATCATCGAGATCCGCGAAACGAAGCCGGTCGTCATCAACAACAACGCTTGCACTTCCTGCTTCAAGTGCGCCGAGAGCTGCATCAGCGGCGCGATCGACGTCGACTGAAAGAGCGGACTCTCCCCTCTTCGAGATCGAGGGGGATCCCCCTTTTTCGTTTCCGGTTGCCTGCCGACGTCTTGTCGCCAACAATGCCGAGCGCATGCCGACGCCCTCCGGCTCCACGCTCGTCGCCGAGCTCGATGCGCTGACCGATCTGTCGCGCGAGATGACCCGGAGAGCCCGGGCGCGCGGCGCGTACCTGATCTGGCGGGCGCAGGCGCGCCGGGTCGCCTCCGTCCTCTTGAAATCCGTGAGGGTCGAAGAGGTCGCCCTCGCGTCCAGCTCGGGGCATGGCGTGCATGCGATGGCGTCCGATGGGCGTACCGCGTTGGGCAGCCGCGACGAGTTCCTCCCCGAGCCCGCGCTGGCTCTGCTCGACCACACGATCGGCGCTGCGACGGCGGCGGGATCGCTCGGGGTCGTACCTTCCGGCTTCACCGCCCTCGAGGCGGCGGTGGATCGCGCGGTTCCCGATGGACTCGAGGCGTTCGATCGCATCGACTTGCGGGCGGCGGCGCAGAAGCTCACCGAGCTCGAGAGGGATCTGGCCGGGCGTGTCCCCGGAATCGCGCTCACGCTCTCGTTCCAAGCCGACCTCGATGCCTGGCGCGTCGTCCGTTCCGACGGTACGGACGTCATTTTCGCGATGCCGCGATGCGTCCTCCGTGTCGCCGCCAGCTCTTCCGGCGACGCGCGCCACACGGTCGGAGCGTCGATCTCGGGTCCGGCCCCGTCGCTCCTCGACGACGCCGGGACGATCTCGGTCTTCTTGAAACGCGCCGAATCCGCCGCGCGCCTCGCCGCCTTGCTCCCCGGCGCCCCGACGCATCCCGCTGGCCCGTTTCCGCTCGTGATCGACTACGCCCTCGCCAAGGGACTCGCCCACGAGGCGTTCGGGCACGCCGCGGAGGCCGACGGGTTCCGGTCGTCGATCCTCGCCCGCGGCGGCCGCTTCCGTTCGGGCGAGACGGTCGGTGCGGATCACGTGTCAATCATCGACGAGCCCAAGTCCGGCGATCATGCTTGGCAGCCGTTTTCCGCCTCCGGTGGCCGGCGCATGCGCGCGACGATCGTCGACCACGGCCGGCTCGCCGACGCGCTGACCGATCCGTGGACCGCCGATCGATCCGGGTCGCGTCTCACGAACGCCGATCGCGCGGAATCTTTCCGGTCGGCGCCGATGCCGCGCATGACGAACATCCGAATCGAAGTCGATCAACCGCTCCCCGCTCCCGGCGAGTTCGAGGAGTACGGCCCCGAGGAGGTCCGCGCGCTGCTCTCCGAGAGCGGCGTGCTTCGCCGTCATCCCAAGGTCGTCTACCTCGCAGGCTATAGCGGCGGCCAGGTCAATCCCGCGACCGGCGATTTCGTCTTCAATTGCAAGGCGATCTACGTCCTCGGGAGCGCGCGCCCGTTACTTCACAAGCCCGCGATCTTCTCCGGGTCGATGTTCGGCGCCCTCCACGCCATCCGGGAAGCGTTCGGGCCCCTGTTGCAGGACGCGATCGGCACCTGCGGCAAGTGGGGGCAGAACGTCCCGTCGTCGGGCGGCAGCCACTACTTCTTGTTCTTGGAGCCCGACGAGTCCGTCCGGCTCGGAGGGCGCTAGCGTGGACCTCGATGCGCTCCTCCGCGCGCTCGGGACGACACGCCTCGCGGGCCACCCGATCGCCGCGTGGAGCCTCTACGCCGCCGAGACGCGACGGCTGACCGTGGGCACGAAGGATCGCGAAACCGGCGACCCCCATGCGCCGCTGAGCCTCGCGGAATCGCTGACCGCTCGCTACAAGCTGGTCTGGGACGACGGGCGCGTCAGCCGGGGCGTGATGGAGCGCCGCGCCGTGCTTCGGGAGCCCGAGGCGACCCTCGCCGGCGCGCGGGAGGCGTCGTACGACGATCCCGATGCGGCGGATGTCCTGGGCCCCGCGGATTTTCCCGTGGTCGCCACCCACGATCCCGCGACCGCCGCGATCGCTGCCGGCGGCGTCGAGGCTTTCGCCCCCAGGCTCGCCGCCATCCGGGAGCGCGTCGCGGCCCATGGCATCCGCACGTGGAGCGGCTCGATGCACGCGGCCGAGGGGACGGCGCGGGTCGTCACGTCGTCGGGCCTGGACGTTGACGCCGTGGCGACCTCCGCCGGATGGAGCGCCACCATGGACGGCGAGCTCGGGTCCGGTCACGGCGAGCGTCGCTTCGAGCCGATGGCGGAGCTTGGGAGCCGTCTCGACCGCCTCATCGGCTTCGTCCTCGCCCTGCGCGCGCCCGCGGCGAGGCGAGCGGGAGGGATCGTCCCCGTCGTGCTGCACCCGGACGTCGTCGAAGACTACGTGTTGGGGGCGCTCCTCTACAACCTCGACGGCACGCAGGTTGCCCACGGCACCGGCGCGTTCCGCAAGGAGCAGTTCGAAAGCAGGATCCCGGTGCTCCGCGAGGACCTCACGCTGCGCACCGACCCGCTGGTCCCGATGGCGGCGGGCGCTTACCGCTTCTCTCAAGAGGGGCTCCCCGCGCGCCCTTGCGCGTTCGTGGAAAAGGGATGCCTGGTCACGCCGCTGCTCGACTTGAAGTACGCGCGCCGCCTCGGGAAGGCCCCCACCTCGAATCCCGCCGCGATGGACACCGTCTTCCTCGAAGGCCCGGAGGCGTTGAGCTATGACGAGGCACTCGCCGGAAGCGCAGGGGGCGCGCTCGTGCTTTCGGTCCTCGGCGTGCACACGCAGGATTTCACGAGCGGCGACTTCTCGCTGTCGGCGCCGCAAACGCTGTCGATCGGCCCCGCCGGCCTCGACGGCCGCCTCCGCGCAACGATCTCGGGTAACGTCTTTTCTCTGCTACGTTCTGCCGACTTGAATTTCGTCAGATTCCCCGGCGAACACACCCCGGGGCTGTTGGTGCGCTGCCGTTTGGACCCCTCTGCTTGACAGCACTCTCACCCCATCGCATTTAGCATCTCCGTAGGGGGACATTCCCCTCTCGAGGTGTTCCATGCGGTTCGATCGGATGACCCTTAAGGCGCAGGAGGCGTTGCAGGAATCGCAAGCGCTGGCGCAGTCCTATGGACACCCGGAAATCCGTCCGCTGCACCTGTTGCTCGTCCTCGCACGCCAGAGTGAAGGAATCGTCCCGCCGATCCTGGAGAAGCTAGGGGCGGATCCGCGCGCCGTCGCCGCGGCCGTCGAAGGGCGGCTCGGCACGCTCGCCAAAGTCGAAGGGCAGACGGGGATCGGAGCCTCGCGCGCGCTTCAGGACGTCCTCCAGGCCGCGGAGAAGGCCGCGAAGGAATTTCAGGACGAGTACTTGTCGACGGAACATCTGCTGCTCGGCATGATCCGCGGGAAGGGAGAAGCCGCCGACATCCTGAGATCGATGGGGGCCACTCCCGACAACATCCTGCACGCCCTTCGCGAGGTCCGCGGCTCGGCGCGCGTCACCGATCAGAATCCCGAGGACAAGTTCCAGGCGCTGCGTCGATACGCGATCGACCTCACCGACCTGTCGCGCCGCGGCAAGCTCGATCCCGTCATCGGCCGCGACGAGGAGATCCGCCGCGCGATTCAGATCCTCGGGCGCCGCACGAAGAACAACCCGGTGCTCATCGGCGATCCCGGCGTCGGCAAGACGGCCATCGTCGAAGGGATCGCGCGCCGCATCGCCGATGGCGACGTCCCGGAATCACTTCGCGACCGCCGACTCGTCGCCCTCGATCTCGGCGCGCTCATCGCCGGCTCGAAATACCGCGGGGAGTTCGAGGATCGACTGAAGGCCGTTCTCAAGGAGATCCAAGAATCCGAGGGCCGGATCATCCTGTTCATCGACGAGCTGCACACCTTGGTCGGCGCCGGCGCGGCCGAAGGAGCGGTCGATGCGGCGAATCTGTTGAAACCCGCGCTCGCGCGGGGTGACCTGCGATGCATCGGCGCCACGACCGTCAACGAGTACAGGAAGCACATCGAGAAGGACGCGGCGCTCGAGCGTCGCTTCCAGCCCATCAAGGTCGGCGAGCCCACGGTCGAGGACACGATCTCGATCCTGCGCGGCCTCAAGGACAAGTACGAGGCGCACCACAAGGTGCGCATCCAGGACGCGGCGCTCGTCGCGGCAGCGACGCTCTCCAACCGGTACATCTCGGACCGGTTCCTCCCGGACAAGGCAATCGACCTCATCGACGAGGCGGCCGCCGGCCTCAAGATGGAGATCGACTCCGTCCCCGCCGAGGTGGACGAGATGCAGCGCCGGGTGACCCAGCTCGAGATCGAGCGCCAGGCCCTGAAGCACGAGCCCGATCTCGCCTCGCGCGACCGGCTGGCGAAGCTCGAGAAGGAGCTGGCGGATCTGAACGAGCAGCTTCAGACGACGAAGGCACGCTGGCAGACGGAGAAGGACGCGATCACGCGCATAGCCTCCTTGAAGGAGGAGATCGAGCGCGCCAAGGCCGATGCCGAGCGCGCGCAGCGCGAGGCCGCTTACGAGCGCGCGTCGATGCTCCAGTACGACACCCTTCCGAAGCTCCAGGCCCAGCTCGAGGCGGAAACCACCCGCCTGGCGACGCTCCAAAAGGACGGAGCGCTGCTCAAAGAAGAGGTCTCCGAGGAGGATGTGGCCGCGATCGTCTCGAAGTGGACCGGCGTCCCCGTCGCCAAGATGCTCGAAGGCGAGATCCAGAAGCTCGTACACCTCGAAGACGACCTGCACCGCCGCGTCATCGGTCAGAACGAAGCGGTCAGGGCGGTCGCGACCGCGGTCCGCCGTGCGCGCGCGGGGCTCAAGGATCCGAACAGGCCGGTGGGGTCGTTCCTGTTCCTGGGACCGACGGGGGTCGGGAAGACCGAGCTCGCGCGGGCGCTGGCGGCGACCCTCTTCGACGACGAGCGCGCCATGGTGCGGATCGACATGTCGGAATACATGGAGAAGCACTCGGTGGCCCGCATGATCGGCGCGCCCCCGGGTTACATCGGCCACGACGAGGGAGGCCAGCTCACCGAGGCGGTGCGCCGGCGCCCGTTCTCGGTCGTGCTTCTCGACGAGATCGAGAAGGCGCACACCGACGTCTTCAACGTGCTCCTGCAGGTCCTGGACGACGGGCGCCTGACGGACGGGCGCGGACGCACGGTCGACTTCAAGAACACGATCTTGATCATGACGTCGAATCTGGCCTCGTCCTACATCCTCGAGAACCCCGACGCCGACATGGCTCACATCCGCAAGTACGTGGACGAAGCCTTGAAGCGGGCCTTCCGTCCTGAGTTCCTGAATCGCGTCGACGATACGATCGTCTTCACCGCGCTCCGGCAGAGCGACCTCCTCGACATCGTGGATCTGCAGCTCGAGCGGCTGGGGCGGACTCTCGCCGACCGGCGGATCGAGCTTCACGTCACCGACCTGGTCAAAGGGAGGCTGGCCGACGCCGGCTACGATCCGGCGTTCGGCGCGCGACCCCTGAAGCGCGCCATCCAGCGTCTGATCCAGGACCCGCTGGCCTTGAAGCTCCTGAACGGCACGATCGCCCCGGGGTCGACGGTGCGCGTGACGCTCGAAGGGGATGAAATCGTGTTCCACACTGCCGAAGTCGTCGTAAATTGAAGGGACCATGGCCGTCGACCGCTGGGATCCGGTGCGCGACTTGAGGCATCTCAAGGAGAGGGTCGATACCCTCTTTGAGGACGTGCTCGGCCGCGCGGGGGGCGAGGCGGCCTCCGAGGTTCCGGGCGCTTGGCGTCCCCCCGTCGACGTCTGGGAAGAGGGCGAGAGCTACCACGTGCGCGTGGATCTTCCGGGCGTTTCCGCGAGTGACCTTGGGGTCGAGGTCGACGCCGGCGTGCTGAACATCCGCGGCGAGAGGCGGCCGAACGGCGCGATCCCGCCGGGAGGCCTCCTGCGATCGGAGCGACCATCCGGCCGATTCGCGCTCTCGATGGCGCTTCCCGCCTCGGTCGATCCTCACGGGATCGAAGCGCGCCAGCGGGAGGGCGTGCTCGAGATTCTGCTGCGCAAGAAGCGCGATGAGCGCGCCGGCCGCGTCAAGGTCGACCTCTCCTAGACCGACCGCGCGGCCGCGCCGCGGCTGCTAGAATTCACTGTTGTCGAGAACGGAGGACGTTCGATGTCCACGACGAATTACTTGAAAACGGCTCTGCTCTTGGGCTTGATGACCGGATTGATCCTGGTCGTGGGCCGCGTGCTGGGCGGCCAGCAGGGGATGATCATCGCGCTCGTCTTCGCGGGCGTCATGAACCTCGTCTCGTATTGGTTCTCCCACCGGATCGTTCTGGCGATGTACCGCGGCCGCGAGGTCTCCCCCGCCGACGCTCCGCGCTTCCACGCGATCGTCGACCGCCTCGTCGCCCGGGCGAACCTGCCGAAGCCGAAGCTGTACCTGCTCCCCGGCGACTCGCCGAACGCCTTCGCGACCGGGCGCAATCCGTCCCACGCCGCGGTCGCCGCGACCGAGGGAATCCTGAGCCTGATGTCCGACGAGGAGCTCGAAGGCGTCATCGCCCACGAGCTCGGCCACGTGAGAAACCGCGACATCCTGATCTCGTCGGTCGCCGCCACGATCGCCGGAGCGATCAGCTTCCTCGCCACCGCCGCGAAGTGGGGGGCGCTGTTCGGCGGTTACGGCACGAATACCGACGATCGCGACCGAGGCGGCAACGTCGTGACTCTTCTCTTGACCGCGATTCTCGCCCCGATCGCCGCCACCGTCGTTCAGCTCGCGATCTCGCGCTCGCGCGAGTTCGCGGCGGACGCCACGGGGGCGCAGCTCGCGGGGCAGCCGTACGGACTGGCGCGTGCGCTCGAAAAGCTCGACGCCTACTCGAAGCGGCTCCCGATGGAGGCGACGCCGTCCACCGCGCACCTCTTCATCGTGGCGCCGTTCACGGGGAGCGCCCTTCTCAAGCTGTTCAGCACGCACCCTCCGATCGAGGAGCGCATCCGGCGCCTCCTCGGTCGCTGAGCGAACGACACGACGATGTCGGAATCGGACGTGAAGCCGGACGCCGCGGATCTCGAGGAGTCGGAATCGCCGTCGTACGCCGTCGACCCGGCGGCGGTCGAAGCCCTCCGCGTGCGTGCGGAGGCCGCCGAGCGGAAGCTCCGGGAGGTCCACGGCGCCTACGCCTCTGCGAAATCCGAGCTCGAAGCGACCCGCGCGCGGCTCGAGCGCGATCTCGAACGCAAGGTCGAGCTGAAGTTCGCCGATCTCGTCGCGGGTCTTCTGGAGTGCGCCGACGATCTCGACCGCGCGTTGGCTCACGGCGCGACGATCAAGGCCGCCGCGCCGGTCGTGCAGGGCGTCGCTCTGGCGCGCGACCGGTTCTTGGGAGCGCTGGCCAAGGCGGGGCTGGAGCGGATCGCGCCGGAGGGCGAGCGCTACGATCCGAACGTCGCCGAGGCGGTCGGCATCGTCCCTGTCGCGGACCCCGAGGCGAACGATACCGTCCAACGGATCGAGCGGGCGGGGTACCGGCTCGGGAGCCGCGTCATTCGTCCCGCGCGCGTTTTCGTCGGCCGTCTGGTCTCCTAACCCCTCCTTCATGCTCGACACGCTTCGACTTTGGGCCCGCTTCACGCGGCCCTTCACCCTTCTTCCGCCTCTCCTGGGGGTCGTCTCGGGCGCGATCACGGCATGGGGCTCCGCGTCGAACCCTCACGTCTTGGCGGGGCGTCCTCGAACGTGGACCTCCGGGATGGTCGGGTCGATTCTGCTGGGCTCCGTCTGCGCGGCCCTCCTCAACGCCGCCTCGAACGTCATCAATCAGGTCCATGACGTCGAGAACGACCGAATCAACAAGCCCGGACGACCTCTGGTCGCAGGTGACATCTCGGCGGGCGCGGCGCTCCGGTTCGCGGTTGTCCTGTACGCGATCGCGGTCCTCCCCACATGGTTCGTGTGCACGTGGCCCACGACGACGATCGCCGAGCGGGCGGCGGCGCCGCTCGTGCAGCATCAGTGCTTCGCCCTGTTCGTCCTCGGCATGCTCTTCACGCTCGTCTACAGCGCGCCCGCTCTGGGACGAACGAAGGCGAACGCATTCCTCGCGAACTTGACGATCGCGATCCCACGCGGCGGGCTGCTCAAGGTCGCCGGCTGGTCGATGGTCGCCTCGATCCTTCACGTTGAGCCCTGGTTCATCGGATCGATCTTCTTTCTCTTTCTGCTCGGAGCCTCGTCGACGAAGGATTTCTCCGACATGGCAGGAGATGCGGCGGCGGGGTGCCGTACACTGCCGATCCGCTTCGGCGTCGCGCGTGCGGCACGGATGATCGCTCCATTTTTCGTCCTGCCCTGGCTGCTGATGCCCCTCGGCGCCCGTTGCCACATCCTCACCGGGAATCCCTGGATCCTGAGCGGGCTGGGGATCGGCCTCGCCCTCTGGGGCACGTACACCGTGATCCTGATCCTCCGCGATCCGGAGGATCTGGCGCGGGTCGAGAACCACCCATCCTGGACGCACATGTACTTGATGATGATGGCCGCGCAGATCGGCTTCGCGGCGGCCTACTTGCTCTAAGACAACGTGGCGACCAAGAGAGCCTTGATCGTGTGCATGCGGTTCTCCGCCTGATCGAACACGATCGATGCCTTCGATTCGAACACCTCGTCGGTGACCTCGAGCCCGTCCATGCCGTACGTCTTGAACAGCTCCTCCCCCTTGGTCGTCTCCCGATTGTGGAACGCGGGGAGGCAATGCATGAACTTGACTTTGGGATTTCCGGTGGCCGCCATCAGCGCACCGTTGACTTGGTACCGCTTCAGGAGATCGATCCGCTCTCCCCACCGTGCGGGCGGCTCGCCGAGCGACACCCACACGTCCGTGTAGACGAAGTCGCAGCCGGCGACCGCCGCCTTGGGGTCTTCCGAGAGCGTGAGGCGCGCTCCCGAGGCGGCGGCGAGCGACGTCGCGCGTGCGACGACCGGCTCGGAGGGCCAGAGCGCCTTCGGAGCGCACAGGCGGGCGTCCATCCCCATCGCCGCGCCGCCGAGGAGCAGCGAGTTCCCCATGTTGTTGCGCGCGTCGCCGAGGTAGCAGAACGAGACCTTGGCCAGGGGCTTGTCGGCGTGCTCCTCCATCGTCATGAAATCGGCCAGGATCTGCGTCGGATGAGATTCGTCCGTCAGCCCGTTGTAGACCGGAACTCCCGCGTGCTTCGCCAGGTCTTCGACGAGCGATTGAGCGAACCCCCGGTACTCGAGGGCGTCGTACATCCGCCCCAAGACCCGCGCCGTGTCGGCGATCGATTCCTTGTGGCCGATCTGGGAGCCGGTCGGGTCGAGGTAGGTCACGCCCATCCCGAGGTCGTACGCGGCCACCTCGAAGGCGCAGCGCGTGCGCGTGGAGGTCTTCTCGAAGATCAGGCAGATGTTCTTGCCGGCAAGCTTCCGTCGCTCGGCACCCTCCCGCTTTTCGGCCTTCAGCCCGTGGGCGAGATCGAGGAGCGTACGGATCTCCCCGGCGTTGAGATCCGCGAGCTCGAGCAGGCTGCGATTCTTGAGCGAGGCGTCCATCGGCGCGCGATCCTATAACATCTGCGGCGCGTGACGGAATCCGCGGCCCTGCGTTCCACGCCCCTCAGGCTGTTGGCCGACCAGGCGTTCTCGCGCACCGCGGGAGCGCCGCTCGTCGGCGGCAACGCCGTGCGCCTGCTCAAAGACGCCGCCGAGAATTTTCCGGCCTGGCTCGAGGCGATCCGATCCGCCGAGCGATCGATCTTCTTCGAGAGCTACATCGTCGGCGACGATCCAACCGGCCGGGAATTCCGGGACGAGATGGCCGCGAGGGCTCGAGCGGGAGTCCACGTGCGCGTGCTGTACGATTGGCTGGGCTCGCCGGGGAAGCTGCTTCCCACGTTTTGGCGCCCGCTGATCGCGGCCGGAGCCTCCGTGCGCGCCTTCAATCGGCCCCGTCTGGACAGTCCGCTCGGTTGGCTGTCGCGAGATCATCGCAAGTCGGTCTGCGTCGACGGGCGCGCGGCGTTCGTCTCGGGCCTGTGCGCCGCCCAGGCTTGGCGCGGGGATCCGGCCGCCGGCCGGGAGGCGTGGCGCGACACCGGCATCGAGCTTCGGGGCCCCGCCGTCGCGGACGTCGAGCGCGCGTTCGCTCAGGTATGGTCGGCCGCCGGCGATCCGATCGACGACCGCGAGTTGACCGACCCCGAATCGATCCCCTCCGCGGGCGGTGTCGCGCTGCGCGTAATCGCGAGCGCCCCGGCGACGGCCGGTCTGATGCGCCTCGACCAGCTGATCGCCTCGATCGCCCGGTCGCGGCTCTGGCTGACGGACGCCTATTTCGTCCCGGTGACGGCGTACGTCCAGACGCTCTGCGCGGCCGCGCGAGACGGCGTCGACGTCCGGCTGCTTGTCCCGGGGGCGAGCGACATCCCGCTGATCTCTCCGCTCTCGCGCTCCGGCTATCGCCCCCTGATCGAGACGGGCGTGCGGGTCTTCGAATGGAACGGGACGATGCTTCACGCGAAGACGGCGGTCGCCGACGGACGCTGGGCGCGCGTCGGCTCGACGAACCTGAACCTCGCGAGCTTCGTCGGCAACTACGAGCTCGACGTGGCCGTCGAGGACTCCGGCTTCGCCGCCGCGATGGAAAAGCTGTTCGTGGCCGATCTGGCCCGCGCGACGGAAATCGTCCTCAAACTGCGGCGCCGGAGGAGCCGACCGGTGCCGGCGCGATCGGCGGTCGATCTCCCGCGTCGAGCCCGCTCGGGAAGCGCGGGACGCGCCGCCGCGGGTGCCGTGCGCTTCGGGAGCACGGTCGGCACGGCGCTGATGCATCCCGGAACCCTTGCGTACGGCGACGGCAGGATCATGGCCGGAGCCGCTCTCGTGCTCGCCGCGATCGCGGCGCTGGGCGTCAAGTGGCCTCGAGTCTTGGCGTGGCCGCTGGCGGCGATCGCTCTTTGGTTCGCCCTCGCGCTTCTGATTCGCGCCTTCCGCGCCCTGCGCGCCGCCTCGGTCAGCGGGGGCCGCTCGGCCTAGCGAAGGCAAAGTAAATCGGAATCGGCAGCAGCACGACCGCTGCCGTGAACGTCCAGACTTCCCAGCCGGAGCCCCGCACCAGGATACCGACGACGACGAGGCCGACGAACGACAGGAACGGCGCCCGAGCCCGCTGCGAAGGACGAAACTTCTCCCGCTCCCGCCGTGTGAGTACGACGAGGGCGGCGCAGGTCATCGCGATGGCCACCAGCGCGGTCGCCGTCGCAGCGAGCGCGATGAAGTTGTAGGCGGCCAGGAGCGAGCGCGAGAAGTACGTGGACGCAAGCAGGGCCGCGAGAAAGCCCGAGACGATGAGCGACGGGATGGGGGCGCCGGTGCGCGGGCTCAGCTGCTGGAGGAAAGGCGGAAAGTAGCCGTCGCGAGCGGCGGCCTGCGGGAGGCGGCTCGCGATCAGTATCCATCCGTTGAGGATTCCCGCGACGGAGACCAGAGCGCCGATGGTGACGAGGTCCTCGCCCCACGGCCCGAGAAAATGGCGCGCCGCCACGGCCATCGGGCTGGCGCTTCCGGCGATCTCCGACGCGGGGAGCGCCAGCGCCACCGCGAGGGCAACCGCGAAATAGACGACGGCGGCGACGCCGAACCCGGAGAACGCGGCGAGGCGGATCGTCCGCTTCGCATTCTTCATCTCGCCGGCCGGGATCGTCGCCGTCTCCGACCCGAGGAAGGGCCAGGCCACGAGCGCGATCGCCGGAAAAAGCGCCCCCCATCCCTTCGGGGCAAAGGGAGCGAGGTGGCTCGCGTCCGCGTGCGGAAGCAGGATCGCGGCGAGAATGACGAGCGGCGCGATCTTCAAGACCGTCGTCACGGTTTGAACCGCGGATCCCGCCCTGACGCCCGCGGCGTTGACGGCGGTCATCGTCCACAAGAGCGCCTGGGCCAACAAGAACGCGGGGAGCGGCTGCTTGAGGGCGGGGACGAGCACGGCCGCATATCCGACGAAGGCGGTCATGAACGCGGCGTTTCCGACGACGCACGAGATCCAGTAGAGCGTCGTCGTCATCAGCCCGGCCAGCGGGCCGAACGCGCGGGCGGAATAGACCTGAAGCCCTCCCTGGATCGGATACGCCTCCGCAAGGTCGGTGTAAACGAAGTTCAGCGCGAGGTATCCCAGCGCCACGATCGGCCAGGCGAGGAGCGAGAGCGGCCCGGCGGCATCCGCGAGCGACGCCGGCATGACGTAGATTCCCGAGCCGATGATGTTCCCGGCGACGAGCGCAGTCGCCGCGGTCGCTCCCAAGCCCTGGACCAGGCGGCCCTGCTCTCGCTCTCGCACGGGCGCATTCTAGGGCCGCGATATCCTGGCGTGTCGTGAGAACTTTCATCGATCGCGCCTGTGCGGCGCGCGGTGCGGCGCCGTTCCTGGTGCACCGCGGCCGCACGTGGAGCTACGCGGAGACCGGTGCGATCACGGATGCGGTCGCCTCCGAGCTCGTCTCGCTCGGCGTCTCCCCGGGCGATCGCCTCGCCATGCGCCTTGCCGGACCGGATCACCTCTTTCTATGGCTGGCGACGGCCAAGGCGGGCATCGTCTCCTGCCCTCTTCACGTCGACCTCGCGCCCCCCGAAGTCGACTTGGCGCTCGCCCACCTCGCGCCCCGAGGGTTCGTGGACCCGTCCGGCGCGGTCACGATCGGCGGCCGCGTCGCGGCCCGTCTGCCGGAGCTCCTCGCCTCGCGGCGCCCGCTCACCGGGATAGAGGCGCCGACGCCCGAGTCGATCGCGACGATCCTGACGACGTCGGGAACGACGGGGCGGCCCAAGGCGGCCATGCTGTCGCATCGGATGGCGATCCTCACCGGAGAGGCGTTCGCGCACTGGCTGGCTCTCTCGTCGGACGACCGGCTGTTCACGTGCCTCCCGCTCTCGCACATCAACGCGCGGTTCTACTCGACGCTCGGCGCGCTCGCGGCGGGGGCATCGCTCGCCCTCGAGGAGCGGTTCTCGGCGTCGCGGTTCTGGTCCTGGGTGCGGGAGACGGAGGCGACTCAGGCGAACGCCATCGGAGCGATGCTCAAGATCCTGCTCGACCGGGCGGCGTCCGACGAGGACCGGTCGCACGGTCTGAAGCTCGTGTACGCCGCGCCGGCGCTCGGCCGTGAGGCCCATCGCGAGTTCGAGCGTCGCTTCGGCACGAAGCTCGTCATCGGCTACGGCCTGACGGAGAGCACGTTCGGTTTCCTTCAGCCGCTCGACGATCCGCGCGACCTCGACGCGATGGGGCTTCCGAGACGCCATCCGGATCCCTCGATCCCCGCGGAGGTCAAGATCGTCGACGGCGAGGTGTGGCTCCGCAATCCGGCGACGTTCTCCGGGTATTACGGGGATGAGCCGTTGACCCGTGAGGCGTTCGGTCCCGACGGCTGGCTGAAGACCGGCGATCTCGCGACGCTCGGCGTCGACGGCAGCTACACCTTCGCTGGCCGGAAGAAGCTCGCGATCCGGCGGCGCGGCGAGATGATCTCCCCAGGCGAGGTCGAGCGGGCCCTCGAGGCGCACCCCGCGGTTCTCGAGGCGGGCGTCATCGGCGTCCCCTCGGCTCTCGGCGAAGACGACGTGATGGCCTTCGTCGTCCTCCGCGCCGGCAAGGCCGCCTCCGAGGGAGAATTGACGACTCACTGCGCCACACGCCTGGCGGCGTTCAAGGTTCCTTCACGCTGGCGCTTCCTCGACGCCCTCCCGCGGACATCGACGCAGCGTGTGGCTTACCACCTGTTGAAATAGTGGCCGAGAAGAGGGGACAGGCCCCTTTTTCGCACAAAGCGGTATCCGGGGAGCTTTGAAGGAAAAGGGGCCTGTCCCCTCTTCTCGGTCACTATTTCAGAAGCTGGTCGACGACGTCGAGGCCGTGAGCGAGATCGGCGTCGTCGATGCAGAGCGGCGGCGCGATGAAGATGTAAGTCCCACGCGTGGCGAGATGGACGCCGCGGTCGAGGGCGGCGCGCGCGATCCCCTTCACGGCCCCGTCGAGCGGCTCCTTCGTCGCGCGATCGGCGACGAGCTCGATCACGCCGTAGAGACCCAGGCTTCGGACGTCGCCGACGATCGCATGCGCGGATGCGATCGCGGCGAGCCGGCGGGCCAGCGGGACGTCGAGCCGCGCCGCGCGGTCGACCAGCTTCTCGCTTTTCATCACGTCGAGGGTCGCGAGCCCCGCCGCGAGGGAGACGGGATGCGCCGAGTGCGTCAATCCCGTCACCAACGGGTTTCCCTCGAAGTGCGCCGCGACACGCTCGCTCACGGCGACGGCGCCGAGCGGAGAGTGCCCGGAGGTCATCGCCTTCCCCATCGTGATCATGTCCGGCGCGGCGCCGAACCGCTCGAACGCGAACCACCGCCCGGTGCGGCCGAACCCGGTGAGGACTTCATCGAAGATCAACAGGATTCCATGGCGATCGCAGATCTCGCGGAGGCGCGGGAGGTACTCGGCCGGCCCCCAGAACGCGCCGTTCGTTCCGACGACCGGCTCGACGAGCACCGCCGCAATGGACGACGCGCCTTCGTAACGGATGATCTCCTCCACATGATCGACGCACGGCCGCCGGCAGGTCTCTGGCGTCCAGCCGAACGGGCAGCGGTAACAGTAGGGGTCGAGGGCACGCACCACCCCTGGGAGCCCGGGCTCGAAAGGGAGCCTCCGCGGGTCGCCGGTCGCCGCGAGCGCGCCCAAGGTCGCGCCGTGGTAGGAGCGGTAGCGCGTCACGATCTTCACACGCCCCGTGACCAGGCGCGCGATCTTGATCGCGCGCTCGTTCGCGTCGGCGCCGCCCAGCGTGAAGAGAAACCGGCCGAGGCCGGGCGGCGTGACGGTGGACAGAGCCTCGCCGTAGCGACCTCGGATCTCCGTGGCCATCGAAGGCGCCGCCGCCGGCAGCGCCGCCGCTTGCGCCGCGATCGCCTCCGCGATCTTCGGATGCCTCAGCGCCGCCGACGCATTGAAGACGAGCGAGGCGAGATCGAGGACGCGTTTTCCGCCCGCCGTGGTGAAGTGCGCCCGCTCCGCGGAGACGATCTCCACGGGGTCGAGCCCGGCCTGCGCCGACCACGTGAAGAGCGTGTGGCGGAGGTTCCGGGCGACGACCTCGCCGCTCAACGCCGCGCCGTTCGATGGACGATCGTCCGGCTCTGCTCGCGGAGAAACTGCTGAACGTACCAGGGGCCGCAACCGCCCTTGCCCGTCGAGCCCGACGCCTTCCACCCGCAGAAGGACTGCACGCCCGGCCACGCGCCGGTCGTCGCGCCCGTACGCCGGTTCGCGTAGACGACGCCGGCTTCGATGCGATCGAAGAAGGTCCGAATCTCGCTCTCGTCCTCGCTGAAGATGCCTGCGGTGAGGCCGTACTCGGTGTCGTTCGCTCGATCGAGCGCCTCGTCGAGCGAGGCGACCTTCCCGACCACCAGAAACGGAACGAACAGCTCCTCTCGCCACAATCGGTGCCCGTCGGGCAGCCGGTCGACGACCACGGGGGCGACGAAATGGCCGCGCGCAAGCGCCGCATCCGGCGGCACCGTTCCGTGGAACACGATGCGCGCGTCGCGCTTCGCTTCGCTCACGGCCGCGGCGTGTGTCGCCTTGGCCTTCGATGTGATCACCGGACCCAGAAACGTCGCGCGCTCGGTGGGATCGCCGATCGTCAGCTTGCCGGCGGCCTCGTTGAGCCGCTCGAGGAATCCGTCGTAGACCTCCCCGGCGACGTAGGCGCGCGAGCAGGCCGAGCACTTCTGGCCGCCGAATCCGAACGCGGAGCGCGCCACCCCTTCGGCGGCTTTCTGCAGGTCGGCGTTTCGGGTGACGATCGCGGGGTTCTTCCCACCCATCTCGACGATGACAGGCTTCGGCCACGCTGAGGCGAATCTCCTGTAGAGATCGAGGCCGACCTGCTTCGAGCCGGTGAAGACGATCCCGTCGAACCGTGGGTCGAGAAACGCCTCCCCGAGCTCGCGGCCGCCGCCGGTGACGAGCTGAACGGCCCCCGGCGGCACCCCCGCCCCGGTCAGGATCTCGTAAAGCCGTAGCCCCGTGAGCGGCGCTTCGGAGGACGGCTTGAAAACGACCGTGTTTCCCGCGACGAGCGCACCACCGGCCATCCCCATGGCAAGCGCCGCCGGAAAGTTGAACGGCGCAACCACGGCGAAGACGCCGTGCGGCCGCAGCACCGACCGTGTCTCCTCTTCCGGTAGGAGCTTCCCCAGCGGCTTCTCGAATCCGTCGGCCTCCTCGACCTGGTCGCAGTAGTACCGGAGGAGATCGGCGGCCTCTTCCGCGTCCCCCATCGCCTCGAGCCGGTTCTTGCCCACCTCGATCGACATCAGCGCCGCCAGCTCGGTCATGGAGTCGCTGATCGCTTCCGCGGCGCATCTCAGGATCGCCACGCGCTCCCGCCAAGGACGACGCCCCCAAGCGGAGAAGGCGCGCCGCGCCCCTTCGATCGCCGCCGAGACATCGGCGGCCGTTGCCCGCGGAAATCGGGCGACGACGATGGACGCATCGATCGGAGAGAGATCGGAGGCTTCCGGCCGGCTCGGGGCGCGCCGGCCGTCGATCCAGTTCGGCACCGTGCGCGGCAGGCTCGCGCGCACCTCCGAAACCGCGGCGTCGTACGCCGCGTTCGCCTCTTCGTTCCCAGCGAGCGTGACGTAGGTGACTTTCGACGCCGCACCCGGGCCCTTCATGCGTGTGAGGTTAACATGGCGCTCCCGCTCCGGGAGGATCCCGATGCTCGCGACCGCTCTCGTCCTGGCCGCCGTGGCGGCCGCGAATCCCAGGCGTCCGATCCTTCCCGACGACACGTACGCGCTCCTCGAGATCGCCTCGCTCGAGATCTCCCCCGACGGGAGATCGCTCGCCTATACGATCGAGCGCGCGGACCGGAAAGAGGACTCCTTTCGTCACGAGCTCTACATCGCGGACGCCGAAGGAAGGAACGCCCGGAAAATCTGCAAGCCGTCGGACGATTGCACCGATCCCAAGTTCTCTCCCGACGGCAAGCGCTTCGCCTACCTGTCGGACGCAGGAGGCGACACTCAGCTCTGGGTGGCGAAGGTCGGCGACGGGCGAGGACGGGCGATCACCGACGTGAAGGAGGCGATCGGCGAGTTCGATTGGTCGCCGGACGGAAGCCGGATCGTCTTCTGCAAGGACGATCGCAGCAAACGGAAGTCCGACGATTCCCCGTGGGTCATCACCGGCACGCAGATTCAGCGCGACGGGGACGGGTTCGACGACGGGCGTCACACGCACCTCTGGATCGTCGCCGCCGGGGGTGGAACGCCCAAGCTGCTGACGCCGGGAACGTTCGACGAGGCGTCCCCCCGCTGGTCGCCCAAGGGAGACTGGATCGCCTTCGTGTCGAACCACAATCCGGATCCGGACGACACCGACGACACGGACGTCTGGCTCGTCAGCCCGAGCGGCGGCACCCCTCGGCGCCTCTCGGCCAACTCCGGCCCGGACGCCGATCCCACCTGGTCCCATGCGGGTGATCGGGTCGCTTTCATCGGCGCGCTGCGCCCGAACGACGTCTACGGCACGACCCACGTCATGGTCGCCCCCGTCGAGGGAGGCGCCGCTTGCGATCTCACCTCTAAGCTCGACAACTGGGTCTCCTCGGAGGTCGTCGGAAGCGGGTCGGCCGGGGCGCGAATCTCGTGGTCGGCGGACGATGCGACGTTGATCGTCCCGTTCGACCGCCGCGGCGCGAATTGGATCGCGGCGCTGCCGTCCGCCGGCGGCGAGCCCAAAGAGCTCCTGGGAGGGGAGCGTGCCTACGGGCTGGTGAGGTACTCCCCGGCCATGAGGCGTCTCTACTTCTTACGCTCGACGCCGATCGCGTTCTCCCAGATCTGGACGGCGAGCGCGGACGGCGCCGACCCGCGCAAGATCGTCGGTCCCAACGACGCGATGTTCGCCGGTCTCAAGCTCGTCGACCCCGAAAAGCTCCAGGCGAAGAGCAAAGACGGGGAGAGCGTCGAGGCTTGGCTGTACCCCCCGGTCGATCTCGACCCCGCGAAGTCCTACCCGCTGATCCTCTACATCCACGGCGGCCCGCAGGAGTTCGACGGGGACTATTTCGACAGCGAGCTCGAGAACCAGCTCTTCCCAGGAAAAGGTTGGGCGGTGCTGCGCGTGAACTATCGCGGCAGCACCTCGTACGGCGAGGCGTTCTCGCACGCGCTGTGGGGGGACTGGCACATCAAGGAGTTCGACGATCTGATGGCCGCGGTCGACGCCGCGATCGCGAAGCACCGCTGGATCGACTCGAAGCGCTTGGGGGTCGGCGGGTGGTCGTACGGGGGAATCATGACCGTCTGGCTCGCCGGCCACACCGGCCGCTTCAAGGTGGGCGTCCCGGAGCGCTTCGAGGTCGACTACGAGTCGGCGTTCGGCACGGACCAGTGGCACACGCAGTACGTCGTCGAGTTCGGGAAGCCCTGGGAAAACGTCGCCCGGTATCGGGAGTTGTCGCCGATCTCCTACTTCGCGGACATCAAGACGCCCCTGTTCTTGATCGCCGACGAGAAGGACGGGAATTGCCCGCCCGGCCAGGCGATGCAGCTCTACCAGCGGCTGAAGCTCGCCGGAGTGCCCACCGAGCTCGTCATCTACCCCGACGAGCCGCACACCATGACGATGCCGTCGCACTACGTCGACCGGCTGCGCCGGCTCGTCGATTGGTTCGGACGCTACCTCAAGTAGCGGAGCGCGCTAGAACATGTAACGCATTCCGAACCGTATGTTGCGTCCGATGTTGTGCTGCAGCACCGCTCCGAAATTGCCGTTGTCGCGCTCCTCGACGGCCGTCACCTGGGCGTGATTGAGAACGTTGAAAATGTCGGCGATGACGCCGATCTGCCCTTTGTGCACGCCCGGGCGCCATTCGATTCGGGCGTCTATCTGGTTGTACCCCGGCAGCCGGCGGCTGCCCCGGGGCTCAGCGAAGAATCGCGTTCGCACGAGCAGGTCCTGTGGGAAGGCGTGGCAGTCCGCCGTCGTGGGATCGCCGTCGTCGTTCGAGAGCAGGCACTGGCTCTGCTTCGTAAAAGCGTTCCCGGTGTAGTATGTCCAGTTCCCCGAGAGCCAGATGTTCGCCCGTGGGATCGCGTAGGTCCCCTGGAGCTTGACCTGGTTGGTCGGGTCGTGCGTCAGCGTTCCGTCCCAGTTGACCGTGGAGTTCGGCGTGTCGAGGTACCGGCTGGGCCCGGAATCGAAGCCGCCGATCTGATGATTGTCGGAGAATCCGAGGTTGTCGATCGTGCCGCGGGCTCGCGAGTAGACGTACGACAGCGTCGCTAGCCAGTTGTTCCGGAAGTTCTTCGTCGCGGTGAGCATGATGCCCTCGAACGTCCGATGGAGGCCTGGCGGGTTCGTGACGAGGAGCGGATCGGTCGCGAAGTTGTTCCAGTCGTAGAGCGTGACCGTCTGGCCCGTCGACACGTTGTTGCCGTTGGCATCCTTGACCCCGATCTCGCCCGTCACGGGAGTGAGATCCGGATTCTGCGCCACGGTTTCGACGAAGTTCTTCCACTTGCGGTAGATCGCCGTCGCCGAGAACACGAACCCGTATGGCAGAGCCCGGTCGTAGCCCAGCACGACCTGGTCCATGTACGGATGCTTGAGATTCGGGTCGATGACGTAGTTATGCTCGAGGGTGGTGCCGACGTCGACGTCCCCGCTCCGCCAATGAATGTCCGTATGGCCCGGCTGGAACGCCCCCGGCTCGACCCAGTAGTAGTACGTCGCGTGGGCCCCGGCGAAGTAACGGCCGACGTGGAACTTCAGGAGGTTCTCGTTGTCGCCCGTAATGTTCCAGGCGAACCCGAGCCGCGGCGCCGGAGCCAGATAGGAGTAGACGTTCCCGAGACTCGGCACGTCGCCGCGGATGTAATCGAGCCGGATGCCGGGATTGAGCGTGAAGCGGGAGCTGATCTGCCAATCATCTTGCGCGTAGAGGCTCGTCCGCAGGTTCGTCGCGTGAACATCGTAGGCATTACCGTTGTAGACGATGGAATACGTGTCGTAGGCGCCGGTGTGGGGATTGTAGCCGGTGTAGTTGTCGTAATACTTCGCACCGGTCGGATACCCATACCGGCTGCGCAGGGCCGAACGCTCGATCTCCATGCCGAACTTGAAGTCGTGCGTGCCGCCCCAGTCCGCGACGTGCTGCGACAGGGACGCGTTGAGCTGGTTGCGCTCTCGGTCGGCCTTGTACCAGTAGGTGGAGTTGGTGTTGTACATGCCCGTCAAGGAATCGAAGTGCCCCGCGAGGCCATACCCTTCCTCGGGATCGAGGTAGTAGTAGCCGGACCATCCTTGGAAGGTCATGTCGAAGATCATGTTGTTCGTGATGACCTTCTTCCACGCGAAGTTCCAGACCCACTCGGGGGCCGTTTCGTGGACCGTCGCCTCGGCGGGCGTGATGACGTCGGCTCCGCGGTGCAGCACGTCGTAGAAGTCGTACTCGAGCCAGAAGTCGAAATTATTATTGGCGTTCGCCTGCCAGCTGAGCTTGCCGAATCCGCGCGGCTGCTTGCTCGTGATGTCCGGGCCGCCGTTGTTCGTCACTTCCTTGAAGTATTGGCCCGAGATGTACCACCAGAGCTTGTCCTTGACGAACGGCCCGCCGAAGTTCGCGGTCGTGTTGATGTACTGCTTCTCGGTCGGGTTGATTCCTGCCGGCGCGCCGTTGTCCGACGTCAAGGAATCGTTCGTGAAGTAGGCATCGACGAGCGCGCTGAAGGCATTGCTTCCGGACTTCGTGGTGCTGTTGAACACGACCCCGGTGAAGCCGCCGTACTCGGCGGGCGCGCCGAGCCCCGCGAGCTCGACCTGGTCGATGATGTTGTAGTTGACGAACGACCACGCGGATCCGGCCTCAGGGTCCGAGGTGTCGACGCCGTCGATCTGCCACGCGACCCCTGTGTCGGACGCGCCGCCGTAGGCAACCGAGTTGTTGATCCCGGGGGCCAGGTTCAGCGTGTCGGGCTGAAATTGGCTCGCTGGCAGGTTTTGCAGGACTTCGTTCGACAAGACGCTCTTGGTCTCGGGGCTCGTGATGTCGATCGCCGCCGGTTCGCCCGTCACCGTGACGGTTTCCTGCCCGGCGAATGGAATCAGGACCAGTTTCAAGTCGAGCGAGATCCCGATCTGCAGCCGGATGTCCTGCCGCTCGAGCGTCTTGTATCCAGGCATCACGACGGTGAGCGTGTACATTCCCGGCGCGATCTCGGGAAAACGAAACGCCCCCTTGTCATTGGTCGCCTGGGTTCGCGTCCCGCCGATCAGCTGAGGGCTCTGGATGCTGACGCTCGCGCCGATGACGACGCCGCCGTCCTGGCCCTTCACGGTTCCGGTGATCGCCGCGGTCGTTTTGCTTTGCGCCCGTGCGGTGGG
>JACXTT010002449.1_pt1 | contig 29457 bp, 27 predicted proteins | sample 9270951 | NCBI WGS metagenome assembly JACXTT01 (sample SAMN15532306, study PRJNA645909) | rock metagenome | isolation source: weathered quartz diorite | place: Puerto Rico | collected 2017-06-21 | reverse complement strand
CAAGGGCCGCGCGGTTGCCATTGGAGCAGAAGGTGTGGGCGCCGTCCGTATCCCAGTGCTCGATGCACCATGGCTCGCTCTGATGGCGCGTCAACAGGTAGAGCCCATCCAATCCGAAGGCGATGCCCCGTGCGCAAAGAGCCCGAGCCCAGGTGGGTCCATCGAAATGAGCCGGAACCTCATCCGCCCATAGGTACCCAAACACATTGCCCGACGCAGAAGCGAGATGAAGCTGCATGGCCCTAGCCTACCGACTCCAGACCTACTGAGCGAAGCTACTTCCCGCTTTCTTTGAAGGTGTAGACCGTCTCGCCGGGCTTGGCGAAACCCTGGCGGCGCGCCAAGGCTTCCATCAGATCCGGATCCTTCTTCGCCAGCCTTTGAACCTCGCCGAAGAGCTCCTCATTCCGCCGGTGGAGCTGCACCAAGCGCCGCTTGGCCTCAAGAAGATCCCGCTGCTGCTTGCGCATCTGGGGGATGCCGTCGGGGCTCAAAAGGAGCAACAGCACGGACCCGATGGCGCTGAGGGCCAGGGCCCATGAGACCGTGCTGGAGCGAAGGAACCAGTTGGGATTCACGGGGAATTAGAGCGCGAGGTTGAAGCCTTCGCGGCCAGCGTAGCGGGCGGAGGCGCCCAGCTCCCACTCGATGACAAGGAGGCGGTTGTACTTGGCGACGCGATCGGTACGGGCGGGGGCGCCGGTCTTGATCTGGCCTGCGCCGGTGGCGACAGCGAGATCGGCGATGAAGGCGTCCTCCGTCTCGCCGCTGCGGTGGCTGATGATGGCGCGGTAGCCGGCCTTGTGGGCCATATCGACGGCGCGCAACGTCTCGGTGACGGTGCCGATCTGGTTCAGCTTGATGAGGATCGCGTTGCCCACGCCCTCCTTGATGCCCTTCGCGAGAATGGCGGGGTTGGTGACGAAGAGATCGTCGCCCACAAGCTGCGTGGTGGCGCCGAGCTTATCCGTGAGCGTCCTCCATCCCTTCCAATCGCCTTCGCCCATGCCGTCTTCGATGGTGATCACGGGATGGCGCTTCGTAAGACCGGCGTAGTAAGCGACCATATCGTCGCTCTTCAACTTCTTGCCTTCGAAGGTGTAACCCTTGCCGTCGTGGAATTCCGAAGCGGCGCAATCAAGTCCAAGGAAAACATCTTTTCCAAGCTTGAATCCCGCTTTTTGGATGGCTTCGGAGATAAGTTTCAAAGCCTCTTCATTGGATCCCAGGTTAGGGGCAAAACCCCCCTCATCCCCCACGCCTGTGGCCAGCTTACGAGCCTTCAGAACCGATTTAAGGCAGTGGTAAATTTCCGTTCCCCAACGAAGGCCCTCTTTGAAGCTCGGCGCCCCCACGGGCAGCACCATGAACTCCTGGATATCGACGTTGTTATCCGCGTGGGCCCCGCCATTGAGGATGTTCATCATGGGCACAGGCAGGGTGCGGGCCGCAGCCCCACCCAGATAGCGGTAAAGGGGCATCCCGGCGGCCTTGGCGGCGGCGTCGGCCAGGGCCATGGACACACCGAGGATGGCGTTGGCCCCGAGGCGCTCCTTAGTCTCGGTGCCATCCAGATCGCACATGAGCTCGTCCAGTTCCGCCTGCTGGAAGGGATCCATGCCCGTGAGGGCCTGGGACAGCTCGATGTTGATGGCGTCCACCGCACCCAAAACGCCCTTGCCCAGATAGCGCTTCTTATCCCCGTCCCGGCGCTCCAGAGCCTCTCTGGAGCCCGTGGAGGCCCCGGAGGGCACCATGGCTTGCCCCACCGTCCCATCGCTCAACTGGACGCGAGCCAGGACCGTGGGATTGCCACGGCTGTCGAGGACTTCCAGGGCGGAGACGGAGGCGATGAGCTTCATGGCAGCTACCTTCGAAAAAGGGGTCCCTAAATGCCAAAGCGCCCAGGCGGGACGCCTGGGCGTTTGGACCAGAACGGTACGAAAAGCTTACTTCTTAGCGGCCTTCTTAGGGGCGGCCTTCTTCTTGGCAGCAGCCTTCTTCTTAGGAGCGGCCTTCTTGGTGGTCTTCTTGGCAGCGGCCTTCTTCTTAGGAGCAGCCTTCTTGGCGGCAGCCTTCTTCTTAGGAGCGGCCTTCTTGGTGGTCTTCTTGGCAGCGGCCTTCTTAGGAGCAGCCTTCTTCTTGGCAGCAGCCTTCTTCTTAGGAGCGGCCTTCTTAGTGGTCTTCTTGGCAGCGGCCTTCTTAGGAGCAGCCTTCTTCTTGGGGGCGGCCTTCTTGGCGGCGGCCTTCTTGGGAGCAGCCTTCTTCGCAGCAGGCTTCTTGGCGGCGGTCTTCTTGGCGGCGGCCTTCTTCTTGGGGGCGGCCTTCTTCTTGGCCGCGGGCTTCTTAGCGGCGGGGGCGGCGGCGGCCACGGGGGCCGGAGTGGGCATGTCAGCCATGCGAGGCTCCTTTTCGCCCTTGCGGGCGGTTGTGGAAGGGGTGGTACTGCGGGAGGAAGCAGACACTTTGGAAGCGGCGGCATCCCGCGGGGTGGAGGGAGACCCACCGGCCGCGGCAGGAGCCGGGGTGGCGGGCGCTTCGGCCTTGGCTTTGGCCTTAGCTGGTTTTTTCGGGGGTTCCACTCCGGCGAGCAGCTGGCTGAGCCGCTTGCCGGGGTAGAAGTCATCCAACAGAGCGTCCCCGACGATCACGCCGTGGGCGCCTGCGGATTCAATGCGCTTGATCTCGTCGAGCCTCTGCACACCAGCCTCGACGATCTTCAAGCAGGAATTAGGGACCTTCTTCAGCAACGCCAGGGCCCGATCCAGGCTCGGCTGCCAGCTGTCGAGGTCGCGTCCGACGACGCAGATGAGATCAGAACCCGCCTCCAGGGCGCGCTTGAGCTCGGCCTCAGTGGAGATTTCAACCACCACATCGAGGTTCTTCGCTTTGGCGAGCTTGAGGAGGGACATGAACCGCTCCTGCGAAAGCAGGGCTGGCATGAGGAAGATGGCGTCAGCGCCAAGGATCTTGCTCTCCTCGACCTGGTACTCCTCGAAGATGAACTCTCGACGCACGAGAGGCACCTTCACCTGGGTTCGCACCTCGCTGAGGTGCTTGTCCTCACCGTGGTAGAGAAAGCGATCTGTGGCGACAGACAGGGCCTTGGCCCCGTTTTCCACGAGGCTCTTGCCGTGGGTGGAGGCCTTGTAGGAATCCCGCACCTTGCCGCGACCGGGGTCTCCCCCTGCGACTTCGGCGATCACGGAGATCCCGGCCTGGCTCAGCTCTTCGCGGAGGCTGTGGTGGCCGCGATAGGCCTCCTTCACCGCAACAGAGCCGCGCTGTTTCTTGATCTCCACATCCAGGGCCTTGAAGATGGCGACCTTCTTTAGCATCTGGGGGACCTCTGTGCTCCGGACTCCGATGATTGGCTCAATGCAGAAAGAGTAAGTGTGAATTCCCTCTGAGACAACATGAAACCAGCAGTTTTTTGTCGGTCAACAGAGAAATTTCAAAAAAAGTGATTTTTTTGAACGCTAGAGGCACCCATTGGACGATTCGTTTCCCGCTGCGATTCGTGCGAACCCGCATCGCAACTACATCCGATCTTCCGCAGCTCCACTCTCCTCCGTTTCCGAGGCGAGGAAACAAAAAAAGGTGCAGGAGAACCCATCGCCCGCTTCGCGCACCGAAGCCGCACCTTCGACGATGAAGTCCCCTCACTGCCGCTTCCCGGACAGCGAAACGCCATTCGTCGCATGCTCCACGCGCCTGCGAACCCTTACCCTATATAGCTTTGCGCGCCCAGAGTTGGCCCTTGAATTGAGCTTTGCTCAGCATGAGGTTCTCGTCGAATCGGTCTCGAAGGGTCGAACCACAGTTCTCTAGGCTCTGGATTCCATGCCCTGAGTCCGCAACTCCCCCTCGAGAGCGGCTCACCTCTTCTCCACCTGCCTGATGCGCACTCAGTGCTACATGCTCACTTGCTGCGCCCGAAGCAGAATCTCCTTCCGCCTGGGAACCCGCTCTGTCGCTGCAGCTGCGGCATCGAAGCTCTGCGCCCAGGCCACGACTTCGAGTTGAGCTCTATCTAGCGTGAGGCCCCGGCGGATCAGCCTCGGAGGGCCGATCCATAGCCCTTCAGGGCTCTCGATCCCATGTCCTGAGTCCGCAACTCCCCCTCGATGGCCGCTCGCCTCTCCTGTAGCTGCCCGATGCGCGTTTGGAGCTGCACACCCAGTTGCTGCGCTCGGAGCAGAATCTCCGGCCACCCGGGGCCTCGCTCTGCTTCTACCGCTGCGGCATCGAAGGCCGCCTTCCACCGCGCAATGGACTCCGCGTCCGGAATCTCCGCAGCCATGAGGCGGGCCAGTTCGTCGAGGAGGCCTGAGATCTCCGTATCGCGGATCATCCCACCATACCTTCAGCGCTCAAGGTGCTCGCGCTGGGGCGGGTCGTAGTCCGCTGAAGATGGAGCTGCTCCCAAGTGACCTTCAACTCCCCCATCTGCTGGGAGACCTTTTCCAGCCTGCTCGCGTCGGATCGCGTGCTGGCCTCGAACATCTCATGGCTCCACCACTCGTAGACCCGCACGAGGTTCTGCACCGTCTCGCCGCCATTCTCGTGATCGAGCCTCACCATAAGCTCTTCCACGATGGCCGAAGCCCGATTCACCGACTTGGCCCGCGTGGCTACGTCCCTGCGTCCGATGGCCTGCACGGCCTGGCTCAAGAAGCGTTGAGCCCCTTCGAGGAGGAGGGCGACCAGCTGCTCGGGCGAAGCGCTATTGATCCGCTGGAGGAGGTATTCGTCTTGGGCTCGGGCCTGAGAGGGGTACATGAACACGTCCTATTCTGGAATCGACCAGCCCACTGAGAATTCAAGTTCCGTGCTAGCGCAAACCGGCCAAACTTTGCCCGGCTGCCTGCAGCTGACCGACAGTGGATTCCAAATTGGAGTATTCCGCTTCGAGTACGGTGCGTCGGCGATCCAGGCGAGCCTGGCCGTCCGTGATCTGGCGCTGAAGGTTGAAGTTCCGATCGTTGATGCTCGAAATTAGCTGTGAGATATCGCCCGTGGCGGGCGCCGTGATCGAGCTGATCGCATCCTGCAGGGCTTGTCCCGTTCCGCGGCTCACGTTGAGCGTGCCCGCACCCGTGCCGACAGCCGAGATCTGGAGCCCTTCGAGGGGGCTGCCCGTGGGCCCATAGAGGATGCCGCCCGTTCCAGTCACGTTGTAGACCGTGTTGTCAGGCGCTGTGAGAGTCCCTGAGACCGCTCCCGTGCCCGCGGTATAGCTCGTGATGTTGAACCCGATGGCTCCCGTGGAGGTGGACGAGCTCGCACCGATGAAGGACACCACCGCGTTGGACGACGTACCTGTTAGACCCAGCACGGCTTTTGCGGCGGTGGGATCGGTATCCAGGGCCGATTTGAGCTGGGTCGCATCCAAGCTCAACGTGCCATCCCGGTTGGTCTTCACACCGAGGCTGGAAAGGGTTTGAAAGGCGTTGCTGGAGGATAGCCCCGAGGGCACTGAACCGAGCACGCTCCGCAGTTTCGTCAACACCGTCCGCGCGGCAGGGTCGTTTTGCAGTGGGCCGCCTTGCCCGGAATTGCTGGTGACGTCCTTTACGACGGCGTTGTATTTGCTCACCACGTCCTGGAAGGCCGAAGTGATACTTCCGTTGTCCAGAGCTACGGTGAAGGTCGTGGTGCCAGCCTGACTTCCCTGTTTGAGGTTGAAGGTCACACCATTCACGGCATCGCTCACCGTGTTGGTGTTCCGGGTGAGCTGGATGCCATTGACCGTGAAAACCGCGTTTTGGGCGATCTGGGTGCCCGTGCTTGCGGATCCGCCCGTCACGGTCGTCGGGGTGGTGGCGTTATCCACAAATCCGGTTTGGATTCCGAGGGTGTTCGCCGAGGCGCCTGCCGAGCCTCCCGCGCCGTTGGTGGCGTTGGTGATGTCCGCAAGCGTGATCTTGCCGGAGGTGGTGCCGGTCCCAGCCGTGTTGGCGGACAACACCAATTGATAAGGATTGGCCCCGGTGCCCACGTTGACAACGGTGGCGGTGACGCCTGCCCCCGCTGCGTTGATGGCATCGCGAAGTCCGTAAAGACTGTTCTGGCCCGAGCCCAATGTCACCGTCTTGGTGGTGCCATCCTGGGCTTGAACAGCAAAGGTCGCACCCGACCCAGTGAACACGGCGGTGTTCGCGGGATCGGCGACCGAGAAGCTCGTGTCTGCGCCGCCCGTATTGCCCAACCGGGCGGAGGTCGCCAGCTGCGATACCTGCACCTGATACGTGCCCGCCGCGGCGCCTGAGGCCGTAGCCGTCACATAGGTGTTCGTGGCATCGGAGCTGGTGACGGTCCGCGCGTCGAAGCTGCTGTTCTGGAGGGTGCTAAGACTCGATGAGAGAGACGTGAGATCTCTCGAAATGGCCTGAAAGGCCGTGACCTTCTGTTGATTCGTGGCCTGAAGCGCCTGCAGCCGCTGAAGCGGCTGAGCCTCCTGCTGGAGGATCGCGTTCACCAATGCATCGGTCTGAAGACCGGTGGAGAGACCTTGGAAGCTAATGGGGGAAGCCACGGCAAACCTCGTCAACCCTGCTGATCAAGTAGAACGCCTGGGGCTTTTTTGCCCGCGTCCGACAATTCCTTCAATTTCCGCGCCATGGCCAAAACCTCTTCGGAAGGCACCTGACGAATTACTTCCTGGGTGACCGGATTCACCACCTTGAAGTAGAGATGACCGGTGTCCTGGTCCTGGCGGAATTGAAGGTTCGAGGGAAGGTCGTTGAGAAATTGTCGAAGCGTCTTGGTCGCTTCATCCAGGGTGGGCGTGCGCGGAGGCTTCTCCTCTGCCGCGGGTGCGACAGTGGAGAGGGTGACTTGATCGGGGCCCTGTTGCTGTTTGGCCGTATCCACGTGTTCATGCGCTGAATTGGGCGCAGGCGTGGGCGGGGAAACCAGCAGCTGCGGAGGGCTGGAGGTCAAGCTCCCGATGGGGGTGACTTGTTCAGCCATGATCGCGCTCCTTCATCCAGACCCGGGGGAGGTCGCCCTCCCCCGAGATCCGAATGCCTCGTTCCATTACCTGAGGAGGGCCAGGATGCTCTGGGACGACTGGTTGGCCTGTCCCAAGGCGCTGGTACCGCTCTGATTCAGAATCTGGAACTTGGTCAGGTTCACCACCTCATCCGCGATGTTGGCATCGCGAATCTGCGAGTAGGCGGCCGTGAAGTTCTCCACCTGGATGCCCAAGGAGTTGGACACCGATCCGAGCTGCTGCTCACCGGCGCCGATGCTGGCGCGCAGGCTGGAAACCGAGGTCAGTGCCGTCACCAGGATCGCGGCGACCGCAGTGGCGCCGGCAGCCGTGGTGAGGGAGCTGGTGCCCGCCGTGAGACCGAGGGCCACGGAGGCGCTGGAGGAGAAGGAGCTGACGCTCACGATCACAGAGCTGAAGCCGGCCACGGCCACGGTCAGGGCGGAACCGCTGAACACGGTGGTGCCGTTGAACTTGGTGCTCTGGCCGATGTCGGCGATGGACGTGATGATGTTCTGGAACTCAGCATCCAACGCGGAACGGTTGGTGGCGCTGACGGTGCCGGTCTGCGCCTGCTGCGCGAGCTCGGAAGCGCGGGTCAGCAGGTTGGTCACTTCATCCAACACGCCGTCAGCCACCTGGAGGTAGCTCACGCCGTCGTTGGCGTTGCGTCGGCCCTGGGCAGCGATGCGGATGTCGGCGCCCAGCTGGTTGCTGATGCCAAGGCCCGCCGCGTCGTCCGAGGCGTTGTTGATTCGTTTGCCGGTCGTGAGGCGTTGGATCGTCTTTTCGAGACCGATCGCCGTCACATTCAACTGACGGCTTGCGCCCAATGCGGCAACGTTATTAAGAATGGAAGCCATAGCATCCTCCTTGATGCACAAGGCAGCGTCCGTGCTGCCTGTAGGTTGTGGGCGGGGAAACCCCGCTGGTCAACTTCTCGGTGGGGAACCTGACGGACTTTAGATCTTTTTTCTTGGGGATGGCCTTCCGCCTACCTAAGATGCACGCATGCCAACCCTTAGCCTTGCGATGATCGTGAAAAACGAGGAGGCCCATTTGGGCCATTGTTTGGCGTCCGTTCAGGGGTTGGTGGACGAAATGGTGGTGGTGGATACGGGCTCCACCGACCGCACCATCGAAATCGCGGAGACCTTTGGCGCCAAGCTGGGTCACTTTAAGTGGATCAATGATTTTGCGGCGGCCCGTAACGAGAGCCTGAAGCTCTGCACCAGCGATTGGGTGCTCGTCCTCGATGCCGACGAGGCCTTGGATCAGCGCGATTTCCCCGTCATCCGAGAACTCATCGAGAAGGCCGAATCGCAGGCCTACTACCTGCCCATCCGAACCTATTTCCTCGACGGCGGGCAAAGCAGTCTTGATGTGGCCGTGACACGCAACGAGTCGCCGTACACCGAGGGCAAGGCCTATCCCTACTACGCCGAAGCCCCGGGACTGCGGCTCTTCCGGCACTTTGACGACCTCCGCTTTGTGGGCACCGTTCACGAGCTCGTGAACGCCTACTTCGAATTGCGGGGCATGCCCATCGGCCGCGCGCAGGCGGTGCTGCATCACTACGGCAAGCTCGACACCGGCCGAGAAGAGTTCAAGAAAGTGCTCTACCTTCAGCTCGCCGAAGACGACGCGAAGCGCGACCCCACCAACCATCAATACCAATTCAACGTCATGATGCAGGCGATGGTGGCGGGGGAATGGAAGAAGACCCTGCGCGCCGCCGAGACGTACATTCGCTTGAAGGGCGAAGCGCCGTACCTCGTCTTCATCGCCGCGGGCATGGCCCATTACATGCTCGACCGACCCGCCGAGGCCCTGCATTACTACGATCAACTTTTGAAGGCGGCGCCTGACCACGCCATGGGACTTACCTACCGAGCCCAGGCGCTGGGACGGCTGGGTCGTCTCGTCGAAGCTCGAGCCGCGCTGGAGAAGGCCATCGCGACGAATCCATCGTTCATGACGCCCTATGTGAATCTCGCCGAGCTCGAAGGCCAGGCGGGTACCTACGAAGATGCGCGCAAGGCGCTCATCCGCGGCATCACGGCCAATCCCACCGAAGAGCGCTTCTTTCAAGCCATCGTGCAGCTCGATCTTGCGCATCAGAAACAGGAACAGGCCGTGGCGGATGCCTGGGAAGCCATCCAAGCTCTCCCGCAGGGCGGCGCGGGCGAATGGCATCGGCTCGTGGCGGCGTCCCTTCTCAAACAGGGCAAACCCGTTCCTGCACAAGCCGTCATTTCAATGGGGCTTCAGGCCTTCCACAATCACGAAGGTCTCTTGCGACTCAAAGCGATCGCTGAGGCTTAGCTCACTCTCCGCGCTGGAGGATGCTCTTGATGCGGCCCATAAGACCACCGGGGCTGGAGCTGCGCGGGTTGGGCTCATCGATGATGAGATCGTCGGGCACCTGCACCGAAGGATCCAGCTCCAAGGCCTTTTTGTAGCAACCTTGCGCATTCGCTCGGAATCCCTTGCGGTGATAGAGCTCACCCATGAGGGCCCAGGGTTCCGCGGCACGGCCATTCACGCGGGAAGCCGCTTGCAGGGCTTCGATGGCGCGCGTCGACCACGCAGGATTGGTGAGGCGCAGGCGGCCAAGCAGCAGCCAGGCTTCGTAGGATTTGGGGGAATCCCCATCCAGCTTGAGGGACTGCTCTAGAGAGCGGATGGCCTCGCTGGCGCGCTCTTGCAGAAGAAGGCTCTGGGCTTTCTTCATCAAGGCGCGGGCCCGCTGTTCGGGCGTGAGCTCGCGCTGTTCCTCCACCACGGGCAGAGCCGCCTGCGGAACGACGGGCTCCTCTTCGGGCAGATCCAATTCCAACTGGGGAACGCCCTCCATGCGAGCGGGCGCGATGGGTTCATCCATCTCGATATCAAAATCGACCTGCAGCTCGGGCATCGGCTGCATCGGAGGAGGCGGGGGCGGCAGTGGGGCCGGTGGTGGTGGCGGAGGCGCAGCCGCCTGCGGTTTCGGGGCTGGGGGCGCGGTGGGGATACGCACTGGGCCCGAATTACGGGTCGGATCTTTCCGCAATCCTGGTGGAAGAGGCATCTCTCCATGCGTCAGCGTGAGCCCGCCAAGCGCCCACAGCACGACGATGATGTGCGCCGCTTCCTCCTCTTCCAAACCCGTGATGGACATGAGGGTCTGGTAGCCGAGTGGTTCGGTGCCCAACAGCGAAAGAGCGTAAGCGATCTTCGGATTGAGGGGCAGATCACTGATCTGGTAGAGCAGGTTCTCTTTGGCCTTCCATCGCCACGCGGGCTCGGCCAGGAGGTTGTCCCGCAGCTCGGACAGATTGTGGATGCGTGTGAAGACTTCCCAAATTAAAGCGCGATGATTCAGCCGGAATTGCAGATCACCGCTGAGGCTCCCGCTGAGGGCGCCGGGCTTCCACGTCATGGAGACGACCGTGTGCTCCATGGCGTGGGTGAGGATGCTCCCCAGGAGCTCCTGCAGCCGCGAATCGCGCTCTTCGGCCGTCATGAGGCCCCACTGAACGACGCGGTCGCCCATGCGGGCGCCTTCGCCATCGGCCAGCAACTCTTGAAGGGCGGCTAAATCCAGAATCCCTAAGCGGATGAGGTAATTGCCGAACTGCTCACCCACAGCATCGCTGCGCAGGTAACGGATGACGCCCTCTTTCCAATAGAGGGTGCGTACCCCATCGTTTTGCTCAAGGACGAGCTCCCCTTCCGCCTTCTCCTGGTGCAGGGCACCGAGTAAGGCGGGAAGGAAGGGACGGGACCGGACCTCCGGCAAGGGTCCTCCTAACGAATGCGTGTCATGACCTTGGCATTTTCCGAGCCATAACGCAAGGGTCGTGGGGTCGGATTCCCTTGGCCGCACCCCTCCAGAGCCGTATCCTTCCATCTACGCAGAGATGAGGTGCCCATGTTCAAAAAGCTTGGGAAGTTCGAGATTCAGCAGGTGTTAGGGCGCGGTGCGATGGGCGAGGTCTACCTAGGGGTGGATCCAGCCATCGGCCGCGAAGTCGCGATTAAAACGATCCTCGACGCTTCTGCCCAGGGGAGCGAAGCGAAGGAGCGATTCGCCCGCGAGGCCAAGGCCGCCGGCGTACTCAACCATCCCAACCTGGTCACCATTTACGAGTTCGGCGAAGACCAGGGTGTGCTCTACATCGCCATGGAATTCGTCCGCGGCCACGATTTCGAAGAGCTGCTGAGGGATCAATCCCTTACCCGCAGCGAGCTTTTGGAGGTGCTGGCTCAGGTCTGCGACGGGCTCGATTTCGCCCATCGGGCGGGCATCGTCCATCGGGATATCAAACCCACCAACGTGCGCGTGCATAAAGACGGTCGGCGCATGATCAGCAAGGTCATGGATTTCGGCGTAGCCCGCGTAGGCAACTCCGATATGACCGCCACCGGCATCGTCATGGGCACCGTGAGCTACATGGCTCCCGAGTACATCCGCACCGGCAAGCCCGACCCCCGCAGCGATCTCTTCGCCGTTGGCGTGATGCTCTACGAGGCCCTCTCCGGCCGCAAACCCTTCGCCGGTGATACGACGCCGACGATCCTCTACAAGATCGTCAACGAACCGCACGATCCCATCGATACGTCCCAGCTGCAGGGCATCAGCCCCGCCATCAAGGCTGTGCTTGAGAGAGCGCTGTCCAAGGATCCTGATCAGCGTTTCCAACACGCGGATGAATTCGCCCGCGCCCTTCGCGCCGCCAAAGATCCCACCTGGAGCGGCATGATGGACGACCACACCATCCAGGTGACGCGCTCATCGGCCCCCACGGCCCCAGTGGCTCCGGCCACCGTCCAATTGAATGCTCCCACTGCCGCGGGTGCGCCTGCCCTCTCCGTACCAAGCCCTGCCGCAGCAGCGCCCGCGCCTCTGGTGGTTCCTCCCACGCCTGCGCCCTCCTCCAAAAAGGGGTTGTGGATTGGACTGGCCGCAGTCCTTCTCATGGGACTTGGTGGCGTCGCCTACGCGCTGCGCCCCACGGACAAGGCCGCTCCTGCTGAAGCCAAGACTGAAACGAATGCGCCTACCACCGATTCCAAAACGCCCAAAAAGGGCGGTCAGGGAACGGCCATGGCTTCCAAGGGCGAGGTCAAATCCTCCCTCCCGCTGACCAACCCACAGGATGCCCAGCCTGAAAGCAAGCCTCCAGCAACTCAGGAGCGCCCGCCTCAGGTGGTGGAGAAGAAGTCCACGCCGGAGCCGCGCGCCATCGATCAACCCCACAAGTTCGAGCAGCAGAACCTGGAGAAGATGCAGGTTCACGAGCGCGCCAATCTGGGGCTCGTATCCATGAGCGAATCCATCCAGCTGGTGGACAAGGATCCCAACCGCGCGGCGGAGGGCTTCCGCCAGGCCATCAAGGCCGACCCCACGAATCCCAACGCCTACGCGTGGCTCGCGATCACTCAGTACGAGCAAGGCAAGTACGGTGAGTTCGCGCAGACCCTTCGGGAAGCGCGCCGCGCGGGTGTGCTACCCAAGCTGGGCCGCAATGCGCGCTTCATGGCTGCCTACCGTCAAGCCCGCTTCAACAACCACCTTCCCAGCGACATAGGGGATTGAGGTGGTCGTAGCTCGTCGCCCCGCCGGATTGGAAGCTCGGCTGGGCTATTCCTTTCATGATCCCTCCCTGCTGACGGAGGCGCTGACCCATGCTTCCGCCGGGGCTCAGCACAATCAGCGCCTCGAGTTTCTCGGCGACGCGCTGGTGAACTACTGCATCGCCTTCCTGCTGCATCGCGAGCGCCCTGATTTGCAGGAAGGCCCGATGAGCAAACTTCGCGGCGTGCTCGTCTGCACCGACTCACTCGCAGCCTGGGCGGAGTTTCTCGCCCTTCCACTCCGCATGGGCACCAAGGGGCGGTCGCCCTCCCCAGGCGCGAAACCTAAAGCGGACGCCATGGAGGCCGTGCTCGCCGCCATCCATCTCGACGCCCTCGCTGCTGGTAAGGATGGCCTGAGCCCAGTGCTGGCCTTGGTGGAATCCCGCTTCCTCGCCTCCATCCGTGAAGCGCATGCGGGCCTATGGCAGCAGCGGGACGCGAAGACGACTCTGCAAGAGCGCGCCGCGGCCCTCGCCCTACCCCCGCCGGCTTACGTGATGGTGCGCCAAGAGGGGCCCGATCACGCCCCTCGCTTCACCTCGGAGGTGAAGGTCGGCGCGCTGGCCGAGAGCGCCACAGGCAGCACCTTGAAAAAAGCCGAGGCCGAAGCCGCGCGAAAGCTGCTCGCCCGCCTCGTGACAAGCGCTCCGGCACTGTGACACATGCGTTACACTGCTTTTCAGCGGCGAGGGCGGGCTTGAAGATTTTCCCCACACTCAATATCCAGCAGGGGCGCGTCATCCCGACCTTCGGGGGCGATGCGCCTGCGGATCAATCGCCTCTGGAGCTGGTGCAGACCCTCCTGGAGCACGGCTGCACCCACCTGGCCCTGGTCGATGTGGATGCCGCCCAGAATGCGGGCCACAACCGCGATCTGATGGCCCGCCTGCTGAAGGCTTGCAAGGGGCGCCCCCGCGGACAGCAGCTCTGCGTTCAAGTGGCCGGAGGCCTCCGCTCCAGCGATCAATGCTCTTTCTACATTGACCAAGGCGCCTCCTGGCTCGTGGTGGGCACCATCCTCCAAAAGTCTCCCTTGGTCGTGGACCAGCTCCTCGCCCGCTTTCAAGAGCACCTCACCGCAGGCATCGATGCACGCGGCGGACATGTGCACTGCTCAGGCTGGCTGCAGTCGACGGGCATCCCCGCCGAGGAGATGGCCCAGCGCGCCAAGGCCTACGGATTCCGGCGTCTGCTCTTCGTCGATGTGCCCAAGGACGATCACGCCGAACCGGACTACGACACCGCGAAGCGCATGCAGGAGGCTTCGCGTCTTCCCCTCCTCATGGGCGGCAGCCTGAACTCCCTCGCCCGTCTGCAAGCCGCCCAAGCCACCCAGGCCCTCCATGGAGGATTGGTGGATGCCCTCCTCTTCCTCGGTGACCCGGAATTGATGGGGCTCCTTCCACAGGCCTGCGCATAGTGGCGGAAACGGACCTCAGCTTTTGGTCGGAGCTCTCGGAGGCGGAGCGGATGCATTTCCGCCACCTCGTGTTGATCCGCACGCAGATCCCCTCCGAGAGCCAAGCCCAGCACTTGGCGGGACTGGCCTCCAACCTCACCCACCCGCGCCTGCTCACCCTCATGTCGCGCACGCCCCTCTGGCTGAGCCACTGGCCCGTATTGGAAGGGCTCGCCCAGAACGAGGCCACGCCCGAAGCCATCCGGCGCGATCTGGAGATGGTCGTTTCGCTCTTCGATCTGATGCGGGAGATGGATTCCGCCCCGGCTGGAGAAAAGGTCGAACGCGCGGAGATGGTGAAGACCGTCTACCAGCAGCTGCAGCCCGATCTCAAGCCCGTGGCCAAGCTGCTGGCGAAGCAGCTGGCCCGCCCCATCGGCGGTGGCAGCGGCACCATGGAAATGCCACCGCTTCCCGAGGGCGAATCCGATTGGGAGACGCTGACCCTTCCCCCAGAACCTCCGGAGCAAGCGGCGCCTGCACTCTCCCGCGAAGAAATCCTCGCCCGCGCGAGCTCCACCGAACTTCCCGCTGAACTGCTCTCTGCCTTGCTCAGCAGCGATGGCGAGCTCCGCCATGCAGGCCTGCTCAACCCCCTCCTCACAGAGGAACTGCTCTGCCAGGCCCTCCAACAGGGAAGCGAGGATGCCTTCTTCGACGAGGTCTACGGCGAGGCACGGTGGTACTTCCGCGAACCGCTCCGCTCCGCCCTCTTGAATGCGCCTCGCGGGCCCGAGGACCTTTGCCGTCGTGTGGCCCTGAGCCGTCACCTCGTGGAGCTCCTCGGCACTGGCCGCTTGGGCGAGCGCAGCGTGCAGCGAGCCGTCAGCCTCTTCGCCCAATTAGACGAAAGCGAATATCAGTACCTCACCTACTGGTGCAAACGCCACGCGCCGAACCTCCTCCGAGTGGTGAAGTACTTCTTCGATCGCCTGCGGCGTCAGCGCTCGGGTGAAGCGCTGGGAGCCCGCGAAAACCAAGGCCAGTGGGCCTCGTTGGAGGAGCGGGTCTTCCAGGCCACGCAGACGACCCAGCCGGAGACGCTCCTTCAGTTGCTGCGGGATCCCGATACGCAGGTGTTCAAGCTGACCCTCGAAAACCCCGCCCTCGTCCCCAAGCTCTTGGCGACGGTCATTCCGGTATTGGAGCGGGAGCGCGTGGAATTCCTCGCGGCCCACTTCACCTGGAACCAGGTCCTCGACGTGCGCGAAGCCCTGCTGCACAACCCCCATCTCAGCGAGCCCCTCGCTTTGGATCTACTGCGCCACCTCACGCAGGGACTCAAACCCCTTGTGGAAGTGCTGCGTGATCCCCGCATCCCCCATCTCGAGGTGAAGCGGCAGGCCCTTGAGCGCCTCAGGACGGAATATCAAGCCACCGCCCCTGAAGAGCGGCTCGGCGCCCTTCGCTCCTTCGGCGCAGAACTCATGCGCCACCTCCCCCAGGAAGTGCTGCAGGACGAAGCGACCCTCCGCCTCCTCGTCTCCGACCGCCAGTTGGATCCCAGCCTGCTGCTGCGCCTCGCCCGCAACAAGCTGACCCCCCGCGCCGTGCTCGAAGAGATTGACGCCCACCCCGTGCTGCTGGCCCACACGGCCATCATGAGTGAGCTTCTGCTCAATCCAAAGACCCCGCGGGAGTCGGCCCTCCGCCTTTGGGGCCTCCTTTCGGATTCCGAGCAGCAACAGCTCCTCAAAAGCCCCCATTTGCCCACAACCCTTCGGCACTTGGCATAATCCATGGAACTCTAAGCTCTTCCCACTGCGTCCCGTAGCCTGGGTTACCGAGGTTCTTCCATGCGCCTAAGATTTCTGCCCGTCGCGGCTGCCGTGCTCATCGCTGCGCTGGGAGGCTCTGGGTGCAAGCCTAAGTCGGAAGTGCCGCAATGGATGGCCACCATGCCCTCCAACGCGCGGATAGCCTTCTCCTCGGAGCTGGGCTGGGCCCTCGCCCACAAAGAAGTTCAAAACGCCCTGTCGCAGTCAAAACAAGTCGAGCAAATGCTTGATTTGTTTCTCCAGAAGGCCAAGATCGACCCTAAGCAGGACACTGGACGGCTCACGGTGTACGTCATGGACCTCCCCGTCAAAGGGAACGCCTCTGACTTTGCGTCTTCAGTGGTCCTCCAGCTGTCCGGCTTCAAGAACCCCAAAGCCCTGCACACCGCCTTGGGAGAGTCTTTCCCCCCCGAGGGCTTTTTACACGTCGGAGCCAACGACTGGCCCCTTTACGTGATCATGGATGTGCAAAGCGGCTCCACTCAGATGCACCTCCGTGGCGCCTCCGATCCTTCCGGTGGCCTCTGGCTTGGGGACATGAAAGCGCTCGAAATCATTGCCCATCCCGGCACCCTTCCCCCGGGCCTCATCTCGGCTTCGGGTTGGCTCACCCCGGGCCGGAAACTCCAAGGGGCCCTGCGTCCCCAGAAGCTGATGGAGGATCTGAAAGGCCAGATCCCCTCCCAGTGGGCCAAGGATCTCCCCACCGACCTGGACGTGCTCCTTTGGGGCGTGACTCCGGGCGAGGATGGAAAGCTCTGGGAGCTGGAAGTGATCCTCGGCGGCACTCCGGATTCCATCAATCAGGTCACGCCCTGGCTGCAGCGCTTCGGCGCGGCCATGGATGCGACCCGACCCCAAGGCCAAGCGCCCACCCAATTGCTGCAGGAGCGCACCCGTGCAGGCCTGCGCACCAGCTTGAACGACACCCAGCTTGAATCCGCCCTTCAGCGCCTGGGGCTGCCCTCCTTCAAGCTAAAGTCGAGCGCCACGAAGTGACCGAGGCCGCCGCACTCCCTGCGGGGGAGACTCCCGAGCATTGGATGTCCCTTCTGAAGCGGGGTCATGAGGAGGCGCTCGCCCATCTCATGGCCCGCTTCGAGCGTCCTGTCTTCGCCTTCCTGCACCGCAGGTTGGGCGGCGAGACGGGGGTGGTTCAGGAGCTCGTGCAGGAAGTTTTTCTCAAATGCCTCCAGCACTGCCAACATTTTGAGGAGGGTCGACCGGTCGCCGCGTGGCTTTTTACATTGGCGGCTAATGCGGCGACCGACCATCTGCGTAAGCGAGGGAGGGAGGTACCCCCTCCCGAGGCCTTTGACGCTCCCGACCCCCACACCCCTTCTCCTTGGGATTCCGTGGACCAGGCCCGTCGCCTCACCGCCTTGAAAGAGGCGCTCGACGGCCTGACCCCCCGTCAGCGCACCATGGTACTGGCGTACTATGTCCATGAAAAACCCGTGAAGGCCATCGCTGAGGAACTCGGCTGCGCGGAAGGCACCGTGAAAGCCACTCTCTTTCAATCCCTCTCTAAACTGCGTAAATCCCTCGGATCCTAACCCATGAGCCCCCTCGATCTCCAAACCTTGGACGAACAGGCCCGCTTTGAGCTGCTCATGCACCCGGAGCGCTGGCCCGACGATCCGGCCATCCAGGCCGAACTTGCCGAACTGCTGGAACTTCATCTGGCAATGGAAGCCCATGGCGAGGCCCTGGCGGCCCCGACGACCAAGCGCGTTAGCTTCATCCGCCAGGCCTGGTTGCCGGCCGCGGCCGCTCTGCTTATCGGCGTCATCCCTGCTTCGATCTTCATCAAGCACTTCCGCGATGTGAGCATCCAGCAGCGCGATCGCACCCGCATCGACCTTCAGGCCCGCGCCCGCGTCCAAGAGCGTGCTTGGGGCACCTTCTTCCGCCAAAGCGGCCAGCTGATTCAGGCCTTTGCCACCCATCCCAACCTCTGCAACGCAGACGGCAAGCCCAACGATCACGAAGATCGCTCCAACGAGCGTATGGAAGCGATCGCCCTGCTCGACGCCAGTCGCCAACTAGCCCTTCAAGGCACTCGGCTGCCTGAGGCCGAATCCATCCGTCAGGACCTCCATCAGTGGCTCAGCGAGCTCGCCCTTGAGGATGCCTGCATGGATCCCCGGCGCGCGGAGGAGCTGCGCAAGTGGGCCGCGGCTCGCGATCTGCAGGACATGGCACTTCGTCTCGGCAGCAAGGACTCCCGTGGCACTTCGGAGGCTCGGTGATCCTTCCCTTTCTCGTCCCTGCTGCGCTGCTGTACTCGGCTCCGGCCGGCCCCGGCGCGGAAGTGCTCTTTCGCGAAGCCCGCAACCTCCGCATGGAAGGCCGCTACTTTGAAGCCGCGGACCGCTACCGGAGGCTCCTGAAGGAGTACCCCACCGACAGCCGCATCCCTGAGGCCCGCTACTGGCTAGCCGCCACTTTGGAGCAGGATCAGCGCTGGGATGAGGCCGCCTCAGGCTATACGGATTTCCTGAATCAGCATCCCGATCAGCGGCTCCTCGGCCGCCAGGCGCGCCTCAACCGCATCCAGTGCTGGGGTCTGCGCCAAGGCCAGAACCCTGAGGCCACTCCTGGCCTCCTCGCCGCCCTCCACGAAGAGGCCCAGGACGTGCGCATTGCCGCGGCGCTTCAGCTGGCCAAGCGCGGAGAACGCCGGGCTGAGCCCGCCCTCCAATCCGGGCTCTCCAACCCCAAGCAGGCCACAGCCTGCCTCGCCGCCCTCGAATCCATGGGCATCAAGCCCCAGGCCCCCAAGGCGGCAGAGTCCCGCTTTCTCGTCGTGCGCATCAAGGAGCGCGGCAAGTCGGACGAGACGACCGTTCGCATCGCCGCGGGCTTCGCCCGCCTCGTCAGCGGCTACCTAGACGATGACCAATTGGCTCAGGCCAAACGCAAAGGCATCGATCTGGAAGATCTGATGGACCAGATCCAGCAGGCCCCCAAGGGCAGCGTGCTCTTCAGCTTAGAAAGCAAAGAGAGCCGGATCACAGTCACGGTGGAATGAGGCGGGTCCGGTAAGCTGGAAGGCTGAGGCCCTATGCCCCCGATCCAACGCTTTTACCGTCAGCACCTGAAGCCTTACCTGCCCGGCGCCCTGGCGGGTGCCTTCTTGTTCACCCTAGGGAACTCAGTACAAGCCATGATCCTCGTGGCCTTGAAGCTGATGTTCGACGTGCAATTCAAGATGGGCGGAAACGTCTCGCAGCTTCCAGGGCCCCTTCAGAAGCTCGCCTCGCTTTTACCAGATCCCAAGATCATCCAGAACAACCTGCTGTTCATCCCGGGCCTCATCGCGCTCTTCTTTTTTCTGCGCGGGCTTCTCGTTTACGGCGGCACCGTTCTGGTGGCCCGGAGCGGCATGAAGGCCGTGCGGGATCTTCGAGAGCGCCTCTTCGGGAAGCTGCTCTCTCAGGATCCTGTGTACTTCCAGAAACACCCGGTGGGCGAACTGATGAACCGGGTCTTGGGCGATGTGGGCGTCGTCCAGCAGCTGGCCTCCAACCAAGTCTCTGAAATTCTCAAACAGATCACGATGGCCCTCGTGATGGTGGTCTACATCATCCAGAAGGATTGGAAGCTCGCCCTTGGCCTCCTCTTCCTCTTCCCGCTGGTTTTCCTGCCGGTGAAGACGCTCTCCAAGCTCATCCGCAAGCAGGGGCATAAGGCCCAAGGCGGTGCGGACCAGCTACTCCAACGCATGAAGGAAGTGCTCTCCAACATGCGCGTGGTCAAGGCCTTCGCGCGAGAAGACTACGAAACCAAACGCTTCAAAGATCAAGGCCATGGCCTCTACCGACTTGGTATGCGCGTGGTGCGCATCCAAGGCCTGTCCAGTCCGATCATGGAGAGCGTCGGCGGCTTGCTGCTTGCCGCGCTCGCGCTCTACGGCGCCTACCGCATCAATGCAGGGGTCATGACGGGTGGGGATTTCCTCGTCTTCTTGCTCGCGATCTATCAGCTCTACGACCCGATCCGCACGCTTACAAAGATCTACGGCGAAATGCAGCTGAGCACCGTCTCACTGGAACGCATCTACGATCTCCTTGATACCGAACCCAGCCTCACGGCCCCCAAGGATCCCAAACCCGTTCCCCAGACTCCGTCTCAACTCATCTTTGAAGATGTCCATTTCTCTTACGACGAGAAACACCCCGTCCTTCGCGGCATCGATCTGGAAGTGCGCCGAGGGGAAACGGTGGCCCTCGTAGGCGGCAGCGGCGGCGGAAAGACGACCCTCGTCAACCTCGTGCCGCGCTTCTTTGATCCGACTCAAGGGCGCATCACCGTGGATGGCATCGATCTCCGCGACTTCGACCCCCGCCAGCTCCGCATGCGCATCGGCATCGTCACCCAAGAGACCCTGCTGTTCATGGATACCGTGCACGACAACATCGCCTATGGTATTCAGGCCAGCCGCGAATCCGTAGAGGCCGCGGCCAAGCGGGCCCACGCCCACGATTTCATCGCAGCGCTCCCGAAGGGCTACGACACTCCGCTTGCCGAAACGGGCTCCAGCCTCAGTGGCGGCCAGCGTCAGCGCATCGCCATCGCCCGCGCTCTGCTACAGGATCCTCCCATCCTCATCCTCGACGAGGCCACCTCGGCGCTGGATACGGAAAGCGAACGCGCTGTGCAGGCCGCTTTGGAAGCACTGATGCAAGACCGCACTACCCTCGTCATCGCCCACCGCCTCAGCACCATCCAGCGCGCCACGCGCATCTGCGCCATGAAGCACGGCCGCATCGTGGAAGTGGGCACCCATAGCGAGCTGCTCGCGAAGAACGGCGAGTACGCCCGGCTTCACAGCATGCAATTCGCCGAGGCCTGAGCCCGGTGCGCCGCTCTGATTTCCATTTCGATCTATCTCAGGACCTCATCGCGCAGCACCCCGCACCTCGCCGAGAAGATGCGCGGCTCCTCGTGGTAGACGCGCTAAGCGGCTCCTGGGCGCACCGCAGCATCAGCAACCTTCCGGAGCTGGTGCCCGCCAGCGCGGTGCTTGTCCCCAACGACGTTCGCGTCCGTCACGCCCGGTTGTTCCTGCGCCGGGCGGGCGGTGGCAAGGGCGAAGCCCTCCTGCTCAAGAGCCTGGGCGAGGGCCGCTTCGAAGCCCTGGTGCGGCCAGGTGCGCGGCTCAAGCCTGGCGCCCGGGCTGAGGCCGTGGATCCCGAAACCCAAGCGCCCGTCGCGCAACTCGAGGTGCTCGATACGCTGCCTGAGGGCCTTCGCGTTGTCCGCGTCTCCAGCGATCACGGACTGAATTGGGATGAGATCGACCGCATCGGCCGCCTACCCCTGCCCCCCTACATCACCCACGTGGCCGCCGGTGAGGATGAGGACCGCTACCAGACCGTGTTCGCCGCCTCTGAAGGCGAGGCTGTGGCCGCGCCGACGGCGGGCCTGCATTTCACACCTGAACTCATGGCCACCCTCGAATCCCAGGGCTGCCTATGGCGGCCCGTACGGCTTCACGTGGGCCTGGGTACCTTCCGTCCCATGGAAGCGGATCGACTCGAAGACCACGTCATGCACGAAGAACGATATGAGATTCCGGACTCGACACTTGAGGTGTTGAAGGACCTCCTCCTGCATCGCGCGCGCCCCATCCTCGCCATCGGCACCACGTCCTTGCGCACCCTCGAAGGGGCCTGGGATGGCACAGCTTTCCGACCCGAAGGTTCCACCCGCATCTTCATCACGCCCGGCTACCGGCTCCGCACCGCCGATCACCTGCTCACCAACTTCCACCTTCCTGAAAGCACGCTCTTCGTCCTTGTGAGCGCCCTCATGGGATTGGAACTGGCCCAGGCTGCCTATGCGGAGGCCATCCGGGAGCGCTACCGCTTCTTTAGCTACGGCGACGCCATGCTCATCCTAAACGCCCGCCAGGCCACCGAACGGCGTTAAAGATAATCCACGAATTGATGAATGACGGGGATGCGGTGGCGTCGGCCCTTGGTCGCCTGCAGGATGCTCGCCACAGACATGCCCAAGCACCAGAGCAGCCAGAGGGGCAGGATCACGCGGGTGGCCAAGAAGCCCAGCAAAGGCACAAGCCCCAGGATGATCAGAAGCAGCAACACCACGCATTCCACAAAGGCGAGGATGACGCCTTGCCGCGCGTGCCAGAGCAGCTCCTCATCCTCCCGAGCGCGTAGGTAAGGGCCGAATGCCCAAGGCCCGGCATAGCAAAGGATGAGATCCCGGAGGCGCTCCCCCTGGAAGAGCGGGCTGGGAACATCCATCGGCACAGGGCACCTCCGAACAGCGTGTTGGAAGATGCTAAGCATAGCCTGACTCCGCTTGCAGAGCCTGATGGCGCAAGGCTGCCGCCGCCCCCCAGAGCTCCCCTTCTGCCGCCCCGCCGATTCCATTCGGCCATGCCGGATGACCTCCCATCAGGCCCCCTTGCCTTCGAGCCATGAGCCTCCGATGAGCCCCCCTAGAATGGCCGGACCCATGCGCCTTAGGTTTGCTCTTCTCCTTATGCCCCTCCTGCTTTCTGCCTGTGGCGGCGGAGGCGGAGGGACTTCCGCGTCCAATACCACCACTTCCTCCAGTCAAACCGCCTCGACCTGCCCCATCTCGACCGTGCCCAACACGCCCTCCTGGTCAACGCACGTCTATCCAATGCTCCACAGCGGAACCTGCGGGTCGGCTTCGGTCTCCTGTCACGGCGGGCCCAGCGCGTCGGGCCGTTTGGATTACAGCAGCGATGCCGTGACCCTCTACGCCGCTCTGGTGAACAAGACCTCCACCACCTTCAACACCGCGGGCTGGGCCATCGTCAAACCCAGCGACTCGGCCCACAGCTGGCTCTACGAAAAAGTTCACCCGGCCGCTGGCGGCCAGCCCGGGCTCGCCGCGAATAACCCCGTGGGCAGCCAGATGCCCTTGGGTGGAAGCCTCTGCAGTGCCACGACAGACACATTAAAGAACTGGATCGATCAAGGCGCCCTGAACAATTAAAGGAGCGAATATGTCCATCGACTTCACCCCCATTTCCTCCTGGACCGCTGCGGACGTTATGCATTTCGCGCGGCGCGCTGGATTTGGCGTGACCCCTGAACAGGCGACCACGCTCGCGGCCCAGCCTCCCGCCACGGTCATCGACGGATGGGTGGACGGGACTGCCGCGATCACGGGGGATCCTACCCTCTTCAACACCGTGATCGGCGCCCGGGCGGACGTGGTCTACAGCGACGCCGCCGATGCCGCCAACGGCGGTGTGGCACAGCCCGCCGTCACCACCGCGCATCCCTTTTACGTGCAAGGCCCCAACGCGTGGCGAAGTCAGTTCCGTGAAGGAGAGCCACAGGCCTATTGGGCCTTCCGCATGCAGTACAACCCCTACGCCATGAGCGAGCGGCTCGCCCTCTTCTTCCACAACCTCTTCGCCACCGGCATCAGCAAGGTCGAGAGCACGCCGCTCATGCTCAACCAGATCGACCTCTTCCGCACCCAAGGGTTGGGCCGCTTTGAAGATCTGGTCGTGGCGGTCTCCAAGGATCCCGCCATGTGCATCTGGCTGGATTCCGTAGAGAACAGCGCCACCTACAGCAGCATCCCCAACGAGAATTACGCCCGCGAAGTGATGGAGCTCTACTCCCTCGGCGTCGATAACGGCTACAACCAGACCGATATCACCAACCTCGCCCGCGCCCTTTCTGGCTGGAGCTACACCATTCCCCCCAGCGGATGGGTGGTGAGCCCCGCCAACCCCCAGCAGACACTCATCGCCGGCGGGGTCTTCGCCGTCTACCAAGGCCAGGACCTCCCCGCAGGACACCGCAACCGATGGGGCGACAACACCCAATCCAAGCTCTATTTCATGCACCCCACGGCTGCCAATAACAGCCAAAACCACAGCACCACCATTACCTACCTGGGCGCCTCCTACGACTTCGTCACCAACGCGGGCGGATTGGCTCCAGGCGAGAACGCGCTCCGTGGCCTCTTCGCGGCCAACCCCACCGGACGGCGCACCAACGCATCGGAGTTCTTGGCCAAGCGTTTGCTAATTCACTTCGTCACGCCCAATTATTCGCAGTCCGATTACCAGGATCTGGCCAGCACGCTGAGAGCGGCGGATTTCAATCTCCAGACCGTCCTGAAGGCGCTTTTTAAATCGACCTACTTCTTCGCGGCCGACAAACGCTACGCTTTGGTGGAAGGGCCCATCTCCTGGGCTGCCCGCACGGCACGGATGCTCTGCCCCGATCTCGCGACTGCCGACGGCACGCTGCCCACCGGCATGCCCGCCAATGCAGGCAAGGCCTTCCCCGCCTGGCGCGTCGTGGTGGGTGATCCGTACAATCCCGACACCTTCGACAATATGGGCATGAAGCTGCTGGATCCCCGCGGGCCCAACGGGTGGAAGGAACACACCGGCTGGCTCAACAGCAACACGATGCGATACCGCGGGCGCTTCGCCGCCGCAGTGGCTCTTGGTGAGACGAACACCACCTACTACTACAACGGGAGCAGCTACACGGCTCAGGTCATGACCCTCTTCCCCAACCGCGTGCAGGATTGGTTCCCCACGGCGCCGGGGAATGCGCAGGGAGCCTACGACCGGCTTGTCGCCCTGCTCCAGCCCGCCCCCATCCCCACCTCCGTGCGCGACGCATGGCTCTCCGGCCTCTTCGGAAGCAACACCACCGCGGTGGATACCTCACTCGCGGCCGACCAGCTCAAGCTCCGCGAACTCGCCTTCCTCATCCTCTGCAGCCCTTCGGCCCAGCTTTACTAGGAGTCTTCCATGGCTACTCGCCGCGAATTCGTCCAAGGACTTGGCGCCGCTGGTGTGGCCCTCGGCGGCCTCACGGCCTGCGGAGGCGGAAAGGGCAAGAGCTCCTCCAATTCCACGCCAGGTCCAGCCTTCAATCCCGAACCCGCGAAACCCATCCCTAGCCAGCCCATCCTTGTCGTGCTCATGGTCGAAGGCGGCCACGACTGGTTGAGCTTGCTGGTGCCCAATACCGGCACCAACCTCAGCGCCTACAATGCCGCGCGGCCTTCATTGCGCATCGACCCCGCAACGGGAACGGACGACATGAGTGGCGGCGTGGGCCTCAACCGCAATTTCTACGGCATGCTTCCCCTCCACAACAAGGGACGCGTGGCGTGGATCCCGGGCATCGGCATGCCCGGCTCCAGCCTCAGCCATTTCACGGCCACGGACCTGTGGTCCCAGGGTGGTGTGCTCAACAGCACGGGCTGGCTGGGCCGCTTCGCGGATACGGCCTTCAGCGTATCGGGCGATGTGCTGAGAGGCATCGTCACCACCGGCGATGTGCCGTTGATGTTCCGCGGCGCTACGCGCAGCTTTGTATCCATCACGGGCAGCAGCGGCTTCGTCTATCCCTCTTTCCTGCGCCGCTCTGCCGTGAATTACAACGGGTCGCCTTACAACGCGGCCGCCGCCCAGGCGATGGAGAACGGTTTCGGCACCTCGGTGAGTACCGCCACGTCGGATCTCGTTTCTCAGCCCGGCTACAACGCGGCTTCCATCGCAGGGAAGGCCTTCTACGATGCGCAAAACGGCTTTGGCGTAAACGGACAGCTGCCGAGCCGCACGCCTTCCACACTCTACCCTGGCGATCCGGGCTATCCAGGATCCGCCGCGGGAGGTGGCGCGCTCAACAACTCGCTCAGCCGACAGTTCAAACTCATCGCCCAGATGATCGCTGCCGGACTGCCCGGCCAGGTGTACTTCGCCCGCATCGGCGGCTTCGACACCCACAGCAATCAAACGGCCACCCTCACGGATCTCTACCGATCCATGGGCGGCGCGCTCAAATCCTTCTACGACGATCTGGCCTCCATCACTACCTCCAGCGGAAACGCCCAGGACCGAGTCATGGTGCTGGGCTGGAGCGAATTTGGGCGGCGCATCCAGGAGAACGATGGCGGCACCGATCACGGCACAGCCGGATTGGCGTTCTGCATGGGTAACTCCGTGAAGGGCGGCTTCTACGGCGCCTTCCCCAACCTCGCGGATCCCGACACCAACGGGAATATGAAGTTCACCACCGACTACCGCAGCCTCTACGCCACCGTGCTCGACCGCTGGCTGGGCCAGGTCGGTACGACTACGGACTCCCTGCTCGGCGCCAATTATGCGCGCATGGGCTTCTTGTAACGCCCTTCGACAACCTAGTTCACTGCCGGCAGCTCCAGCACATCCGCGCGAACGCCCGTCAACGCGAGGCGCGCGCGGAGCACTTCGAGACCCGTGCCCTGGGCCACCAGCACCACGTTGAAGGGCGCGCCATCCATCTCATCCCAAGTCTCAGCCGCCAGACCGAGCACTTCGGCGAACGATTCCCACGCTTCCGGGTTTTCCGAGAGGGCCTGCTCCCCTTCCAGGATCAGGAAGAGAAATCCATCCGCCTCGAGCCACTCCAAATCCGTAAGGGCGTCGTGCATCGCATCGAGGGTGGCGCCGTAGTAGGGAGGGAACTGCAGGGCCGCCGCGGATTCCTCATGGAGCCCTACAAGGCTCTTCATCCGGGATCCCCGCAGCCAACGCAGGGCCCAGGTGCCTGACTCCTCCTCCCGCATCTCCACGGCCCATGCAAGGGCGCGTTCGGAGGAGGCTTCGAGTATCCACAACGCCGGACGTCCTGGCTGAAGCGCGTCTTGAGGCCTCATTCCTTCACCTCGGTGAATGTGCGGTAGTGATCTCCGGTATACCAGGCTCGGCCGTCGCTGCCTGTCACCAGTCGCTCGGCGCCCCGGTTGCGCCCCCGGACCTTGGGCCAGAGATCCCACTCCTGGTAGTGGATCGATCGACCCGAGGCCTCCCGCTCGGGGAGCCGGTGCTCAAAGTTGCCGAAGCTGCGGCCCCCTTCGACACCCTCCGGTGCCGCGCCATGGGCGCGCACATGCCGGAGCACCTGGTGCGCCCGATCTGGGGCGCTCTCCGTTCGGGAGGCCGCAGGAGGCGGGGCTGGGGCAGGATGCCGACCCGCGGGCTCGCAGGCCAGCAGAACCAAGGGGAGCCAGAGGGCGAACCACCGTCGAAGCATGCCTTTACTATCTCACCTCCAATGCTGCTCGACTCGCCTTAGAAGCCCACGGCACACTGGAGGGCGAGGCCACTCATGTACCGACCCGTCCTCCTTGCCCTTGCCACCCTTCTTCCCCTGGGCGCGCAGACCCGTCCTAAGCTCGTGGTCGTGATCTCCGTCGACCAGTTGAGCGAAGCCAACGTGGAGCTGATGGCGCCGCGATTCAACGGCGGCCTCGCGCGCCTGCTGAAGGAAGGGGCGTGGTTCACGCAGGCCTATCACGCCCACGCCTCCACGGAGACCGGCCCTGGGCATTCCGTATTGCTCTCAGGTCGCCACCCCGCGGCAACGGGCATCCCCGAGAACGACTGGATGGACACATGCACGGGCCGCATGACCTACTGCGTGAACGACCCTAATTCCCCCGTGCTTGAATCTCCCAAGGATGTTGCGGGGCCAAGCCACTACCGCGCCCACACCTTGGGCGAATGGATGCGGGCCGCCTCCCGCGACCATCGCAGCTTCTCCATCACCGGCAAGGACCGCTCGGCCATCCTCATGGCTGGCCACCAAGCGGACGGCGTGTACTGGTGGAATGCCAAGGTGGGATTCACCAGCTCTGCCGCTTACTTGCCTGCCCTGCCCGCCTGGCTGAAGGCCCACGATGAGCGCCTTATGGCCCGGCTCAAGGATCAGGCTCTCACCTGGTCGGCCGTAGATGGCAAGGATCACTCCGCTGAGGCGCCTGGTGGCGTAGGGGCCGGCATCTCCTGGGGCCTTCCGAAAACGATCAAACCTGCGGGCACCGAAATCGCCAAGGCTGGGGCCTTCCAGGCCACGCCCTTCTTCGACGAGATCATTCTCGATGCAGCAGAAACCCTCATGAAGGCCGAGCATCTGGGCCACGGCAAGGGCACCGATCTACTGGCTCTCGGCCTTTCCGCCACGGATTACGTGGGCCATCGCTACGGCCCCGGCGGCCCGGAGATGGAAGACCAGCTGCTGCGCTTGGATACGTTGCTCGAGGGCTTCCTCCAGCGGCTCCACCGCGCAGTGCCCGATGCCTGGGTGGTGCTCACCGCCGATCACGCCTGCGCCGATTTCCCAGAGCGTCTCCAAGCCAAGGGACTGCTCCCGAAAAATCAAAGCTTCCGCCTCGACTCGCGCTCCGCTTATTTTCAACCCCTCTCACAGCATCTGAAGGACACCTTCCACACGACATCAGAGCTGCTCTCACCTACGGGCGACCCCAAGCACGTGCGGTTCGACGCAGCGACCTTGGAGCGCGAGAAGATTGACCGCGCGGCCGCTCAGCAAGCCGTCATCGCGTGGTTGAAGACTCAGCCATTCGTAGAGGCCATCACCACCCGCGAAGAATTGATGGCCATGCGCCTGGAGGACCTGAAGGGCGCCGACCCCACCGGCCTCACCATGGTTCAGCGCATCCGCCTCTCCTACATTCCCGAGCTGGGCGGCGGAGACGTGGTGGTGGCCTTCAAGCCCCACATTCTCTGGATTCCCCACTCCTACCCCGCCACCCACGGCACGCCCCACGATTACGACCGGCACGTGCCCATCATCTTTTGGGGCGGCGCCTGGAAGGCTGGGCACCGGGAATCGCCCGTCTCCACCGTGGATATCGCGCCCACTTTGGCAAAGGCGCTGCATATCACCGTGCCCGAGCCCATTGATGGCGTAGCACGCGATCTGGCGAAATAAGGGACACTGAATCCATGGCCCGCTGGCTGCTGCCTCTTCTGGCTGTTCTCTGCCTCTTGCCCGGTGGTGCAGATCTGCCGGGACTGCACCTCCCTTGGCCCAGCGCGCCGTCCTGGTTGGCGCTCCTCGTGGGGCTCACCCTGGCCTTGGCTTTGGGAAACCCCTTTGCCGCACGCACCAAAGCCCTGACTCCCAGACTGCTCAGCAGCTGCGTGATCGGCTTGGGCGCAGCCATGAACCTCCAGCAAGTGGCACAGGTGGGCATCCAGGGTTTTGGGTACACGGTCATCGGCATCAGCGCCACGCTGATCCTCGGGCTCACCCTCGGCCATCTGCTGGGAGTAAGCACTAAGCCCTCCACCCTCATCTCCGTGGGTACCGCGATCTGTGGGGGCAGCGCCATCGCTGCAGCGGCCCCTGTGCTACAGGCCGATGAGGAAGAGGTGGCAATGTCGCTCGGCACGGTCTTCCTCCTCAATGCGTCGGCCCTTCTCATCTTTCCTCTCATCGGCCATGCCTTGCATCTCGGCGAACGACCCTTCGGGCTTTGGTCCGCGCTCGCCATCCACGACACCTCCAGCGTGGTAGGCGCGGCCAAGGATTACGGCCCGCAGGCCCTGCTCGTCGCCACCACCACGAAGCTCGCCCGCGCCCTTTGGATCGTGCCACTGACACCGGGATTCGGCGCGTGGTCCGCGCGCCAGGGCAAAACATTGGACGGCCAGCCCAAGGCCCCTGGGTTCATCCCCGGGTTTCATTCAATGGCCTGCCTCCCCCCCCACCTACCACCCCACATCCCCGCAGACGGCATTTTCCCCCCACGTGCCCCCGCCACCC
>JACXTT010002448.1_pt1 | contig 29467 bp, 29 predicted proteins | sample 9270951 | NCBI WGS metagenome assembly JACXTT01 (sample SAMN15532306, study PRJNA645909) | rock metagenome | isolation source: weathered quartz diorite | place: Puerto Rico | collected 2017-06-21 | reverse complement strand
GGCATCGAAGCGCGCCTGCATGACAAGGACTTCGGCCTCGCCCGCGACATCGCCGACGAAATCGGCCTGACCCTGCCGGCCATGCAGGCCACCGCCGGGCAACTGAAGGCGTTGATGGATCACGGCTGGGGCACGGACGATACGTCGTCGCTGCTGCGCGTGCTGGAGGACTGACGCTCCCCGCCCTGCCCGCCTGCCGCTAGCTCGGCACGCCCGCCAGCGACAACACGGCCCGCAACAGCGGGCTGTCCGCCCGCGCCAGATCGTCCATCGCGTTGAAATGATGCCGGCCCGGCAGCGGCACGTCCTCGGCCGCGTTGTCCGGCCATGCCGCGCGGATCAGCGCGTTCTGGCGGTGGTACTCGGCCGATTCCAGTTCTCCGACCGCTGTCACCAGCGGCGCCGCCGTCGCCGGCGGCAGATAGGCCGGGGACATCCGCGCCACATCGTCCTGCGTCAGCTTCAGGTCCACCTGCAGGAAATCCGCACGCCGCAGCGGCTCCAGGTCGTACAAGCCGCTGACCGACAAGCCGCCCTTCACCAGATCCGCCGGCAGGTCCGCGCCCAGTTGCGGCCACAGCGTGGTCATCAACATCGCAGCCAGATGGCCGCCGACCGAATGGCCGGCCACCACGATGCGATTCGGGTCATGGCCCAGTTGCCCTGCCTGCCGATACAGCCACGCCACACTGCGCACGACCTGCATCACGATCGTGCCCACGCTTACCGCCGGGCATAGCGAATAGTTAACCACCGCGACCGACACGCCGCGCGCGGGCAGTTCCGCCGCCACGAAGCTGTGGTCGCGCTTGTCGAGCGCTTTGTAGTAGCCGCCGTGGACGAACACCAGCAGCGGCGCGCCAACGCCATCGGCCGGGAAGTCAGTCGGAAAGTAATCGAGCCGCTCGTCGCCGGCATGCGGCGAGCCGGGCTCGCCATACGCGAGGTCCGCCAGAAACCGGCCGCGGGCGCGCACGGCGGCCGATTCCGCCGCCCAGCGCGCCATGTGCTCGGGGTTCTCGGGCACCCGCGCCCGGTTGTTGTATTCCGTTGCATAAAAGGCCGGATCCTGCGACGGCAGACGGGCAAGGCTGGCCAGGGAAGACGGATGGGACATGGCGTTCCGGGTCGGGTTGGCGGGAAGCGGGCGGCGGCCAATCCGTTGCGACTAGGGGCACGGCTTGGGGGGAAGGCAGCCTCGAAGCGCATCGTAACCGACTCCGCCCCCCATCCTCCGAATGTGGCCCACCCAGCCGCCGGTTGTGGGGTACAGCGATTTGCGGCATAATCCACGGCTCATCGCGGCGCCGGATCGTCGGCGCCCGCCAGTCAAGTCTGGCCCTGCCCGGGTGGTGAAACAGGTAGACGCAGGGGACTCAAAATCCCCCGCCGCAAGGCGTGTCGGTTCGAGTCCGACCCCGGGCACCAACAAGCATTCCAGCGCAGTCCCAAGAAGTCCGCAAAACCCCGCCCAGCTTAGTCTTGCGGGGTTTTTTGTTTCTCCGGCACAGCCCAACATAGACCCGCTCCATCCGGGGGCACTTGGGGGATACTTGTCGCCCCTGACCACTCGGCCAAGGGCATTCTTTTGCTCGGGTCAAACCCGGCGTGTTACCAGCAGGCTCAGGAGCACGAGCACTTGGACTTGCTCTGCGTGCCGTCCTTGCATACGAACTTTGTGCCGCTGCAATGTGCGATGCCGCCCTTGTTGCCGGAGCACGGCTCTCTGCCACGGGCGCTTGCCGCCTGGTTCGCCACAAGCAGGCCAATGGCCACCACCGCAAGAATCTGACGCATTCATTTCTCCTTTGTCGTTTCTGGATTGATGCCCCGCAGCGGCGGGCGACGGATTCTGGGCAACGCTACCGCGCGTCTGGGTTTATCGAGGTCAAAGCGTCGATGGCTAAAATAATGTGCACATCTGATAACAAAAACATTCAGCGCAGAATCGGATTCCTCTGATTGATTCCCGTATCGCATTGCGGACAAATGGACGCCGCGAACCACCACACAGAAATGTCCGATGGGGAGCAAGCGAGCGGTCGCGCTGCCGGCTGGGTCAATCAATCTGGGAGACACAGGAATGCAGGGACAAGAGCAAGGCATCAGCGAATACCTCTTTGCCACTATCGACGCGCGCCCGGAGCGCGGCGGGCGTGTCAAACACATCTCAAGCCCCGCCAAGATCCACAAGAACGGGATCGCCGTGGTCGGTGACGCCGTGACCTACGACGATGGCAGTCAGGCGCGCATTATCGACGGCGCAGGCTTTCGCATAACGTGGTGTGACAAGCCGGTGGCGCTGGTGGGCAGTAGCTTGGACAACGGCGACAAAATCACCGCGACCCCGCACAACGACTACGGCATCACGGTCGAGGATGGCGAGATTGTGCCGGGTTTGTTCGACCCGACCTGGACGCCGAGTAAGCGGCAAGACCTAAAGCAGGCCGGAGGCAACCATGACTAAGGCCGCCGTCTGCAACGGCGACCCGACGACCACGCGCGGATTCGTCATCGCCCATTCGTCCACGATTTTCGACGATAACAAGAAGGTCGCACTGCACGGCGACCACGCGACCTGCAGCACCTGCAAGGGTTCATACCCGATTTGCGGGAGTGGTCAGGGCATGTCGGAACTGGGGCGAAAGGTCGTAGTAGAAGGCGATCTGGTCCTGTGCCCGTGCAAGAAAAACCGCGTTCTCCGGGGCAGCAATCCGGGGATTTTTCTGCACTCGGGCAGCGGCACGACCATCGGCGGCCCAGCCTATGCCGCAAATTCCTTGTCATCCACGACAGCCTTTGACGAACAGGTCCGCGCCGCTGTGCGGCAGGGCACAGCCGAGGGCTATCCGTACTTTATCGAGACAGCGGATGGCAAGACCCACTCAGGACGGGCGAGCGGGGACGGTCTACTGCCTCGCGTCGAGACCGATAGCGCCGACGACTACACGGTGTACTGGGGTGATGAGGCTCAGGCGCGCGGCGATTTCTGAACCACGGGAGAGCGAACCATGATGCGCAGAATCGCGGTCGTTGGCGATCAAATCGGGCCTGGTGGTGGAGAAATAACGAGTTCCCCCGGCCTTCCCGCAACCTTTCATGGCCATCAAGTCGCCTTGATTGGTGGGCACGCCTACTGCAAAGCCTGCAAGAGCGTTGGCGTGATCGCTCAATCAGGCGGTGCAAACCGGATGTCGTTCATGGGTGAAATCGCCTTGGACGGTGACTTCGTGTTTTGTGGTTGTTCATCTCCACGCCGAATCATCGCCTCACTGGCTGGTGACTCTTGGCACGACGACATGGAGGAATCAGGGAGCGCTGTGGCGTCGAGTCTCGCCGGCACCGGCGGTGTGGCGCCTGTTGCCAAGGATACGTTTGACGAACAGGTGCGCGCCGTGGGCAAGGGCGCAACGGATGGCTACGCGTACTACATCGAAACGGCGGACGGACGGGTCTACAGCGGGCGCCTGGTTGATGGTGGCAGGCTGCCGCGCATCGAAACTGGAGCGAACGCCGATGAATACAGCGTCTATTGGGGCGATGAGGCCCTTGCAAGACAGAACGGAGCCTGAGCAATGCCGAACAAGAAGACTGTAGTGCGGACCAATTCGACGCCGAATTCAATTAAGGACGTGCCCCTCAAAGCGGTGACGTTTCGGGAGTTGTGGAATAGCTATCCGAGCGGAAATCCCTACAACAATCCCGCATATGACAATCAGTGTGCAATCCGCTTGAGCGTGGCGCTTCATCGTGTCGGAATTCAAATGAAGTCATTCTCATCGAAGCTTGTTAGGCCATTGGCTGGGCAGGCTTCGATCGGGCGAATCGTTCTTGATGGAAAGGCAACTGCCACGCGTGCAAACGAACTCGGAGAATGGCTTAAGCTGCAACCATTCGCCGGCCTGGAAAAGCCGGAAAACATCACTGGTAAGGATTGGGTGTCTCGGGTCAAGGGTCGTACCGGAATCGTCATGTTTGATGGCTATTGGACGCGCGACGGTGAATCCGGCGGCAATGCCAGTGGCGGACATATCGACTGTGGAACGGCGAAAAACTGACGGGTTTCGGTACAGGTATGCGCGTGAGCTGGAACATCGTCATCCCCGGAATTTTGTCAGATTTCCGCGACTCGAAGACCATTCTGTTTTTCCCGATCAAATGAAGCTCTTGCGAATCATCATTGGGGGCGCGCTTGGCGCGCTCGGAGCGACCGCCGTAGCTTGGGGGGGGCTCTATCTGTTCGGCATGATTCGAGGGCCGGGCAGTTTGTTCGACACCAACCCTGATGCCGCGAATTGCTTCTTTGCGTTATGGTTCGCGCTGGCTCTCATTGCTTCCATTGCTGGCGGCATCAGGGCGTTACGCCGCTAACGAAGCATATGGCGATGTAATTGGTAGTGCGCGCGAAGAGGATGTCCGTGCCGCTAGCGCGCGCTCATTTCCTGCGTCGCTGGTGTCGACGTTCTGTCAGTCGCGGCGGGATGGAGCGGCTGTCGGTGAACATTGTTTAGAGCGCCAACCCTGCCGAGAGAATGTGTCGGCGGGAGTTACCGATGCCTACCGAAATCCTTCGACCCGGCGCATGGAGGCATGCCAGCAAGGTGAGCCCCGCCCCATGCTGGTCTTGGAAGATGTCATAGCCCAAGCCCCGCAGCAGGGGATGTTTCCAGAGTTGTGGTCCGGTTCAGTTTCGGCACGACTACGTGGCATCGGGCCGGCGGCCAGCGCAAAAGCCTAAGAAATCAGAAGTTCACTAAGAACTCATTTCAACATGACCGCTCTTCACGCTGAAGGGTGCGCCAGCAAATGAGGCAACAAGCCAACTTGAAGAGAGCTTCATGAATGTCGGCACGCCGCTCGAAGCGGCGTCCGCAGACGGCGAAATGCACGCAGCCAAGCATGAGTGCGCTCGACGATATTTGTCGTGATCGTATGCGCGGTCAGCCTGAACCCGACCTGGCTTGCGCAAAGGACGGCCTGGGCATTCCTGGATAACGTCCATGGGGAAACGGCTATTGCCTGCGTATGGGGATGTAGGCGCGCTTGAACAGCCGCAGTTGCCTTGCAGCCCAACTCTCCCGGTGCTCGCTGTCACCCCGACGTTGCCTTCGCGCCTGCCGCAGCGGCATGAAATCGTTGGAGATTGTCCTCGATGAAGATCAGGTGCACCATCAGCCGAATCACCTCGCGCGGAGTGAAATGCTCCCCGGCGGTTTCGTTCGCGTCTTCGGCAAACTTCCGGATCAGTTCCTCGAATACCAGACCCATCTGGGTGTTGTCGACCGTTTCAGGATGAAGGTCGATGTTCGCGAACTTCTCGGTGACCAGATACAGCAGGTCGGACTTGGCGAGGCGATCCACCTGCGTGTGGAAATCGAAACGCTCGAAGATATCGCGCACCGGGGCAGAGAAGCCTTCGATGTAGGTGTAGAGGTTCTTGCGGATGTTGTCCTGGTCGCCAAGCAGCTTCACGAGGTCGAGCGACGAAGTGTTGTAGAACTTGACGCCCGTCTTAAGAAGCAGGAAAGGGTCGGGATTGATGCCGGCCCGCTTCTTCGCTTCATACTCGGCAAGCACTGTGGGCTTGGTGGCCTCCAGCACACAGTCCAGGCGGCGAAGGACCGTGAACGGCAGGATCACCCTACCGTATTCGGATCGTTTGTAGTCACCACGCAGCAGATCGGCGACAGACCAAATAAAGGACGACAGGGCTTGGTGGTTCATGAGGCGAGAGGAAAACGGCGGGCCCTTGGCAGGCGCGGTCGCTTCTCGCCACCGCGCCTGCCAAGCAAAGTGTGAATTTTAAGTGTCCGGCGGCCTGCTGGGTAGCGCCGGAGCGCCGTACTGAGGGAGGGAAGGCGGGGATCGGCGCGCGGCCGTGGGGCCTTGCGCCGGTTTGTCGGACGGGTTAGCGCGGCTATCTCGCTACTGTGGTGCGGGCAAAACGACTCGGACAGCCCCGAAAAACCCTTCTATTTCAATTCGTTATCGCCACACATCGTCATGTCTTCGACGGTGGAACCGGAAAATACCGGCGCGCGCGCTAGTGCCGTTCAGATTCCTTCCTCACTGCCCCACCACCGCCGTCGCATCAATCTCAAACAGCATCCCCTCCAACGCCAGTTTCGGCACCGGGATCAGCGTGCAAGCGGGGGCCGGCGTGTCGTTCCACATCCTGCGCAGCGCGGCGGCGACGATGTGGAAGCGCTCGGGGGAATGGTCCACCACCAGCACCGTGAGTTTCACGACGTCGGCGAGGGTGGCGCCGGCGGCCCGCAGCGCCGTGGTCAGGTTTCGCATGGCCTGCGCCACCTGTTGTGCAAATATCAGAGGCAGGCCGCCTGCGGCATCTTCGCCGCCCTGCCCCGCCACATAGATGATGCGACCCGGGCCGGTGGCCACCGCCACATGGGAGTAGCCGTTGGCGCGCGGGTCGTACAGTGCTTCCGGATTGATGAAGTTCAGGCGTTCGTTCTGGGTCAGCAGCGCGTTCATGATGCGTGGATTTCGTCGTGGAAAACGCGCCCAGTATCAAACCTCCACTTAGGTTAAGGTCAAGAAAGGCCCTGCTGGCATATCAAACGCCCCGTGTCCGGCCCCGCTATCCGCGCCCGGCACCTGCCCCCGCCAGGCGCCGGTACAGCCATTCATCCAGCGACCAGTTCCCCGCGCCCCGGCACAGCAACACCAGCAGCATCGCCGCCCATTGCAGGTGCGTGGGCCACGCGAGCGGGTAGACGAAGATTTCGATCACCGCCGTCATGCCGAGCAGCAACAGCGCCACGGGCCGCGTGGCCAGGCCCAGCACCAGCAGCACCGGCGCCGTCAGCTCGATCGAGACGGCCAGATAGGCGGCCAGCTCAGGCGGAACCAGCGGCAGGCGGTATTCCTCGCGGAACAGTTCCAGCGCCGTGTCCCAGTTGGCCAGCTTGGTCATCGCGGAATTCCAGAAGATGGTGGCCAGCGCCAGCCGCAGCGGCACGGCCAGGAAGGCGTAGGGCACGCATTGCAGCCAGGCGGTCACGCGCTGCATGCGCGCCAGCAGCGTGGTCTTGTCCTGGGGGGAAGAGGTGGTGTCGGTCATCATGCAAGCTCCTCGGAAAGCGGCGCGCGGTCGGCGCTATTTGCGTTGTTCAGATCGGCTGGACGAACGGCCGCGAAGTATCCGTGCGCCAGCATTTCGGCAAGCCAGGCCGGCGCCTCGGGCTGCGGCGTGGCGGCCAGCGCGGCGTGCAGCGGCTGGCCCGCGAAGAGCGCTGCCATGAAGCGCCATTGGGGCTCGCCCAGGCGCGCGATATCGATGCCGGCCCCGCCGCGCCGCACGCAGAGCCACACCGGTCCGCCGTCCGGCTCGATGGCGGCCATCGCGTCATCGTCGTGCGTCAATACCGCGCGCCAGATGTCGTCCACGGGTTGGTTCGCTCGCAGCAACCGCACGGCGGGATGGGAAAGGAAGCGCAGGTCGCCTGCGCCGTCTCCCCACTGCGTGACCTGCATCAGATCCAGTGGCGGCACATCGGGCGCGTGCAGCACGGCGCCGACGGCCCATTCGAGCCGGGCGGTGTCCGGCAGGTAAGCCAGCGCCGCCATCTCGGGCAGCCGTGAGAGGAAGTCGGCAAACCCGGCGCCGTAGGCATCGAGCCACGCGCCTTGCGGCGGCGCCTGCGCGATGAAGCGCCGGGCCGCCCCTTCGAAGCATTCGTCGCCAACCAGCAGGCGCACGGCCGGATACGACAGCTGCAGCGCCGCCACCAGCACGCCGCAGGCGGTATTGCGGTAGATCGCGAGCCGCGCGCGCGGATCCAGGCCGTCGGGCACGATGCACGCGGGCGCGTCGCCGCCGTCCAGGCGCAGCAGTCCGTCGCCGAGGGTGCGCTGCAGCTCAAGCAGCGTCGGTGCACAGGTTTGCATGTTTCCTCACCGCCTCCAGCATGGTTTCGGCCTGCGCCGCCTCTTGCATCAGCACATCGAGCGCGGGCACGTCGGTGTCCCATTCGATCAGCGTGGGCACCGACCCAAAGCGTTGCAGCGCGTGCGCGTACAGCGCCCACACAGCGGGCGCGACGCGCGAGCCGTGGTCGTCGATGCGGATAACCTGGCCGTCGTCCAGTTGGCGCACGCTGTGGCCGGCCAGGTGGATTTCGCCGACTACCGTCGCCGGCAGCGCATCGAGATAGGCGCGGGCGTCCCAGCCGTGGTTGCAGGCGCTGACGTAGATATTGTTGACGTCGCACAGGATGCCGCAGCCCGTGCGGCGCGCGACCTCGGCGAGGAACGTCCACTCGGGAATCGTCGAATGGTCGAAGCGCAGGTAGGTCGATGGATTCTCGACCAGCAGGCGCCGCCCGAGCACGGCCTGCGCGGCGTCGACGTTCCGGCAGACCACGTCGAGCGCCTCCTCGGTCAATGGCAGCGGTAGCAGGTCGGCCAGGTACGTGCCACCCGCGACGCTCCACGACAGGTGCTCCGACACCAGCCCGGGCTGGAAGCGCGCCACGGCGTCGCGCACGCGGGCCAGGTGCGCCGCGTCCAGCCCTTCGGCACTGCCAAGCGACAGGCCCACGCCATGCAGTGAGAGCGGGTAGTCGCGGCGAATGGCATCCAGATACTGCGGCGCGCTGCCGCCGCCCATGTAGTTCTCGGTATGGACCTCGAACCAGGCGACGGCCGGGCGCTGTGCGATCACGGTCTGGTGATGCCGGAAACGCAGCCCGACCCCGGCCCGCACCGGGATCTGGCCGCTCGCTTCCGGCATGCCGGCAGGTACGGCAGGCATCGCCGGCCCCCTTAGCTGGCCTTCAGCTTGCCGCCCTGGATCTTGCCGCAGTCTCCGGCCGGCAGCAGCACGAACGACTTGCCGTCGCGCGCCTGCGTGGCCTGCCCCGCGCACGAGTGCGCGCCCTCGGCGCAATCGTTCTTGGCTGCCGCGTTGATGCCGTAGCACTTCTCCAGCTTGTTCGCCTGCATCCTCGCCATGTTGTCCTTGACGACTTGCGGCATGTCCTGCATCGGCTGCTGCGCCTGGGCGGGCAGCGCCTGCATAGCCAGCGCCAGCCCGAGCGCGGACGAGAACACCGAGAAGGCCGAGGCAGCCGAGGTAGGGAATTGGTGCTTGTTCATCTTGCAATCTCCTTGGTATCCGGCTCCCCGAATCGGAGCCGTGTCAGGAAATTCGATGACGCGCGACCAAAGGTTACGGTCCGCCACAAGATTTTGCGCGACACGCGCTGGCGGGCGACCTACCCTATTGCCATGCCATTGTCTTCGCCTCCCCGCGATACCTCCTCCGGCCCCGCGCAGCCTGGCCGGGAACCGGCCGCGCCCGTTTGGTCCGACAGCCTGAGCGCCCGGCGCCCGGACGGCTCGCCCGACTGGTCCCGGATGATGGCCCGGGCACAGGACGGCGACCGCGAGGCCTACCGGCAACTGCTGGAGGCCATCACGCCCTACCTGCGCGCGCTCGTCGCGCGGCAGGTACGCCGGCGCGAAGACCTGGAGGACACGGTGCAGGACATCCTGCTGACCGTGCATGCCGTGCGTCATACTTACGACCCGGCGCGCCCGTTCGGTCCGTGGCTGGTAGCCATCGCCAACCGGCGCGTCATCGACGGGCTGCGCCGCCGGGGACGGCTCGATCAGCGCGAAACGGCAATGGAAACCGAGCTGGAAACTTTTGCCGCCCCCGAAACGAACTTGGTGGAAGACGCCGACGAGGCGCGCAGACTTCGCGAAGCCATCGGGTGCCTGCCGGCGGGACAGCGCGAGGCCATCCGCATGCTGAAGCTGGAAGAGATGTCCCTGAAGGAAGCCGCCGCCGCGAGCGGCACATCGGTGGCCGCACTGAAAGTGGCCACACACCGCGCGCTGAAGGCGCTGCGCAAATGGATCGAGGCGCGAGACAGCCAGTCATGAGACGCACCCCCGACCTGATCGACTCGCTGGTTGCCGACGCGGCGCCCGTGCGGCGCCTGCGCGCGCCCGCGCTGCGGGCGGGCGGCTGGCTGCTGCTTGCCGCGCTGGTGCTCGCCCTGGTGGCCACCACCCGCGGCGTTCGGCCGGACCTTGCGCAGGCGATGTCCCGGCCCGTGTTCGTGGTCAGCGTGGCGGCGGCGCTGCTGACCGGCGTGCTGGCCACCGTGGCCGCCTTCCTCGCCAGCGTGCCCGGATGGTCGCGCCGCTGGCTGCTGCTGCCCCTGCCGGCGCTGGCCGCGTGGATGGCCACCATTGGTTACGGCTGCCTGACTGACTGGGTGCGCATCGGGCCGAACGGCGTTTCGCTTGGCGAAACCGCCCGCTGCTTTGGCACGCTGGCGCTCGTTGGCGTGCCTTTGTCACTGTTGATGTTGGTGATGCTGCGGCATGTGGCACGGCTGTCGCCCACGCCAGTGGCCATGACAGCCAGCCTCGCGGTGGCCGCGCTGACCGCGACGGCACTTTCCGTGCTGCATCCCCTCGATGCCTCCGTCATGATCCTGATCTGGAACATTGGCGTGGCGGCCCTTTTCGCCGCGGCAAGCGGCCTGTGGGGACGACAGCTCCTCGGCTGGGTGGCGGCACCCCATTAAGTGATCCATAAGTTACTCACAGGATCTGGTAATTTCCTTAACTCGTTTAACTCTCTAATAAAAGCTTTCAGTACGCGCGCCCCGGCACGACGGTGATAATGCCCCATGCTGCATATTCGCAGCCACTCGTCAACGCGGGCCCAACGCTCACCGCGCCATGGCAGTTCATCGCCCCGCGCCTTGGGCCGCAGGCGTCCGCGCCGCCATAGTGAGTCTTTGGGGACGCCGCCGCGCCATGGAATTGCTGTCAGACCTGCTTGCCAAGCAACCCGAGATTGCACTGTTCCTGGCCCTGGCCGTCGGCCACGCCGTGGGGGCCATCAAGTTCGGATCGTTTCAGCTGGGCGGCATCTGCGGCACGCTGATTGTCTCGCTGCTGATCGGCCAGACCGGCGTGCGGCTCGACAACGACCTCAAGAACGTCTTCTTCGCCCTCTTCATCTTTGCGCTCGGCTTCACCGGCGGGCCGCAGTTCTTCAGCAATGTCGGACGCGGCTGGCGCATCGGCCTCTTGTCGCTGGTCGAGGCGTCCGTGCTGCTCGTGCTCCTGGCCATCGCCATACCGCTGCTCTCGCTCGACCCCGGCACCACCGCGGGCCTGCTGGCGGGGGCGGCCACGGAGTCGGCGGTCATTGGCACCGCGTCGGAAGCCATCGCGCGACTCGGCATCCCGGCCGAGCAGGTGCGCGTGCTGCAGACCAACATCGTCACCGCATACAGTGTCACCTACCTGTTCGGGCTGATCTCGATCGTGCTGTTCACCAGCCAGCTTGCGCCACGGCTGTTGCGCGTCAACCTGCGCGATTCCGCCGAGCAACTGTGGCAGAAGCTCGGCGGGCGCAACGACATGACGAACGAGCAGACGAGCGCGCTGCCGCGCCTGGTGGGACGCGTGCTGCGCGTGGAAGAGCGGGCCGGCGGCGTAGCCGGCAAGACCGTGCTCGCCGCCGAGCAGGTCGTCGCGCTCGGCGTGACGATCCGCCGCATCCGCCGCGACGGCAACACCTTCAAGCCTCGCCCCGATGAGGTGCTGCGCGCGGGCGATGCCGTGCTCGCCTACGGCCGGCGCGACGCCATGGTGGAGTTTGCGCGCACGGTGGGAACCGAGCTGCCGGACGAGCCCGGCATGGAGGCGATCCAGCGCGAGCAGGACGTGCTGCTGACGCGCCGCGAAATTTCCGGCCAGACACTGGAGCAGCTGCGCGCCATGGCCGACGTGGGCATGAGCCGCGGTGTCTTCATCCAGCGCATCACGCGCATGGGCCACCGCGTGCCCACGCTGCCCCAGACCGTGCTGGAGCGCGGCGACGTGGTGACGCTCAACGGCCCGGAGGAGGCGGTGCAACGCGTGACGCCCGAAGTGGGCTACGTTGTCACGCCCACCGTCAAGACAGACTTCGTGTTTCTCGGCATCGGCGTGCTGCTCGGCATGCTGATCGGGCACCTCAGCATCAAGGTGGGCAGCGCGAACCTGACGCTCGGCACCGGCGGTGGCTGCCTGGTCTCCGGGCTGCTGTTCGGCTGGCTGCGCGCCCGTGTGCCGGTGGTGGGCTCGCTGCCATCGTCGGCCGCCGAAATCCTGAAGGACTTCGGCCTTGCCGCCTTCATCGCCGCCGTCGGCCTGTCGGCCGGCCCCGATGCGATCCGGCTGATCAAGAACTACGGCCTGGTGCTGCCGGTGGCGGGCGTGCTGGTGTCGCTCGTGCCGGCCACCGTGTCGCTCGTGATTGGCCACTGGTGGCTCAAGCTCGATACCCCCATCCTGCTCGGCGCCGTGGCCGGGCAGCAATGCAGCACGCCGGCCATCACGGCGCTCGCCAGCGCCGCCGGCAACAGCACGCCGGTCATCGGCTACACGATCACCTACGCCATCTCCAACGTGCTATTGCCCCTGCTGGGGCCGATCGCCGTGGCAATGGCGGGAGCGCTGGCGCGCTGAACCGGCGCCAGGACAAGCCGCGACGACGGCATTCTCAGTCTCAACTCGCATCAGGAGCCTCTTATGGAATGGTTGCACAGCATCTTCCAGAAATCGCCCGAAAGTGCGCTGTTCTTGTCGCTGGCGGTCGGCTACGCCATCGGCAAGATCTCGTTCGGGCGATTCCAACTGGGTGGCGTGGCCGGCTCGCTGCTGGCCGCCGTGGTCATCAGCCAGTTTGGCGTGGAGATCGACAACGGCGTCAAGGCCGTGATGTTTGCCGTGTTCATCTACGCGGTGGGCTATGAAAGCGGCCCGCAGTTCTTCAACTCGCTGAACCGCAGCTCGCTGCGCGAGATCGCCATGGCGGTGTTCATGGCGGTGGTGGGGCTGGCCACCGTGGTGATACTGGCCAAGCTGTTCCATCTCGACAAGGGCATCGCGGCCGGCCTGGCCGCCGGCGGCATGACGCAGTCGGCCATCATTGGCACCGCCGGTGACGCCATCACCAAGCTGGGCCTGCCTGCGGACCAGGTCAAGACGTTGCAGGCCAACGTGGCGATCGGCTACGCGGTCACGTACGTGTTCGGCTCGCTCGGCGCGATCATCGTCTGCGTGAACATCCTGCCGCGCTTCATGAAGACGGACCTGAAGACCGACTCCCTGAAGGTCGAGGCCGCGCTGCAGGGCGGCGCGCCGAAGATGGGGCCGGGTCAGACCGGCGCGCTGCCGCGACTGGTTGGCCGCCTCTTCCGCGTCTCGGGCGCCGCCGGCAAGACGGTCTCGCAGGTGGAAATCGGCGGCAGCGACCTTGTCACGGTGGAGCAACTGCAGCGTGCGGGCAAGGCCGTCGAGGTCGCGCAGGACACGGTGCTGCAGCAGGGCGATCTGGTGCTGATGGTGGGCCGGCGCGACGCGATGGTGCCCACGGCCGCCCAAGTTGGCGACGAAGTCGCCGACGCCGACGGCATGGGCCTGGTCATGCAGTCGCGCAGCGCCGTGTTCACGCGCAAGGGGCTGAACAACAAGTCGGTCGCCGAGATCACCGCCGAGGTCGGGCGCGAGATGCGCCACGGCGTTTATCTCGAGAAGATCGAGCGCTACGATCACCCGCTGCCGTTGCTGCCCGAAACCAAGCTGCAGCACGGCGACGTGATCACGTTCTACGGCACCCCCGCCGACACCAAGCGCGCCGCGGAACGCGCGGGCTACGAGCTGGTGCCGACCGAGAAGACGGACTTCGTCTACTTCGGCGCCGGCGTGCTGGTGGGCCTGCTGGTGGGCCTCCTGGTGTGGCGCGTCGGCTCGATTCCGCTCACGCTCGGCGCCGGCGGCGGCGCGCTGCTGTCGGGCCTGGTGTTCGGGTGGGCACGGTCCAAGCACAAGATGATCGGCGCGATGCCGACAGCGGCCTGCCAGTTGCTGAAGGATTTCGGCCTGGCGGCGTTCGTCGCCATCGTCGGCATCAACTCCGGTCTGCAGGCGGTGACCACGCTGAAGCAAAGCGGCCTGATGATCTTCGTCCTGGGCGCCGTGGTGACGCTGCTGCCGCTCTTCCTGACCATGCTGTTCGGCCGCTACGTGCTGCGCTATGACAATGCGGCCCTGCTGGCCGGCGCGCTGGCTGGCTCGCGCAGCGCCAACCCGGCGTTCGGCGGCATTCTCGACAAGGCCGAAAGCCCAGTGCCAACCGTGCCGTTCGCCATCACGTATGCACTCGCCAACGTATTGCTGACGCTGCTTGGACCACTCGTGGTCGGCCTCGTCTAGCAACTTTTCTCCACTGATTCCCACGGCTGCGCGGCATCCGCCAGCCACCTGCCACCCAGGACTTCTTCAGGAGTACGCCATGAACAAACCGGATCTTTCCAAGCTGTCGAGCCTCTCCCCCTTCGAGCTCAAGGACGAACTGATCAAGCTTGCCGCAAGCGATACCGACCGCCTGATGCTGAACGCGGGCCGCGGCAACCCCAACTTCCTCGCCACGGTGCCGCGCCACGGCTTCTGGCAACTTGGCCTCTTCGCGATGCGCGAGTCGGAGCGCTCGTTCTCGTACATGCCCGAGGGCGTGGGCGGCTTTCCGCGCCGTGATGGCATCGAGGAACGCTTCGACCTCTTCGCCCGCGAGTTCGCCGACACGCCGGGCGTGAGCTTCCTGGCCGGCGCCGTTTCGTACGTGCGCGACCAGTTGGGCCTCTCCGCCGGCGACTTCCTCTACGAGATGTGCGAGGGCATCCTGGCCTGCAACTACCCGGTGCCGGACCGCATGCTGAAGCTCTCCGAGAAGGTCGTCGGCCAGTACATCCGCAAGGAGATGATCGGCAAGCATCCGTTCATCGGCGACTTCGACCTGTTCGCGGTCGAGGGCGGCACGGCGGCGATGACGTACCTGTTCAACAGCTTCCGCGAGAACCACCTGATCAAAGCCGGCGACACCATCGCGCTCGGCATGCCGATCTTCACGCCCTACATCGAGATCCCCGAACTCAACGACTACCGGCTGGTGGAGTTGACCGTCGACGCCGATCCTGATTCCAACTGGCAGTACTCGAAGAAGGAACTCGACAAGCTGCGCGACCCGAAGGTCAAGGCATTCTTCCTCGTCAACCCGAGCAACCCGCCCTCGGTACGCATGAGCGACGAGAGCCTGGAGTACCTGGCGTCGATCATCGAGGAACGGCCCGACCTGATCATCCTGACCGACGATGTCTATGGCACCTTCGCCGACAACTTCGTCTCGCTGTTCGCGATGTGCCCGAAGAACACGATTCTCGTGTACTCGTTCTCCAAGTACTTCGGCGCCACCGGCTGGCGGCTTGGCGTGATCGCCACGCACCGCGATAACATCTTCGACCAGAAGCTGGCGAAACTGCCCGCCGACCAGCGCCAGGAACTGCACAAGCGCTACAACTCCATCACCACCGAGCCGGACAAGCTCAAGTTCATCGACCGCCTGGTGGCCGACAGTCGCACCGTCGCGCTGAACCACACGGCCGGCCTGTCCACGCCGCAGCAGGTGCAGATGGTGCTGTTCTCGCTGTTCTCGCTGATGGACACGCCGGACAACTACAAGCAGGCCATGAAGCGGCTGATCCGCAGCCGCAAGGCCGCGCTGTACCGCGAGATCGGCATCGTGCCCGAGAACGACGACCCGAACGCGGTGGACTACTACACGCTGCTCGACGTCGAAAAGCTTGGCGGCAAGGCCGTCGGTCCGGAGTTCGTCAAGTGGGTGTTGAGTTCGCAGGAGCCGGTGGAATTGCTGTTCCGCCTGGCCGAGGAGGCCGGCGTGGTGCTGCTGCCGGGTCGCGGCTTCGGCACGCGCCACCCGTCCGGTCGCGTGTCGCTCGCCAACCTGAACGAGTCCGACTACGTGAAGATCGGCCGCTCCATCCGCAAGCTGCTTGAGGAGTACGTGGACCGCTACAACGAAGCCACCGGCAGCAAGGTGAGCAAGAGTTTGGTGAAGAAGTAAGCGGCCGCGGCGACATGCCGCGCAGCCAGCGGCCCGGCGTCCTGCCGGGCCGTTTTCGTTTGAGGTCTGGCCGGCGAGTTGGCCAGCGTTATCCGGCTCTGGTATGGTGGCGGCGTTCCGGCGCTCTTCTTCCTCACCGGCATGTCTCTCTTTCTCTCGCTGTCCACCCTGCCCGCGTTCGAGCCGCTTGCGGCGCTCGTCCGGTCCCTGCCGTTCGACCTGTCCGCCTGGTGGGAGACGATCTGGACCCTGACCGAATGGGCCATTCGTCTCGCCATGCTGGTCTACGTGCCGCAGCGTCGCGCGCCGGCCGCCGCGCGCACGTGGCTGCTGCTGATCTTCTTTCTGCCTTGGCTGGGCCTGCTGCTGTACGCGCTCTTCGGCCGCATTTATTACCCGAAATCGCGCCGCATCAAGCTCGCTCGCATCAACCAGGCCATCGAGCAGTTGCACACGCGGCTCGCGCGCGCCACCAACGACGTGCCGCTGCCGGACACGCTGTGCGAAGGCGCGGCCGGCCTGACCGAGCGGCTCGGCTCGTTCTCGCCGATGCGCGGCAACAGCATTGCGCTGATGGACCGCTATGACGACGTGGTGGCCGCGATGGTGGCTGACATCGACGATGCCCGCGAGAGCGTTCACCTGCTGATGTACATCTACGCGGACGACCCGACCGGCCGCACGTTCACCGATGCACTGTTGCGCGCCGCCAGCCGTGGCGTGCGCTGCAGCGTGCTGATGGACGCGCTGGGCGCGCGCTCGGGCCTGCGCGCCTATGCGGCCGAGTTGCGCGCCGCCGACGTGGAGGTAGTGGCGGTACTACCGATGCGCTCGCTGTCCGCGGTGCTCAAGGGCAAGAGTGCCCGCTTCGATCTGCGCAACCACCGCAAGATCATGGTGGTGGACGGACGGACCGGCTACATCGGCTCGCAGAACATCGTCGATGCCGAATCGATGCCGGGCCTGCCCAATGAGGAACTGGTGGCGCGCGTGACGGGCCCCGTCGTCTCGCAACTGCAGGCGGTGTTCCTGGCCGATCGCTACCTGGAAACGAGCGATCGCGACTTCGGCGCCGCCGATTTCCCGCCGCTGCCCGCGGACGGCCCGCAGGTGGCGCAGATGCTGCCGAGCGGTCCCGGCTACGGCACGCAGAACGCGCAGATGGTGCTGGTGTCGATGATCCACAATGCGCGCTCGCGCGTGGTGATCACCACGCCGTACTTCGTCCCGGACGAGTCGTTCCTGCAGGCGCTACACGTGGCCCGTTACCGCGGCGTGGAGGTGCACCTGATCCTGTCGCAGACGATCGACCAGCGCTTCACTCAGGCGGCGCAGGAGGCCTACTTCGGCGTACTGCTCGAATCGGGCGTACAGATCCACCTGTACCGGCCCGCATTCCTGCACGCCAAGCACATGACCATCGACGACACCGTCGCCATGGTGGGGTCGACCAATATGGACATCCGCTCGTTCGCGCTCAACGCCGAGGCGGCACTGGTGATCTATGACCGCGAGATCGTGGCGCGCATGGTGCGGATCCAGCACCGCTGCCTCGCCAACAGCAGCACCGTGTCCCACCATGCGTGGCGACAGCGCCCGCTGCGCACGCGCACCTGGCAGAACCTCTGCCGGCTGGCGGATTCTCTGCTGTAGCGGGCGGCGTCCCGGTCAGCGGCTTTCGACGAATTCCAACGCCGTCACCAGCATCGCGCGCAGCGACGGCTGCAGGTTGGCGGCCAGCGCTTCGTCATAGGCGAACGGATAGCTTTCGCTCATGTAGGCCGACTGCGCCAGTTCCAGCTGAACGGCGTGCACGCCCTCGCCGGGGTGACCGTACTGACGCGTGATATAGCCGCCTTTGAAGCGGCCGTTCAGCACGGCGGTGTAGCCGGTCGCCGCGCTGGCGATGTCGAACACCTGCGACGCCAGCAACGGATCGCAACTGGCGCCGCCGGCGGTGCCCAGGTTGAAGTCGGGCAGCTTGCCGTCGAAGAAGCGCGGCAGCACCGAGCGGATCGAGTGCGCCTCCCACAGCGCGACGGTACCGTGCGCGGCGCGCAGGCGGGCCAACTCCTCGGCCAGCGCCGTGTGGTACGGGCGCCAGACGGCGTCGCGGCGCGCGGCGATCTCCGCGTCGTCCGGTCCGTTGCCGTCAGCGTACAGCGGCGTCTTGTCGAAGGTGTCGACCGGGCACAGGCCGGTCGTGTCCTGGCCCGGGTACAGGTTGGCGTTGTCGGGCGGGCGGTTCAGGTCCACCACATAGCGCGAGTGCGTGGCGGCGAGCACCGACGCGCCAAGCTCGCGGGCGAAGTTGTAGAGGCGTTCCAGGTGCCAGTCGGTATCGGGCACGGTGCGCGCCTCGGCGGTCAGCCGCGACGAGACCGAGGCCGGCAGATAGGTGCCGACGTGCGGCATCGAGATCAGCAGCGGACGCGTGCCGCAATGCAGCGTGAAGGCAGGGGTATCGGTAGAGAAGGACATCGTCGTATTCGTTGCGCCGCGCGCGCGGCGAGTCAGTCGGTCAGCAGGCTGGCACGGGCGGCGGCAAACCGTGGGCCAGCTTCCGCCAGCAGCGGATGCCGCCCATGCTGCACGCGGCATCGGCCGGCCGTGTGGACTTCCGCCAGTGTCTCATGACCGTGGTTGCCAAACACGTGGACGGCGAGCGCGCGCGGGCCGTCCAGCCCCGCCAGCGCCGGGTGCGCGCCGTCGAGAACCAGAAAGTCCGCCTGTTGCCCGACGGCCAGCCCTCCCACGGCCCGGCCCGACGCGCGGGCACCGCCGGCCACCGCGTCCAGCCAGAGACGGTCGGCCACCTGCGCATGCGCCTCGGACGCCAGCACGTTGCGGCGCTGCAGCGCGAGCCGCTGGCCGTACTCGAACAGTCGAAGCTCCTCGGTGACACTGACGCTCGCATGGCTGTCGGAGCCGATGCCCCACGCGCCGCCCTGCTGCAGATACGGCGCGGCGTCGAATACGCCATCGCCCAGATTCGCCTCCGTGGTCGGGCAAATGCCCGCCACCGCGCCACTGTGCGCCAGGCGGCGGCGCTCGTCCCAGTCCATATGAGTCGCGTGCACGAGGCACCAGCGCGCATCGACCTCGGCATGATCGAGCAGCCACGCCACCGGCCGCGTGCCGGACCAGGCAATGCAATCGTCGACCTCGCGCTGCTGCTCCGCGATGTGGATGTGCACCGGCGCGCCTGCGTCCAGCGCGTGCAGGCCGGCCACGGCGTGCGCAAGGCTCTGCGGCGGCACCGCGCGCAGCGAGTGGGGCGCCAGACCCAGCCGGGCGCCCGCCTGCGCGCACGCGGGCGCGAGACGCGCCAGCAGCGACAGCATGGCATCGGTGTCGTGGAGGAAGCGCCGCTGGTCCGCCTGCGCCGTCTTGCCGCCGAAGCCGGCCGTCTGGTACAGCACCGGCAGCAGCGTCATGCCGATTCCCACGCGCTGCGCGGCGCGCAGCAGCCGCAGCGACATCTCCGCCGCATCGGCATAGGGCTTGCCGTCCGCCTCATGGTGCACGTAGTGGAACTCGCACACGCTGGTGTAACCCGCGCGCAGCATCTCGATATAGAGCTGCGTGGCGATGGCTTCCAGCGTGTCTGGCGACAGGCGCAGCGCGAAGCGGTACATCAGGCTGCGCCAGCTCCAGAACGAATCGCCGTCCGCCGGATCTTCGCCGGGTGCGACGCTGCGGTACTCGGTCAGGCCGGCGAAGCCACGCTGGAAGGCGTGCGAATGCAGGTTGGGCATGCCCGGCAGCACCGGCCCGATGGCGCGCGGCACACCAGCCGCCACGGCAGTCGCATCGGCCTGCACGGCAACAAGACGGCCGCCATCGTCCCATTGCAGCAGGACGTCGCGCGCCCAGCCTTGCGGCAGCAGCGCCTGCGACGCAAGCAACTGGCGCGTGGTCATGGCGTGCCTCCGTCGGCATGGGCGCCGGCCGGATAGACCTTGCCCTGGCGCACCACCGCCGCGAGCGGATTGCGGCCGAACCAGTAGGCAAGCTCCGCCGGGGAATCGATGGCCCACAGCGCAAAGCTGGCCTCGCGGCCGGCGGCCAGCACGCCGTGCCGGTCGGCGGCGCCGAGCGCGCGCGCCGCATGCGCGGTCACGCCGGCCAGCACCTCCGGCACGGTCATGCGGAACAGCGTGCAGGCCATGTTCATCATCAGCAGCAGAGACGTGACCGGCGAGGTGCCGGGATTGTGGTCGGTGGAAATTGCGATCGGCACACGGTGTTCGCGCAGCAAGGCAAGCGGCGGCAGGTGCGTGTCGCGCAGGAAGTAGTAGGCGCCCGGCAGCAGTACCGCCACGGTGCCGGATGCGGCCATCGCAACCACGCCCGCTTCGTCCAGGTGTTCGAGATGGTCGGCCGACAGCGCCCGGTAGCGCGCGGCCAGCGCAGCGCCGCCCTGATTGGTCAGTTGCTCGGCATGCAGTTTGACCGGCAAGCCGTGACGGTGCGCCGCGTCGAACACGCGTGCGGTCTGCGCCGGCGTGAAGCCGATCGACTCGCAGAAGGCATCCACGGCATCGACGAGTCCCTCCCCGGCCAGCGCGGGCAGCATGACGTCGCAGACCTGGCCAATGTAGTCGTCTGCCCGGCCCGCGTACTCCGGCGGCAACGCATGCGCGCCCAGGAACGTGGTGTGCACGGTGACGCCGAAGGCCTCGCCAAGGCGGCGCGCCACGCGCAGTTGCTTGCGCTCCGCCTCCAGTTCCAGGCCATAGCCAGACTTGATCTCGATGGCCGTCACGCCCTCGGCCAGCAGCGGCGCCAGCCGGGCGGCGGCCTGCGCGAACAGCGTGTCTTCATCGGCCGCGCGCGTGGCGCGCACCGTGGAAACGATGCCGCCGCCGGCCCGCGCGATCTCCTCGTAGCTGGCGCCGGCCAGCCGCATCGCGAATTCATCGGCGCGCTGGCCGCCGTACACGAGGTGCGTGTGGCAGTCGACCAGGCCGGGCGTGATCCACGCGTGCCGCGCGTCGTGGCGCGGCAGGCCGCGGTATGTCTCTGGCAGCGCCGCCAGCGTGCCCAGCCAGGCGATGCGCCCGTCCTGCACAACCAGCGCACCATCGCGCACGGCATGCGCGGGATCGGCATCGGGCAGCAGGTGGCAGTTGTGCCACACGCCGTCGGCGGACAAGGCATGGCGCACGGATGGCAGCGTCATGAGGCGGACTCCGGATGCAGGGTTAGGGTGACGGCCAGGCACAGCCCGGCTTGCGACGACGGCTCGATGGAAACCGGCGCGGCGCTCAGGTCTTGCTTGAGGGCGTGGAACCGCATGCCCTCGCCTTTGCACAACACATGTGTTTCGCCGGCATGGGTAGCGCGCCATTCGCCATCGACAACGAGCAGCAGCGCGGCGTGCGCGTCAGCGGGCAGCGCGAATGCCGTGCTCACCGCGTCGACCCGCGCGCGGCAACGATCGCGCCGCGTCATCACGTTGAAGTCGCGCGTGGCGCCACCGATCAGCGTGGCATCGACCGGCGTCTCCCCCGCAAACGCGAACGGCACGCCGACCCGGTCGAGTCGGTGATCGAACGTGCCATCCACGCCGCGCAGCCGCACGCCGTCGCCTTCCAGCAACGCGATCTGGCGGTCGATGCCAGGGAACGCGGAGAACGGGCCGTCGGCCACGATATCGGCCACGCTGATGCGCCAGGCAAACCCGTCCATGCCCGCGCCGGGCGGCCACGCGGCGATCTCGCGCGTGGTGCCGCCGCCGTTCTTCCACGGCGCGGGGGCGATGGCGTCCAGCGCGAAGCGCAGGACGTCGGTGGCAGCGATGCTCATGCGCCCTTCACCATCGGCAGGTTCAGGCCCTTCTCGTGCGCGCAGTCGATGGCGATGTCATAGCCCGCGTCGGCGTGTCGCATCACGCCAGTGGCCGGGTCGTTCCACAGCACGCGCTCGATGCGCTTGGCGGCGGCATCGGTGCCGTCACAGACGATCACGACGCCGGAATGCTGCGAGAAGCCCATGCCCACGCCGCCGCCGTGATGCAGGCTCACCCAGGTGGCGCCGCCCGCGGTGTTGAGCAACGCGTTGAGCAGCGGCCAGTCGGACACGGCGTCGGAGCCGTCGCGCATCGCCTCGGTCTCACGGTTGGGCGAGGCGACCGAGCCGCAGTCGAGGTGGTCACGGCCAATCACGACCGGCGCCTTCAGCTCGCCGGACTTCACCATCTCGTTGAAGGCCAGCCCCGCGCGGTGCCGCTCGTCCAGGCCCACCCAGCAGATGCGCGCCGGCAAGCCCTGGAAGGCGATGCGGTCTTGCGCCATGTCGAGCCAGCGGTGCAGGTGCTTGTCCTCGGGGAACAGCTCCTTCATCTTGGCGTCGGTCTTGTAGATATCCTCGGGGTCGCCCGACAGCGCCACCCAGCGGAACGGCCCCTTGCCGCGGCAGAACAGCGGGCGGATATAGGCCGGCACGAAGCCTGGGAAATCGAAGGCGTTCTTCAGGCCCTCGTCGAAGGCGACCTGGCGGATGTTGTTGCCGTAATCGACGGTCGGCACGCCCATCGTCTGGAAGTCGAGCATGGCCTGCACGTGCTTGACGATGGACGGACGCGCGGCGGCCTCGATCGACTTGGGATCGTGCTGGCGCGCGGCCTCCCACTGCTCCACGGTCCAGCCTGCCGGCAGGTAGCCGTTGACCAGGTCGTGCGCCGAGGTCTGGTCGGTGACGATGTCCGGGCGCATGCCGCCGGCCTGCGCGCGCTTCACCAGTTCCGGCAGGATCTCGGCGGCATTGCCGAGCAGGCCCACCGAGATGGCTTCCTTCTTCTGCGTGGCCTCGGCGATCATCGCCAGCGCCTCGTCCAGGGTGGTGGCCTTCTTGTCCACGTAGCGCGTGCGCAGGCGGAAGTCGATGCGCGACTCCTGGCATTCGATCGCCAGCACGCAGGCGCCGGCCAGCACGCCGGCGAGCGGCTGCGCGCCGCCCATGCCACCCAGACCGGCGGTCAGGATCCACTTGCCGGACAGGTCGCCGTTGTAGTGCTGGCGGCCGGCCTCGACGAAGGTTTCATAGGTGCCCTGCACGATGCCCTGCGTGCCAATGTAGATCCACGAACCCGCGGTCATCTGGCCGTACATCATCAGGCCGGCACGATCCAGCTCGTTGAACTTGTCCCAGTTGGCCCAGTGCGGCACCAGGTTCGAGTTGGCGATCAGCACGCGCGGCGCATCGGGGTGCGTGCGGAACACGCCAACGGGCTTGCCGGACTGCACCAGCAGCGATTCGTCCTCGCCGAGCCGGCGCAGGCTGTCGAGGATGGCGTCAAAGCACTCCCAGTTGCGGGCGGCCTTGCCGATGCCGCCGTAGACGACCAGGTCCTGCGGGCGCTCGGCCACGTCGGGATCGAGGTTGTTCTGGATCATGCGATAGGCGGCTTCGATCAGCCAGTTCTTGCAGTGCAACTGGTTGCCGCGCGGCGCGCGGATTTCGCGCTGGCCGCGCTGGATGAATTGGTTCTCGTTGGCGTTCATGTCTGGATCTCCTGCTGTGCGTTCTGTCTTTGCGTTTGGCTGCGGTGTTCACATGGCGCCGGGCGCGCCGGCGCGTCAGTTCATTGCCCCACCGACTGATTGGTCGGGAGAATGGCGCGCACGGCCTCGGGCCAGCCCGCGCCCGCATCGCCCTGCACCACCCATTGCTTCATGGCCTCAATGTCCGGCGCGAGGTAGCGGTCGCTTTCAACGAACGCCACGCGCGCGCGGATGCGTGCCAGTTCGCTCTCCACGAGCGGCGACGACTTCAGCGGGCGGTGGAACTCGATGCCCTGCGCGGCCGCCATCGCCTCGATGCCGACCACCACGGCGGTGTTGGCCGCCATCTCGCCCAGGCGCCGGGCGCCGTAGGTGGCCATCGACACGTGGTCTTCCTGGTTGGCGGAAGTCGGCAGGCTGTCCACGCTGGACGGATGCGCGAGCGACTTGTTCTCCGAGGCCAGCGCGGCCGCGGTCACCTGCGCGATCATGAAGCCCGAGTTCAGGCCGCCGTCGCGCACCAGGAACGGCGGCAGGCCAGACAGGCCGGTGTCGAGCAGCAGCGCGAGACGACGCTCGGAAATCGCGCCGATCTCGGCGATCGCCAGCGCGAGGATGTCGGCGGCAAACGCGACCGGCTCGGCGTGGAAGTTGCCGCCGGAGACCACGTCGCCCTGCTCGGGGAAGACCAGCGGGTTATCGGACGCGGCGTTGGCCTCGATCTGCAGGATGCGCGCGGCGTGCTGGAGGTTGTCCAGGCACGCGCCCATCACCTGCGGCTGGCAGCGGATGGAGTACGGGTCCTGCACGCGGCCGCAGGCCTTGTGCGAATCGACGATTTCGCTGCCGTCCAGCATCGCGCGCGCCGCGCCGGCCACGGCGATCTGCCCAGCCTGGCCGCGCGCCGCGTGGATGCGGGCGTCGAATGGCTTGACGGAACCCTTGATCGCCTCCAGCGACAGCGCGCCCGCCACCAACCCGGCAGCAAACGTATCTTCGGCGGCGAACAAGCCCGCCAGCGCCAGCGCGGTCGACACTTGCGTGCCGTTGAGCAGCGCGAGCCCTTCCTTGGGGCCGAGCGCGAACGGCGCGAGCCCTGCCTGCGCGAGACCCTCCGCGGCCGGCACACGCTTGCCGTCGATCAGCACGTCGCCCACGCCGATCAGCGTGCAGGACATGTGCGCGAGCGGCGCCAGGTCACCCGATGCGCCGACCGAACCCTTGGCCGGGATGCAGGGCGTGACGTCATGGTTCGCGAGCGCCAGCAACGCCTCGATGATCTCCGGGCGCACGCCCGAATGACCGCGCGCAAGGCTGACCGCCTTGATCGCGAGGATCAGGCGCACGGTGTCGGCGGCCAGGTCCGGCCCGGTGCCAACGCTGTGCGACAGCACCAGGTTACGCTGCAACTCGGCCAGTTTGTCGTGCGGGATGCGGCTCTGCGCAAGCTTGCCGAAGCCGGTGTTGATGCCGTAGACCACGGCGTCGGCGTCGATGATGTCCTGCACGGTGGCCTGCGCGGCGCGCACGCCGGCCCACGCCGACTCGGCCATCGCCAGACGGACCTCGCCGCGGTAGATGCGGCGCAGGTCAGCCAGGGAAACGTGGCCCGGTTGCAGCGTCAGCAGCGGGCGGGCGGCGGGGTTGGTCTGGGTTGCGCTCATTTGTATGTTCCTGTCTATACAGCTTAGTGTAAAAAAACGTCCGGGTTGGCTGGCACCGCCTCTCGCGCGGCGGCGTCAGCCGAATACGGGGTTGCCATCGGCGCGGAAGCGGCTGCCGAGCCGATAGCGATTGCCGGGATGCACGCAGCGCACGAACGTCACCGGCACGCCGCTGGTCCAGGTGCGCCGCGTCAGCAGCAGGCACGGCTGCGTCACTGGCATTTCCAATAGCGTCGCCTGCTCGGGCGTGGCCGCGATCGCGTCCACCACGTGCTCGACCTGGTCGTAGGGCACGTGGCGCAGCAGGTATTCGCCGGGCTTGGTATCGCTGAAGTCCTGGCCGATGAAGTCGGGCGCCACGCGCGGATTGACGTAGCGGTCTTCCAGTTGCACCGGCACGCCGTCCTCGCGATGCACGCAGACCGAGTGAAAGACCGATTCGCCGGTATGCAGCTCCAGCGCGGCCGCCACCTCGATCGAGGCCGACACGCGTTCCACCAGCACCACGTCGCAGGCGTAGTCGTGGCCGCGCATGCGAATCTCGTCCTGCAGGTTCACGACCGACAGCAGCGTCGACTGCGGCTTGTGCTCCGCGACAAAGGTGCCCACGCCGGCCACGCGCACCACCCTGCCCTGCTCGGCCAGCTCGCGCAGCGCACGGTTCACCGTCATGCGCGACACGGCAAAGCGGCTGACCAGCTCCTGCTCCGACGGCACCCGGTCGCCCGGCTGCCACGCGCCGCTCTGGATCTGGCGGGCGATGTACTCCTTCACCTGCTGGTAGAGCGCGGTGGGGGAGTTCGTGGCGGGAGAGGTCGGCGCGTGGCCGGCTGGGTGGTTCATGGCGTTCAGTGTTCGGCCGCGGCCATCGCCTCGGCGCGGATCTCCTCGGTGAGCCTCGCCTTCAGGTCGGAGAACTCCGGAGATGTCTTGATGGTGTAGTGGCGCGGATGGGGGAAATCCACCGCGATCTCGCTCTTGATCCGACCCGGCCGCGCGGAGAAGACCGCCACCCGGTTGGCCATGAAGATGGCCTCGTCGATATCGTGCGTGACGAATAATACCGTCTTGCGCGAAGCCTCCCAGATACCGAGCAGCAACTCCTGCATCAGCACGCGGGTCTGGTTATCGAGCGCGCCGAAGGGTTCGTCGAGCAGCAGGATCTTGGGGTCGTTGGCCAGCGCGCGCGCGATCGCGGTGCGCTGCTGCATGCCGCCCGAGAGCTGCTTTGGAAAGTGGTGCTCGAACCCGCGCAGGCCCACGCGCTGGATGAAGAAATCGCTGCGCTCCTTCTGCTCGGCCGCGCTCATGCCGCGCTCGCGCAGGCCGAAGCGCACGTTCTGCTCGATGGTGAGCCACGGGAACAGCGTGTACGACTGGAACACCATGCCGCGATCGGCGCCCGGACCCGAGACCGGCTGGCCGTCGAGCAGCACGCGGCCGGTCGAGGGCGTGTCCAGCCCCGCGACGATGCGCAACAGCGTGGACTTGCCGCAGCCGGACGGCCCGAGAATGGTGACGAAGTCGTTGTCGCGAACCTCGAAGTCGACCGGCTGCAACGCCAGCGTCTTGCCGCCATGCGGATTGGCGAAGGTTCGCGATACCTGCTGGATCATCAGCGTACTCATTGGATCGCACTCCACGGAAACAGGCGCTGGTTGGCCAGCTTGAAGAGAAGGTCGGACACCAGGCCGATGCAGCCGATCACGATGATGCCGAAGATGATCTGCCCGGTATTGAGCAGCGCCTGGCTGTCGGTGATCATGTGACCGATGCCGGACGACGAGCCGATCAGTTCCGCGACGATCACGTAGGTCCAGGCCCAGCCGAGCACCAGCCGCAGGATCTCGGCAATCTCCGGCGCGGCGCCGGGAATCAGCACGCGCTTGACGATGCCGCGGCTGTTGGCGCCCAGCGTATAGGCCGCCTCCACCAGGTCGCGCCGCGCGCCACCCACGGCCACGGCCACCATCAGCACGATCTGGAAGAACGAGCCGATGAAGATCACCAGCAGCTTCTGCGTCTCGCCAATACCTGCCCACAGGATCAAAAGCGGAATGAACGCGGACGCGGGCAGGTAGCGGCAGAACGAGACGAAGGGCTCGAAGAACGCCTCGGCCGCCTTGTACGCGCCCATGAAGATGCCCAGCGGCACGGCGAGCACCGCCGCGAGCACGAAGCCGCCGACGACGCGCCAGACGGTCATGCCGATGTCGCCGATGAAGTTGTACTGGGTGAACAGCGTGACCCCCTCGCGTGCCATCGTCATCGGGTCGGCCAGGAAGGTGCGAGGCACCAGCCCGCCCAGCGTCACCACGGCCCAGACCGCGAAGAACAGCACGAAGAACGACAGGCCGAGCATCCAGCGCGCGTGCGAAGACACCGGCGCGAGCGGCCGCAGCCACGGGTGGCGCGCGCGCGTGGCCACGCCGGAGCGCGCCGCCGCCACCTGGGCGGCCGGCGCGGGAGAACCGAGTTGAACTTGCGTCATGGTCGACCCCGCCTTACTTGAGGAAACGCGCGTCGTACAGCGCGGTGACGTCCGGCACCTGACGGATCACGCCAATGTCCAGCAGCACGGTGGCCGCTTCCTTGCTGAAGCTGGCCAGCTCGCCGGCAAAGAACTTGCGGTTGGCGTCCTTGTCCTGCCAGCGCAGGTAGGCGGCCGACTTGGCGAACTGGTCGCCGCTCTGCTTGACGGCGGCGCCCATGATCTCGTTGGCCTTCTCCGGATCGCGGCGGATCACCTCCAGCGCCTCGAAGTAGCTGTCGACCAGCGCCTGCGCGGCCTTCGGATTGTCCTTCAGCCACTTGGGCGAGCAGCCGAGCGTATCGGTCACCATCGGGTAGTCGAGCGTGGTGGCCAGGATCTTGCCCTTGTCCGGATTGGCGCGCACGTTCGACAGGTACGGCTCGTAGGTCATCGCGCCGTCGTTCTGGCCGGCCACGAATGCCTGCGCGGCCGCCTGCGGCGACAGCGTGGTGGTTTTGACGTCCTTGAGCGACATGCCATTCTTCCTGAGCATCCACGCCAGGCCGAAGTAAGGCGCGGTGCCGGGCGCGTCGACGCCGATGGTCTTGCCCTTGAGGTCGGCGAAGGTCTTGACGTCGCCGCGCACGGCCAGGCCGTCGGCGCCATACGATTTGTCCAACTGCACGATCTGCGTGATCGGCACGCCGTTGGCGTTCCAGGCCACATGCGTTTCCACGGTGGTCGCCGCGCACTGGATCGCGCCCGAGGCCAGCGCCAAATGGCGGTCCTTCTGCGGAATCAGCTTGATGTCGACGTCCACGCCGTGCTTCTTGAAGATCCCGGTGCGCTCGGCCAGGGTCAGCGGCGCGAAGCCGGTCCAGCCGCTCATGCCCAGCGTGACCTGGGTGTTCTGCGCACGGGCGATGCCGGGGGCGGCAATGATTGCTGCGGCGGCGGCCGCGACGAGCGGCATGCGCCACGCGCATATGGCGATCCGGCCTGCGGCCCGCTGGGCGGTACGCGGTTGGTCCATCTTCATCTGTTGGCTCCTCTGGTGGTTGGCGAACGATCGGCCGTGCCCGCAAAGCGGGAAACCGGCGGCGAGATCACCCGGTCGTGGCGGCGCCATGCATGTGGCCCCGCTCGTTTCCAGGCAATGTAGCAACCCTGTATATACAAGTCAAACCAGTAGTTTCACTAAGCTTCCCAACTGCTGGGACTGGCGAATTTTGCGTGTTTCACGCGCATTTCTGGTGCGCGCGCCGTCGGCGGCACATTGCCGGATCAGGCGTTTCGCACCACGGTCGAGCGGCTTTTTGCTAACTTGTATAGACAGGATGTTGCCAAGGCATGCTTACGCAACCGGCGTGCCAAGGGGCACGCCGGTTGGCCGCAGCCAGAACTTGCCGGGATCAGGCGTCGAAGAACGACTTGACGGTGGGGTAACGCAGCCGCAGGCGCAGCTCACGCTTCAGACGCCGGTTGTCCAGCCGGCGCGACTCGCTCATGAAGCTCAGCAGAGAGGGTTCGATCACATCCCGGGCCTGCTGGCGCGAGATCCGGGGCGGGCGCGGCAAGCCGCGGCGGTCGGCGACCAGATCGAAGTAGTCGGCCATGCGCAGTTCGGTGTCGTCGCTGGCGTGGACCACGCGCTGGGGACGGCCGCGGAACAGCGCCGCGACCATCGTGCGGGCCAGGTCGTCGGCGTGGATATGGCTGGTGTAGACGTCGTCCTGCGGCGCCAGCGCGGGCGTGCCGCGCGTAAGCCGGGCGATGGGCAGGCGGTCCTCGGCATAAATGCCGGGAATGCGGACGATGCTGGCGCGCCAGCCGGCGCCTTTGCCGAACCGGCGCACGGCCGCTT
>JACXTT010002447.1_pt1 | contig 29471 bp, 24 predicted proteins | sample 9270951 | NCBI WGS metagenome assembly JACXTT01 (sample SAMN15532306, study PRJNA645909) | rock metagenome | isolation source: weathered quartz diorite | place: Puerto Rico | collected 2017-06-21 | reverse complement strand
AGGAAGAAGCCACCCGCCACAGAAAGCACGTTACCGAAAATGATCCCCGGTTTGGTGATTTGGATAAAGTGCTTGAGCGACATCGGGTCTACCTCACTTCGCCATCATGACGGTGTGGATGCTGAACATGATCCACAGCGACAGGCCCACCAGCAGGACAATCACCAGCGCCGCGAAGATAAACGCAATCACGTTATTACGCTGTGCCGCCGAACGGTCCAGGTGGAGGAAGTACACCAGGTGCACCAGCACCTGGATCACGGCGAAGATCAGAACGATCCACAGGGTGGCCGCCTTGGGCAGCGACGGGTACATCACCAGGCCGAACGGGATGATAGTCAGGATGATCGACAGGACAAAGCCGACCATGTAGGACTTCACGCTGCCGTGGTTGGCATCACTGGAATGCTGTGCATTAGCCATTTACAGAGTCCCCATCAGGTAAACAACGGTGAATACGCAGATCCACACGACGTCCAGGAAGTGCCAGAACAGGCTCAGGCAGCTCAGGCGGGTCATGTTGCTTGGCGTCAGGCCGTTTTTCCAGACCTGGTACATCATCACGGCCATCCAGATCAGACCGCTGGTGACGTGCAGACCGTGGGTCCCGACCAGGGTGAAGAAGCCGGACAGGAAGCCGCTACGGTTAGGACCGAAGCCCTCTTCGATCAGCTTGTGGAACTCGTTGAGTTCCATGCCGATGAAGCCCAGGCCGAACAGGAAGGTGATCGCCAACCAGACCAGCACCTGACCTTTCTTGCCCTTGAACATCGCCAGCATGGCGAAGCCGTAGGTGATCGAACTGAGCAACAGGCAGGCGGTTTCACCCAGCACGTAAGGCAGTTCGAAGATGTCGTGGCCCGACGGGCCACCCGCTACGTTGTTAACCAGTACCGCGTACGCTGCGAAGATCGACGCAAACAGGATGCAGTCGGTCATCAGGTAGAGCCAGAAACCGAAGACGGTCATCTCGCCCGAGTCGTGGTGGTGGTCATCGTGCCCATGGTCATGACCATGGGCGTGTCCAGCATGAGTCACTGCATTCGACATGGTTTAAACCTTTTCCAGCGAAGATTCGACACGGGTGGCAGGAGTCACTTTCGCCGCCGTCAGCACCTTGTGCTGCTCGGCTTCGATACGTTCGATGACGTCCACTGGCACCATGTAACCCTGATCATCACGCGAGATGTGGATGATGAAATAGATCACGGTACCGGCCAGGCCAGCGATGGCCATCCACCAGATGTGCCAGATCATTGCGAAACCGAACACGGTCAGCAGGGCACCCATGACCAGGCCGGTCGCGGTGTTGTGCGGCATGTGGATCGGCTGGTAGCGCTTGGGCACCGAGTAGGCGGTACCGTTTTCCTTGGCTTCGGTGAACGCGTCGACCACATCGGCTTTCGGCAGTTCGGCGAAGTTGTAGAACGGCGGTGGCGACGAAGTCGACCATTCCAGGGTGTGGCCGTTCCATGGGTCGCCGGTCACGTCCATGTTCTGCTTGCGATCACGCACGCTGACATAGATCTGGATCAATTGCGAAGCGATACCGAAGGCGATCAGAATAGCGCCGAACAGTGCCACGTACAGGTAAGGCACCCACTCAGGGTTGGTGCTGGCGTTCAGGCGACGGGTCATGCCCATGAAGCCCAGTGCATAGAGCGGCATGAACGCAACGAAGAAGCCCGAGATCCAGAACCAGAACGCGGCCTTGCCCCAACCTTCGTGCAGCTTGAAGCCGAACGCTTTCGGGAACCAGAAGCTGAAGCCGGCGATGTAACCGAATACCGCACCACCGATGATCACGTTGTGGAAGTGCGCGATCACGAACAGGCTGTTGTGCAGGACGAAGTCAGCACCCGGAACGGCCAGCAGTACGCCAGTCATGCCGCCGATGGCGAAGGTCACCATGAAGCCCAGGGTCCAGAGAACCTGGCTGGTGAAACGCAGACGGCCACGGTAGATGGTGAACAGCCAGTTGAACAGCTTCACCCCGGTCGGGATCGAGATCAGCATGGTCGCCAGGCCGAAGAAGGCGTTGACGTTGGCACCCGAACCCATGGTGAAGAAGTGGTGCAGCCAAACCATGAAGCCCAGCACCGAGATCGCGCCACTGGCGTAGATCATCGAGTGATGGCCGAACAGTTTCTTACCGGAGAAGGTCGAGATGACTTCGGAGAAAACCCCGAACGCCGGCAGAATCAGGATGTACACCTCGGGGTGACCCCAGGCCCAGAACAGGTTGACGTACATCATCGGATTTCCACCCAGTTCATTGGTGAAAATGTGGAAATCCATGTAGCGGTCAAGCGTCAGCAAAGCCAGTGTAGCGGTGAGGATCGGGAACGAAGCGACGATCAGCACGTTGGCCCAGGTGCAGGTCCAGGTGAAGATCGGCATGTCCATCAGCTTCATGCCAGGGGTACGCATTTTCAGCACGGTGGCCAGGAAGTTAACCCCGGTCAGCGTCGTACCCAGCCCTGATAGCTGTAGCGCCCAGATATAGTAGTCGACCCCCACGCCCGGACTGTACTGCAGGCCCGACAGCGGCGGATAGGCAACCCAACCGGTCTTGGCGAATTCGCCGACACCCAGGGAAACGTTGATCAGCACCACGCCGGAGACCAGCAGCCAGAAGCTCAGGGAGTTCAGGAACGGGTAGGCAACGTCACGCGCACCGATCTGCAGCGGCACGACGATGTTCATCAGGCCGGTGAAGAAAGGCATCGCCATGAAGATGATCATGATCACACCGTGGGCGGTGAAGATCTGGTCATAGTGGTGAGGCGGCAGGTAGCCAGGAGAACCCTCGGTGGCCATGGCCAACTGGGTACGCATCATGATCGCGTCGGAGAAACCGCGCAGCAGCATGACCATGGCCACGATGATGTACATGACACCGATTTTCTTGTGGTCGACGGAGGTCAGCCACTCGGTCCACAGGTAGGTCCACTTCTTGAAGTAAGTGATCGCCGCGAACAACGCCAGACCACCGACCGCGATCATGGCAAGGGTCACCATGACGATCGGCTCGTGGAACGGGACCGCTTCCCAACTTAATTTACCAAACATCGTTTACTCCTCTGCCCCGGCAGCTGAATGCGAACTCATGTCCATTCCTTCCGATGCGGCCACTTCTTTCTTCTCGTGCTCGACCGGCTTGCCTGGTTTCATCCCTTCGTACTTGTCGACGATGGTCTGGAACAGGTTCGGCGTAACGGTGGAATAAAGTTCGACCGGATTGTCCTGGCTTGGCTTGGACAGGGCTGCGTATTCAGCTTGTTCAAGCTGTTTAGGTGCCTTCTTGACCTCAGCTACCCAGGCATCGAAATCCGCCTGGCTGGTTGCGGTCGCTTTGAATTTCATACCGGTGAAGCCGGCACCGCTGTAGTTGGCGGAAATCCCTTCGTACTCATGATTCTCGTTGGAGATCAGGTGCAGCTTGGTCTGCATGCCGGCCATCGCGTAGATCTGACCGCCCAGGCCCGGGATGAAGAACGAGTTCATCACGCTGTCGGAAGTGATCTTGAAGTTGACCGGGGTCTTGGCCGGGAAGACCAGCTTGTTGACGGTGGCGATACCCTGTTCCGGGTAGATGAACAGCCACTTCCAGTCCAGGGCGACCACTTCGACGGTGATCGGCTTGACGTCGGATTCCAGCGGACGATAAGGGTCCAGGGCGTGAGTCGACTTGTAGGTGACGATGCCCAGGAACAGGATGATGATTGCCGGAACGGCCCAGATCACGATTTCGATCTTGGTCGAGTGGTTCCATTTTGGCGCGTAGGTGGCGTCCTTGTTCGACGCGCGGTATTTCCAGGCGAAGGCCAGGGTCATGAAGATAACCGGCACCACGACCAACAGCATCAGCAGCGTAGCGGTGATGATCAGGTTACGTTCGTCCAGGCCCACCTGACCCTTCGGGTCGAGCAAGGTCATGTTGCACCCTCCCAGCAACAACGTGCCGAGCAGTGGCAATAAGCCTAAGAATCTGGGATACCTTGTTTTACTCATCTCACGACCTCTAAAGCAGCTTGCGCAATGCAGTTGGGTTTCGATAGCCAACACTTCACCCTGCCAAGGGTTGGCAATTTTTTCCGATTGAATAAGGGCCTGTCCGTCGCGCCGATCGCTGATCGACACCTCTGGAACGGGCGTGAGTTCTTATTCGATTTCGTGGGTCATAGGCCTTGTTACAGACCAATTCCATTTGGTGCGGATACTTGGAAAGACTGCCAGCACCTGGGGTCGCATAGCGCCCTTGCGCCCTTCGACCGCCCTATTGCGCTCAGGCAGAGCGGCACCGGACATTTCAGTGCGGCGATTGTAGTGAGGTCGCGTTTTATAAACCACGTCTCATCCTGAAATATTTTTTATCAATTCACGCAACAATCATTCACCGTTTTTGCAAGGATCATGAATCGTATCGATTTTTATTCTCAATAAAAAGCCATGATCCTTTCTTTTGCCGGACAACTGATCCGCTCCGAAATCGTCGTGCAGGGGCATTTGAAAGAGGCTCTGGCCCAAGCATGGCGGGGAATTGAGCGGGTATCAGGGGGGGGCCGAGGCACCCTCTGCCAGCGGTCGGCGCAGGGGGGAAAGAAGGGAACTTTTTCGAGAATGGCTGTCAATCAGAAGATGACATCGAGGTCCGAAACAGCGAGTGCGACCCCTGCGACGTGACAATATGTCGCACTTTTTTCGACCCATTTCTTGCCGGCCATCAAGGCGCTTTCAAGCACGGTTAGCGCACAGAAAAACGCCCCGATCTTACAGGAAGATCGGGGCGTTTTCGCAAGGGCGAGTGTCAGGAATCAGCGGCCTTTGCGACGATTGCGGTAGATACCCACCGGCACCAGCAGCACCGTCAGCACGAACGCCGCCAGCGCCCATTGCGCCAGGGACAGGCCCAGCACCGGCGGGTACGGCGTTTCGCAGAAACCTTCGACCTGGAAGCCCAACGGGAAGATCGACGCCAGGGGCAGGCCGTCGACGATCGGTTGCAATACGTCGATGCCGCAGCTCACCGCCGGGTTGGCCTGGATATAGACATGGCGACCCGCCGCAATGATGCCGCCGACGGCACTGAGCCACACCAGCACTTCCAGCACCGTGAGGCTGCGCGTGGTGCGCGTGGCCGCACCGATAAAGGCGAAGAGCGCGATGAACAGCAAGGCGTAGCGCTGCAGGATGCACAACGGGCAAGGCATTTCGCCCAGCACCACCTGCATGTACAACGCACCGCCGATCAAGGCGAGGCAGATCAGCCCCAGCAGGACCAGGAAGCGCTTTTCCCGTCCCAGCCGCATCATTTCGTCAGTCATCCTGTTTCCCTTAGACTCGTTGTTGGATCGACCGCAGGCACCGCAGCGTAGTGCGGCACCAGGCCGAGGTTGTATCCCATAGGCCATGGGTCGCAATCCGAACGCTTCAACCCGACGGACACTCATTGCCCGCAAGTCTACACGTTGACCACAACCTTTGAGCGTATTGAACACACCACGCCGGTGTCTGGGGGAGTATGGGTAGACCACCACAGGATCGCCGACGATGATCGGCGAATTAACGACAAACCGATTAAACCGGGATTAACACGCCAGGGGTTTTACCCATCCGCTGAATCCCTGATCCGGACAGCCGTGGCGGATGCGCCTGCCACGGCTGTCTCGCGGGTTATTCTAGCGCCGCGGCCGGGCCGAAGAACTCATACCGGCTCTGCTGCTCCGGCACTCCCAGGGCTTTCAAGTGACGCTTGATCGCGCCCATGAACCCCTTGGGTCCGAGGAAGTAGGCATCCAGGTCACGTTCCTGCGGCAACCACTCGCCCAATTGTTCCTGGCTCAGCAACCCGACCTTGTCCGCTGCCGGGCTCACGCCGTCATCCTCGGCATAGCAATAGAAGTGCTTGAGCTGCGGATGGCGCTCGGCGAGGCCATCGACCCAATCACGGAAAGCGTGCACCTGGCCATTGCGCGCGCAGTGGATAAAGTGCACCGGCCGCTCGCTCGCCAACGCTGCTTCGAGCATCGGCAAGGTCGGCGTGATACCGACCCCGCCGCTGATCAGGACCAGCGGCTTGTCGCTGGCCGCCAGGGTGAAATCGCCCGCCGGTGGGAACAGCTCCAGGGTCGCGCCGACCGCCAGTTGGTCATGCAGGTAGTTCGACACCCGCCCACCCGCCTCGCGCTTGACGCTGATCCGATACTGCCCGGCCTTGGCCAGCGCCGAGAGCGAGTAATTGCGCCGCACCTCTTCGCCATCGATGACCAGTTTCATACCGATGTACTGCCCAGGCGTGAACGCCAGGATCGGCTGGCCATCCACCGGCTCGAAGTAGAACGAGGTGATTTCCAGGCTTTCCTCGGCCTTGGCCGCGACCTTGAACAGACGGGAACCACGCCAGCCGCCGGGCGCCTGGGCCTTCTCGTCATAGATCGCGGTTTCGGCACCGATCAGGATATCGGCCAACTGGTTGTAGGCCGCACCCCAGGCACTGATCACCTCAGGCGTGGCGATCTCCTCGCCAAGCACTTCGCGGATGGCCCGCAACAGGCAGGTGCCGACAATCGGGTAGTGCTCCGGGAGGATCTGCAGCGCGACGTGCTTGTTGATGATCTTGGCCACCAGGTCGCCCAACTGGTCAAGCTGATCGATATGCCGGGCATACATCAACACACCGTTGGCCAGGGCCCGGGGCTGGTCGCCGCTGGACTGGTGGGCCTGGTTGAACAGCGGGCGTACCTCCGGGTACTCGGACAGCATCATCCGATAGAAGTGGGTGATCAGCGCCTCGCCGCCGCTTTCCAGCAATGGGACAGTCGATTTGACGATGGCACGGTCTTGAACGCTAAGCATGGGTCAACTCCTGGGTTTGAGACTTTATCTGAATTGACCTGTATCAATCACACTCCATGCCAAAATTAAAAACCATATAAATCAATAAGTTAAAATAACATTAGTCAAAAAGACCACAAGGGATTTATAGTCATTTCGACACCACAGGAGTCAATATGACTGCAAAACTCTTGCTGACCACCCTGCTGCCGCTGGTCTCGGATCTCTCACGGGAGCTGCCCGAAAGCGAACGCTATCGACGCCTGCTCGAAGCCATGCGCGCCCTGCTGCCCTGTGACGCCGCCGCGCTGCTGCGCCTGGACGGCGAGTGGCTGGTACCGCTGGCCGTCGACGGCCTGAGCGCCGACACCCTCGGCCGGCGCTTCAAGGTCAGCGAGCATCCGCGCTTCCAGATCCTGCTCGGTAGCCACGGGCCGACCCGTTTCGACAGCGACACCGACCTGCCGGACCCTTACGACGGCCTGGTGGAAGGGTTGACCGAACACCTGGAGGTTCATGACTGCATGGGCTGTCCGCTGTTCATCGACGAACAACCCTGGGGCCTGCTGACCCTCGACGCCCTCGACCCGGAACGCTTCGAACAGATCGAACTCGATGCCCTGCAGGCCTTCGCCAGCCTGGCGGCGGCCACGGTCAATGCCGCCGAACGCATCGAGCACCTGGCGTTGCGCGCCGAGGACGAACACCAACGCGCCGAACTCTATCGCCAGGCCAACGGCCCGCAAAATCGCGAGATGATTGGCCAGAGCAAAGCCCACAAGCGCCTGGTGGAAGAGATCAACCTGGTGGGTGGCAGCGACCTGACGGTACTGATCACCGGCGAAACCGGGGTCGGCAAGGAACTGGTCGCCCAGGCGATCCATGCCGCCTCGCCGCGTGCGGAAAAACCCATCATCAGCCTCAACTGTGCCGCCCTGCCGGACACCCTGGTGGAGAGCGAGTTGTTCGGTCACGTGCGCGGTGCCTTCACCGGCGCCGTGAGCGAGCGCCGGGGCAAGTTCGAACTGGCCAATGGCGGCACGCTGTTTCTCGATGAGGTCGGAGAACTGTCGCTGGTCGTCCAGGCGAAATTGCTGCGGGTGCTGCAAAGCGGCCAGCTACAGCGATTGGGCTCGGACCGGGAGCATCAGGTGGACGTACGCCTGATCGCCGCCACCAATCGCGACCTGGCCGAAGAGGTGCGCAGCGGACGCTATCGGGCCGACTTCTATCACCGCCTGAGTGTCTATCCGTTGCAAGTGCCGGCGCTACGCGAGCGCGGGCGCGATGTCTTGCTGCTGAGCGGTTTTTTTCTTGAGCAGAACCGCTCGCGCCTGGGCCTGGGCAGCTTGCGCCTGAGTCCGGATGCCCAGGCGGCGCTGCTGGCCTACAATTGGCCAGGTAATGTGCGGGAACTGGAACACCTGATCGGACGCAGTGCCTTGAAAGCCTTGGGCAATTGCCGCGAACGGCCGAAGATCCTCAGCCTGAGCGCTGCCGACCTGGACCTGCCGACAGCACCGGCAGAGCCCATGGTAACGCCGACCGCCGCCGCGCCGAGCCTCGAGACCGGGGTCGATCTGCGCCAGGCCACGGAAAACTATCAGCGACAACTGATCAGCGCCTGCCTGGAGCGACACCAGCACAACTGGGCGAGCGCCGCCCGGGAACTGGGGCTGGACCGGGCCAACCTGGGACGGATGGCCAAACGCTTGAGCTTGAAGTGACCAAAAGAAACTCAAGCCGTGGGAGCGGAGCTTGCCCGCGAAGAAAGCTCCGCGTTTTTTCAGGCATACCGCGTTATCGTTCTTCGCGGGCAAGCACCGCTCCCACAGAATATTCAACTAAAGCCGGCCACCCTCAGGTCGATAACCCATCATCGATAGCTGTTCAGGTCTAATCTGCCCTGAACCACCTTTTTCCACAGAAGGTTTTTATGTCCTCCAACGAAGCCCGCGCAGACTCGCTGTCACTGCTGCTCTTTACCTTGCGCAGCGGCAAGTTGATGGCGATCAACCTGCTGAAAGTCAGTGAAATCATTCCCTGTCCGCCGCTGACCAAGCTGCCGGAGTCCCACCCCCACGTCAAAGGCATCGCGACCCTGCGCGGGGCTTCGCTGTCGGTGATCGACCTGAGTCGCGCCATCGGCGAGCGGCCGCTGGTGGACCCGGACGGCGGTTGCCTGATCGTCACCGATGTCAGCCGTTCCAAACAGGGCCTGCATGTCCAGGCCGTGAGCAAGATCGTCCATTGCCTGACCACCGATATCCGCCCGCCACCCTATGGCTCCGGCGGGCCCAAGGCGTTTATAACCGGGGTCACCCAGGTCGACGGGACGCTGGTCCAGGTGCTGGATATCGAAAAGGTCATCCACGCCATCGCGCCAGTGCAAATCGAAGTCACGCCGACCGAACTGAGCATGGAAGAAGCGGAAATCCTCGGCCATGCGCGCATCCTCGTGGTCGACGACAGCCAGGTGGCCCTGCAGCAATCGGTGCACACCCTGCGCAACCTCGGGCTGACCTGCCACACCGCCCGCAGCGCCAAGGATGCCATCGGTTGCCTGCTGGACCTGCAAGGCACCGCCGAACAGATCAACGTGGTGGTGTCCGACATCGAGATGTCCGAGATGGACGGCTACGCGTTCACCCGTACGGTGCGCGAAACCCCGGATTTCCAGGACCTCTATATCCTCTTGCACACCTCGCTGGACAGCGCCATGAACAGTGAGAAGGCGCGACTGGCCGGAGCCAATGCGGTGTTGACCAAGTTTTCCTCGCCGGAACTGACCAAGTGCCTGATCCAGGCCGCCAGGACCGTCGCGGCCCAAGGGATCTGAAATGTCGGACCGTCACTGCCAGTTGCTCCGAAAGGACCTCGACGACTTGCTGGACATTCCCCAGTGGCCGACCGGCATCCGCGTGGGCGTGTTGCGAACGGACCTGATGGAGCCGGTGCATGCCCTGCTGAAGCTGGGCTACCGGGACGGCGGCGGCAGCGTCGAAGGCCTTGCCGAGTGGCGCGAACGCTTCATGACCGACGCCGAATTCGACCCCTCGCTGTGCCTGATCGCCCTGGACGAGCACGGCGTGGCCGGTGTCGCCCTGTGCTGGACCAGCGCCTACATCAAGGACTTGGTGGTGCATCCGCGCCGACGCGGCCAGGGACTGGGCCTGGCCTTGCTGCGCCAGGCCTTCAAGGTGTTCGCCTCGCGTGGCGAAGCCTTCGTCGACCTCAAGGTCATGGAAAACAACCTCGCCGCCAGGCGGCTATACGAGCGCGCCGGCATGCGTTTTATCGAACGCTATGAAGTCAGTCCGGCTCAGGCATAATCCCCCCTTGCCCGCCGCCCTTGAAGGAGACCTGCCATGAAAGCCTTCACCCTGCTCTTCATCAGCCTCGTCACCCTGGCCAGCCAGGCCCAGGCCGCCAGCCCCGACGCCTGGGCGAGCTACAACAAGGCCGTGGTTGCCAGTTGCACCAAGGCCAGCAAACTGAAAAACGTCAAGCCCGTGGGCAACCCCGCGCAATTCGACGACAAGGTCGGCTACACCGCCCTGCTGCTGCACGGTCGCTATCCCCAGGCGCACATGAAGAACCAGCCGGGCACCGAATTGTGCCTGTACAACAAGAAGAGCAAGAGTGCCGCCATCACCGAATGGGACTCGGTCATGCCCGCCCGCAGCAACTGAGCGACTGGCGCATAACTTGCTTTGACCGAGGCTGTCACGGCGAAACAAAACGGAATTACGTCACCGCCCCTGCCCTTGTCTTTCGGTCATCCCCCCTCATGAGTACCCATTTTTCCTGCGTCGGCTGCGGCAAATGCTGCACCGATCACCATGTGCCCCTGACACTGGCCGAGGCCCGGCAATGGGCCGCGGACGGCGGCCAGGTGATCGTCCTGGTCGAGGCCTTTCTAACCGATGGCCTGGGCCTTCCGGAACCACAACGCGATCACGTGCTACGCCGTTCCTGGGGTGTACCCAGCGGTCACACCGAAGCCCGTGTCGCCATCACCTTTGCCGCCTACAACAGCGGCCCCTGCCGGAATCTTGACGAAGACCTGCTCTGCCGGATCTATCAGCGGCGGCCGCTGGTGTGCCGGATCTACCCGATGGAAATCAATCCGCACATCCCGCTACGGCCCGAAGCCAAGGATTGTCCGCCCGAGTCCTGGCAGGACACACAACCGCTGCTGATCGTCGGTGGGCAGTTGCAGGACCCGGAACTGGCGCGGCTGATCGAGGCCTCGCGCCAGGCCGATCGTGACGATATCCAGGCCAAGGAAGTGATCTGCGCGCGGCTGGGTATCCGGACCACGGCGCTCAAGGGTGACGGCTTTACCGCCTACCTGCCGCAGATGTCGGCGTTCGCGGCGGCGATTGACCAGGTGCAACAACTGACGCACTGGCCGGCGGCGGACGAGTGGAGCTTTCATGTCTCCGGCCCGGGCATCGCCGAGCAGTTGCAGGCAGCGGGGGCCCGGGTGGTGAGCGAAGCAGCGACAACCTATGTCTTTATCGCCTTGCAGGCGGCCTGAAACAGGCCTGCCGCCGACGCACGATCTACGGCGAAACGTAGAACTTGTGGGAGCGGTGCTTGCCCGCGAAGCTTTTAGCGTCATCACAGGCCTCTTCGCGAGCAAGCTCTGCTCCCACAAGTTCTGCGGTGTTCAACAACGCTTGCGCCAGAACTCCTGGGCCAGTGAACGCAGGTCGTCCGCGAGCCCCGCCACATCACCCGAGCTGAGATGACTCTGCTTGCCGACATCGACCAGCACCTCGCAGGCATTGCGGATGCTGACGATATTGCGGTTGATGTCCTCGCTGACGGTGCTCTGCTCCTCCACCGCCGAAGCGATCTGCTGGCTCATCTGGGTAATCCGGCTGACCTGCTGGCTGATCCCGCCCAGGGCATCGGCCGCCTGCTGGACCTGCTGCACACTGTCCTCGGCCTGCTGGCTGCTCTGCTGCATCACCATCACCGCATTGCGCGCGCCGTCCTGCAGGTTGCTGATCATCCGCTGGATTTCGTTGGTCGACTGCTGCGTACGCTGGGCCAGCCCACGCACCTCGTCGGCCACCACGGCGAAACCGCGCCCCTGTTCCCCGGCGCGGGCGGCTTCAATGGCGGCATTGAGCGCCAGCAAGTTGGTCTGGTCGGCAATCCCGCGGATCACCTCCAGTACCGTGGAAATCTCGGTGCTGTGGCTTTCCAGGTGCAGGATGACCTCGGTGGCCCGCGCCAGTTCGTCGGCCAGGCGCAACACTGCGCTGCGACTTTCCCCCACCAGATGATGACCTTCGCGGGTTTCGCTGCCCACCTGCTCGGCCGCTTCGCTGGCCTGCTGGGCATTGCTGGCGACCTGGGCGACGCTGGCGCTCATCTGCTGGATGGCCGTCGCAACCTGGTCGGTTTCGGCCTGTTGATTCAGGGTGCTGCCGTGACTGCTTTGAATATCCCGGGCCAGCGCCTGGGCATGCCCGGACAGCCGCAGCGAGGCATCGCCGATGCGCCCCACCACCGCACCGACCTGGGCCTCCAGCATGCTCAGGGCAAAGCCGATCTGGCCAAACTCGTCGGTACGGCCGGTATAGATCGCCTGGCTCAAGGGGTTGTCGGCGATCTCCCGGGCTCGCGCCGTCAGTTCGGCAAACGGGCGCAGGGCCCAGTGGGTCAGGGCGCCGACCAATACCGTGCCCAGGGCCCAGAGCCCCAGTTCGACTGCCACCGGTTGCCCGGAAAACCCGTGCCCCAGCGCCAGGACAACGGCAAACGCCGCGCTGGACTGCGCCCACAGCCGGGTCCGCAGGCGCAGGTTGGGCAGGCGCTGGCGCCAGGGCAAACGCCCGCTGCGCAACCAGCCATACCAGCGCTCGGCGGCCTCGATCTGGCCGGCGCCGGGCCGGGTCCTCACCGACTGGTATTCCACCGTCTGGCCGTCGCGGGTCACGGGCGTCGCATAGGCACTGACCCAGTAGTGATCGCCATTCTTGCAGCGATTCTTCACCAACCCCATCCATGAGCGCCCGCCCTTGAGGGTCTGCCACATATGCGCGAACGCCTCGCCGGGCATGTCCGGATGGCGCAGCAGGTTATGCGGCGAGCCGAGCAATTCCTCGCGGCCGTAACCGCTGATCTTGATGAAGTCGGGGTTGGCGTAGGTGATCGCGCTGTCCAGATCGGTGGTCGACAGGATGTTGGCATCGAAGGCGACGTCTACATTTCGCCCAGTAATCGGGAGATTGATCTTCATGGGAAGCGCGCTCGGAGAGTGAGAGAAGTCGGCAGGGCGTCGACTCTAAGCGCACGGAAAAGCAAAACACTGATCCAGCTCATGATACTGGCATTTAGCCAACTTCATGACAATTCGACGACAATCCCCCCTGTAAATACCGTCTTGACCCAGGACTCCCACGCCCCTGTAGGAGCCGGCTTGCTGGCGATAGCGATCTGACAGTCAACATCTCTGTCACCTGGTCAATCGCAATCGCCAGCAAGCCGGCGCCTACGGGGAGGAAGCGCAGATAGCCGCGATGTCAGCCGAGCGTGACTCAGCGCTTGCCCATGGACCGCCGCGTACCATTGGGCGCGCGGCCTGGCCTCTCGTGATGCCCGTCCTTGCCGCCTTTCTGCTGCCAGGTCTGGCCGGTCTTTTTCGCCGCGGCGAATTCAGCGGGCTTGAACGGAAAGCTGAAAGCCGGGATGGCGGGCTTTTCGTTGCTCGCAAGCTCGACCTCGACCACGGGCTCCTCACCCGGGTTAGCGGAAACGGACGGTTGTTCAGGGGAAGTCATGGAAGCTCCGAAAAGGCGGGACGGATCAGCTCGAACCGAAAGGCCGCAGTATACCTGCGAGCGCCCTGCCCGCGCCGCCGCCAACGCTCATTTATAGAACAAATCGACCACCACCCCGGCGGAGAACGGCCCGGCCTTGGGCCGGTCACTGTTCCACACCAACTCGGCGTCGAAGCGGGCCATGGCCGCGCGGGTTTCGCCCAGCAGCTCGGCCAGGTGAAAGGAGCGGTTGTAGGGAATCCCCTGGCCGCCGTCCGCCCGCACAATCCGGATGCCCACCCCGTCATTCCCCTGGGGAATCAGCAAATCACCGGACACACTGCCCGATACCGGTTTCAAGCGGGCGTCCAGGCTGAACGCGGTGTCACAGGTTCGGCTGGTGTGCAGGGCAAATGGGCGACGCGCGGCCACCTGGCCCATGACCACCCGCTCGATGGCAACCCGTCCGAAGTCGACGGTCTCGGGAATCACCTGCAACTCGGCGTCACAGGCGACGAAACGCAGGCCGGCAAGGTTGTTGATCACATAATTGAGCGAGCGCCCGCCCGTACTCGGCCCGGCACTCCCGTCCAGTTGGAACAAGCGGTAATCCTGCAGGTTGCTCGCAACCCCCGAAGGCGGCGTGGGCCCGAACTTCTCGATGAACACCGAGAAGGCCAGGTTGAAGCTCAGGGGCGGGCACGCCCCCTCAAGACAGCCCGGTACCCGTCGCCCGGTAGCGATGCGGCCACTGTTCTGGCGATAATCGACGCCGTCATGGGTCAAGCCGGCACGGATGCCCTGGCCGATCACCTGACCGGCCGGGTTGAGGTAGATGAACACGTCCTCGTCCCCACCCTGGGGGGTGTCCCGGACGCAATCGAGCGCCAGGTTGAGCGGTTCCGAGCGCCAGATCACGCTGCCATTGGGCGACGAGGCCGGTATCGCGACCGTGCTGCCCAGGTCGGCGTTGACCAGGGTGGCGCCACTGCCCTGCACGGTGCAGGTGAGGGCAAACGCGCTGGCCGGACTCAAGAGCCCGAGCCACAGCAACGGACGCAACCAGGCACGGCAATCAAGCTTAGTCATGGGATCAATCCTTCTGTTCGGAATGGGCGGTGTCGGCGCTCAGTGACGCATTGAAGGGCGTGCCGAAGGCCAGCCGGGCGCGGTAGGCGCGCTGGCCGCCGTAGTCGGTCAGCGCCTTGAACTGCAGGTGCTGCGCCGGGGAACCGGCCAGGATCAGCTCCCGCCGCTCTCCCGGCGGGACCAGTAGATCGTCCCCCAAACGCTGGAGGGCGTCCTGGCGCGGGTCCTCCTCGATTTGAATGTTCAGCAGGGCCGCGTGGAAGACCGTCGGGTTCTCCACCCGCAGCCGATGAACCCCACTGTCATCGCGCACCAGCGTCCAGTTCAGGCGCTGTGGGGTGGCCGCCGGATCGCCCGGCAACCCCGGCGGGCGATACAACACATTGATCCGCTGGCGGATGGCGATGTTCAGCAGCCCGTCGCCCGGACGGCTGCGAGGAATCTCCAGCACATACAGGTGCAGCAGCGACTCACGCCCCGGCGGCATACCCAGCCCCTCATACATCAGGCGCAAGACCTGCCGATTCCCGGGCGCCAGCCGCGACAGCGGCGGCGTCAGCACAAAGGGCAGGTTTGCCGACGACTCTGGCCCCTCGTTCGCGTCGCTCAACCAGGCCTGCAACAAGACCTCCTCGGTGCCACGGTTGCGGGCCTCGATGCTCACCTCGCGGAAGCGCCCGTCGAACACCAGCCGCGTACCGCCGAGGGATACCGCGGCCTGCAGCGGGCTGCCCGCGAGCAAGCCGAGCAGCAACAGCGTGACGTTCAAGACCTTCACTGGCACACACCCCGCACCCGCTCGTAAGTCCGTTGTGGGTCCCTGGGAGGGAGCTTGAACGCAAACTGGCAGCGCCGATCCGACCAACTGACGCCCAGGACGCCTTGCTCCTGCTCACTGAGCACCAGCGCGCGACTGCTCGGGTCGACCACCGCCAAGGTCCGGCCAGCGGCATCCTGGACACTTGCACCGAGAGGAATCGGGCTGCCATCGGCCTGGCTCAGCTCGAACTGCACCCGCCGCCCGGCACTGGCCTTGAAGCTCGCCAGGACCACCGCGCCACGTCGCGGAACTACCTGGACGATGGCGTTATCCACCTCCACATCGGCCCCCAGGTCACGGGTATCCAGGCTGATCCAGTTGGCCCGGTAGGGTTGCGCATAAGGCACCACCGCATAGCCATTGGCGCCCGTTTCGACAGCACTGAAGTTGTTGAAGCGGGCACCGCTGATACCGGGCACCTGGGCCAGCACAAAGGTGTCGCCCAGCGACTGGCCGAGGTTGACGCCGCCACCATGGGCCACCAGCGAACCCCGGGCGCCGAGGTTCCAGCTATTGAAGTCACGCCCATGGCTGTAGCCGGCTTCGAAACGCCCCACGGACGTGGTGCTGTTCAGGCTGGCCGAGCCCGCACCGGCGCCGCTCCCGTCATTGCCGGCCAGTACCGAATAGAAGGTGTCGCGACTCTCCGGCAGCCGCCCGGTCAACCCGGCCAAGGCGCTGGAGCCGCCCTGGCTGTCGTGGGTACCGGTAAACGAAGCTCGGGTCGAACGCTCATGACTGCCCAGCGGCAGCGAAAGCGTCAGGGTCAACTGATGGTCGGTAGCGGCCTGGCCGTTGATCTCCACCACTTCGGCACGGTCCAGCGACAGGCTGAAGTTGAGGTCACGCCAGTAGCCGCCGTAGGTCACGTTATACTGCCGGGAAGTGCCGGGCTGGTCCCAGAAATTCTGTTCGAGGGCCGAGACGCTCAAGGTCCCGCTGCCCAGCGGTTGGCTGAGGTTGAGGTCCAGCCGATCCTTGGCCCGCCCCTGCAGGATCAATCCGGCCTGGCTGCGTTCCTGCACATGCTGGTCGAACGTGCGGTATTGCTCGCTGGAATAGCGATAACCGGCAATGGCAAAGGTGGTACTCGTGGCATTCAGGGTATTGGCGTAGCGCAGGCGCACACTCTGCCCGCCCAGGTCCGTCGCTGGCTGGCGACTGACCGATTGCGTCAGGTCCGCCGAAATCGCCCCCAACCCGGTATTGACCCCCGCCCCCAGGTTGCTGGCCTGGTAGTCCCCGGCCAGTTGCAGGCCACCATAGCCGGTCAGGTGCTCGGTCAGGCCGTAGATCAGGGTGGTACTGGCAAAGCCGGGGGCCTGGTAGCCGCTGCTGTTACTGTCGTACTGCCCGGCTTCGACGCTGTAGCTGAAGGTGCCCTCGGGCACCATGATCGGCAGGGAGGCGAACGCCTGGGTAAAGGTGCGGCGCCGACCATCGGCCTCGATCACCGTCACCAACAGATCGCCATTGGAGCCACTGGGGTAGAAGTCGCGGATTTCGAAAGGTCCGGGCGCCACATTGGCGCTGTACAGCAGGTAACCGTTCTGGCGGATCTCCACCGTCGCGTTGCTCTCGGCCACGCCGCGAATGGTCGGCGCATACACCCGTTCGCTGTCCGGCAGCATGCCGTCGTCGGTGGCCACCTGGACACCGCGAAAGCGCACGCTGTCGAAGACCCGCGAATCACTGTAGGTCTCGCCCAGGGTCAATTGGCTCTTCCAGGCGGTCAGGTCGCGCTGGGCGAAGGTGCTGTTGCTGCTCCAGCGCGCCGATTGATCGGTGCCCTGCAACAGCGAGGACTGGTTGCGCAGGCGCCAGTCGCCCAGGTTCAAACCGTTGTTCAGCCCCAGGTAATAGCTGTCGGTGCGCACGCCCGTCACCTCGCGGCGGTTGCCGATGAAGCTGTAGTCGATGAATCCGCTGTTCACGCCGCGGTCCCATAATTGCGCCGAAATGTAGCCACGGGCGCTGCGGCGCAAGGCGATCTGCGGCACGCTGATGTTCAGTTGCAGGCTGTTGGGCTGGTAGTCGACGCTGGCCTGGTCCAGGCGGCGCCAATCGAAGCACTGCTCGGGCGACGCGCCCTCGGTCAACACCCCCAAGGTCCGCAGGCGCTCCAGGTCCAAGCCCAGGTCGTCGAGCACCGGCAACGTCAGGCAAGGCTCGACCTGCCCGGTAGCGGCGTTGCGGACAAATAACAGGTCGCGGCGCGCGCCGAGATTGCGATTGAGGTAGATATCCACCCGGTAGGTCCCCGGCAGTACGCTGTTGCCCTCCAGGAAGGCCTTCAGGTCCGCCGATTGCTCGCCGCCGTGGATGAACGCAGTATTGAAGCGCGGCCCCGGCCCGCGCTCATCGCCCGAAGGCTCGGAAAAGGCAGCGCCCGGCACCATCAGCACCACTCCCAATGACCATTTGAAGCCCCATGGACCTCGTGCCTGCTCAAGCAGGGAGCGGCTGCAACCGTCGGCGCGCCCATGCCGTGATAACCCGAGAACTTCCTTTGTTCGCTGATAAAGCCAGTCCATTTGCAATCTTCACTCAATAGCTTGAAGTGTGTTCCAGGCGAATTCCTTTTCCGCACGCACAACGCCCTGACCTGCGCACGGGGCCCGGCATTGAAAGAAAAATCGGCTAACGATCGAGGACGCTAACTGTCCAGCGGTTGCGCCTGGCCCTGGGTCCAGTCACCCGAGGACAACCGATAAGGCACCAGTGCCCCGTGGTCGTTGATGACGCTGAAATTCAACTGGGCGTTCCGCGCCTGGGCATGTTCCTGCAGCTCATAGTCGATGGCCTGCCCCGGGGCCAGCATCGAATGCTTCTGGTGCAGGACCCGATGCCCGCCGGACAGCAACTGAATGTCCACCAGCGTCAGGTGATAGGGCCCGGTGTTGACGACATTCAGGACGCCGCCACGGGGCAGGCTCCAGCGCAGTTGCCCGGGCGCCTGCTCGACATCCTCGTTGAGCCGGCCCGGGCGGTAGAACACCTTGATGCGCTGGCGGATGCCGATCTGCAGGACGTTGTCCTGCTCGCTGGCCTGGGGAATCTCTTGCACGTTCAACCAGAACAGCGACTCACGGTCCGGCGGCATCGCCGCCCCGGAATGAATCAGGCGAACCGTCTGTCGCCCGCCCGAGGGCAGTTGCACCAGGGGCGGCACCACCACGAAGGGCGGTTCTTGCGCGCCCCCTTCATCGGCTTCGAGCCAGGACTGCAGCAAGATGGCCGAGGCATTATTGTTCAGTACACTGAGTACCGCTTCCTTGTCTTGCGCCGGGTAAACCACCCGTGTCGTATTCAACACAATACCCGCCCGCGCATCGGCCCCTATCGACATTGCCAGGACAATGCCGATCACCGGAGCAAAAACGTTCCGCATGTGAACTACCCATTTCAATGAAAAAAGAACGGAGCCATGCAAAGCTCCGTTCAAGAAGGCCGCTTAGTTATACGTCAGGACAAAAGGCACGGTGCCGGTTGCGCCACCGGGTACCGTGGCCACGCCGTTCTTGACGAACACCGCCCTCAGCGCCAGTGCACCGCTCGAGCCGGTACCGCTGGGCTGGAGGATGCCGTCAATGGTGTCGGTGGGATCCTGGATATTGAGGAAGGCATCGCTGTCGCGGCGTACCAGGCCGATCCCCACGCCCTTGGCGGCACCGGCGGTGGTCAACAGGAAAGGATCGTTGGGGTCGGTTTGCGCAGGCCGGAACGACATATGTACGGTGTTCTCCGCCGCGGGTTGCAGACAGGTCACCACCAGGTCGATGTTTTTCGCGGTGCCCAGCCGCGAGTCGGTGCGATTACCGATATCGGCAAAGGACACACGCCCCAGGTCCACCGGGATGTTATCAGCCGAACCGCCTCCGGAAGACACTTCGCAACTGGTGTTGGTCAAGGCACCGGTAAAGTTCAGCGTGCCACTGTTGGCTGCGTGCGTGGTAGTGACCGCCCCCAGGGTCGCCGCCAATAAAGCCAGGGTCATAGAGATCTTTTTCATGCGAACACAATCCTTCGAGTTAATCGTTTGTACCCATCACTTGGGTGGCGAGCACTATAGACCCGAAGACTATATAACGCTGTAAGCCCTTCACGACCGAACAACTAAGATCGCGCTTACAAATAAGCATGCCAATACTGTCAGAGTTCGGCGTCACTCCAAACCTCAAGAAACAAGAACAACCACTGTTTAAGCTTAAAACTATTTCTACGAAATACCTCACCCACAAACACAACAATGAGGTGACTTGATATTAATCTGATACCTGTCAAATAGTTGCAAACAGCACTGTTTTTGTTCCATTGCGCCAAGTGCCCGACATGCATGCGCCCGCCGGCCGCCGGATTTTTACCGCCCTGGCAGCCCGTCTATACACGCCAGCGATAACAGCTGACGCTTGAGCGCACGTACAACTCAGTTGTACGTGATGATCACCACGCCTTGCCCTGTCGTCTGTCGGGTCGCAACACTCGATGCCAGGGGTTGATAGCTCACGCTAAAAGGCACCCGGTCATCGCGACAGGCATTGGCCGCGGTATCGATATTCAAATTCAATACGGAGGAAACTTCGAGCCTTCGATTATCCGGCCCGACATTGCCGGGCGCCTGCGTCCCGACTTCGCAACCGGACTCCACGATCTGCCCGGAAAACCTGATCTGTCCGGCACCATGCACCGTCGTTACGTTGAAACTGCCTACGACCAACAACAGCACACCGAGACTGACTATTTTTCCATTCATTCCCAACACTCCCAAAGCAGGGTCGGCCCTGACAAGTAAAGATCACGACTGACCATTGCACCAGAAATTAAAGAATTGTCCGTAGGATAGTTCGCTACTGTTTGTCTGCCCACGACACTCTTTAACCTTATCGTCCAAAGTAATAGCGGCTTTAATACCCTGGCGAGTGATAAGACGGACGGTTTTCTGACAGTCCTGTCAGGTGGCCGTCACCTTGCTGACCCGGTCGGGGGGTTATAAAGGAGCTACTGTTCTGCCAGCATTCACCTCCCTATCCCTTTGTCCCGGCGTTCCGACAGCATGCGCATCCCGAAGAAAACCGCGTTGATCCTTGGCCTGCTGGTGCTCCTGGGCGCTGCCACGATCTGGGCGCTGACCCGCCCGTCCCAGGCCAAGCCCACCGCCAGTGCCAGCGTACCGGTCAAGGTGGTCAGCGTGATCCAGCAGGACGTGCCGCGCCATGTCAGCGGTATCGGCTCGGTGCTGTCGTTGCACAGCGTGGTGATCCGCCCGCAGATCGACGGGATCCTCACCAAGCTGCTGGTCAAGGAGGGACAACTGGTCAAGGAAGGCGACCTGCTGGCGACCCTCGATGACCGTTCGATCCAGGCCAGCCTGGCGCAGGCCAAGGCCCAGCTGGCGCAAAGCCAGGCGCAGTTGCAGGTGGCGGAAGTCGACCTCAAGCGCTACAAATTGCTGACGGTCGATAACGGTATTTCCAAGCAGACCTACGACCAGCAACAAGCACTGGTCAATCAGTTGAAAGCCACCGCGCAAGGCAACCAGGCGGCGATCGCGGCAGCGCAGGTGCAATTGTCCTATACCCAGATTCACTCGCCGGTCACCGGCAGAGTCGGCATTCGCGCCGTGGACGAAGGCAACTTCCTGCGCATGAGCGATGCCCAGGGCCTGTTCTCGGTGACCCAGATCGACCCGATTGCCGTGGAATTCTCCCTGCCCCAGCAGATGCTGCCAACGCTGCAAGGCTTGCTCAGCACCACCCCGCCGGCACCGGTCAGCGCCTTCCTGGGGGACGACGGGCATAGCGGCATGCTGCTGGGCGAAGGCCACCTGACCCTGATCGACAACCAGGTCGCAGCGGGCACCGGAACCATCAAGGCCAAGGCCGAATTCAGCAACAAGACCCAGAAGCTCTGGCCGGGCCAACTGGTGAACATCAAGATCCAGACCGCCCTGGAGCGCAACGCCCTGGTGGTGCCGCCCTCGGTGGTCCAGCGCGGCCTGGATAACTACTTCGTCTACCGGGTCAAAGGCAGCGGCGTGGAAGTGGTACCGGTACAGATGGCCTACCAGGACAGCAGCCTGAACATCATCACCGGCGTGCAAGCCGGCGATGTGCTGGTCAGCGACGGCCAGTCGCGGCTCAAGCCGACCTCGCGGATCGAAGTACAAGGTGAACCCAAGGTGGCTGACCGGCAGAACGCCGTGGAGTCCAAGCCATGATCAAGGACAGTCGCGGTGTTTCGGCCTGGTGCATCGATCATCCGGTGGCGACCCTCCTGCTGACCTTCGCCCTGGTGCTGCTCGGTGCGATCGCCTTCCCGCGCCTGCCCCTCGCGCCGTTACCGGAAGCGGAGTTCCCGACCATCCAGGTCTCCGCCCAGCTCCCCGGCGCCAGCCCGCAAACCATGGCCTCGTCAGTCGCCACGCCGCTGGAGGTGCAATTCAGCGCCATCCCCGGTGTGACCCAGATGACCTCGAGCAGCGCCCTGGGCACCACCACCCTGACGTTGCAATTCACCCTCAGTAAAAGCATCGACACCGCCGCCCAGGAAGTCCAGGCGGCGATCAACACCGCCTCGGGCAAGCTGCCCAAGGACATGCCGACCCTGCCGACCTGGCGCAAGGTCAACCCGGCCGACAGCCCGGTGCTGATCCTCAGTGTCAGCTCCAGCCGGATGCCTGGCACCGAACTCAGCGACTACGCCGAAACCCTGTTGGCCCGCCAGCTCAGCCAGATCGACGGTGTCGGCCAGATCAACATCACCGGCCAGCAGCGCCCGGCCATTCGGGTCCAGGCTTCGGCGGACAAGCTGGCGGCCATCGGCCTGACCCTGGCGGACATCCGCCTGGCGATCCAGCAGACCAGCCTCAACCTGGCCAAGGGCGCGCTGTACGGCCAGTCGAGCATCTCCACCCTGTCGACCAACGACCAGCTGTTCCAGCCAGAGGAATATGGCCAGTTGATCGTTTCCTACAAGAACGGCGCGCCGGTCCAGCTCAAGGATGTCGCCCGGGTGATCCGTGGCTCCGAGGACGCCTACGTGCAAGCCTGGTCCGGCGACGAGCCGGGGGTGAATCTGGTGATTTCGCGTCAGCCGGGGGCCAACATCGTCGAGACCGTGGACCGTATCCAGGCAGCCCTGCCGGGACTGCAAGCCATGCTGCCGGCCTCGGTGCAGGTCAAGGTGCTGATCGACCGGACCCAGACCATCCGTGCTTCATTGCACGAAGTGGAAATGACCCTGCTGATCGCCATCCTGCTGGTGGTGGCGGTGATGGCGCTGTTCCTGCGCCAGTTGTCGGCGACCCTGATCGTCTCCGCCGTGCTCGGCGTATCCCTGGTGGCCAGTTTTGCCCTGATGTACGTCATGGGCTTCAGCCTGAACAACCTGACGCTGGTGGCGATCGTCATCGCCGTGGGCTTCGTGGTCGACGACGCGATTGTCGTGGTGGAAAACATCCACCGTCACCTCGAAGCCGGCGATGGCATGCGCGAGGCGGCGATCAAGGGTGCCGGGGAGATCGGTTTTACCGTGGTATCCATCAGTTTCTCGCTGGTCGCCGCCTTCATCCCGTTGCTGTTCATGGGCGGCGTGGTCGGGCGCCTGTTCAAGGAGTTCGCCCTGACCGCCACCTCGACCATCCTGATTTCGGTGGTGGTCTCGCTGACCCTGGCGCCGACCCTGGCGGCGCTGTTCATGCGCGCGCCGGTGCATCACGAAAACGCCAAGCCCGGTTTTGGCGAACGCCTGCTGGCCGTCTACGAGCGCGGCCTGCGCCGTGCCCTGGCGCAGCAGAAAATGATGTTCGGGCTGTTCTGCCTGACCCTGGGCCTGGCCATTGCCGGCTACGTGTTCATTCCCAAGGGTTTCTTCCCGATCCAGGACACCGGCTTCGTCCTCGGCACCACCGAGGCCGCCGCCGATGTTTCCTTCAACGACATGGTGGCCAAGCACAAGGCCCTGGCCGAGATCGTCGCGGCCGACCCGGCGGTGCAGGCCTTCTCCCATTCCGTGGGTGTTTCGGGCAGCAACCAGACCATCGCCAACGGCCGCTTCTGGATCGCCCTCAAGCCCCAGGACCAGCGGGATGTGTCCGCCAGCGCCTTCATCGACCGCATTCGCCCACAACTGATGAAGATTCCCGGCATCGTCCTCTACCTGCGCGCCGGCCAGGACATCAACCTCAGCTCCGGCCCGAGCCGGGCCCAGTACCAGTACGTGCTCAAGAGCAATGACGGCGATACGCTCAACACCTGGACCCAGCGCCTGACGGAAAAGCTGCGGAGCAATCCGGCGTTTCGCGACCTGTCCAACGACCTGCAAACGGGCGGCAGCATCACCCATATCAACATCGATCGCAGCGCCGCCGCGCGTTTCGGCCTGACCGCCAGCGACGTCGATGAAGCCCTCTACGACGCCTTCGGCCAACGGCAGATCAACGAGTACCAGACCGAGACCAACCAGTACAACGTGATCCTCGAACTGGATGCCGCGCAGCGTGGCAAGGCCGAAAGCCTGAACTACTTCTACCTGCGCTCGCCACTGACCGGCGAGATGGTTCCGCTCTCGGCCCTGGCACGCTTCGACGTGCCCACCAGCGGCCCACTGTCCATCGCCCACGACGGCATGTTCCCGGCCGCCAACCTGTCGTTCAACCTGACGCCCGGCGTGGCCCTGGGTGACGCGGTGCTGGCGCTCAACCAGGCGAAGAACGAAATCGGCATGCCGGCCTCCATCAGCGGCAATTTCCAGGGCGCGGCCCAGGCCTTCCAGAGCTCCCTGGCCAGCCAGCCATGGTTGATCCTCGCGGCGCTGGTGGCGGTCTACATCATCCTCGGGGTGCTCTACGAAAGTTTCGTGCACCCGTTGACGATCATTTCCACCCTGCCGTCCGCCGGTCTCGGCGCGCTGATCATGTTGTGGCTGCTGGGCCAGGACTTCTCGATCATGGCGCTGATCGGCCTGGTGCTGCTGATCGGCATCGTGAAAAAGAACGGCATCCTGATGATCGACTTCGCCCTGGAGGCCCAGCGTGGCGGCCTGTCGCCGGAAGAGGCGATCTACAAGGCCTGTATCACCCGGTTCCGGCCGATCATCATGACCACCCTGGCCGCCCTGCTCGGTGCCCTGCCGCTGATGCTCGGCCACGGCACCGGCGCCGAGTTGCGCCAGCCCCTGGGGATCGCCGTGGTCGGCGGGTTGCTGGTGAGCCAGGCGCTGACGCTGTTCACCACCCCCGTCATATACTTGTGGCTTGAACGGCTGTTCCATCGGCCGACACCGGCGCCCGTGCCGGCGATCACTCCCTGAGACGGCTCCATGCGCGTTCTGATTATCGAAGACGAAGAAAAAACCGCCGATTACCTGCATCGCGGCCTGACCGAGCAGGGTTACACTGTGGACCTCGCCCGCGATGGCGTCGGCGGCCTGCACCTAGCCCTGGAAAGCGACTATGCGGTGATCGTGCTCGACGTGATGCTGCCAGAGCTGGATGGCTTCGGCGTGCTCAAGGCGCTGCGCGCGCGCAAGCAGACGCCGGTGATCATGCTCACCGCCCGCGAGCGCGTCGAAGACCGCATTCGCGGCCTGCGCGAAGGCGCCGACGACTACCTGGGCAAACCTTTTTCCTTCCTCGAACTGGTGGCCCGCCTGCAGGCCCTGACCCGGCGTAGCGGCGGCCACGAACCGGTGCAGATCAGTGTCGCCGACCTCTGGGTCGACCTGATCAGCCGCAAGGCCAGCCGTGCCGGCATGCGCCTGGACCTGACCGCCAAGGAATTCTCGCTGCTCAGCGTACTGGCCCGACGGCAGGGTGAAATCCTCTCCAAGACCGCCATTGCCGAGATGGTCTGGGACATCAATTTCGACAGCGACGCCAATGTCGTCGAAGTCGCGATCAAGCGCCTGCGGGCCAAGCTCGACGGTCCGTTCGAGCAGAAACTGCTGCACACCATTCGCGGCATGGGCTACGTGCTGGAGAGCCGCGGTGCCGACTAACAGCATCGCCCTGCGCCTGAGCGGCCTGTTCAGCGGCGTGGCGCTGCTGGTGTTCCTGTTGATCGGCGGGGCCCTGTACCAGCAGGTGGACAAAAGCCTGGGCCTGTTGCCGGAAGCCGAGCTGGAGGCACGCTCCAGTGTGCTGCTGTCATCGCTCAATCACGACAGCACCCTGGAGCACTGGGCCAAGGTGAGCGCCAAGCTCAAGCAATTGGGCGAAGAGGACCAGCGCATTCGTTTCTGGGTGGTCAGTGGCGATGAAAACTACGAGTACGGCACTCCCGACACCCTGGTTCGCACCTTCGCCGAAGACCCCGCAGGCATGCGCAACCTGCGCTTGCCGGGGCATGCCTACCCGTTCAAGGTGCTGGTCAACGCCTTGCCGGCCAAGGGACCGCGTCCGCCGCTGAAGTTTCTGATCGCCATCGACACCGAAACCTTCCGACAGACCCAACATCACTTGCTGATCGCCCTGATCGGCCTGGCCATCATCGGCGTCGCACTGGCCTCCGCGTTGGGTTACTGGGTGGCGCGGATCGGCCTGAAACCCCTGATCAAGCTCTCGGAAGAGGCGCAGAAACTGGCCCCGCCGAGGCTGTCCGGGCGCCTGCAGCTGTCACCGCTGCCACCGGAGCTCAGTCAGTTCGTCAATTCCTTCAACTCGACCCTGGAGCGTGTCGAGCAAGCCTATTCGCGACTGGAGTCGTTCAATGCCGACGTGGCCCATGAACTGCGCTCGCCGTTGACCAACCTGATCGGCCAGACCCAGGTCGCACTGACCCGCGGGCGCTCGGCGGAGCATTATTTCGAAGTCCTGCAATCGAACCTCGAAGAGCTGGAACGCCTGCGCTCGATCATCAATGACATGCTCTTCCTGGCCAGTGCCGACCAGGGCAGCAAGGCCACCAAGCTGATCAGCACCTCGTTGGCCGGCGAGGTGGCGACCACCCTGGACTATCTGGATTTCATCCTGGAAGACGCCCAGGTCCAGGTGCGGGTCAGCGGCGATGCCCAGGTGCGGATCGAGATCGCCCACCTGCGCCGGGCCCTGATCAACCTGCTGAGCAATGCGGTGCAGCACACCGCGCCGGGGCAGGTGATCGTGGTGCGCATCGAACGCGAGGGCGAGCAGGTGGCGATTGCCGTGTCCAACCCTGGCGAAGCCATTGCCGGGGAGCATCTTTCGCGGCTGTTCGAACGCTTCTATCGGGTCGACGCCTCGCGCAGCAACAGTGGCGCCAACCATGGACTGGGGCTGGCAATCGTCAAGGCCATCGCCCTGATGCATGGCGGCGATGTGTTCGTGCGCAGCCAGGATGGGATCAACACCTTTGGCCTCTATCTGCCGGCCTGATTCACTCTTGAGACTGGCGTTTTTCTTGCGCGGGCCGTATATATGCGCCAATAAACCCATGCGTTCGAGAGTGCCACTATCAACTACCGCTCGGCAAAACCCGCTAACCCGCAAACCCTGCTGATTCTGGGTAGCACGCTCACGGTCGTTGCCATTGTCAGCATCGTGACCTACCTGCTGGTGCGCGAACGCGGTAGCGCCGCTCAGGCCGCCGCCCGAGCGGCGAGCAATATCGTGCAACTGATCGATGCCGATGTGCTGCGCAACGTGGAACTCTACGACCTGGCGGTCAAGGGCCTGATCGAGGCCTCGCAACGCGACGACCTGGCGAACGTCCCCCCGCAGGTTCGTCATCTCGTGCTCTTCGACCGTTCTTCGACCGCGTCCCATAGGGGCGATGTGCTGCTGTTGGATCGCCAGGGCGATGTGATCGCCGACTCACTGGCGATCAAACCGAGGATCGACAATTTTTCCGACCGCGAGTACTTCCAGTCTCATCTGCACAATCCGGACCCGGGGTTGATGATCAGTGGCCCGTTCAAGGCGCGCCGGGCGCCCCATCCCTGGCTGATCGGCCTCAGTCGACGGTTGTCCACGAAAGACGGAGAGTTTCTCGGGGTCGCCGCTGCCACGATGCATCTCAGCTACTTCGACGAGCTGTTCAAGACCTTGCACGTCGGCAAGGGCAGTACGGTCAACCTGGTCAGCACCCAAGGTATTCTCCTCGCCCAACAGCCACCGTTGGCCGAGGAAATGATCGGCAAGAATTTTGGCAAACGCCCCAACTTCCTCCGTATCCTGCGCGAGGGCGAAGGTAGTTTTACCGGCATCTCCGGCATCGACGGCACCGAGCGGCTCTACACCTTCTCCCAGGTCGGTGAGTTGCCACTGATCGTGATCGTTGCACTCTCCACCGAGGACGTCTATGGCGCCTGGAGGCGCACCGCATCACTGATCGGCGTTGCCACGGGTGTTCTCTGTCTTATTGTGCTCTGGCTGACTTGGCTGCTCTCCCGGGAACTGCGCCTGCGCCAGCGCGCCGAAAAGGAACTCGCCGAACTGGCTGCGACCGACTCGCTGACGGGCCTGGCCAATCGTCGGGCGCTGGATGAGACCCTGCGGCGCGAGTGGGCCAGGGCGCAACGGTCGGGCAAGTCGCTGTCGCTGCTGATGATCGATGCCGACCACTTCAAGGCCTTCAACGACCGCCATGGCCATCCGGTCGGTGACCAGGCCCTGCGGCAGTTGGCGCAGGTGATCGGCGACAACATTCGTCGTCCGGGCGACCTGGCGGCGCGTTATGGCGGCGAAGAGTTCGCCGTGGTGTTGCCGGAAACCGACGAGCACGGCGCGCTGAACCTGGCGCAAAAGATCCGCACGGCCATGGCCGCGCAGGCGCCCTTCAAGGGGGACCCGCAGGCAATCACCGTCAGCATCGGTGCCAGCACCGCATCCCCACCCGGCGAAGGCACGCTGGAGCAACTGCTGCGCAAGGCCGACCAGGCGCTGTACCAGGCCAAGCACAGGGGCCGCGACCGGGCAGTGCATGCGAGCCTCGACGGTTTGTAGGAATCGACTGTTTCAAGACTCCCTGTAGGAGCGAGCTTGCTCGCGATGATAGTCCAGACGCCGCGAGGTATCAGAGCCGCGTTATCGTTGACGTCCATCGCGAGCAAGCTCGCTCCTACAAGGGGCCGGACATAAAAAAAGCCGCCCGAAGGCGGCTTTCAAATACAACAAAAGGAGAGAGTCGTTACACGGCCGCAACGGGACGCATGTAAGAGATCGGCGCGGTGCTGGCGTCTTCGAAGGTCACCACTTCCCAGGCATCTTTCTGCTCGATGAGCTTACGCAGAAGCTGGTTGTTCAGCGCGTGACCGGACTTGAAGCCTTTGAACTCACCAATCAGGCTATTGCCCAGCAGGTAGAGGTCACCGATGGCGTCGAGGATCTTGTGCTTGACGAATTCGTCTTCGTAACGAAGGCCGTCTTCGTTCAGTACACCGTCCGAATCGACCACGATGGCGTTTTCCACGCTACCGCCGAGTGCGAGGTTGTGCTTGCGCAGGTACTCGATATCACTCATGAAACCAAAGGTCCGGGCGCGGCTGACTTCTTTTACGAACGAAGTGCTGGAAAAATCCACGCTGGCACTCTGGATGCGGTCACGGAACACCGGGTGATCGAAATCGATCTCAAAGCTCACCTTGAAACCTTCGAAAGGCACGAAAGTGGCGCGCTTGTCGCCGTCTTCCACTGTGACTTCACGCAGGATACGGATGAACTTCTTGGCTGCGTCCTGTTCTTCCAGGCCGGCAGATTGAATCAGGAATACAAAGGGTCCAGCGCTACCATCCATGATCGGGACTTCGGACGCGGAGAGCTCGACGTAGGCGTTATCGATGCCCAGGCCGGCCATGGCCGAGAGCAGGTGCTCCACCGTGTCCACTTTGACGTCACCGTTGACCAACGTGGTCGACATCGTGGTTTCGCCAACGTTTTCCGCGCGAGCAGGGATCTGCACCACAGGGTCGAGGTCGGCACGACAAAACACGATACCGGTGTCCACAGGCGCTGGCTTGAGGGTCAGGTAGAC
>JACXTT010002446.1_pt1 | contig 29472 bp, 26 predicted proteins | sample 9270951 | NCBI WGS metagenome assembly JACXTT01 (sample SAMN15532306, study PRJNA645909) | rock metagenome | isolation source: weathered quartz diorite | place: Puerto Rico | collected 2017-06-21 | reverse complement strand
AGCCCGTGCGTGGCATCGATGGCACGCCTGCTGGCGGCGCCTGGCCGCGGTCGCCACGGCGGTGGCCTGCGCCGGCGTGCTGGCGGGCTGCGCGAGCCTGCCAGCGTCGGCCGAGCGCACGCCCTCGACGGCGCCGGCCAATACCACTGACACGCCGCTGGGCAAGGCGCTGGCACCACGCCTGGCGCAGCATCCGGGCGAGTCCCTGTTCTACCCGCTGTTGACCGGCCCTGACGCGCTTGCCGCGCGCCTTGCCATGGCGCGCGCGGCGCAGCGCAGCCTGGACCTGCAGACCTATATCTTCGAGCCCACGGGCACCGGCGCCGCCATGCTCGGCGACATCATCGACGCCGCCGACCGGGGCGTGCGCGTGCGCCTGCTGCTGGACGACATGCATACCAGTAGCCTGGACAAGGTGCTGGCCGCGATCGACTCGCATCCCAATATCGAGGTCAGGCTGTTCAATCCGTTCGCCAATCGCGGCGCGCGCTGGCTCGAGATGTTGTGGAACTTCAGCCGGCTGGACCGCCGCATGCACAACAAGTCGATGACCGTGGACAACCAGATCTCGGTGGTGGGCGGGCGCAATGTGGGCGACGCCTATTTCTCCGCGCGCACGGATATGGATTTCAGCGATCTCGACGTACTCGTCGCAGGGCCGGTGGTGCCGCAGGTGTCGGCGGTGTTCGATGAGTACTGGAACGACACCTCCTCGTACCCGGTGGTGGCGCTGATCCCGGAAGGCGAGACGGCGCCTGAGGAAATGCGTGCGTTGCGCAAGCGGCTCGAAGCGCGGGGCGATCAGGCCAAGGCCAGCCCCTATGTGCAGGAGCTGCTCGATTCGGGCCTGGCGAAGGGCATCGAAAGCGGCCACATGCCGGGCTACACCGGCAAGGCCACCGTGGTGTCGGACGCGTCGGACAAGATCACCGAGCAGACTCCGGGCGACGGCTATGCGACGGTACGCCTCGAACACCTGATCAGCGCCGCGAAGAACGAGGTGGTGCTGGTGTCGCCGTATTTCGTGCCGGACGATGATGGCGAGGCATGGCTGATCGCGATGGCGAAACGGGGCATCCGCGTGCGCATCCTGACCAATTCCTTTGGCGCCACCGACGTGAGCGCCGTACACGCCGCCTACGCGCCCCACCGCGAAGCGCTGGTGGCCGCCGGCATCGAGCTGTACGAACTCAAGCCGAGCGCCTATGCCGAACTCGCGCAGCGCGGCAAGGGTGCGGGCTCAGGCTCCCGTTCGCGCTCGTGGCTGTCTTCGAGCCGCGCGAGCCTGCATGCCAAGAACTACATCGTCGACCAGCACCTGGTGTTCATCGGCTCGCTCAATATGGACCCGCGCTCGGCCAAGCTCAATACCGAGATGGGCGTGGTCCTGGACAGCGTGGCGCTGGCCCAGCGCATCCTGAAGGGCCTGAACGACCGCCTGCTCGACATCGCCTACCGGCTCGAACTGCGCCAGAGCCCGGACGGCAGTTCACCCCACCTGACCTGGGTCACGCGCGAGCAGGGCCAGATGAAAACCTACGACAGCGAGCCGGGCATGAGTCCGCTGCAACACCTCGGCGTCGGCTTCCTGCGAGTGCTCCCGATCAAGGAAGAGCTGTAAGGCCATGGCGATTGCTGCACAGCGTCTTACACGAATTTCCGATCGGGGGTAATGTCGGCGGCTGCGCCCCGGAACCCACTGACGGCCGCCTGCGCTGCCCCCTGGCAGCATCGCGGGCGGCCGGTACGCAAGGAGATCCATGAAAGCCGCTGTCCTGCATCAACCCAAGTCCCCGCTGGTGATCGAAGACGTTGCCATCGGCAAGCCCGGCCCGCATGAAGTACTGGTGCGCACCGTCGCTGTTGGCGTCTGCCATTCCGACCTGCACTTCCTCGACGGTGCCTACCCGTATCCGATGCCAGCAGTGCTCGGCCATGAAGCCGCCGGCATCGTGGAACAGGTCGGCGAACTGGTGCGCACGGTCCGGCCCGGCGACCACGTGATCACCTGCCTGTCGGCCTACTGCGGCCATTGCGAGCACTGCCTGACCGGCCACCTGTCGCTGTGCACCGAGCCCGATACGCGCCGTGGCGAAAGCGAGGCCCCGCGCCTGACGGCGCACCACGGCGGCGTGATGAACCAGTTCGTCAATCTTTCCGCGTTTGCCGAACAGATGCTGGTGCACGAGCATGCACTGGTGGCCATCCGCCGCGACATGCCGCTGGATCGCGCGGCGCTGATCGGCTGCGCCGTGACCACCGGCTTCGGTGCCGTGGTGCATACCGCACGCGTGCAGCCCGGCGAAACTGTGGCTGTCATTGGCTGCGGCGGGATCGGGCTGGCCACCATCAACGGCGCTGTCATCGCGGGGGCGGGGCGCATCATCGCGATCGACCGCCTGCCGGGCAAGCTGGCGCTGGCACGGCAGTTCGGGGCGACCGACGTCGTCGAGGCAGGCGCGGATACGGTCGACGCGGTGCGTGCGCTGACCGGCGGCGGCGTGCATCACGCGTTCGAGGCCATTGGCCTCAAGCAGACCACCGAGCAGGCTTTCGCGATGCTGCGCCGAGGCGGCACGGCGACGGTGATCGGCATGATCGCGCCGGGCGTGAAGATCGAACTCAAGGGCAGCGACTTCCTTTCCGAGAAGAAGATCCAGGGCTCGCTGATGGGGTCCAACCGCTTCCCGGTCGACATGCCGCGCATGGTCGATTTCTACATGGCGGGGCGGCTGAAGCTCGATGAACTGATCTCGCGGCGCCTGCCGCTGGAGGAGATCAACAGCGCGTTCGACGAGCTTCGCCGCGGGGAACTGGCGCGGTCGGTGGTGGTGTTTGAGAACTGAGCGATCAGGCAGGCCGGCTTCAGGCCTGCACCGCTTCCCGCTTTCTGGCCGCCGGCCGCCTGGCCTCTGGCACCCCCAGCGTCTGTTCCAGCACATCCAGGAACACACGCACGCTGGCCGGCATCAGCTTGCGCGCCGGCATCAGCACGTAGACCTTGAGCGGTGACGAGGAGTAGGCAGGCAGCACGCGCACGAGCTGCCCCAACTGGACCTGTTCCTGCACGAAGCGCGGCGACAACCGTGCCACGCCGAGCCCGTCGATGGCGGCCTTCAGGCGCAGCTCTGCATTGTGCGTGCAGATGCGCGGCTCGACATCGAGGCGCGCGGTTTCGATGTCGTCGCGCAGGAATTCCCAGAATTGGTCGTCGGCATTGCCGAGCGTGGGCCAGCCGGCCAGGTCTTGAGGGGTGCGCGGCAGGCCGCGGTCGCGGATCAGCGCGGGCGCGGCATAGAAGCCACGCTCGATCAGCACGACGCGCTTGCTCGCGAACGAGGTGTCCTGCAGCCGCGTGTTGGTCATGACGAACGCGAGGTCGTAGCCGTGACGGATCAGGTCGGGCTGGTCCCAGCTCACATCTACATGAATACGCAGGCGTGGATGCAGCCGCATCAGCCGGCTGAGTCCGTCAGACAGGTGCTGGGATCCGACCTCATATGGCGTTGAAATGCGCAGCACGCCGCTGACCTCGTCGCTGACGGAGGCGGCCTCGGCGCTGATCTCATGGAGTTCGGCAAACAGCGGCGCCACGCGGTCGTAGAGCCGCTGGCCGCGCTCGGTCACGCGCACGCGGCGCGTGGTCCGTTCGAACAACCGCACCCCGAGCTGGCCCTCCAGGCGGGCGACGGCCGCGCTGGCCGAAGACTTGGGCACTTCCGCCAGTTCGGCGCCCTGGGTGAACCCGCCACCTTCCACCACGCGGCAGAAAATTTCCCAGTCTTTCCATTCGATCGTCTTCATGCGGGCCCCGGCATCAGCGGCGCGCCCCGGACAATGCCGGCCAGCTTCGGCTGCGGCTTGGGGCGCTTGCGCGCCAGATTGTCCCACAGTGTGGACAATGGCGCTTACGCTTCGCAGAGTGCATAAGGAGGCGCTTTCGCAATTTCATCTTGACAATTTACGGTGTAAATATACGATGTAAATCAATCGCAAGACCGCACCTCGACGCGTTGCCGAGTCACTGATCCCCAGATGGCCAAGAAGATCCTGTCCCAGTCCGAAATCGATGCCTTCAAGGCGCGCGTGTGCGAGGTGGCCGAGCGCCGCTTTGCCGAAGGCGGCGTGGAAAGCGTCAGCATGCGGCAGCTTGCCGCCGAACTGGGCTGCAGTCCGATGACGCCGTACCGCTACTTCCGCGACAAGGACGAGATCCTTGCCACGGTGCGTACTGCTGCCTTTAATCGGTTTGCGCGCGCGCTGGAATCCGCGGGTCAGGATGTGGCGGACCCGCGCGAGCGGGCACGCGCCACAGGGCGTGCTTACCTGGAGTTCGCGTTCTCGCAGCCAGACGCATACCGGCTGATGTTCGACATGTCCCAGCCTGATGAGGGTCGCTATCCGCAACTCGCCGAAGCGGGAGAGCGTGCCAGGCGCATGATGGGCGCCGGTATCGAGATGCTGGCGCAAGCCGGGCAGGTCCATGGCGATCCGCAGGTGCTCAGCTACGTGATCTGGGCAGCCATCCACGGCCTGGTCGTGCTGCGCCTCGCGGGCAAGCTGCCGGAGCAGCCTGACTTCAACACCCTGCATGCCGAGATGATGCGTCTGCTCACCATCGGCCTGCGTACCCCGCCCGATGCCGGCGAAGCGGCATCGTCTCTGACACGGAGCCATACGTCATGAGCCAGCCATTCCCATCCTCACCGTATCTCAGCGGCAACTTCGCACCCATCCTCATGGAGTGCGATGCCCATGACCTGCCCGTCACGGGCGAGCTGCCGCGTGCCCTGCGTGGCACGCTGTACCGCAACGGGCCGAACCCGCAGTTCGCGCCGCGCGACGAGAATTACCACTGGTTCATCGGCGACGGCATGGTGCACGCGTTCTACATCGAAGATGGCCGCGTGCGCTACCGCAACCGCTGGGTGCGCACCAACAAGTTCAACCAGGAACGCGCGGCCGGTCGCGCGTTGTTCGGAAGCTGGAGCAATCCGGCCACGACCGAGCCCTCAGTGGTGGGCCAGGAAAACGGCGTCGCCAACACGAACATCGTCTGGCATGCGGGACGCCTGCTGGCGCTGGAAGAGGCCGACCTGCCCGTGGAGCTCGATGCCTGCGACCTGGCCACACGCGGCAACTGCACCTATGGCGGCAAACTGACCGGGTCCGTCACCGCGCACCCGAAGATCGACCCGATCACAGGCGAGATGGTGTTCTTCGCGTACGCGGCAGACGGCCTCTTTACCGAAGGCATGCGCTACGGCGTGGTCGACGGCGACGGGCGGCTCACGCGCCTCGAACACTTCGACGCGCCGTTCAGCAGCATGATCCACGATTTCATGGTGACGCCGCGCCATGTGCTGTTCCCCGTGCTGCCGCTGACGGGCAGCATGGCGCGGGCGACGCGCGGCGAACCGGCCTACGCGTGGGAGCCGCAGCTCGGCGCGCACATTGGCATCATGCCCCGCAACGGCGATGTCACGCAGATCCGCTGGTTCCGTGGCGAGGCTTGCTACGTTTTCCACGTGATGAACGCGTGGGAAGAGGGCAACCGGATCATCGCGGATGTCATGCAGTACGACGAGCCGCCGCTGTTCAACCCGGACGCCGGCGGCCCTCGCAGCCGTGCGCGGCTGTGCCGCTGGACCTTCGACCTCGATGCCGGCACCGACACGTTTCAGCGCACGTGGCTCGACGACACGCCGGGCGAATTTCCGCGCATCGACGATCGTTTCGCCACGCTGCCGTATCGCCACGGCTACTTTGCCTCGCGCCGGCTCGAAGGGTCGCTGCCCAGCACCTACGACACGCTGGTCCACCTGGACCTGACCACGGGCCGGCGTACGCTGCACGCGCTGCCGGAGGGCGATGCCATCTCCGAGCCGGTGTTCGTGCCGCGCACGCCCGACAGTCCCGAAGGCGACGGATGGCTGCTCGCCACTGTGTTCCGTGGCGCCGGACAGCGTAGCGACCTGGTGGTGTATGAGGCGGGCGATATCAGCCGCGGGCCGATTGCCATCGCGCAGCTGTCGCACCGCGTGCCGTTCGGCTTCCATGGCAACTGGCGCCCCGCGCAATAAGCGCGTGGCCATATCCGCAAGACTGGAGACTGACATGGGTTTGTTGACTGGCCTGTTGCCGTTCGTCGCGTTCTTTATCGGCATGCGCACTGTATCGCCCGTCGCCGGGCTCGCGGCGGCCTGTGCGGTCTCGCTGTACTTGTGCCTGCGCATGTGGCGGCGGCGAGAATCGCTCAAGGTGCTTGAAGCCGGCAGCCTGCTGCTGTTCGCCGGGCTGCTCGGCTACACGCTGCTGGCCGCGCCACCGTGGACAATTGCCACCGTGCGGTTGGCCGTGGACAGCGGGCTGTTCGCCATCGTCGTGGTGTCTCTGCTGATCAACCGTCCGTTCACGCTGCAGTACGCGAAGGAACGCGTGCCAGCGGAGTACTGGCAGTCGCCGCGCTTCCTGGCCGTGAACCGGCACATCACGCTCGCCTGGGCCGCGGCGCTGGCCGTGATGGTTGCAGCCGATGCCGCTGCGGAATACCTGCCCGCCGTGCCGCTATGGATCGACGTAGCGGCGACGGTGGCCGCCTTCGCCGGCGCCGTGGCCTTCACGATCCGCTATCCGCAGGCCGTGCGCCGTGCTGCCGGGGTGTCCGGCGCGGGTGCCGGACCCACGCTTCAGTAAGGCTGGTCGCCGGGGCGGATATCGAAGCCGAGGGTATCGGCGATATCCGTCATTTCCTCGTCGTCTTCGCTGCGCGTGATCCAGCCACCGTAGGCGTCGCCGCCGGTATCCCAGTTCCACAGCGTGTAGCCGGCCACGCGCAGCTGCTGCTGGGTCAGCTCCATCAGCTCGGGCACACTGGTGCTTTCCAGGAAGGTCTCATCCTCCGGGTCATCGCTGCCCCAGTCGATCTCGAGGTCAATCCGCTCGCAAAGCTGGTTCATGCAGCCGATGAAGGACTCGCAGTCCTTCCAATCCACATAGAAGCCCGACTGCCAGTCGATTACCTCGCGGATTGCCCACAGCAGTTCCTGGCCCTCGGTATCGTCCTCCTCAGCGTCCAGCAGCGCGTCTTCGAACAGCCCGCGCTGGGCGTCGGCCTGCGCGGCGTCGCCGAGGTTGATCAGTGCAAAGAAGCGGTGGATGGCGTCCTGTGTATCGTCGTCCAGTGGTGTGACCATGTACTTTCTCCTTATTGGTTTGAACTGTGCTTGCCCGTCGTTCAGGCAGCGATGCCGAGGATCTCGCGCTGGCCGCGCGGCGTGACCCGCAGCGCGCGCGATTCCCGCGTGGCCTCGACCCAGCCGCGCTGCAGCAGGCTGCCCAGCAACGCGGCCCCGAGCGCGCCGCCAAGGTGGGGCTTGCGCTCGCTCCAGTCGGGGCACGTGCACGCGAACTGGCGCCGCTTGCGGCGCGCGGCTTGCACGTCCACGCCAATCTGCGACATGGCCTGTGCGCCGTCGCCGCTCAGGTCGACGGCATTGCCGTCCACCAGCAGCCAGCCCGCGTGCCTCATGCGCTCGAACAGGCCCACGGCGAGTTCGCCGGCCAGATGATCGTAGCAGGTGCGCGCCTGCCGCAGCGCGGGCGGCGCGGTGCGCGACACCGGCACATCGCGCAGCCGCGGGGGACGGCTCGCGAGCGAGGCCGAGGCCAGCGCTTCAATGGCCACACCGATCTCGGGCGCCGCCAGGCGGTAGTAGCGATTGCGCCCGCGCGTCTCCACCGCCAGCAGCCCGCCTTCGCTGAGCCGGGTCAGATGCCCGCTCGCGGACGACGCGGAGAGCCCCGCAATGAGTGCCAGTTCGCCCGCGGGCCGGGCGCTGCCATCCATCAGCGCCCACAGCATTGACGCGCGGCCGGGGTCTGCCAGCAGGCCGGCGAGTTGGCTGATGCCTGGGGTGTATTCCATGATTCATCTGTGGATGAAGGGTGGGATGGAGTATAGGTGGGATTTGGCCAGAACTGTCCGTCCTCGCACGGCATTGCCTAGACTTGGGTAGCGGTCACTTCCTGGTCCTGGCCCTTGTCCTTCCGAAACCAACGTCTGAAATTGACGACGGTCCGATGAGCATTCTAGGCAAGCTCGTATCCCTGGTCAGCCGTAGGACCCTGCGGGCGGAAGGTCATGTATTCGCCATCACGCCCGAGCGCATCGCGATTGCGGAAGGGGTGCATGCTTCGCTTGCGATGGCGCCGATGCTCTGTGCGGCGGCGCTTCTCGACCGTCCGGGGGTCGCGTTCGGAGCCGTTGCGGCGTTCTGGAACTGTCTTTGCGATCCGCAAGGATCGAAGTCGGCGCGCCTGAAGGCGATGGCCATCTTCACGGCCATGGGCGCTGTCGTGATGCCGGTGGCGGCCTATGGCGCACATTGGGGCTATGCCGTCAGCATCGGCACCCTGTTTATCCTGGTCGTTCTTTGCGGACTGACTCGGTCCTACAAGCCGTCCCTCGGGCCGATGCCTGCGCAGGCGGGGTTGATTGCCTCGCTCGCGGTTGTCATTGGCATCGCATCGCCCCAGCCGCTCGCCGGCGCACTTGAACACGCTGGCTATTTCCTGCTCGGGTCCGCGTGGACCATGCTGTTCTGCATCTTTCTCTGGCCCGTCCCGTTCCCGCAATCCGCGTGCTTCACGCTCGCGACAATCTTCGGCAGGCTGGAGGACATGGCGGGCTTTCTGGAGTCGCTGGATTCCCGGCCTGGAATGGATGGACAAGGCTGGGCCGAGTTCGACACCGTTTATCGCCGTGGGGTGCGCATGTCGATCGAGCGCGGCAGGGCATTGGCGGCGCATGATGTGCGCAACAGCCCCGATCTCGGTCTGGGCATCGATGCTGCGGGCAGGGTGTTTTCCGCGCTGATCGCCATCGGCCATTCCCGACGCAATGCCGCGGTGGCGATCGACGATGGATCGCGGCCGATGCTTCAAGACCTGCGACGGTTGCTGCAAAGCGTGGCTGCGCAGGCGCATCACGGACTGTCCCTTCCCGACGCGCTGATCGCGCAGGCAGACTCGCTGTTGCGGCAGGCCGCGGATCGGCGGGATCAGACGGCAAGCGCCGTGGCCTTTGCAGCCAGGGCAATCGTCCGTCTCCAGGACCGCGAACACGCATTCGCCATGGAGCCCGAGACGCCCCCATCTGCCGCCGCTCGCGCGATCAGGCCCGATAGGCTGGTCTGGGGCCATGCGCTGCGGGTGGCGGTCGCAACGGTGCTCGCTTTCATGATCGGCACTACGCTAAGCGTCACGTTTGCATACTGGGGCGCGATCGCCGCAATCGTCGTGACCCAGCCGGTTTCCGCCAATACATGGTTGCGCGTTCTGGAGCGAGCATGCGGCACGCTCGTCGGCGGCATGATTGCCGCTGTACTTCTGACGAACCTGTCCGGCCCGGTGGCAATGACATTGGCCATTTTGCCGCTTGCCGCAGTGACCATCGCCTTGAGGCTGGTGAACTACGGTCTGTTCGTCGTCTTCCTGACGCCGATGTTCATGCTGATGTCGGACTTCATCCATCCCGCGCAGGGACTGGTTGTCGCTCGCCTGACCAATGAACTCGTTGGCGCCTGCGTGGGCGTGGCGGCGAGCTTTCTTCTGTGGCCGCAAAAGGATGATAGCGCGCTGACAGCCGCCATCTCGGCCGCGATTTCGGCCAACATGGCGTTCGCGGCCGCTGTCCTTCGGATGGGTGAAGGCGCCACGGCCTCGCTCGATTGGCTGCAACGCGAAGCCGGGCTGGCCAGCACACGCCTTGAAGTTGCGAGAGAGCGGATGCTCCTGGAGGGGCAGTGGCGGTCGGCGCGGCTCGAACGCCTCCGGGACGTGATCGTCGCGGTGCGGACGGTCTGCGGTGCCGCCGCAGTGATCGAAGTATTACGGAACGGGGAGCCGGACGCACGTGCACGGCAAAGGGCCAATCGCTATGATGCGATGACCGCCGAGATGCTGGAGGCGCTGACGTCGAGCGAAGCGAGGCAGACAGTTCAGTGTTCTGAAATGCCTGCGGACGATCTCGAACAAGCGATCCGGCATCTCGTTACGGCGTTCGATGTCTACATGGGCACCGCTTCGGCACGTCAGCCAGTCTCCGTTTAGCCTGCTTTCGGGGCGGGATCGTCAAGAGCAAGCCCCTATCGGCCTCGGCGCGTGCCGCCTCGAGGTCGACCTCCGGGATCTGGTCGCCCGGCCGGTAGGGCGCAGGCTCGCCATGCAGGACCTTGCACGAGAGCTCTGCGGGGAAGCCGTCGGGCGGGTAGCCCAGTTCGCCCGGACGCGCCGTTGGCAAAACTGCCGGATAAAATGTATTCCTGCGCTGAAACAACGGAAGCCCGACCATGAAGATGCCAAGGACCACACTCGAGCAATGGCGCGTGGTGCAGGCCATTGTCGAGCATGGCGGCTATGCCCAGGCCGCCGAGGCGCTGCACCGCAGCCAATCCTCGGTCAGCTACATGGTCGCGCGGCTGCAGGAGCAGCTTGGTGTCGAACTGTTCTCCATCGAGAGCCGCAAGGCGCGGCTTACCGAGAACGGCGCGGCCCTGCTTGCGCGCGCCAATGAGCTGCTGGGTGATGCGTACCGGCTGGAACTGCTTGCCGAGAACCTGCAGCGAGGCTGGGAGGCCGAGGTGTGGCTGGCGGTGGACGAAGCCCTGCCTGCCACGCTGCTGCTGTCGGCATTGAAAGCGTTTGCCGGCTTTGCGCCCCAGACCCGCGTGCAGCTGAAAGAGGTGGTGCTGTCAGGTGCGGACCAGGCATTGCTGGAACGGCAGGTGGATCTTGCCGTCGGCACACGCATACCCACCGGTCATCTCGGCGAACGGCTGCTGGACATTCCCTTTATCGCCGTTGCCCATCCTGAGCACCCGCTGAACCGCCTGGGGCGCGAACTGGACGCTGAAGATCTGAGCCGGGAGATGCAGGTAGTGCTGCGCGACTCCGGCCAGTCCAATCCGCGCGATGACGGCTGGCTTGGCGCCACGCTGCGCTGGACGGTGAGCAATATGGCAACCGTGCGCACGCTGGTGGCGGGCGGGCTCGGCTTTGCATGGTTGCCGGAACACCTGGTGGCGGGGCCGCTGAAAGACGGCACGTTGAGGCCCTTGCCCCTGCGTGAGGGCCGGATCCGCCACGTGGCGCTCTACCTGGTCCACAGCCAGCCTGAACTGGCAGGCCCGGCCACCCGCCGGCTGGCCGATGTGCTGATCCAGGCCGCTACTGCCTTCGCACGGGCCCCGGAAGGGGGCGTCGCCAATATCGGCTGATCCGATCAGATTGCTCCGAATTTCAGATGAATGGGCGGCACGGCGCGCCCTACCATTCTGAAACCAAGAACAAAGGCAGGCGTGCAGACCTGCCTCTGACGGAGACAATATGAACCACTTTCTTGCCATCGAGGCCTTCGTGCGCGTGGCGGAAGCCAGCAGCTTTGCCGAAGCTGCGCGCCAGTTGGGGGTTGCCGGATCCATCGTCACCAGCCGTGTGCAGCAGCTGGAAAAGTTCATCAACGCGCCACTGTTCCACCGCAGCACGCGCCATGTGCGGCTCTCCGAGATCGGCGAGGCGTATTACAAGGAATGCGCCGAGGCGGTCGCGCAGTTCAACAGCCTGACCGACCAGATGCGCGACCTCAAGGCCACACCCACCGGCCGCCTGCGCATCCAGATGCTGCCCGGCTACGCGATCGGACATTTCGCCGAACTGCTCAACGCCTTCACGCAGCGCTATGACGGGATCCAGCTTGACATCATCGTCAATGACCGCGTGGTCGACCCCGTCGAGGAAGGTTTCGATGTTGCATTCCAGATCTTTCCGCCGATCTCTGGCTCGCTGATCGAGCGGCGCCTGTTCCCGGTCCGGCGGCTGTTCTGTGCCACGCCGGAATACCTCGAGCGGCGCGGCATGCCTGTCGTTCCCGCTGATCTGCTGAACCACACGACTGCGCTTTACGCGGGATATCCCTCGCGTAACCGCTGGGTGTTCACGCGCGGCGAAGAGACCGTGTCGCTGGAACTGCCCGGACAGGTGCGCTCCAATTCCGTTCACCTGCTGCGCGACTATGCCGTGTCTGGCGCCTGCATTGTCTGCCTCCCCACGCTGGTCGCCAGCGACGCTCTGCAGAGCGGGCGGCTGCTGCCCGTGCTGACGGACTACACCCTCGCACCATATTCCTTCGCCGCGGTCTACCCCACCACCCAGCGCCATGCCGTCAAGGTCAGGATGCTGGTGGACTTTCTCGCCGAGTGCCTGGCCGGAGATCCCGCATGGGATGTGCCGCTGCTCCAGCGCGGCTGGGTGAGCTGACACGCCGACTCGGCAATTCTTCAACATTTGCGAAGGCCGTGTTCGCCGGATTCAAGATTGTTGTTGCGATGCGATGCAAGTATCTTCATTTCAAACGATTCACCGACAACACCAGGAGACAGTCGTCATGACCACCGCCTACAAGACCGTATTCGGCTCGCTCGGCAACTACCGCAAGGGCGTCATCGAGGTGACCGAAGGCGATGCCCGCCACTATGTTTTCTCCAATGTGTTCGAGGTCGCCTCGAAGTCAGCGCCCTACGAGCGCGTCGTGGTCGGCAAGAACCTCGAGTATGTTGTCGAAAGCGTGCGCGCCGATGGGCAGTCGCCATGGTTTGCCTGCTCGCACGACGAGTTCGCGATCGCCATGGATGGCGAAGTGCGCGTCGATTTCATCGCGCTGGACCAGCCCACTGCCCAGCGCGATGGTGCCGCGCTGGTGGAGCCCGTGGGCCGGAAGATGGGACATGTGGTGCTGCGCCAGGGCCACCAGAGCCTGCTGCCCGCGGGCTGCGCGTACCGCTTCAGCGCGCCTGCGGCGTGCACGCTGCTGCTGCAGGGCAAGCTTGGCGCGCTCTCGGTGCAGAAGTGGGCCGAGATCTGCCTGCACTGATCCGCACCGTCATTTCGCCCGCCAGCCCATCCGATCCGATCCCGAAAATTCTCCAGGAGTCCACCATGGCCATGATCGACCTCGCCGACAAGCCCGACACGTCTGCCAAGGGCTTTGCCGCCGACAAGGTACAGGCAAGCGCCCCCGATCCCGTTAGCGGCTACCGCGCTTACACGCTCGGCGCCTTCCAGTTCTCGCGCGACGCCTACTTCGCCACCATCCAGTGGCCTTCGCGCGGGCAGACCCGCACCCACGCCATTCCTGCCGATGCCTTCCTGCGCGCGATGATGCGCGATGTCGCCTGGGGCTTCTTCTATGGCTGGGTCAACTTCGACCATGTGTTCGGCACGCGCAACCACTACGGCAAGGTGGACGTCTACGCAGGCGCCTTCAATGGCGTGATGAAGGAAGCCGGCGTGGACTACACCGAGACCTTCGACACGCCGCTGATCATGGCGACCTTCAAGGCCATCCTGCACGACTGGACCAACGAAGGTTTCGATCCCTTCGCCGCGCCGGAAGAAACCGGTACGGCCTTTGGTGTCAAGCACGGCGAGAACGGTGCTGCCATCGAGCGTACGCGCATCGCCACGCGCCGTATGCCGGGCCTGCCCGAAGACTCCCCGCTGCGCGACGAGCTGCCGGTCAACCGCGCGTTCGTGGACGTGCCGCAGGATGAGCCGGAGGTGCATGTGGAGCCGGGCTTCGAGGGCCAGCTCCATGCGTTCAACCTGTTCAAGTACCTGTCGCGTTCAGACGTGACCTGGAACCCCTCGGTGACCTCCGTCTGCGGACAGAGCCTGTTCTGCCCCACCACCGAGGAGTTCATCCTGCCGGTGTTCCACGGCAACGACCGTGTCGAGTGGTTCCTGCAACTGTCCGATGAAATCATCTGGGATATCGGCGACAAGAACACCGGCGCCCCGCGTGCCCGGGTGACCATGCGCGCCGGCGACATCTGCGCCATGCCGGCCGATATCCGCCACCAGGGCTATTCGACCAAGCGCTCGATGCTGCTGGTGTGGGAAAACGCCACGCCAAACCTGCCCAGGCGCTATGAGAGCGGGGAACTGAAGCCATATCCGGTCGAGTTCTGACACCCTCCCCAACACGCATTCACGGACACGATCACATCATGCAGAACAAGCTATTCATCAACGGCCGCTTTGTCGATGCCCTCGGCGGCGGCACCATCGACGTGCTGAACCCGCACGACGGCAGCGTGATCACGGCCATCGCCGCGGCTGAGTCTGGGGACGTGGACCTGGCCGTGGAAGCGGCCACGCGCGCCTTCCCGGCCTGGTCGCGCATGGCGGCGGCCGAGCGCGGACGCCTGCTGCTCAAGCTCGCCGACAAGATCGAAGCCCACACCGAGGAGCTGGCGCAGCTTGAGTCGCTGGACACCGGCCACCCGATCCGCGATTCGCGCGCGCTGGACGTGCCGCGCACCGCGGCGTGCTTCCGCTACTTCGGCGGCATGGCCGACAAGCTGCAGGGCTCGGTGATCCCGGTGGAGACCGGCTTCCTCAACTACGTGCAGCGTGCGCCCATCGGCGTAGTGGGCCAGATCGTGCCGTGGAACTTCCCGCTGATGTTCACCAGCTGGAAGATGGGTCCGGCGCTTGCCGCGGGCAACACCGTGGTGCTCAAGCCCTCGGAACTCACGCCGCTGTCCTCGTTGCGCATCGTCGAGCTGATGGCCGAAGTGGGCTTTCCCGAGGGCGTGGTCAATATGGTGCCGGGCTACGGCCACACCGCGGGGCAGCGCCTGGCCGAGCACCCGGGCGTGGGCAAGATCGCGTTCACCGGCTCCACGGCCACGGGCCGGCGCATCGTCGAGGCGTCCAAGGGCAATCTCAAGCGCGTGCAGCTCGAGCTGGGCGGCAAGGGTGCCAATATCGTGTTCGAGGACGCGAACCTCGATGCCGCCATCAACGGTGCGGCCTGGGCCATCTTTCACAACCAGGGGCAGGCCTGTATCGCGGGCGCGCGCCTGGTGCTGCATGAGCGCATCGCGGACGAATTCCTCGAGCGCTTCGGCACGCTTGCCAGGTCGATCCGCCTGGGCAATCCGCTCGACCCGGAAACCGAGATGGGGCCGCTCACCTCGGCGCAACACCGCGACCGCGTACTGTCCTACGTGGACATCGCGCGCGAACAGGGCGCGCGCGTGCTGACCGGCGGCAAGGCGCCGGCTGGCGCCGGGCTGTCGGGCGGCTACTATGTCGAGCCGACCATCGTCGAGGCCAGGCCGCAAGACCGCGTGGCGCAGGAGGAAGTGTTCGGCCCCTTCGTCACCGTGCTGCGCTTTGGCAGCGACGAAGAGGCGCTGGCCATTGCCAACGCCACGGAGTACGGTCTGGGCAGCGGCCTGTGGACCCGCGACCTGTCGCGCGCCCACAAGCTCGCCGGCGCCATCCATGCCGGCATGTGCTGGATCAACTGCTACAAGCGCGTCAACCCGGGCAGTCCGTTTGGCGGCGTGGGCCAGTCCGGCTATGGCCGCGAGATGGGGTTCGAAGCCATGCACGACTACACCGAAGCCCGTTCGGTGTGGGTCAATGTGGATGCGGCGGTGCCGCCCCACTTCAAGCGCTGAGGGGCGATGATGGAAAGCTTTGTCTACCAGTCCGCGCCGTCGCGCGTCGTTTTCGGGCAAGGCGCGCTGGCGCGACTGCCCGAAGAGGTGGTGCGCCTCGGCGCGCAGCGGGCGCTGGTGTTGACCACGCCCGAGCAACGCAGCCTCGGCGAACGTGTCGCCGGCCTGCTCGGTGAGCGCGCCGCGGGCGTCTACAGCCAGGCGGTGATGCATGTGCCGGTTGAAGTCGCGCAGGCAGCGCGTGCCGAGGCGGCGCGGCTTGGCGCCGATTGCTATGTGGCCGTGGGCGGCGGCTCCACCATCGGGCTGGGCAAGGCCATCGCGCTCGAATCCGGGCAGCCGATCATTGCCGTACCCACCACGTACGCCGGATCGGAGGTCACGCCGATCTACGGCATTACCGAAGGGCGCCTGAAAAAGACCGGGCGCGACACGCGCGTGCTGCCGCGCACCGTGCTCTACGATCCCGAGCTCACGCTGTCGCTGCCCGTCGATATCTCGGCCGCGTCCGGCATGAATGCGATGGCGCATGCCGTCGAAGCCCTGTATGCGCAGGATGGGAACCCGATCATCAGCCTGATGGCCGAGGAATCGATCCGCGCGCTGGCCGAGGCGCTGCCCGCCGTGGTGCGCCGTCCTGGCGATATCGACGCACGCAGCCGCGCGCTGTACGGCGCCTGGCTGGCCGGCGCCTGCCTCGGCACGGTCGGCATGGCGCTGCACCACAAGCTTTGCCATACGCTGGGCGGCACCTTCAACCTGCCGCACGCGCAGACGCACGCGGTGATGCTGCCGCATACCGCCCACTACAACCATGCAGCCGCGCCACAGGCGCTGCTGCGCACGGCGCGCGCCCTGGGCGGAGAGCGGGCGGCAGATGCCGGTCCGTTGCTGTTCCGCCTGAACCAGGCGCTAGGCATCCCCGGCTCGCTGGCCGCGATCGGCATGCCGGACGCGGGCCTGGACGAGGCCGCCACGCTGGCGAGCACCAACCCTTACTACAATCCGCGCCCGGTCGAACGCGAGGCCATCCTTGCCCTGCTTGGCCGGGCCTGGCACGGCGAGGTGCCGGCCTGACGGCCGGCGTGACATTACCGACCCAGAAGAGGAAAAATGCCATGGAGACACCCGACACCACTGCCGAAGCAGCCCTGGCCGAACAGGTTGCGGCGCGCTTTGCCGGCACCCCGGACGCACGGCTGAAGACGCTGATGCAGGCGCTCGTGCGGCACCTGCACGCTTACGTCCGCGAGGTCGAGTTGACCGAGGAGGAATGGTTTGCCGCGATCCGCTTCCTGACCGATACCGGCAAGATGTGCGATGGCCTGGTGCGCCAGGAATTCATCCTGTTGTCCGACACGCTGGGCGTGTCCATGCTGGTCGACGCCATCAATCACCGGCAGTCCGCCGGCGCCACCGATACCACCGTGTTCGGGCCGTTCTATATCGCCGGCATGCCCGAGCGTGGCTGCGGCGAGAGCATGGCCGTCACGCCTGGCACGTCCGCGCTGGTGCACGGCTACGTGCGCGGCATCGACGGCGCGCCGCTGCGCGACGCCGTGCTTGATATCTGGCAGACCGCCGAGAACGGCATGTACTCGGGCCAGGATACGGCCCAGCCCGTTGGCAACCTCCGCGGCCGCTATCGCACCGATGCCGACGGCTACTACGCGATTCGCACCATCGTGCCGGTCAGCTACCCGATCCCCACCGACGGTCCCGTCGGCCGCATGCTCACGGCCACCAATCGCCATCCGTGGCGGCCTGCGCACCTGCATTTCATGATTGATGCGCCGGGTCATCGCAAGCTGGTGACGCACCTGTTCAACCAGGGCGATCCCTATCTCGATTCGGATGCCGTGTTCGGCGTCAAGCCTTCTCTGCAGGTCGCATACGAGGAGCGTGCCGCCGATCATCCGCTGGCACAGCGCTTCGGTTTTGACGGCCCGTTCCGCGAGGCGCGCTACGACTTCGTTCTCGAGCCATGGTGAGCCTCATGTCACGCTTCTATGCGATTTTCGCCACCGACAAGCCCGGCACGCGGGCCCTGCGCGAGCGGGTGCGCCCGGCCCACCGGGCCTACCTGCGTGCCGCCGCCGGACACCGCGTCTTCGTGCGTCTGGGCGGGCCGACGCTGGATGCGCAGGACAATGCCATGAACGGCACGCTGCTGGTGATCGAGGCCGAACACATCGAGGACGTCGAACGCTTCCTGCGCGACGACCCCTATATGCACGCGGGCCTGTTCGAGCGCATCGAGATCCGCCCGTGGGACTGGAGCCTGGGCAACCCCGAGCGCAGGGTGTAGGCCATGGACCGCATCCTGCTGTGCCGCCTCGATGCCGTGCCGGATGGCGGCGCGCACGTGGTCGATGCCGGGCGCTTTGATGGCACCTCGGCCGTCGTGGTGGTCCGCCGCGGCCAGCAGGCGTGGGCTTACCTCAACCGGTGCCCGCATTTTTCGGTGTGCCTGGAGTACGAGCCCGGAGACGTGCTTACCTACGACGCGCAGGTGCTGATGTGCGCCCACCACAGCGCGCTGTTCCGCTTCGAGGATGGCCACTGCATCGAAGGCCCGTGTGCCGGCGCCGCGCTGACGCCTGTTGCGATCCGGGTGATCGACGGCGAAGTGCGATGCGCGCCGGGCATGCCCGCCGTGCCCTGACCGGATAGCGTCCGCACCGGCGGCCGAAAGCTTTCACACCCAAGCAGCAAGGGGCAATCCGCCCCGCAGGACGGAGCCAGCACCACTGGCCCCGCAGGGGAGTGTTTTTTCAAATACAACGCCAGGAGACAGAAAACCATGGATGCGCATCAGTTCAGCGGAAAGCGCCGCACCCTCGTGAAACTGGCGGCAGGCGGCGCAGTTGCCGCAGCCACGCCGCTGTTTTCGCCCTGGGTGCGGGCAGCGGGAAGCCGCACCCTGAAAATCGGCTACGTGTCGCCGCAGACGGGGCCGCTCGCGCCGTTCGGCGAAGCCGACCGCTACATGATCCAGCAGATGCAGGCCGCGCTGAAGAACGGCACCACGGCCGGCGGCAAGAACTATCCGGTCAGCATCGTGGTGAAGGACAGCCAGTCGAACCCGAACCGCGCGGGCGAGGTGGCGAGCGACCTGATCCTGAAGGACAAGGTCGACATCATGCTGGTCTCCGGCACGCCGGAAACCGCCAACCCGGTATGCGATGCGTGCGAGCTCAACGAGACGCCGTGCGTGTCCACCGTGGTGCCGTGGCAGCCGTGGTTCTTTGGCCGCAAGGGCGATCCGAAGAAGGGTTTTGACTTCACCTATCACTTCTTCTGGGGACTGGAAGATGTCATCAGCGTCTATACGGCCATGTGGCAGTCGGTGCAGACCAACAAGGCCGTCGGCGGCCTGTTTCCGAATGACGGCGACGGCAACGCCTGGGGCGATGCCAAGTTGGGTTTTCCGCCAGTGCTTGCGCAGAAGGGTTTCGCGCTCAAGGATCCCGGGCGCTTCCAGAGCATGACGCAGGATTTCTCCGCGCAGATCGCGGCGTTCCGGCAGGCCAATGCGCAGATCGTCACGGGCGTGGTGATTCCCCCTGATGCCCGGAACTTCCTGGTGCAGGCGCGCCAGCAGGGCTTCCGGCCCAAGGTGATTTCGATCGGCAAGGCTTTGCTGTTCCCGGCCGCAATCGAGGCCCTGGGCGACGTCGGCGAGGGTCTCTCGACCGAGGTGTGGTGGTCGCCATCGCATCCATTCAAGTCGTCGGTGACGGGCCAGACGGCACAGCAGCTTGCCGCCGATTACGAGAAAGGCACCGGCAAGCAGTGGACCCAGCCGCTGGGCTTTGCCCATGCCCTGTTCGAGATCGCCATCGATACGTTCAAGCGCGCCAGGGATGTCGACTCCAACATCGCCATCCGCGATGCCCTGGCGGCAACCAAACTGGACACCATCGTCGGCAAGGTGGCCTGGGGCAGCGGCCCGGTCAGGAACGTGGCCAAGACGCCGCTGGTCGGCGGGCAATGGGTCAAGGGGCAGAAGCACAAGTTCGACCTTGCCATTGTCAGCAACCAGCTCGCACCGGGCGTGCCGCTGAGCGGTCCGCTCAAGCTGATCGCCTGAGCGGGCACATCCTTGGGAGGAGTCCAACCATGAGCCATGTGCTGCAACTTGACCGGGTCTCCAAGCGCTTTGGCGCGCTGACCGTCACGGACGATATCAGCTTCTCGGTCGGGGCCGGCGAGACCTACGGCATCCTCGGCCCGAACGGCGCGGGCAAGACCACGCTGTTCAACCTGATCAGCGGCGATATCCGTGCCGACAGTGGCGCGGTCTCGTTCGATGGCGCGCAGATCGGCCACCTGCCGCCGCACCGGCGCTGCCTGGCCGGCATCGGCCGCTCCTACCAGGTGCCGCGCCCGTTCGGCGGCATGACGGTATTCGAGAACCTGCTCGTGGGCGCCACCTTTGGCGCAGACAAGCCCGAGCGCGCTGCCTATGACGTGTGCGTGGACGTGCTGGCGCGCACCGGGCTCAAGGCCAAGGCCAACCGGCTGGCGGGCAGCCTGACGCTGCTCGACCGCAAGCGGCTGGAGCTGGCGCGCGCGCTCGCCACGCAGCCCAGGTTGCTGCTGCTCGACGAGATTGCCGGCGGCCTGACCGAGCCGGAGACGCATGAACTGGTCGACGAGATCCGGCAGGTGAAAGCGGCCGGCGTCACCATCGTCTGGATCGAGCATGTGGTGCATGCCCTGCTGGCCGTGGCCGATCGCCTGCTGGTGATCAACTTCGGCCGCAAGCTGGCCGAGGGCGCGCCCGGGGAGGTCATGGACGACCCTGAAGTCCGCCGCGTCTACCTTGGCCTGGAGGCCTGACCATGACCATATTGCTGCAAACGCAGAGCCTGACCGCAGGCTATGGCGACTTCCAGGCGCTGTTCGGCATCGACGTCGCCGTTGGCGCCGGCGAAGTCATCGCGCTGATCGGCGCCAACGGCGCCGGCAAGTCAACCCTCCTGAAGACCATCGCCGGCCTGCTGCGCGCGGCGCCCGGGCAGGTGCTCTACAAGGGCGCGCCGATCGGCGGCCTGCCCGCGGCGCAGATCGTCGGCAAGGGCATTGCGCTGGTGCCGGAGGGCAGGCGCCTGTTCCCGAGCCTGAGCGTGGAAGAGAACCTGCAGCTCGGCGCTTACTGCGGCCGGGCAGGGCGCTGGAACCTGGATACGGTGCTCGCGCTGTTCCCCGCGTTGCGCGAGCGCCGCCACCATCCGGCCACCGCGCTGTCGGGCGGGCAGCAGCAGATGGTGGCGATCGGCCGCGCGCTGATGAGCAACCCGGAGCTGCTGATGTGCGACGAACTCTCGCTCGGCCTTGCGCCCGTGATCGTGCGCGAAATCTATGCGGCGCTGCCAGCCATCGTCGCCGATGGCATGAGCGCCATCATCGTCGAGCAGGACGTGCGCATGGCGCGCCAGGTGTCATCGCGCTTCTACTGCTTCCAGGAGGGTCGCGTCTCGCTGGAGGGCGAATCCGCCAGCGCTTCGGACGAGGCGATCACACAGGCCTATTTCGGAGTCCCGGCATGAATACGCTCATCAACATCCTGGTACAAGGCGTGCTGCTCGGCGCGCTGTATGCGCTCTTTGCCATGGGGCAGTCGCTGGTGTTCGGCGTGATGCGGCTGACCAATATCGCCCATGGCGATTTCATCGTGCTGCTGGTGTTCGTGCTGTTCGCGCTGACGGCGATGGCGCACCTGCCGCTGGCGGCGGCGATCGCGCTGCTGGTGATCATCGCCTTCGCCACTGGCTACGCGCTGCAGTACGCGCTGCTGAACCGTGTCAGCAGCCGCGACCCGCTGCCATCGCTGATGGTGACCTTCGGCCTGTCGATCGTGATCCAGAACGTGCTGCAGGAGCTGTTCTCGGCCGATCCGCGCGCCATTGCCACCGGCGGCTTCGAGTCGCAAAGCATGTTGCTGCCCGGCGGCATCAACGTTGGCTACCTGCCGCTGCTGACCCTGCTGGCGACGGTAGCGATCACGCTTGCGCTGCAATGGCTGTTCGGCAGGACCACGCTCGGACGCGCATTCCGCGCCACCTCCGACGATCGGGAGACCGTGCAGCTGATGGGCGTGTCGCACCGGCGCACCTACGCCCTGGCCATGGCCATTGCATTCGTCCTGATTGCGCTGGCGGCGGCGCTCTACGCCGCGCGCACGGCGGTTTCCCCGTCCGACGGGCCCGCGCTGCTGCTGTATGCGTTCGAGGCCGTGATCATCGGCGGCATGGGCTCGTTCTGGGGCACCTTCCTGGGCGGCATGGCGCTGGGCGTGGCGCAGCAGGCGGGCTTCTATTTCGATCCGGGCTGGGGCATCTGGCTTGGCCACGTGATGTTCCTGGCGGTGCTTGTCGCCAGGCCCCAGGGCTTCCTGCCAAAGACTGCATAGAGGTGCCGAAATGGAAAGAACTGTAAACAGCCCCGTGCAGGGCTTTGAAGTGAGGCGCGCCACCCGCGCCAGCAAGCTGGCGGTGCTTGGGTTGCTGCTGGCCGCGGTGGTCATCGCCAGCATGCCGTACTGGGCCGGGCGCGACACGCTGCGCGATTTCACCCAGATCGCCGCGTACCTGATCTTCGCCATGATGTGGAACCTGCTGGCCGGCTATGGCGGCATGGTGTCGATCGGCCAACAGGCATTCTTCGGCATCGGCGGCTATGCCATGCTGGTGCTTGCCAACTACGGCGGTGTATCGCCGTTCCTGGCGGTGCCGCTCGCCGCGGGCCTGGCCATGCTGGTCGCAGTGCCGGTGTCGCGTATTGCGTTCCGGCTCGAGGGCGGCTATTTCGCGGTCGGCACCTGGGTGATCGCGGAGGTTCTCCGGCTGAGCGTGGCCAATATGTCCGTGCTGGGCGGCGGCTCCGGCACCAGCCTGACGGCGCTGCAGGGCATTCCCCGGTCGACCCGCGAATTGCTGACGCTGTGGCTGGCACTGGCCGCGGCCGCGGGCGGGATTGCACTGCTCTACTGGCTCCTGCGCGCCAGGCCGGGGCTTGCGCTGACCGCCATGCGCGACAACGCCGCGGCGGCCGCCAGCCAGGGCGTCGACGTCAAGCGCGCGCGGCTGGTGGTGTACCTGGTCGCCGCGGGCGGCACCGCGTTTGCCGGCGGTCTCTACTTCCTCGGCAACCTGCGGATTTCGCCCGATGCCGCGTTCTCGGTGAACTGGACCGCGTTCGGCATCTTCATCGTGCTGATCGGCGGGCTGGGCACGCTGGAGGGTCCCATCATCGGCGCGCTGGTCTTCTTTGTGTTGAACAAATTCCTGTCCGACTACGGCACCTGGTACCTGATCGGGCTGGGCATTGTGGCCATTGTCGTGGCGCTGTTCTTCCCGCAGGGCATCTGGGGCTACCTGTCGCGGCGCTTCGGCCTGCAGTTGTTCCCGGTCGGGCGGCGGCTGGTATTTGCCGACCCCGCCGCGGCGGACGGACTTGTTCCGCAAAGCCCTGCGCCGGCAGGAGCGCTGCCCGCCAACGCATCGGGCGCACGTTCGCCAAGGGAGGCCGCATAGGCGGAGACGTCAGCGCGAGACATCTGTAAGCACGACAAGACCATAAGAGAGACCGGAGGAGACCATGAGAACGTCAAGAGTACTGTCAACATGCCTGTTTGCCGCGATGCCGGCGCTGGCTGCCGCCCAAAGCAGCGTCACGCTCTCGGGCGTGATCGACGGCGGCATCACCTATGTCAACAACCAGCACGGCGGCACCGTCACGCTGCTCGACAGCGGCGTACTCGCGCCCAACCTGCTGTCGTTCCGGGGCACGGAAGACCTGGGCGGGGGCACCAGGGCGCTGTTCGAGCTGACATCGCAGTTTGACCTGAGCAACGGCAGCACGATTCCGGGCGCCGGGCAGATCTTCAACCGTACTGCCATGGTTGGCCTGAGCAGCGACAGGCTGGGAACGCTGACGCTGGGCAACCAGTATGACTTCATGTTCGAATCGCTGACCGCCGGCAAGTTCGATGGCGCATTCCTGTTCGGCGGCATCTACGACTTCCGCCAGGGCCCGTTCACAGGCCTTGGCGTGCCCAACAACCCGACCGGCTCGTTCGACTTCGACCGCATGGCGGGCGCCACCCGCGTTGCCAACTCCGTCAAGTACCGCTCGCCCGACATCAGCAACTTTTCCTTTGGCGCGCTGTATGGCTTCGGCGAGAAGCCCGGGGCATTCTCGTCCAATGCGACGCTCAGCTTCGGCGCCAACTATGAAAATGGCCCGTTCGGACTGGGCGCAGCCTATGTGGACGTCAAGTACCCGCAACTGGGCGACGGCCACGACAGCATCCGCAACTTCGGCGTCGGTGCCCACTATCAGTTCCCTGCGGTGCTGGGCATGCTGCTGTACACGAACACGAAGAATACGGCCACCGGCGCGCGGATCGACGTCTACAAGGCAGGGGCATTGTGGAATATCTCGGGTCCATGGGCAGCTGGCCTGGACTACTCGTTCATGCAAGCCAACGAAGTCCTGCAGAACAACAAGGCGCACCAGGTTGCCGCGGCGCTGCAATATCACTTCTCCAAGCGCACCACGGCCTATGTGGAAGGTGTCTACCAGCGCGCCAGCGGAGATGCAGCTACCACCCGCGCGTGGATAAATGGGCTGCTGCAGCCGGATGGGGCGGCAAGCAACCGGTCGCAGACGCTGGCGCGCATCGGGATGCTGATGAAGTTCTAGTTGTGGAGGACTTGTTCAATAAGTGGAAGCCGGCTCTTTTGCAGCTGCTTCCAAAGCAATTTCCACGACTTCGAATTCCTGCGCTCGCGTATGGAACCCGCGCCACCCACACGTGGCTGGTCGGCGGTGATTTCGATGTGTCGCCCGGCGGCGTTGGCGAGCCGCCGGCGCTGTGCAATGCGATTTTCGCGGCAATCTGTTCACGGTGGCGAAATACCGCAATGCCCAGGGGTAAGGCCCAGAGGCGACTGGGGCCTACACCAGCCGGAAAACCTCCACCGCCTCGGTAAGCTCGGCGGTTTGTGCTTGCTGGCGCTGCGCCGCATCGGCGGTTTGCGCCACGTGCGCGGTGTTCTCGGTCATGACTTGTTCAATGGCGCCGATGTCGACCCCGATGCGCGCCGTGTCGGCGCGCTGGTGCTCCGCCATGCCGGCCAACTCTTCCACTAGCGCCGACAGTCGCGCGATGCTGTCCACCACCTCCACCATCGTGGTGCCTGCGGTGGCGACCAGCGTGGCACCCTCGTGCGCGCGATCCACTGACGTGGCAATCAATGTGCGGATTTCCTTGGCAGCACCGGCACTGCGCTGCGCCAGCGTACGCACTTCACCCGCCACCACAGCAAAGCCGCGGCCCAGTTCGCCTGCGCGGGCCGCCTCCACCGAGGCATTGAGCGCCAGGATGTTTGTCTGGAACGCGATGCTGTCGATCAGGCCGACAATGTCAGCGATACGTGCCGACGCGTCGTTAATCTCTCCCATGGTATGGCTCACGGAGCCGACCGCTTCGCCGCCGCGCACAGCCACGCTTCGCGCGGAGGCCGCCAGGGCGCGTGCTGCCGCGGCATGGTCGGCCGCGGCGTGCGCCAGCCGCGTCAGGTCGGTCACGCCGTCGGCGATGCGCGCTACCGCCTGCTGTTGCTCTCGCGTGCGCTGCGCCAGCGCTGTATTGCCGTCGAGGATATGCACGGCTGCTTCGGCCAGTACCCGCGCGCCGTTGCGTACCTGGATAAGCGTGTGGCGGACCGCGTCCAGCGTGTCGCCAAAGGTGCGGCCGATCTTGCTGCGCGCAGGTGTCACCTGACTGAAAAGCGTCAGGTGCCCCGATTCGCTGCTGATTGCCAGGGCCAGTGACTCCAGTTCTTCCGCCGCCCTGGCATCGTGGTCCATGCGCCAGGCGATGCTTGCCAGCATGGCAGTCTGCGCCACCACAAAGGTGGCATGCAACAGCACCATGCCAAGCCCCGGCTCAGTGAAGCAGACCGGACCCCAGCCCCACGCTTGCAGGTAGCTGAATGTCAGATGGTGCACAGCGATTGTCGCGGCGCCCGCCAGGATGGGACGGAAGTCCCGATAGGCAAGCAGCACGGAGAGCAATACGAACACCGAAAAATGAAACTCGGTGCGGCCCATGGCCTGGTGGATAAGCAATCCTGAAAAAGCCATGAGTACTGCGCCGGCCATGAGGCGCGTGGGCAGGCGCCCCGGTGCGGTCAGCGCGGTCAGCGTGAAGGCTGCGGCCAGCGGCAAGCCCACCGTGAAGGCGACGCCCATGGAGTCGTAGTACCAGCCGACGCCCAGCGCTACGGTTGCCAGGACCCAGACGATGGCTACCATCATCCGATCGGCACGGCGATAGATGCGATCGAGTGGCCGCGCATTGGCGGACGTCGCCACATGCGCATCGTGCGCGCCGGCGTGCGAAGAAAGATTCGTGCAGCCCTGCATATAGCCTCCCGGTCCGAGATCAATCGGCAATATGCTGTAACACCCCCGGCACCACGCTGGTTTGGTTCTCGGGCGGTCTGGACGCCGCCATCGAAATCCGATGCCGAGATTAACGGAAGCCTGGGGAGAAACTTGTTACCCCTGATGAGGGGTGTTGCGTCAGGGAGCGGGTATGAGGTGAGGCGGCGAGACGCTGAGCCTGCGACGCGGCGAGGATGATTTCGTCGAAGGCGATTTCAGGTGTCCTTGAATTCGGGGAGCAAGGCCGCAGTCCCCGAAATACTAAAGCTTTGGCCTCGAAGGCCTTGGCGCCCCCTTTCTGATGTGGCAACCCGCACCGATCGACACATCACTCACGGCGCCGGCGATGCCAGCGGCTTCCCTTTCTCGACCACGTACACGCCCACCAGCCGCGTCACCGTGCTACCGCTGTTGTGGGCATCATGCACCACGCCGGCCGGCACCACGAACGACTCACCGGCCTTGATCGTGCGCTGCGACTGGCCGTCGATCAGGAGTTGCACCTCGCCGTCCATGACGTAGCTGATCTCGTCTCCGGGATGCGTATGCCGCCCGGCATAGGCGCCTGGCGCCACCTCCACGCGCGCGACCACGGCTTCGCGACCCGATACGGATACATCGGCCCGGCCGACCAGGGTGCGGGTCAGGCCCGAATTCTGCGCCAGCGCGCTACCTGTCATCAGCGCCACGGCGCTCAAAATGACCAAATTCTTGTAGTGCATGATGTCTCCTCGAAATTATTTCTGATTTTCAGAGATGACCGTCCCATCTTGTCCCAGCCCACGTTCATGCTAGCAGGCCGTTGTCCGGCCGTGGCTGGAGCCGACGTTCGAACGACCGAGTGATCGCGCGGATCTACGACGCTTCATGGGCCGCGAACGGTCCCGGTCCCAGCGATAAAAATCGGTCCCGCAGAGCAGCGCCGCGGAGATTCAGTATGAGACGAAGGCCGCGTTGATGCCGAGTAATGCTTGCGAGATGCGAGCAGTAGCGGTACGTCAGGCCAGCACAGGGGATCTTGCGGCGGGCGTCAGGCAGGTTTGCCGCTTCGCAGGATTGCCGCGGTGCGGCACCTCGCAGTCGCAGGAAGCATTACCTATACTTTTTGCAGAATAACCACTTCAGCATCACATCTCGCGTCAACATGACGCGGTTCAGGCACCCGGGGGAATCTGCATAAATCCAGTGCAGGGGGTGCAATGCATTGGCGGCCGACCGTATTGTTCACGCCATGCCTTCGTCCGGCGTGCGTCGGGGGGAATGGCGTTCCTGCGTCTCCTGACCCGCAACCCGGAGGGAGACCGGCATGACTCGCATTGTCCTCACACATCTCTCCGGTTCCAAGGCGCACCAGATCGAGCAGTTCGAGGCCGGCGCCTTCGACGAGTTGATCCTCGGCCGCGATCCCGCCGCAGCTGTCGTCTTCGATCCGCAGCGCGACGATCTGGTGAGCCGCCGGCATGCGGCCATCCGCATCGGGAAGGAGAATCCGCCGCGCTTCGTCCTGGTCGATCTCGGCAGCAGCAACGGCACGTTCCACAACGGCCACCCGGCCAATGGCGAAACGGTGCTCGCGCCGGGCGACACCATCGAACTGGGCGAGGGCGGCCCGCGCCTGACCTTCGACCTGGAGCCCCGGCCCGAGCCGGTTGCCGCCGAAACGCGCCTCGTCATCGCGAAAGGGCTGTCGGGCACGCGTGTGATTGCGAGGGAACCGGGCCAGACGGACACCGCGGCCCGCACTCACGACGACCTTCACGTGGGCAAGGAAACCGTACTGCGCATGATGGAGACCGAGCGGCGCTCCATCAGCCACAAGGTGCTGATCGGCGCGGGCGTGTCGGTTGCCATCGTGGCAATCGCGATCGCGGCCCTCGTGCATTTCGGCGGGTTCATGGGCAAGAGCCCCCAAGCCATTGCCGCGGAGTTCGGTCCCGCCACCGTGGTGGTGGAAGCGCGCTGGCATATCGTCGACAAGAACACCGGGCGGCAGGTCTACCAGCGCATCTGCATCGTCGACAACCTGCGCCTTCCCTGCTTCCTCCAGATTGACAATGGCCCGGTCCAGCGCTGGCTCACTACCGATGACGACGACCACCGCGGCATTCCCATCGAAGTAGGCGGACGTGGCAGCGGTTTCGTCGTAAAGGACCAGGGCTTCATCCTGACGAACAAGCACGTCGCCCAGGGGTGGAAGGTGCCGGATTTCATGGACTTCGACGCGAAGGGCGGCATCCTCATCAAGATTTTGACCGCGGGGCAGGGCGAGTTCAGCATCTCCCGCATCAATCCCCGGGCCTTCCGCAGCCTGCTCGGATGGGACTTCGAGCATCCGGTGCGGCTGATCCGGCCGAACTTCGCGGCGCCGGGCGGGATGGGGATCGGGCCGATGTCGCTCGCCATGCTGGACGGGCGCAACGAGACGCTGTCGGTGCGATTTCCGGATACGCGCGAGAGCATCGAGGCGCGCCTCGTGAAATCGTCCGCCGAGGCCGATGTCGCGCAGATCAAGATCGATACCTCGCGCAAGTTGCCGACCATCAACCTCGCGTCGGTCGGCTCGCGCCCGAGCGTGGGCGAGCGCGTGACGGTGCTCGGCTATCCGGGGATTTCGGAGGAGAAGCACGCGGTCATCCAGTCGAGCGAAGGCGGCAACATCACGAGCCTCGTCGAGCTCATTCCGCAGCCGACAGTGACGGAGGGCATCATCGCCAAGGTGGGCGACACGGTGAAGACGGAGAATAACGTGCAGACCTTCGACACGCTCGGTGACGTCTACCAGCTCACGGTCACCGCCACCGGCCACGGCAACAGTGGTGGCCCCGTGTTCGACCGCGATGGCAGGGTGATCGGCCTGTTCACGTATTCCCGTTCCATCGGCGACGAGCGCGTCACGTTCGCGGTCCCGATCAAGTACGGGCTCGAACTGCTGCTGAACTGATGCGACCATCGACATGAGCGCCTCCGACGCCTCCCCGCCGCGACTGCGATTGGCCTGCGCAATGCAGAGCGATACCGGCTGCGTGCGCCAGCACAACGAGGACGCAGTCGGCTGCATGATCCCGCGCGATGACGACCCGCTCGCCCTCGCTGGTGCGCTGGCTGTCGTGGCCGACGGCATGGGCGGGCACGCTGCCGGCGAGGTCGCCAGCCAGATTGCGCTGCGGGCGATGCTCCATGCGTACTACGAGAGCGACGGGCCGCCGCCTGACGCGCTGGCCGCCGCGCTGGTCGCCGCCAATGACGCCATCTGCGAGCGGGCCGGCGCCGATCCCGCGTGCAAGGGCATGGGCACCACGTGCAGCGCGGTGGCGATTATCGACGACAGGGCCTATGTGGCGCACGTGGGCGACAGCCGCATCTACCTGCTGCGCGGAACAGGTTTCCGACAACTGACGCAGGACGATTCGGTGGTCGCCACGATGGTGCGCGACGGCCTGCTGACGGAAGAGGAAGCACGTCGGCATCCCGAGCGGCACGT
>JACXTT010002445.1_pt1 | contig 29472 bp, 26 predicted proteins | sample 9270951 | NCBI WGS metagenome assembly JACXTT01 (sample SAMN15532306, study PRJNA645909) | rock metagenome | isolation source: weathered quartz diorite | place: Puerto Rico | collected 2017-06-21 | reverse complement strand
CGGCCCGGCTGATCCTGGCCTCGGCGAGCCCTGCCCGGCTCGCCACCCTGCGCGCGGCCGGCCTGGACCCCGAGGTGATCGTCAGCGGGTTCGACGAGGACTCGATCGAGGTCACCGACGCGTCGTCGTACGCATTGCGGCTGGCCCAGCTCAAGGCCGTGGCAGTCGCCGCGGACCAGCCCCGCGCCCTGGTGATCGGCTGCGACTCGGTGCTCGAGTTCGACGGCGAGGTGCTCGGCAAGCCGGTCGACGCAGCCGACGCGACCCGGCGCTGGCAGCAGATGCGCGGCAACGCCGGGGTGCTGCACACCGGTCACTGCGTGATCGACACCCACCGCGAGGTCTGGCTGGCGCGGTCGGCCGCCACGCAGGTCAGGTTCGCTCCGATCAGCGACGAGGAGATCGCCGCCTACGTGGCGACCGGCGAGCCGCTGCGGGTCGCGGGCGCCTTCACGCTCGACGGCCTCGGGGCGGCGTACGTCTCGGGCATCACCGGCGACCCGCACAACGTCGTCGGCATCAGCGTCCCGTTGCTGCGCGTCATGTTCGACGAGCTCGGCTTCGTCTGGCACGAGTTCTGGACCCCCGTCAGCCACTAGTGCCTCGACCGGGCAGACTGTGCCCATGCGCGGAATCATCCTGGCCGGAGGCACCGGTTCCCGGCTTCATCCCCTGACCCTGGTGACCAGCAAGCAGCTCGTGCCTGTCTACGACAAGCCGATGATCTACTACCCGCTGTCGACCCTGATGATGGCGGGCATCCGCGACATCCTGATCATCACCAGCCCGGCCGAAGCTGGTCGTTTCGCCGAGCTCCTCGGCGACGGCAGCAAGTTCGGCATCGACATCACCTACGCCCAGCAGCCGCAGCCCGAGGGCCTCGCCCAGGCCTTCACCATCGGCGAGGAGTTCATCGGCACCGACACCTGCGCGCTGGCCCTCGGCGACAACCTGTTCCACGGTCCGACCTTCGGCCGCGACTTCAAGGAGGTCCAGGACGTCGACGGCGCGACCGTCTTCGCCTACTGGGTCGCCGAGCCCGAGGCGTACGGCGTGGTCGAGTTCGACGAGAACCGCAAGGCGATCTCGCTGGAGGAGAAGCCCGAGAAGCCGCGCAGCCACTACGCGGTGCCCGGGCTGTACTTCTACGACAACGACGTGGTCGAGATCGCGAAGAACCTCAAGCCGTCCGCCCGGGGCGAGTACGAGATCACCGACGTCAACCGCACCTACCTCGACCAGGGCCGGCTCAACGTCCGGGTGCTGCCGCGCGGCACCGCCTGGCTCGACACCGGCACGTTCGAGACCCTGAACGAGGCCAGCAACTACATCCGCACGGTCGAGAAGCGCCAGGGCCTCAAGGTCGGCGCGCCCGAGGAAGTCGCCTGGCGCCAGGGCTTCCTGAACGACGACCAGCTGCGCGAGCGCGGGCTCGCACTCGAGAAGTCCGGCTACGGCAAGTACCTGCTCCAACTGCTGGAGTCAGACGACTACCGCTGACGCGACGTCCCACCGCTCGGCCCAGTCACCGATCGGCTCGACCCCGGCGCGCATCAGCGCGTCGTGGCCCAGCACCGAGTAAGCCGGCCGCGGAGCAGGCCGCGGAAAAGCAGCCGTGTCGCAGGGGCTGACGATGGCGGGGTCCATCCCGGCCGACGCCACGACGGCCTGCGCGAAGCCGAACCAGCTCGTCTGACCCGACGAGGTGGCGTGGTAGGTCCCCGCCGGCGCACCGGCGGTCACCAGACGCTCCACGAGGTCGACGACGTCGACGGTCCACGTCGGCTGGCCGACCTGGTCGGAGACGACCGACAGCGCACCGCGCTCGGCCGCGGCGCGCGCGATCGTGCGCGGGAAGCACGGTCCGTGAGCACCGTAGAGCCACGCCGTACGCACGATCAGGTGCGCCTCCGGCAGCGCGGCACGCACGGCCTCCTCGCCGGCCGCCTTGGTGCGCCCGTACGCCGACCTGGGGGCCGTCGGGGCGTCCTCGGCGTAGGGCTGGGTCGCGTCACCTGCGAACACGTAGTCGGTGCTCACCTGCACCATCCGGGCGCCCGCACCGTGGGCCGCGGCGGCGAGGATCGCCGGGAGGACCGCGTTGGCCTCGAGGGCGGCGGCCTCCTCGGTCTCCGCATCGTCGACAGCCGTCCACGCCGCGCAGTGCAGCACGACGTCGACTCCCTCGACGGCGACCCCGACAGCCGCTGCGTCGCTGAGGTCCAGACTCTCGCGCGTGTGCGCGACGACCTCGTGACCCGCATCACGCAGCAGCTGCACCGCATCAGTTCCCAACATCCCGGCTGACCCGGTCACCATCCATCGCACGGACGCAACCATAGGCGGCCAACGGTAGGGTTCCGGGGTGATCATCGAGGAAATGAACATTTCAGGCACGTTCGTCGTCACCCCTCAGCAGCACGGCGACGACCGTGGCGTCTTCCTGGAGTGGTTCCGCTCGGACCGCTTCATCGAGATGACCGGACACCCGTTCACGATCGCCCAGGCGAACTGCTCGGTCTCGGCCGCAGGCACGCTCCGCGGGGTGCACTTCGCCCAGGTCCCTCCGGGACAGGCCAAGTACGTGACCTGCTCCGCCGGCGTCATCCTCGACGTGGTCGTCGACCTGCGGACCGGTTCCCCGACCTACGGACAGTGGGACGGCGTGCTGCTGGACGCGAGCGAGCGCAAGGCGGTGTACATCGCCGAGGGCCTCGGGCACGCGTTCCTGGCCCTGGCGGACGGATCGGTGGTCAACTACCTGTGCTCGACGCCGTACAGCCCGGGCCGCGAGCACGGCGTGCACCCCTTCGACCCTGCCCTGGCGATCGAGTGGCCGACCACCGACCCGGACGGCAACCCGATCACGCTGCAGCTCTCCCCGAAGGACGAGGCAGCTCCGTCGCTGGCCGAGATCGAGGCCCTCGGCGTGCTGCCGACCTACGAGGAGTCGCTGGCCTGGGTCGCGTCGTTGCGAGGCGCGTGAGCCGCGGGCTCCACGTGCCCGATCACGATCGGTGACCGGCCGGTGAAGACGAACCGCCGGAACGCCCAGAACCGGAAACCGGCTCCGAGGAAGGCGCCGACCAGGTTGCCGGACAGGTTGTCCGCGTAGATCGTGTCCCAGCCGAAGACGTTGCGGCTGACGAACAGGCAGGTGATCGGGATGACGAACGACGCCAGGTTGATGATCACGTAGTTCAGCAGCCCGCCTCCGGGGCCTTCAGCCTGCCGGTGCCGGAACGCGTAGTAGCGACTCCCGTAGTAGCTGACGAACATGCCGACCGAGTTCGCGACCAGGTAGGCCGGGATCGGTTGGCTGTTCATCGGGCCGTTGAACGTGCCGGTCAGTCCGTGGACCAGGGCGTTGAACAGGATGACGGCAACGGCGGTCGCGGCGGTGTTGACCGCCCCGAACCGCGCGACCTCACCGGTCAGCCTGCGCAGGCGCCCCTTCTTCAAGGCGGCTCAGTGCCCCAGCGCCGCGCGTGCCTTCAACGGCTCCCACCACGCCCTGTTCTCGCGGTACCAGGCGACGGTGTCGGCCAGGCCCTGCTCGAAGGGCACCTGCGGGACGTAGCCGAGTTCCGCGGTGATCTTGCTGATGTCGACCGAGTACCGCAGGTCGTGGCCGAGCCGGTCGGTCACGCGTTCCACGCGGTCCCAGTCGGCGCCGGTGGCCTCGAGGAGCAGACCGGTCAGCTCCTTGTTGGTCAGCTCGGTGCCGCCCCCGATGTTGTAGATCTCACCGACGCGACCGGACACCAGCACCAGGTGGATGCCCCGGCAGTGGTCGTCGACGTGCAGCCAGTCGCGGACGTTGGTGCCCTCGCCGTACAGCGGGACGTTCGCGCCGTCGATCAGGTTCGTGACGAACAGCGGGATGACCTTCTCGGGGAACTGGTACGGCCCGTAGTTGTTGGAGCAGCGGGTGATGCACACGGGCACGCCGTGGGTGCGGTAGTAGGCGCGCGCGAGCAGGTCGCTGGAGGCCTTCGAGGCCGAGTACGGCGAGTTCGGGAGCAACGGCTCCTCCTCGTCCCAGCTGCCTTCGGGGATCGAGCCGTAGACCTCGTCGGTCGAGACGTGCACGAACTTGTCGACGCCCAGCGCCAGAGCCGAGTCCAGCAGCGTCTGGGTGCCGACCGCGTTCGTCATGACGAAGTCGCGTGCACCCAGGATCGAGCGGTCCACGTGGCTTTCGGCGGCAAAGTGCACGACTGCGTCGGCGGCGCCGATCAGCTCGTCGACGAGCTCGCGGTCGAGGATGTCGCCCTCGACGATGCGCAGGCGCGGGTCACCGGCGACCGGCGCGAGGTTCTCCAGGTTGCCTGCGTAGGTGAGCTTGTCGAGCACGACGACCTCGTCGGGCTCCTCCAACCCCCACGCCCCGGTGAGGATCGTGCGGACGTAGTGGCTGCCGATGAACCCGGCGCCGCCTGTGACCAAGAGCTTCATGCCCTGCCTTCCATCATGAACCAGCTTCTAGCGGATTCCAGAGACTAACCTCAACTGCTCCCAGGCAAGACGCGATGCCCACCGCGAACGGAGTTCGGACGTGCCCCTGCAACGGCGGCCAGGCCACCGAACGCATCCGCAGGTCGCGCGTCTGGAACCGGGCGACCCCGGAGGTGCGGGTCACGATCGGTGGCCGTCGCCGGGTGATCCGGCGGACCTCGCCGAGGACCGCGCCGATCGTCAGCGATTGCCCGCTCGCCAGCACCTTGACATGGGCACCGCCCGCGATCGCCACCGCGTCGGCGCCCGCGAGCGCCATCGCCGCTGCGTCGTCGGTGAACAGGTAGTCGCGGATGGTGTCCAGGGAGACGTAGACGTCCAGCGGCTTGCCGGTCAGGTGAGCACGGCACAGCAACGAGACCAGCCCCTGACCCTTCGTCAGGTCCTGGTCGGGGCCGTACAGATTCGAGATCCGGCCGATCAGCACCGGGATGCCGGTGCGCTCGGAGAACGCCGTGAACAGCGCCTCGACGCGGAGCTTGGCCTCGCCGTACGGCGAGATCGGGACCGGCTCGGTCAGCTCGGTGTACGGCGGCCGTGCCGACCCGGCGTACACGCCCCCAGCCGAGGAGGCCACGAAGATCCCCTGCGAGGTGCCTCGTCGCGGCTGCCACTGGTCGAGGAACGCCCCGAGGACCTGCAGCTCGCGCTCGAAGTGCTCGGCGGTGCTGGAGACGACGCCGGCGCCCGCACACCAGGCCAGGCGCCAGTGGTCGTCGGGGAGGTCGCCGGCCCGGTCGAGCAGTGCCGCGACCGCTGCCTCGGAGTCGTGCCACGGGATCGGGCCCCCGAGGAGCTCGCTGTCGGAGGCGAGCACCGCCCGGTTGACGGCGCTGCCGAGCAGACCGGAGCCACCGACGACCCAGGTGACCGGACGCGCGCGGCGTACCGGTTCGTCGCTGGTCTCAGGAATGGTGGTCACGCCCGAGGGGCCCCTCTGCAGGGTCACGGGTCAGCAGGTACAGCGGTTTGCCGAGGGCGCTGTTGACCGTGACGCCGATGTATTCGGCGACCACCCCAAGTGAGAACAGGATCGCGCCGGAGGTGATCAGCACCACGACGACCAGCGAGGTCCAGCCGGGCACCCCCGTCGGGCGGACCATCTGGTCGATGATCAGGGCACCGGCGGTCAGCACACCGAGGCCCGCGAAGACGACGCCCAGGAGCCCGACGATGCGCAGCCCGCGGGTGCCGCCCGTCAGCACCATCCGCAGGAAGTGCCCCAACAGCCGCTTGACCGAGTAGCTCGAGGTCCGGCCCTCACCCTCCGGGCGCAGCTCGACAGGAGCGGTCGAGGCCCGGCCGACGACCCAGCCCAGCGCGACGTCGAGGTAGACCCCCGAACCGGCGTACGCCGCGATGCTGCGCCCGACCTCGCCGAGGATCAGCCGGTAGCTCTGGAAGAGAGCCGCATCGGCCACCCCGGAGAAGAGGTTGACGACCCGCTTGGCGTAGCGCGAGGTGACGTTGCGGAACGCGGAGTGGTGCGGCGGGTTGATCGGCTTCGCGTAGACGACCCGGACCTTCTCGTCCAGGGCGACGTCCAGCATCGCGCCGAAGAACTGGGGGTCGTGCTGGCCGTCCTCGTCCATGGTCACGATCCAGTCGCCGCCGCTCGACGCTATCCCGGCGAGCGTGGCCGCGTGCTGACCGAAGTTGCGGCTCATCCACAGATTGCGCACGAAGGCGTACTTGGCCGCGAGCTCGCGCATCACCCGCGGCGATCCGTCCGTGCCGCCGTCGTGGACCAGGATGACCTCGCCGACCCGGTACTCGCGACCCTTCGGGGTCGTGCACACGTGCGTGTGCGGCTCGAGCTCGTCGACGACCGCTGCGAGGTGTCCCTGGCCGCCGTAAACCGGGATGACAACCGTGAGCACGTGCTCCGGTACGGGCGGCGCGGGGGGGTCCGTCACGGGACACGACTATAGTCACCGGAGTTCCGGGACGAACGTAAAGGGTGCACATTGATGGCGGTGACACGACCCGCGGAGTGGGGCGACCCCGCCGGAGACCCCGCCCCTGATTCCGTCCCTGGGCCGCTGCTGAGGCTGATCCGCAACCAGCAGGTCGCGTTCCTGGTCGTGGGCGGGTTCAACACCGCCAACGGCTTCGCGCTGTTCGTGGTCTTCCAGGCGCTGTTCGGGGACGGCTTCGTCCACTACATGTCCGCGCTCTTCGCCGCCAACGCGATTGCGCTGGTCGTCGCCTTCAACCTGCACCGACGCTTCGTCTTCAGGGTCCACGGCCACCTGTGGCGCGACTTCGGCCGGTTCCTGGTGGTGAACCTCGGCATGCTGGGCCTGAACACGGTGCTGCTGCCGTCCCTGGTCGAGGTCGTCCACATGCCGGTCGTCCCGGCACAGGTCGTGGCCACGGTCGTGATCCTCGTCCTCAGCTACGCGGGTCACCGCTGGTTCTCGTTCCGTCGGCCGGCTGTCGCGGTCGACGTGCTCACTCCCCCGGACCCAGGAGCTTGATGTCTGCGCGCGTGTCGATCGTGATCCCGTCCTACAACAACGACGAGTGCATCGCCGAGACGATGCAGTCGGTGCTGGCGCAGACGTTCACCGATTTCGAGCTGATCGTCGCCGACCACAGCTCGGACGACGCGACCTGGGAGGTGCTCCAGCAGTTCGCCGACGACCCCCGGGTGCGGTTGCTGACCACCCCGGCGGGTGGCGGAGCAGAGCGCAACTGGAACAGGGTCACGGCCGAGGCCCGCGGAGAGCTGGTCAAGCTCGTCTGCGGCGACGACCTCCTCTATCCCGAATCCCTCGCGACCCAGGTTGCGGCCTTCGACGACAACCCCGGTGCCGTGCTGGTCGCCTCGCCCCGCGACATCGTCGACGCGTCGGGCCGACCCATCGTGCGCAACCAGGGCCTCGGTGGCATGTCGGGCAGGATCACCGGGACCGAGGCGATGCGCCGCAGCGTGCTTCGCGGCGCGAACGTCTTCGGTGAGCCGTGCTGCGTGATGATCCGGCGGGACGTGCTCGAGCGGATCGGCGGCTGGCACGGCGACCCGGGCTTCATGATCGACCAAGGCACGTACTCGCGCGTGCTCCTCGAAGGTGACCTCGTCGCGACGCCGGGCCCGCTTGCGGCGTTCCGGCTCAGCTCGACCCAGTGGAGCGTGCGGCTGACCCGCGCACAGGCCGAGTCCGCCGCCACGATGCACCGGCAGCTGGCCGACCTCGCACCCGACACGCTCTCCGCGGCCGACGTACGGCGGGGAAACCGGATGGCCCGGCTGCGCGCCTGGCAGCGGCGCCTGGCCTACCTCTACCTCGGACGGCGCATGACCCCGAGGGAGCCCGGGAAATGACCCGCCGGTGCCCCGCTTGCGGCGGCGCCGCCAACGGCCGGGTGCTGCCGGTCTCCGAAGCGATGTTCGGCCTCGGGGAGTCGTTCGACTACCTCCCCTGCCCCGAGTGCGGTTCGCTCTACATCGCCTCGATCCCCGACCACCTGGCCGACTACTACTCGACGGAGTACTACTCGTTCGAGGTCGACCCTGATCGACAGCTCGGTCGATTTCCGGCCTCGGCCCTGGTGCGCGCCATCGGTCGGTCAGTGCTCTTCGGTCGGGGCCGGCTCGCGCGCGGCCTGGTACGCACCTCCCGGCGTCGCCAGGTCGCGACCCTGGTGCACCTCTTCGAGTCGGTACGCCGGGCAGGACTGCCGCACGGTGCCGCCACGTCCGTGCTCGACGTCGGCTCGGGCTCGGGCGCGCTGGTCTATGCGCTAGGCCTGGCCGGGATGCGCGAGGTCACCGGCATCGATCCGTTCAACGCCGGCGACACGACCTTCAGGACGGGCGGCCGGGTCCTTCGCCGCTCGCTCGACGAGGTCGACGGCACCTACGACCTGGTCATGCTGCACCACAGCCTCGAGCACGTTCCGGACCCGGCCCGGACGCTGGCCGACGTCGGCAAGGTCCTGGCACCCGGAGGCCGGGTCCTGGTGCGGATGCCGACCGTGGACTCCGCCGCCTTCGCGACGTACGGCGCCGACTGGATCCAGCTCGATGCGCCGCGGCACCTGACCGTTTTCTCGCGCGGCGCGGTGGCCGCGCTCGCGGGGCGGACCGGGTTCCGGGTGCAGGCCGCGTACGACGACTCGAGCTCGTTCCAGTTCTGGGGCAGCGAGCAGGCGGCCCACGGAACCGCGATGGTGGCCGCGGACTCGCACTTCGTGAGCCCGCGCCGATCGCGCTTCAGCGCCGGGCAGATCCGCGCCTGGGAGCGACGCTCGGCCGAGCTGAACGCCAGCGCGCGCGGCGACCAGGCCGTTTGGATCCTGGAGCGAGCATGAGCGATGTGGAAACTCTGTCCGGTCCGGTGACGCGTCGCCTGCTCGTGGGTGCATCCGCCCCGGTAGCAGCCCTGCTGTTCACGGCGTACTCCTTGCACCGCTCGGACGTGGGATTCCACATCCAGGCCCAGTACGGCGTCTACGCGCTCCTCGGGCTGGCGCTGCCCGGATTCGTGCTGTGGCGCGTCCTCGTCGCGCCGAGCAGGTCCACGCTGCTCGCCGACGTCGTCGGTGGAGTCTCGCTGGCCTACGCCGCCGAGCTGGCCGTGTACCTGTGCTGCGCCCACCTCGACCACCCAGGAGTCGCCTGGGCGTGGCCCGCAATCCCCCTCCTGGCCTCCGCACACCCACGACTGCGCCGGAGGGTCTGGCGGCGCAGCGAGCGCACCGAGCCGACCTGGATGTACTGGTTGCTCAGCGCCCTGGTGAGCTACAGCGTCGCGCTCGTCGCGAGCTCCTACTGGGACGCGTACCCTCTGCGTGGCCCGCTCACCCGGTCGCCGAGCGTCGACATGACGTACCACCTCTCGCTGATCGGCGCACTGAGCCGTCACATCCCGACCGACATTCCCTCGGTCGCCGGCCAGCACCTCTACTACCACTGGTTCTTCCACGCAGACACCGCAGCGGCCCGCCTGGCCACCGGGATCGATCCGGTCATCCTGCTCACCCGGCTCGGCCCCTTGCTGCTCACCTTCGTCATCATCGTGGGCGTCGCCGTGGTGGTCGGCAGACTGACCCGGTCGTCGCTGGCAGGTGGCGTGGCAGCGGTCGTCGTGTGCGGTGCGAGCTCCGCGCCGTACGGCTTCGGACCGCAGGCGGGGCTGCTCACCGGCTACCTCTTCCCGAGCCCGACGACGACGTTCGCCATGGCCGTGCTCGTTGCTCCGACCCTGATGTTGGTCGACGGACTCACCCGGACCGAGCCGCTGCCGCGGACCTGGTGGCTTGCCATCGCGCTCTCGCTGGCGGCGCTCTCGGGGGCCAAGGGCTCGATGCTGCCGGTGGTGCTGGCCGGACTCGTTGCGGTCGTCCTCATGGAGCTGATCGTCCATCGCCGCATCCACCGGCGCGCTCTCGGTCTCCTGGCGATCGTCGTGGTCTGGTTCGAGCTGGCCCAACGCCTCGTGTACGGCGGATCCGCCCAGGGCACCTCGCTCAAACTGTTCGGCTTCGGCGATCTGGCAGCGCACGACCTGCGCCTCAACGCGCCCGGGGTCAGCACTCCGATCGGCCTGGGCATCGCGGTCACGATCGTCTACCTCCTCGCCCTGATCCCACTCTGGGCCGGGATCGCCGGGCTCTTCACCCGGGAGGTGTGGCGGGACCCGCGTGCGCACTTCCTCGTCGGCTGCTCCGTGGCAGCTGCCGGAGCCGTCGTAGCCCTCGACAACTCGGGTTTCAACGAGGTCTACTTCCTGCGCATTGCTCCCCCGTTGATCGTGACCGGCGGGGTCTGGGGTCTGGCCGTGCTCGCCTCCCGACTCCCGGCCGCGTCGGCGCGCCGGCTGGCCGTCGCTGGGGCGGCGACCGGCCTCGGCACCGGGTTCCTCGCCCTGCTCGTGTTCGGGACGACGTTGTCGACCAACGCCGCCCGGCTGCTGCTCCCGCCCGTGCTCGTGATCGTCGCCTGCCTGGTGATCGGCTCACTCCTGGGCTGGACACTGGCACCGGTCGGGACTGTCGGAGGACGTCGTCTCGCGATCCTGCTGGCCACCGGCAGCGCGCTGGCCGTCCTCGGTGTCCCGGGCGCCGTGGTGGCCGCCGTGGACATCGCGACCGATCCACAGACGTTGAGCGACAAGGCCGCCCCGGAGCCACCGAGGCGGTTCACGATCGGCCCGGGCGGGATCCAGGCTGCCCGCTGGTTGCGCGACCACTCGAGCACCGATGCCCTGGTGGCCACCAACGTGCACTGCATGTATCCGCACACGAGCATCTGCGACCACCGCGCAACCTGGGTCTCGGCGTACACCGAACGCCAGTCGCTCCTGGAGGGCTGGGCCTACACCTCACGCACCGCCGCAGACGCCCAGAAGCAGGGCGTGGCGGCTGCCTACGCCACGTTCTGGGCGCCGGACGTCCTGCACGCCAACGACTTCGCGATCACGCACCCGTCCAGCGAGTCGATCGAGCGGCTGCGGCAGCTCGGCGTCGACTGGATCTTCGTCGACCGACGGTTTCCCTCGAACGTCCGCGGGCTCGCCCGGGTCGCCCAGGAACGCTTCCACGTCGACCAGTACGCGATCTTCCAGATCGGCTGATCCCTACCTGAGCTCGTAGACGTTGACGTCGCGATTGTGGAAGCGCAGCGTCGCGAAGCTCCCGATCGCATCCGACCGCGGGCGCGTGCGATCGGCAAAGATCCAGCGCACCCCGAGACGTCGCAACGCATCGGCGCCGGCCTGGGTCGGTGAGGCGATGAAGCCGTCGTTCAGCTGGAGGAGATCGGGACGCCAGTACGCGACGGTGATCGAGTCGCGTCCGTTTGGTGCGACCGCGACGGAACGCGGGGTGGCCGTCCAGCCCTCGACGAGCACCTGCCGCTGGCTGTAGGCGGTGACCACGAAGTGGCGGCTGTCGCAGCCGGGGAGCGGATCAGCGAGCGAGCTCGTGCAGTGCTTGTTGGTGATCACCAGGTCGTCGCGGTTCGAGTGGTCCCGGATCCAGCGAGCAGCGTTGATCTCCTGCATCGACTCGGCCAACGGACTCTGCGGCGACACGCTCTTGTTTCCGGCGGGCAGCTGCGAGAACTGCTGGCGGGCATTGACCGCGACACCGCTGACGATCAGCGCCACGCAGATGCCGACGAACGCGAGGGTCAACCGTTGGGTCGTGACCAGGAACGCTGCCACGAGGCCGACGACGATCAGGACGACAGCACCGGCGAACAGCCTGATGAGCACGTCCCGGTGACCGATGCTGCCGCCCAGCAGGCCCGGTACGGCGAACTCGAAGGCCAGCCCGCCCAGGAGCGCGACCGTGAGCAGCTTCAGGAGGTCAGACCGCGCGATCAGGCGGTACAGCTCGACGGCAACGAAGACCGAACCCAGGGCGAGCAGCGGCTTGGCGCTGACCGCGAAGTAGCCCTGGCTCTTGCCGGGGTGGGCGAACGCACCGACCGCACCGGCGCCGGCCAGGCTGGCCGCGCCGAGGAGCCACATCTCGGGTCGTCTGCGCAGGTCGGGCACGAAGACGAAGGCAAGCGTGAGCACGCCGGCCGTGAGCGCGGCGAGGATCGCGACCCCCGAGGCGACGAGCTCCAGCGGCACGGTGTCGACGTGGGTGAGCCGCGACGCCACCCAGGTCTGCTGAGCCGAGTCGTGCAAGCTCAGGTGCAGGCCGGCCTCGGAATCACGGAAGACGACCTTGACCGCGACCAGGAGACCGGCGATGACCGCGACGAGGTCCGGGATCACGGCCCGCACCTTCGTCCGGTCGAAGAGCACCATCGCGCCGAGGGCAGCAGCGACACCCGCGACGACGAGCGGAGTCGTCGAGCCCTTGGCGCCGGCCGCCCCGATGGCGAGGAGGAACACGAGCAGCAGCGAGACACGCGGCAGCTCGCCCCGCCATCGCATCACGATCACCAGGAACAGGACCAGCAGCATGCCGGCCGAGGGAGCGACGGACGGAGAGTACGGCGTCAGCGGCGCCTGGGAGACGATCACGCCCATCGAGTTCGCCCCGCCGATCGCGAACGTCAGGAAGGCAGCCAGCGGTCCGGCCCAGAGGACACCGGTCAGGCGGTGGGCAACGACGGCGACGGTCAGCGCGATGATGACCGGGAAGAGCAGCGGCATGAAGCGCAGCACGATCTCGTCGACGCCGGCGCCGGAGGTGGCCGCGACCTGGGCCATCCAGGCGTGGCTCAGGTAGTGGTAGCCGAGAGGTTCACTCTGCACCCACGGGAATTTGGTCGGCCCACGTTCGAGGAGCTGGCCGGCCAGCGAGATGTGCAGGTTCATGTCGACGTAGCTCGTGTGGAAGCTGCCGTCGCGCCACGACAACAGGTTGGTCCTGATGAACCCGCGCAACGGTTCGACCGCGTACAGCGCCGAGACCACGGCCGCGCTCCCCCACCACCACGGCAGCGGAGTGGTCCGTGCCGAGATGACCCGGCTCCGGATCGAGGGAACGGACATCAGCAGCGCAGCGACTCCGACGCAGAGCACGGCTGACAGCCAGCGCCAGCCGAGCAGACCGGCAGGGATCTGCGCACCGATGGCGAGCAGGCTGCCGAGGACGAATCCGACCGCGAGGTCCTCGAGCACCCACCCGTTGCGGGGTCGCACGGCGCGCCAGATGACCGCGCCCGGGATGACCTGGGTCACGACGATCGCCAGCACCGCCGTCAGGGCGTGCATCGCCGACATGCCCGCGTGCACCGACCAGAGCACGAAGAGGGAGAGCAGCACCACCGGGGCCGCGGTGCTCAACCACGGGGGCAGGGAGCCGAGGAAAAGACCCGATCTCGCCTTGTCTGTCTCGGATCCAGCGTCGGTCATACGGTCCCTTTCTCGGTGATACCGTCCCGCAGTATGTCAGACCAAGACCCGCAGTCCGCTCCAGGCACGTACCGCCCCGGCTACTTCGAAACGCGCCTCCAGGCGAACGCGAACCGGGCCCGGGTGTGGACCCACATCTGCGCCTATCTCTCGCGCTGGATCCCTGCTGACAGCGACATCCTCGAGCTCGGGGCAGGCTGGTGCGACTTCGCCAACCAGGTCGAGGGTCGCCGCGTGGTGGCGATGGACCTCGACTCCGTCGTGAAGGAATCGGCAGCGGAATCGGTCGAAGCCGTGGTCGGCGACTGCACCCAGCTGACCGACTTCGCGAACAACTCGTTCGACGTCGTCTTCGCGTCCAACCTGCTCGAGCACCTCGAGCGACCGCAGGCCCAGCAGCTGTTGGCCGAATCACACCGGGTCCTGCGTGCAGGCGGTCGGCTGATCCTGATGCAGCCGAACTTCCGCCTCAACCCGGGTCGGTACTTCGACGATTTCACCCACGTGGCCGTGTTCACCGACCAGTCGTTGCCCGACTTCCTCGTCTCCGAAGGCTTCACGCTGGAGGCCGTCAAGGCCCGCTTCCTGCCGTTGACCATGAAGTCCCGCGGCTCGGGGCTGACGTTCCTCGTGCCGTGGTACCTTCGCTCGCCCATCAAACCCCTCGCCGGCCAGATGCTCGTCGTAGCCAAGGCCTGAGCGCAGCGACAGAGGAGTCGACAATGTGGAACGGCAAGACACTGTCCGTTGTACTGCCTACGTACAACGAGAAGGACAGTGTGGCCGAAGTCGCAGCGCGCTTCGAGGCACTGGAGGTTGTCGACGAAGTCATCGTCGTCAACAACAACGCAGCCGAAGGCACCTCCGAGGAAGTCGCCAAGACCGGGGCGCGTGAGGTCTTCGAATCGACCCAGGGCTACGGCGCCGCCATCAAGCGCGGCCTGCGCGAGTCCACGGGTGACCTGATCGCGATCTGCGAACCCGATGGCACGTTCAACCCCGAGGACCTGCGCAAGCTGCTGGCCTTCATGCCCGAGTGCGACTACGTCGTCGGCTCCCGCACCGTCTCGAACTTCATCTGGCAGGGCGCCAACATGGGCTGGTTCCTCCAGTGGGGCAACTGGGCCGTCGCCAAGATGATCGAGGTGCTCTACAACACCTCCTACCTCAGCGACGTCGGCTGCACCTTCCGGGTGATGACCCGCGAGCAGGCCGAGAACACCCTGGACCGATCGACGCTCGACGGCTCGGCCTACGGCCTGGAGATGCTGTTGATCGCCGTCATCACCCAGGTGAAGCTCGTGCAGGTCCCGGTCAACTACCACCAGCGGGTCGGCGTCTCCTCGGTGACCGGTGACTTCGGCAAGACTGTGAGCCTCGGGCTGGAGATGATCTGGCTGATCCTCCGGATGCGGCTGCGCGTCAAGAAGGTCCGACGCGGCGGGCTGAACTGACTCGACGACCTAGCTCGGCGCGTCGACCAGCTCAGGACTGGCGTCCTCGATCCGGGTCGGCTCGCTGAAGACGAACGTGCGGTAGCTCCAGAACCTGAACGCCGTGCCGAGCACCAGGCCGACGACGTTGGCGGAGATGTTGTCCGCCAGTGCCGAGCGCATGCCGAAGCCGTAGTGGGTCAGCGCCAGGCAGCCGGTGGCGATCAGGGTGCCGATGGTGCAGAAGAAGACGAACCACAGGAACTCGTGGTGGACGGCTGCCCGCCTCGAGTGCCGGAACGTCCAGAAGCGGTGCCCGAGCCAGGACGCGACCGTCGAGAACGCTGCTGCGACCAGCTTCGCCGTCACCGGGTAGTCGTGCAGCGGTCCGACCCCGCTGAAGCCGAAACGAAGCACGTTGAAGCCACCGACGTCGACGACCAGACCGACCAGACCGACCACGCCGAACTTGGAGAGCTCCGGCAGCAGGCGTCGGAACAGCTCGTTCGCACGACGACCAAGCGTGACGCTCAAGGCGGGTCTCCGGGATCTCTGGACAGATGAGTGGCACAGCCTAACCGAGCCAGGTGGGGCAATCGAAAACCACGGCGGCCCACCGCACCGCGCAATTCCTACTCCACCGGCAGGCCGAGACCCCGCGCGATGAGCATCCGCTGGACCTCCGAGGTTCCTTCGCCGATCTCCAGGATCTTGGCGTCCCGGTAGAACCTGGCCACCGGGTACTCCTCCATGAAGCCGTAGCCGCCGAACACCTGGGTGGCGATCCGGGTGGCGGTCACCGCGGACTCGGAGGCGTAGAGCTTCGCGATCGACGCCGCCTGCTTGAGCTCGCCACGCGGTGCGCCGGCGTCCTTCATCGCCGCGGCACGGTAGGTGAGCATCCGGCTGGCCGCCAGCATCACCTCGATGTCGGCGATCTGGAAGGCGACGCCCTGCTTGCGTCCGATCGGTACGCCGAAGGTGGTCCGCTCCCCGGCGTACTGCACGCAGGCGTCCAGGCACGCCTGGATGCAGCCGACGGCGACCGCGGCGATCGCGATCCTGCCGTCATCGAGCGTGGCCAGGAACTGGGCGTACCCGCGACCACGCTCGCCGAGCAGGTTGGCCTCGGGCACCCGGACGTCCTCGAAGCTGAGCGGGTGCGTGTCGGAGGCGTGCCAGCCGAGCTTGTCGTAGGCCTTCTCGGCGGTGAAACCGGGCGTCCCGGACGGCACGATGATCGCGGAGATCTCGGGCTTGCCGTCGACCTCACCCGTCCGCGCGGTGACGGTGACCAGCGAGGTGATCTCCGATCCCGAGTTGGTGATGAACTGCTTGGACCCGTCGATCACCCATTCACCGTCAGCCAGCGTGGCCCGGGTCTTGGTGGCCGAGGCGTCCGAGCCGGCGCCGGCCTCGGTCAGCCCGAAGCCCGCCAGCGCATGACCGGCGACGAGGTCCGGCAGCCAGGTCTCCTTCTGGGCTTGCGTGCCGTAGCTCAGGATCGGGGTGATCCCCAGGCCCACGGCGGCCTCGAGGGTGACGGCCATCGACTGGTCGACCCGACCGATCTCCTCGATCGCGACGCACAGGCTGGTGAAGCCGCCCTCCTCGCCGGAGAGCCCGGCGCCGCCGTACTCCTCCGGCGTGGTCAGGCCGAACAGGCCGAGGTCACCCATCTTGCGCACCACGTCGATCGGGAAGTGGTGGTCGCGGTCCCACTGGGACGCGTGCGGGGCGATCTCCTTGTCGGCGAAGTCACGGACGGTACGACGGAACTGCTCGTGCTCGGCAGACAACTCGAAGGTCATGACTCCATCGTAGACAACGTGGTTAGCGATTGTTAACCCCGCCGGCGCGACACCCGTTCAGGACTCATTCAGGAAGGACCTCGTGACCGACCTCAGCGCCTCCGGGCGTAGCCTGCAGGGCGTGTACAACATCTTCCTCGCCCTGCATCTGCTCGCCGCGATCTTCGCTGTCGGACCGCTGGTGCACGCATCCACGACGGCCGCCCGCGGCCTGCGCACAGCGGACGCGGCTGCGACCGCGTCCGCGGCCCGCACGGTGAAGATCTACACCGCCGCGTCGGCCGTGGTGGTGTTCTTCGGAATGGGTCTGATGTCGGCCGACGACCCGGACGGCTCGGGCAAGAAGGTGGCGCAGTTCAGCGACCCGTACATCTGGAGCTCGGTGCTGCTCTGGATCGTCGCGATCGGGCTGTCGGTGCTCGTCCTGGTGCCCGCGCTCAAGCAGGCGACCACCAGGATCAGCGCCGGCGAAGCGGTCGACAACCTGACCGCCAGGGTCGCCGCGTCGGGCGGGGTCATCGGACTGATCTTCGCGACGATCGTGTTCCTGATGGTCTACAAGCCGGGCAGCTGAGCGCTATCTGAGACCCCGGAGTCCGCGCGCCACGTGGACCAATAGACTCCCGAAGGATTCACCAGACTTCAGGAGTGAGCGTGCCCGAGACCCGTCCGTTGCAGAAGGTCCTGATCGCCAACCGTGGCGAGATCGCCGTACGCGTGGTGCGCGCGTGCAAGGACGCCGGTATCGGCAGCGTGGCCGTCTATGCCGACCCGGACCGGGACGCGCTGTTCGTCCGGCTCGCCGACGAGGCTTATGCCCTGGGCGGCGCCACTCCGGCGGAGACCTACCTGGACATCGCCAAGATCATCGAGATCGCCCGCACCAGCGGAGCCGACTCGGTGCACCCCGGCTACGGCTTCCTGGCCGAGAACGCGCTGTTCGCCCAGGCCGTCCTCGACGCCGGCCTGATCTGGATCGGCCCGTCTCCCGCGGCGATCGAGGGCCTCGGCGACAAGGCCAAGGCCAAGCAGATCGCCCTCGCCGCCGGCGCCCCCCTGGCCCCCGGCCTGAAGGACGCGGTCAAGGACGCCGACGAGATCGTCGCGTTCGCCCAGGAGTTCGGTCTCCCGGTGGCGATCAAGGCCGTCTTCGGCGGTGGCGGGCGCGGCCTCAAGGTCGCACGCACGCTGGAGGAGATCCCGGAGCTCTACGAATCCGCCACCCGTGAGGCGATCAGCGCCTTCGGTCGCGGCGAGTGCCTGGTCGAGAAGTTCCTCGACAAGCCACGTCACGTCGAGACCCAGTGCCTGGCCGACTCCCACGGCAACGTCGTGGTCGTCTCCACCCGCGACTGCTCGCTGCAGCGCCGGCACCAGAAGCTCGTCGAGGAAGCACCCGCGCCGTTCCTCACCGACGACCAGGTCAAGCGCCTCTACGACTCCTCCAAGGCGATCCTCAAGGAGGCCGGCTACGTCGGCGCCGGGACGTGCGAGTTCCTGGTCGCCGCGGACGGCACCATCTCCTTCCTCGAGGTCAACACCCGCCTCCAGGTCGAGCACTGCGTCTCCGAGGAGGTCACCGGGATCGATCTGGTCCGCGAGATGTTCCGGATCGCTGCCGGTGAGGAGCTCGGGTACGACGACCCGGCGATCATCGGCCACTCGATCGAGTACCGGATCAACGCCGAGGACGGCGGCAACAACTTCATGCCTGCCCCCGGCACGCTGACCGAGTGGAACCCGCCGCAGGGACCTGGTGTCCGGGTCGACGGCGGCTACGAGAAGGGCGAGACCGTCCCCGGTGCGTTCGACTCCCTGATCGCCAAGCTGATCATCACCGGCCGCGACCGGACACAAGCGATCGAGCGCTCCCGCCGGGCCCTCTCGGAGTTCAAGGTCGACGGGATGCCGACCGCGATCACCTTCCACGAGGTCATCACCCGCGACCCGGCCTGGGTCGGCGCCTCCAACCCGTCCGGCGAGGGCTCCTTCGACGTCTACACGACCTGGATCGAGACCGACTTCGACAACAAGATCGTGCCCTTCGGTGGCACCGCCGGTGACGCCGAGGAGGCTGGCGAGCGTCAGTCCGTGACCGTCGAGGTCGGCGGCCGCCGCCTCGAGGTCGTACTTCCCGCCGGTCTCGGCGGCATCGGCACCGGCCCCGCAGCCGGTCCGAAGAAGCCGAAGCGCAGTGCCGGCAAGAAGGCCGGTTCGGCCGCTTCCGGCGACGCCGTCACCAGCCCGATGCAAGGCACCATCGTCAAGGTCGCCGTCGAAGAGGGCGCGTCGGTCGCCGAGGGCGACGTCGTCGTGGTGCTCGAGGCCATGAAGATGGAGCAGCCGCTGAAGGCGCACAAGGCCGGCACGATCACCGGCCTGACCGCCGAGGTCGGCGCCACGGTCGGCAACGGCGAGGTTCTTGCGGAGATCAAGGATTGAGACGCGCCAGCGGATCAATCCATCGGTGGTTGAGCAGCGAGTTCGACCGAGCCTGCGAGGTCGAAACCGAGCGTGTCGAAACCCGGTGACGTGCGCGCCCAAGGCACCATCAGCAGCCTGCGGTATCGTAGTTAGGTCAGCCTTACCTAACTAACCGGAGTCCCCCGTGCTGCCCACGTTCGTCATCGGCCTGCGAGAAGGGCTCGAAGCAGCACTGATCGTCGGGATCATCGCTGCCTTCCTCCGCAAGCAGGGTCGCAGCGACCTGCTGCGCCAGATGGCGATGGGGGTCGCAGCAGCCGTCACGATCTGCGCCTTGGGTGGCCTCGCGCTCGAGGTCTTCTCGCGCAACCTGCCGCAGCGCCAGCAGGAGGGCCTGGAGACCGTCATCGGGATCCTCGCGGTCGGGATGGTCACCTACATGGTGATCTGGATGAAGGAGCACGCCCGCGGACTGCGCGGCGAGCTCGAGTCGATGGCGGCCGATGCTCTCGGCGGCAGCGGACGCGCCGGCAGCGCCATGGTCGTGATGGCCGGGCTCGCGGTCCTGCGCGAAGGTTTCGAGACCGTCGTCTTCCTGCTCGCGGCGTTCAACGAGTCCGGCTCAGGGGCCGGAGCCGGCATCGGTGCGGTCAGCGGCATCGCCCTGTCGGTTGTCCTGGGCTACGGGATCTATCGCGGCGGCGTACGGATCAACCTGTCGAAGTTCTTCAGGGCCACGGGTCTGGTCCTGGTGCTGGTCGCCGGCGGCCTGGTGGTCACCGCGCTGCACACGGCTCACGGGGCCGGCTGGCTCGACGCCGGTCAGTACCGGCTGCTCGACCTGTCCTGGCTGGTCCGTCCTGGCTCCGTCCTCGCCTCCCTGCTGACCGGGATGCTGGGCATCCAGCCGTTCCCGGTGCTGGCCGAGGTCCTCGGCTGGCTGCTGTACGTGATCCCGGTCGGCCTGTTCGTGGCCTGGCCCCCTGGTCGCGCCGTACCACGACGGGCACTGCGCCTGGGACTGGCCACGGGCGCCGCACTCGGTCTCGGACTGGCGGCCGTCGTAGCCACGACGCTTCCGAGTGCCTCGTCGATCGCACTGACCACCTCGGCAGCATCAGTCGTGACCCGTCACGGCAACGACCTGGTGCTGCGCACCGCGACCAGGGCACCGCTCGAGGGCACCGTCGGCGAGACGCGCACCTTCGACCTTGCCCACGTCGGCTCCTCCGAGCTGCGGGGACTGACCGTCGAGACCTACGCGACCACCTTCACCGCCACCGGAACCGGGCCGGACCGGGTCGGTGCCGTCGACCTCGCGCGGCTGAACGGCGGTCGCCTGCCCCTGGGGGTCCCGTCGACGCAGGACGTGCTGCCCGCCCGCTACCGCGACACCGTCGACCTGCGCGTGTCCGTCGACCCGCGAACCAACACGGTGCTCGGCCTCACCTGGAAGCAGAGCAGGTACGTCGTGGTGACCGGGAGCTCGGGACAGCAGATCAGCACGGCGAACCCGCTCACCAGTGCGACCTACGCACTACCGCGGGCTGCAGCGCGCGCGGCGCTCGCGCACGCTCGCCAGGTCGCCAGCGTTGACGATGAGCGCGAGCACGGCTGGGCCCTCGGGTGGCTCGTCGGGATCCTCGGAGTCACGTGCGCAGCCGCCCTCGCACTGTCGTTCGTCCGACGCCGTACGCCGGAGGCCCCAACCGCGGACCCCGCACGAACGCTCGTCAATAGTTAGGTTAGGCTTGCCTTACTCAAACGTAAGGAAGTCGACCATGACTCTCAGCTCTGCCCGCCCTGCCGCCGGACTGCTGTCCCTCGCCGTGCTGACTGCCGTCGCCGGCTGTGGATCGGGCACCACGCCCGGGAGCGCCGCGACGTCGGCCGGGAACGCCGCGAAGGTGACGATCACCGCGGCCCACGGCTGCACGATCGACCACACCGCGTTCAAGGCCGGTGGCATCAACGTCACCGTCGAGAACGTCGACGCCACCGCCGTCACCGAGGTCGAGCTCCTCCAGGGCGAGCGCATCGTCGGCGAGAAGGAGAACCTCCCACCCGGCTTCAGCGGCACGTTCTCGGTGACGGCACCTGCCGGGGACTACGCCCTCTTCTGCCCGGGTGCCACCTCGGAACGGACCCCCATCACCGTGACGGGCAAGGCTGCCGCCGCCGACGCGGACACCGCAACCCTGCTCAAGCGCGCCACCGACGGCTACGCGGGGTACGTCAACACCCAGGTCGGGTACCTGGTGAGCGGGACGACGAAGCTCGCCGCCGCACTGCACGGCACCAACCTCGCCGCGGCCCAGGCGGCGTACGCGAAGGCGCGGCCGTACTACGAGAAGATCGAACCGATCGCGGAGTCCTTCACCGTCGGCAAGGTCGACCTGGACGCCGACATCGACGCCCGCGCGAACGACGTCCCGGCCAGCCGCTTCATGGGCTTCCACCGGATCGAAAAGGGCCTCTTCGCGGACAAGTCGCTGACCGGCCTGGCGGCGTACGGCGACCAGCTCGTCGTCAACGTCAAGAAGCTGCAGAAGCTCACGTCGGGGCTGACCTACCAGCCGACCGAGCTGGCCAACGGAGCGCAGGAGCTCCTCGACGAGGCCGCGCGCACGAAGATCTCGGGTGAGGAGGAGCGCTACTCGCACATCGACCTGCTCGACCTGGCCAACAACGCCGAGGGCGCCGAGCAGGCCTTTGCGCAGCTGGCACCTGTCCTGGAGAAGTCCGATCCCGCGCTGACGAAGAAGATCCAGGACGCCTTCGCTGCCCTGGACGCCCTGGTGTCGACCTACCGGGACCCCGCCGAGCCGTCCGGTTACCGCACCTACGGCACGGTCACGGCGTCCGACCGCCGCCAGATCGCCGCCGCGATCAAGGCGGTCCAGGAGCCGCTGTCCCAGGTGGCCGCCAAGGTCGCCGGATGAGCGAGCGGACCTCCGCTGCCCCGAGCCGGCGGCTGTTCCTGGGAGGTGCGCTCGGAGCCGCCGTCGTCGGTACGACGGGCTACTCGGTCTCGCGGTCGCTCGACGTCGCCCCGTCACCCGCAGGTGCCGACCAGGTCGAGCCCTTCTACGGCCGCCACCAGGCCGGGATCACCACGGCGACGCAGGACCGGCTGAGCTTCGCGGCCTTCGACGTCACCTCGACGAACCGCGACGACCTGATGCGGCTGCTCGGCACCTGGGCCGCGGCCGCGTCGCAGCTGACCCGCGGGCTCCCGGTCGGCGAGGTCGAGAACGCACCCCTCGCTCCCCCGGTCGACACCGGCGAGGCGATGGGTTTGCCCGCCTCCCGCCTAACGATCACGGTCGGCTTCGGACCCAGCCTGTTCGACGACCGCTTCGGTCTGGCCGGCAGGCGTCCCGCAGCGCTGGCCCCGATCCCGGCACTGCCCGGCGACAGCTTGCAGGCCGAACGCAGCGACGGCGACCTGTGCGTCCAGGCCTGCGCCGATGACCCGCAGGTCGCGTTCCACGCGATCAGGAACTTCGCCCGGCTCGCCCGTGGGACGGCGGTCCTGCGCTGGTCGCAGCTCGGCTTCGGCAAGACCTCGTCGACGTCGACCGACCAGCAGACCCCGCGCAACCTGATGGGTTTCAAGGACGGCACCCGCAACATCAAGGGCGACGACACGAGCGGCCTCGACGACTACGTCTGGGTCGGCCGGGAGTCCGACCAGGCCTGGATGCATGGTGGCAGCTATCTGGTGGCGCGCCGGATCCGGATGCTCATCGAGTCCTGGGACACCGACTACCTGGCCGACCAGGAGAGCGTGTTCGGCCGGTTCAAGGACACCGGTGCACCGTTGACCGGCAAGCACGAGTTCGACGTCCCGGATCTCGCCGCCGTCGACAAGCACGGGCAGCCGGTCATCGATGCGCGCGCCCACATCCGGCTGGCGGCGCCCGCCACCAACGGAGGCCAGCGCATCCTGCGTCGCGGCTACTCCTACACCGACGGTATCGATCCGGTGACGGGGTACCTCGACGCCGGCTTGTTCTTCCTGGCGTACCAGAAGAACGCTCACGAGCAGTTCGTGAAGATCCAGCAGCGGCTCGGCCAGCACGACAGCCTCAACGAGTACATCCAGCACACCAGCTCGGCTCTTTTCGCCGTGCCGCCCGGGCTCTCCGGCCCGGGCGATTGGTGGGGAAAGCAGCTGTTCGTCTGACCTGTTCGACTACACCGTCAGGCCGAGGGAGAGCATCCCCGCGACCATGTCGATGAGGTGCTCCGCATCCAGGTCGGGCGGCAGCTCCAGCGCGATCCTCAAGCAGCTGCTCAGGGTGATCCCCATCGCGAGGTAGATGCGCGCCTCGAGCTCGGCGCGCGGCATCTGTGGTGCGCGCTGGACGACGTACAGGCGGGTGAACTGGGCCAGGCCCCGTTCGACCTCGGGCAGCGAGTTGGTGTGGGTGCCGAGCGGGACCTCGTTGATCATGGCGCTGATCAGGGGACCGCGGGCCTGCAGCGATGCCACCAGGGTGGCCACCACGTGCCGGGTGCCCTCGTAGACCGGCATCGCTGCGGCATCAGCCATCGCCGCGGTCAGCTCCCCGACGATTCCTGCCGAAGCCCTCGCCTGCAGCTCGGCGATGATCTCGTCCTTGCCGGCGAAGTAGCGGTAAAGCGAACCGATGCTGACCTCGGCATCGTCGGCGACCCTGTTCGTGCTCATCTGGGCGTAACCGTTGCTCGCCAGAACGCGAGTAGCTGCATCGAGGATGCGTTCGACCATGGCCCGCGAACGCTCCTGGACCGGGCTGGTACGCCGGGATGTGGCCATGGTCAGGAAATCCGCGAACGCGAGTAGAAGTCGAGCATTTGCTCACTTTATCGTGTAGCCATGACCGCCGAAACCGCTCGCAGCACCGTCGTCCCGGGCCGCTACCGCCAGGGCGGAGCCTGGGCCGAGCGTTTCGCCGCACCGATGTTCCGCCTCGCCGGTCCCGGCGCGCGGATGACCGGTGAGGAGCTGGACGACCTCGTCGGCGGGCTCCAGCGTCGCGACGAGCCGGCCGATGCGCTGGTCCGTTCCGTGCGCGAGGAGCACGCCGTGACCATGGGCCAGGTCCGGGCCGCGCTCGCCGGAGAGGCGACCCCGGGAACGGCATCCCACCCGGCCCTGCGCGAGTTCCTCCGCACCGTTGAGGAGCGTCCGGCCTGGGTCGACGACGCACTGCTGGAGCGCGGAGCCGCGGCTGCGCGCCGGATCGGCAAGGACGGATTCGACATCCTGGCGTTCGGATCGCTGCTCGGCGGCTACCGGTCCGGCGGCGCTCTGCAGCCACTGGTGCGCACCGGCCGCTTCGACAACACCCTCAACCGGGTCGGCGAGACCGGCCAGTGGTGGCTGGCCTGCACCTCTCCCGGAGGGATGCAGCGCGACGGCGAAGGGTGGCGGCTCTCGGTGCACGTGCGGGTCATGCACGCGTTCGTGAACTACACCCTCGAGCGGGATCCCTCGTGGGACTGGGACTTCCGCGGCATGCCGATCAACGACTACGACCGAGCCGGGACCATCGGTTCGTTCAGCACCAGCTATCTGCTGCAGGCCCGCGCCCTGGGCATCCGGGTCCCGAAGGACGACGCGGCGGCGATCATGCACCTGTGGTCCTACGTCGGCTGGTTGATGGGTGTCGAGGAGCGCTGGCTGCCACGGACCGAACGGATCGGTCGGCGCGTGCTCGGCAACGTGATCGCCGGGTTCTCCGAACCGGAAGCGTCCTCGAAGCAGCTCGGCGACGGGCTCATCACGATGCACGACCACGCACCCGGGATCAGCGGATGGCGTCGCCGCTACGAACGCGAACGGGCGCTGAGCATGGCGACGTTCCTCAACCTCGGCTACGGCATGAAGGACGTCGGCCAGCCGGTGCGCCCCCCGTGGTACCCCGCACTGCGGATCGCGTCGAACCTGTTCTGGAGCCACCTGGTCGGACGCCTTCCGGGCGGGACCCGGCTGCTGGACCGCCGCGCCGAGCGGGCCCTGGTCCGGATGGAGCGGCTCCAGTACGCCGGCAACCGGCCACCGATCGCACCGGTGCCGGCGTGACCGGGTACTTCCCCGCCTCGTCGATGGCGGTGCGCGCACTGCGGCAGCGCGCCGTCGGCCTGACCTACGGGCAACGTGCGTTGGTGGTCGGAGCGACCCACCCCGTGTTGTTCATCGGCACTGCCCAGCACACGAGCCACCGGGAGACCCCGTGGGCCCGGCTCGCGCTCACCGCGCGGCTGTTCGAGACGGTGTTCCTGGGCTCGAAATCGGAGGCCGACCAGGCGCTGCTCATCACCGCGCGCAAGCACGCCTCGGTCGTCGGGACGACGGACGTCGACGGCGGCGCGCACGCACCTGCCGGCACGCCGTACGACGCCAGCCGGGGCGACCTGATGTGGATGACAGCAGCCTTCACCCTGGACTCGGTGGAGGTGATGCACGACCTGCTGATCCGGCGTCTGACCAAAGGGGAGCGTGAAGCACTGCTGTCGGACTTCATCGACTGGGCTTGCCTTTTCGGCATGCCGCGCGACGCGGCGCCCGCTTCCTACAGCGAGTTCCAGGCACGCATGGACATGCGGCTGGTCAACGGCGAGGCGCACCTGACCGACGAGGCACGTCTGGTCGGCGGCTACCTGGCCGGCGCCGGTGGCTATCCGCTGCCCGGTCCGGCGACCATCGGCTCTCCCGCTCTCGCGACCGTCGTGGTCGGCAGTCTGCCCGCGCCCGTCCGGTCGCTCTACGGACTCGGCTGGACCAGCGTGCAGGAGGCGGCTTTCCAGGCGATCGCGCGCGGCAGTCGGCTGGCGCACGCCGTACCGGTCCTTCCGCGCACGCCACTGTTGCGCGGGTCGAGCCGCGACTCCTACCGCGCGATCGCGGCGACCGAGCGCAGGAACCTGCGGCACGGCCGGGTCAGCATGCCCGGCGTCTCGGACGTACCGGGGCCGTACGGTCGGGTCGGCTGACCTACTTCAACCCGGGGTGCTGGCGCGCGAGGATCGGCAGCAGCAGGCGCGTCGGAGTCGCCTTGGCGAACGCGGCCCCGAGCTTGTTGCCGAGCCCCGGGATCACGACCAGCTTGCCGGACGCCAGACCGTCCAGCGCCGTGGTCGCCACCTTGTCGGCAGCCACCCACATGAACGCGGGCAGCGCTTCGTCAGCCTGTTCCTTGGTGAAGCCCGCAGCTTCGCCGAAGCCGGTGTCGACCGGACCGGGGCAGAGCACGGTGACGTTGACGCCCTTGCCGTTGAGCTCGGCCGAGAGGCTCTGGGTGTAGGAGAGCACGAAGACCTTGCCGGCGCCGTACCCGGCCTGACCCGGCAGCGGCTGGAAGGCCGCGGTGGAGGCGACGTTGAGGACGGCTCCTCGCCCGCGCTCGACCATCCCCGGCAGGAACCGGCTGCACAGGTCGACGACGGCCATCACGTCGACCTCGACCATCCGCATCTCGGCCTCGGGATCGCTCGCGTGCACCGGGCCCAGGGTGGACAGTCCGGCGTTGTTGATCAGGATGTCGGGCACCAGTCCCAGCGCGGTGATGCGGTCCAGCAGGCCGGCGCGTGCAGTCCGGTCGGACAGGTCGGCCGCGAGGACGTGGGCTCCCTCACCCAGCTCGGCGGCCAGCTCGACCAGCTTCGATTCCGTGCGAGCGACCAGCACGACCTGATGGCCGCGGCGCACCAGCTCGCGGGCGAACTCGGCTCCGATGCCGGAGGACGCTCCGGTGACGACGGCGGTGCGGTCAGACGCAGGTGCGGGCAGGCTCATGCACGAACCGTAGCCGCCACCGCGGCACCGGGTCAGTGGGTCTGCAGCGTGAACAACGACGAGCGCAGACCGAAGAGCGCTCGAGCAGCCTCCGGACCGGTCACGGTGACCGGGCCGTTCGCGAAGGTGAGCAGCACGCTCGACACCCGACCGCCGTTGGCATAGGTCACCGGGCGGCTGAGCCTGATCGAGAGCAAGGCGCCCTTGGACGGGTAGGCGCTCTGCACGGCCGCCACGTCCAGCGTCCTGGTCCAGTTCCGGTACGCCTGGTCCCAGGTGTCCTTCTGGAACGGCAGGTACGGGTAGTCGCCGGCCGCGGTCCAGCCACCGTCGCTGGCCGAGAACTGGGTGAAGGCAGGCGCACCGCCGTAGGTCAGGATCTTGCCGGCGGTGGCTACCTCCGCCGCGTTGCTGTTGCTGGTCTCGACGGACAGGCCGCCGTAGACCTGGCAGGCCGAGGTGTCGCAGACCTGGTAGGACCTGGCCGCGAAGTGCGCCATCTCGTACGCCGCGTAGGTGCGCGCCGCGATCGCCTGGGCCTGCAGGGCCGCCGGCAGCCAGGACGTCGGCATCTCGCTCGGGATCACGCCGCGGACGTAGTTGTCGAGGGTCAGCACGTTCACGGTGTTGCCGTTGACCAGCCTCATCCGGCCCCGGTAGCGCTTGTCACCCGAGGGGGTGCGCAGGGTCAGGGCCGAGGCCGCCGAGCTGAATTGTCCGATGCCCGACAGGGTGAGGTGACCGCCGGGCTTGTAGGGGTGCCACGTCGTGGTCTTGAAGAAGACCCGCGTCGCGCCACTGACCGTCGACAGCCGCCAGGCCCGCTTGCCGGTCGGCAGCGTCCAGGTCGTGTGCCGTCCGAGGTCGGTCAGCTTGAGGCCACGCTCGGCCAGCACGATCGTGTTGTGGTCGGTGTCGCGGCTGATCAGGACCCGGATGGTCTGGCTGATCGTGGAGGAGGTCGTGCCCGGGTAGTAGAACGCCAGGATCTGGGTAGCGGACTTGCCGAGCTGGGCTCCCCCCTGGGCGCCGTACTGGGACATTCCGTGGCCGTGTCCGAAGCCGCTGCCGGTGATGGTGATCGCGACGCCCGGCTTGACGGTGACCGTCGGGTCGTCGACGGAGCGCTGGGCGTGTGCCGGCGCACCGAGCAGCACCGACGCGCCGAGGGCGCAAGCAAGCGGAACGACGAAGCGTGTGGTCACGGGCTTGCGCATGGGTCACCTGTTACGGATGGGGTGCGAGTCGATCGATGGTAGCCCGGATTGCCCCATGAGAATCCGTGAATGAATGCCCCGGCAATAACTACAGACGTGGGGTTAGGTCTGCGGGTGGTGCAGCCGCCGGGCAGCCTCGGCGATCGAGCCGCTGTTGGACGGATAGACCGTGAACGCGTTCGCGACCTGGTCGGCCGTCAGCGACTCCGCGACCGCGATCGACACCGGATGGATCAGCTCGCTCGCCCGCGGTCCGACCACGACTCCCCCGACGATGATGCCGGTGCCGGGACGGCAGAACAGCTTGACGAAGCCGTCACGCACGCCCTGCATCTTGGCGCGCGGGTTGCCCGAGAGTTCCAGGCGCACGACCTCGGCGACGATGTCGCCCGCGTCGACGGCCTGTTGCGACCAGCCGACCGTGGCGATCTCGGGTGCGGTGAAGACGTTCGACGACACCTTCTTCAGATCCAGCGGCGCGACCGCATCGCCGAGGAAGTGCCACATCGCGATCCGGCCCTGCATCGCCGCTACCGACGCGAGCATCAGGACGCCGGTGCAGTCACCGGCGGCGTAGACCCCGCGCGCACTGGTGCGCGAGACCCGGTCGACCTTGATGAAGCCACCCTCGTCGACCGCGACGCCTGCCTCGGCCAGGCCGATCCCGGCCGTCTTCGGGATCGACCCCAGAGCGAGCAGGCAGTGCGAGCCGGAGACCGAGCGACCGTCGGTCAGCGTGACCGTGACCACGTCTCCGTCGCGGGTGACCGACTCCATCCGGGACTTGTTCATCACCGTCATGCCGCGGCGGGTCAGCACGTCCTCGAGGACCTCGGCGGCGTCCGCGTCCTCGCCGGGCAGCACCCGGTCGCGCGAGGACACCAGCACGACCTCGATGCCCAGGGCCATGTAGGCGCTGGCGAACTCTGCACCGGTGACACCCGACCCGACGACGATCAGCTTCTCCGGCGTCTCTGTCAGGTCGTAGACCTGTTCCCAGGTCAGGATGCGCTCGCCGTCCGGTTCTGCGCTGGGCAAGGTGCGCGGCGCGGCGCCGGTCGCGATCAGCACGGCATCGGCGTGCAGCTCCTCAGCCGTTCCGTCGGCCTGCTCGACGACGACCCGTTCCGGGCTCAGCAGGCGACCCCGACCGGTGACGACGCGGACGCCCTCGCGCTCGAGCCGCCGACCGATGTCACGGGACTGCTCGGAGGCCAGGCGCAGCACCCGTGCGTTGATCCGGGCCAGGTCGATGTCGACCCGCGAGGCGTCGCCGCCGTCGGAGTCGATTAGCCCGATGCCGAGCTCGGGTGCCGCTGTCAGATCGGTCATCAGCTCGGCGGTCGCGATCAGCGTCTTGCTCGGGACGCAGTCGGTCAGCACCGCCGAACCGCCCAGCCCGTCGGAGTCGACGACGACCACCTCGGCGCCCAATTGCGCTGCTACGAGGGCGGATTC
>JACXTT010002444.1_pt1 | contig 29484 bp, 25 predicted proteins | sample 9270951 | NCBI WGS metagenome assembly JACXTT01 (sample SAMN15532306, study PRJNA645909) | rock metagenome | isolation source: weathered quartz diorite | place: Puerto Rico | collected 2017-06-21 | reverse complement strand
AACATCCACTTCGTAGGCATCGGCGGCGCCGGCATGAGCGGCATCGCGGAGGTCCTGCTGAACCTGGGCTACAAGGTCTCGGGTTCCGACGTGGGCAGCAATGCCGCCACGCGGCGCCTGGTATCGCTCGGCGCGCGGGTGGCGCACGGCCACGACGCGGCTAACGTCGAGGGCGCCAACGCGGTGGTGGTGTCCACCGCCGTCACCAACGACAACCCCGAGGTGCTCGCCGCGCGCGCGAAGCGCATTCCGGTGGTGCCGCGCGCGGTGATGCTGGCCGAGCTGATGCGCCTGAAGCAGGGGGTGGCGATTGCCGGCACCCACGGCAAGACCACGACCACGAGCCTGGTGGCGTCCGTGCTGGCCGAGGGCGGGCTGGACCCGACCTTCGTGATTGGCGGGCGCCTCAATTCCGCCGGCGCCAACGCGCGGCTGGGCACCGGCGACTTCATCGTGGCCGAGGCCGACGAGTCGGATGCCTCGTTCCTGAACCTGTTCCCGGTGATCGAGGTCATCACGAACATCGACGCCGACCACATGGACACCTACGGGCACGACTTTGCCCGACTCAAGCAGGCGTTCATCGAGTTCACCCAGCGGCTGCCGTTCTATGGCATCGCCGTGCTGTGCGTCGACGATCCGAACGTGCGCGAGATCCTGCCGCTGATCTCCAAGCCCATCGTGCGCTATGGCTTTGCCGAGGACGCGCAGATCCGCGCCGTCAACGCGCGCGCCGTGGACGGCCAGATGCACTTCACCGTACAGCGCCAGCTCAACGGTCATGCGGAACCGCCGCTGGACATCGTGCTGAACCTGCCGGGCGTGCATAACGTGCAGAACGCGCTCGCTGCGATCGCCATCGCCACCGAGCTGGAGGTGCCGGACGCCGCGATCGTCAAGGCGTTGCGCGAATTCCACGGCGTGGGCCGGCGCTTCCAGCGCTATGGCGAGGTTGCCACGGCCGACGGCCAGGGCACCTTCACGCTGGTTGACGACTACGGCCACCACCCGGTCGAAATGGCCGCCACGCTGGCGGCCGCGCGCGGCGCGTTCCCGGGTCGTCGGCTGGTGCTGGCGTTCCAGCCGCACCGCTTCACGCGTACGCGCGACTGCTTCGAGGACTTCGTCAAGGTCCTCGGCACCGTGGACGCGCTGCTGCTGGCCGAGGTCTACGCGGCCGGCGAGGCCCCGATCGTGGCCGCCGACGGCCGAGCGCTCACGCGCGCGCTGCGCGTGGCGGGCAAGGTCGAACCCGTATTCGTGGAACAGATCGAGGAGATGCCGCAGGCGATCCTGAACGCGGTCCGACCCGGCGACGTGGTCGTGACGATGGGGGCCGGCTCGATCGGCGCCGTACCGGGGCAACTCGTGTCCCATCAGCAACCGCAGGCAGGAGGACAGGCATGAGCTTCGTCGCCCATCCCAATATCGATCCGAAATCGCTCGGCAAGGTCGGCGTGCTGCTTGGCGGGCGTTCCGCCGAGCGCGACATTTCCCTGATGTCCGGTAAAGGCGTGCTGGCCGCGCTGCGCTCGCGCGGCGTGGATGCGCACCCGTTCGATCCGGGCCTGCAGGGCGTGGCGGAACTGGCCGCGGCCGGCTTCGACCGCGTCTTCATCGCGCTGCACGGCCGCTACGGCGAGGACGGCACCATTCAAGGCTTGCTGGAGCAACTGGGCGTGCCCTACACGGGCAGCGGCGTGCTGGCCTCGGCGCTGGCCATGGACAAGCAGGCGACCAAGCGCCTGTGGATGACCCACGACCTGCCGACGCCGCGCTTCGCCATGCTGCATGCCGATACGGACTTCGCGGCCGTGGTGGCGGATCTGGGGCTGCCGCTCATCGTCAAGCCGGCGCGCGAGGGGTCGTCGATCGGCCTCACGAAGGTCACGGCTGCCGACCAGATGCAGGCCGCGTTCGAGAAGGCCGCGTCGCTCGACAACGACGTCATCGCCGAGACTTTCATCGACGGCGCCGAGCTGACCTGCCCGATCGTGGGCGAGGGCGCGACCGCCGCGGCGCTGCCGGTGATCAAGATTGTCGCGCCGCAGGCCAACTACGACTATCAAAATAAGTACTTTACTGACGATACCCAATACCTGTGCCCCTCGGGTCTTGCGCCGGAGGTCGAGAGCGAGGTGCAGCGGCTGGTGGTGGAAGCCTTCCGCGTGCTTGGCTGCCGTGGCTGGGCGCGCGCGGACGTGATGCTGAACGCGGCCGGCAAGCCGTTCCTGCTGGAACTGAATACCTCGCCGGGCATGACTGGCCACTCGCTCGTGCCGATGTCGGCGCGCGCGGCGGGCATCAGCTACGAGGATTTCGTCCTGCAGGTGGTGGCGCAGGCCTCGCTGGACCTGCACCCGAACGAACACTGGAAACCCGAATAACCGAACAGAACCGGAAAGACAGGCCCGTTTCGCCTGACCGACACGACCGACATGTGGCATAACGCTCGACTGCTCAACCTGATCGCCTCCACGCTGTACGCGGTGGTGGTGCTGATGGCGCTCGCGGCCGGCCTCCTTTGGCTGGCCCAGCGGCCGGTCTTCGCCATCACCCATGTCCAGCTCGCGCCGATGGACGGCGGCGCGCTGCGTCACGTCAACGCGCCGAGCGTGCGGGCCAACGCGCTGTCCAAGCTGTCGGGCAATTTCTTCACGCTCGACCTGAGCGCCGCACGCCAGGCGTTCGAGTCGGTGCCGTGGGTGCGCCGCGCCAGCGTGCGCCGCGAATGGCCCAACGGCCTGGCGGTCGAGGTGGAAGAGCACGAGGCGCTCGGCACCTGGGGTACGCCGGACAGCGGGCGGCTGATCAATACGTACGGCGAGGTGTTCGTCGCCAACACGGCCGAGGCGGAAGAGGACACTCACCTGCTGGCGCTCGACGGCCCGCCGGACAGCGAAGGCGACGTGATCGAGAAGCTCGAGGTGATGCGCGAGTGGTTCAAGCCGCTCAATGCCGAGCCGCTGTCGGTAGCGCTGTCCGCGCGCTACGCGTGGCGGGCCAAGCTGTCCAACGGCCTGACGATCGAACTGGGCCGGGAGCAGAACGACGAAGACCGCGTGGCGATGGAGCAGCGGGTCAAGCGGTTCGTGGTGGCGTGGCCGCAGGTCACGGAGCAGTGGGGCAAGCAGATCGACTACGCCGACCTGCGCTACCCGAACGGATTCGCCATCCGTGCCGCCAACGTGCGCTTCCTGACAGACGCGCAGGCCGATGCGGCCGCCAAGGCAAAGCCAGCAATGACTTCCAACAACAATCCGACGCGACTGAAGAGCAAGAACGCGGAGAAAACCCGATGAGCAAGGAATACAAGGACCTATTGGTCGGTCTCGACATCGGCACCTCGAAGGTGGCGGCGGTGGTCGCAGAGTTGCGCCCCGACGGCAGCTACGAAGTGATCGGGATGGGCCAGTCCGAGTCCAAGGGTCTGAAGAAAGGGGTCGTGGTCAATATCGAGGCCACCGTGCAGTCCATCCAGAAGGCGCTCGAAGAGGCCGAACTGATGGCGGACTGCAAGATCGCCGAGGTCTTCACCGGTATTGCCGGCAGTCACATCCGCAGCTTCAACTCCAGCGGCATGGTGGCGATCAAGGACAAGGAGGTCACGCAGACGGACGTGGCCCGCGTGATCGAGACCGCCAAGGCGGTCAACATTCCGACCGACCAGCAGATCCTGCACATCCTGACGCAGGAATTCATCATCGACGGCCAGGAAGACGTGCGCGAGCCGATCGGCATGAGCGGCATCCGGCTGGAGGTGAAGGTGCATATCGTCACCGGTGCGGTCAGCGCGGCGCAGAACATCGTCAAGTGCGTGCGCCGCTGCGGCCTGGAAGTGCACGACCTGATCCTGCAGCCGCTGGCTTCCAGCCTGGCCGTGCTGACGGAAGACGAGAAGGAGCTGGGCGTGGTGCTGGTCGACATCGGCGGCGGCACCACCGACATCGCCATCTTCAGCGAAGGCGCGATCCGCCATACGGCCGTGATCCCCATTGCCGGCGACCAGATCACCAACGATATTGCGATGGCGCTGCGCACGCCGACGCCGGACGCCGAGGACATCAAGATCCAGTACGGCATCGCCAAGCAGGCGATCGCCGATCCGGAAGACATGATCGAGGTGCCGGGCGTGGGCGACCGCGGCACGCGCACGCTCTCGCGCCAGGCGCTGGCGGCGGTGATCGAGCCGCGCATCGAGGAACTGTATTCGCTGGTGCACCAGGTCGTGCGCGAGTCCGGCTACGAGGAACTGCTGTCGTCCGGCGTGGTGATCACCGGCGGCACGGCGATGATGCCGGGCATGGTGGAGCTGGGCGAGGACATCTTCCTGAAGCCCGTGCGCGTGGGCGTGCCCGAGTACCGCGGCAACCTGCATGAGGTGGTGAAGAGCCCTCGCTATTCGACGGTGATGGGCCTGCTGCTCGAAGGCCGCGTGCAGCGGATGCGCGGGCGCAAGGTCGCCGTGCAGAGCGGCTCGGTCAAGCAGGTGTGGGGCCGCATGAAGGAATGGTTTGTCGGCAACTTTTAAGGTAGCGGCCGGTCTTGCATGAATTGGAATGGGATGCGCGCGTCGGGTTGTCTACCAAAGACCCGGTAGCGCGTTGAACAGAGCGTTTCTTGTTTCTTTTATCGTAGGTTTCTTGTTCAGGAACCAAGGGCTGCGGCGGGGAGGCTGCAACGTTTGGGGACTGATTCTTCTCGGAGGCAGTGATGGACTTTGACATGATCGAATCGGAATTGCAGGACGGCACCATCATCAAGGTGGTTGGCGTGGGCGGCGCGGGCGGTAATGCCGTGCAGCACATGATCAGCCGCGGCGTGCAGGGTGTCGAATTCATCTGCATGAACACCGACGCGCAGGCCCTGAAGCGCTCGACCGCTTCGCGCGTGCTGCAGCTCGGCAATACCGGTCTGGGCGCTGGTGCCAAGCCGGAAGTCGGTCGCAATTGCGCGGAGCAGGCTCGCGAGCAGATCGCGGACTCGCTGCGCGGCGCGCACATGGTCTTCATCACTGCCGGCATGGGCGGCGGCACCGGTACCGGCGCTGCCCCGATCGTGGCGCAGGTGGCCAAGGAAATGGGCATCCTGACCGTGGGCGTGGTCAGCAAGCCGTTCGACTTCGAGGGCGCGCGCCGCGCCAAAGTCGCCGAACATGGCTCGGGCGAACTGGAATCGTCGGTCGACTCGCTGATCGTGGTGCTCAACGAGAAGCTGTTCGAGGTGATGGGCGACGACGCCGAGATGGACAAGTGCTTCCAGTGCGCCGACGATGTGCTGCACAACGCGGTGGCCGGCATTGCCGAGATCATCAACGTTGACGGCCTGGTGAACGTCGACTTCGAAGACGTGAAGACCGTGATGGGCGAGCAGGGCAAGGCCATGATGGGCACGGCTACCGTGTCGGGCGTGGACCGCGCCCGCTTGGCCGCCGAGCAGGCCGTCGCCAGCCCGCTGCTGGAAGGCGTGGATCTGTCCGGCGCGCGCGGCGTGCTGGTCAACATCACGGCCAGCCGCTCGCTGAAGCTGTCGGAAACCAAGGAAGTCATGAACACCATCCGCAGCTATGCGGCGGAAGACGCCACGGTGATCTTCGGCACGGTGTACGACGACGCCATGGGCGATGCGCTGCGCGTGACCGTGGTGGCGACGGGCCTGGGCCGTTCGGCCAAGAAGCAGCAGCCGATGACGCTCCTGAAGACCGGCACGGACAACATCCCGGTGCAGATGATGAGCGGCATGACCGCGGCAGCGGCCACGCACAGCTCGCCGGACTACAGCGGCCTGGAAACGCCGGCCGTGTGGCGCAGCTCGCGCGAGTCGGCGTCGGCCCACGTGGCCGCGCTGCAGGAGAAGGGCGTGGATACCTACGATATCCCGGCCTTCCTGCGCAAGCAGGCGGACTAAGCGGCCCGGACAGGGCGACGGTTTCGACAGTCGTCTGGCTGGTCGCGCATGCCTTGCGCGACGCACGTAGCGCTCCCCATCCGCTCGTGTGTTGCCCGGCGTGACGCGACCCTGACCAGGCGTTGGCCGCGGCCCGCCCGCGCCCCCTACCGCAAGTCCGCATCCCGTCTCCGGGACAGGCGTGCCATCGGCCGCCTCCCCGGACTGGTTTCCCGCCTTCCCGGGGCGGGATGTGCAGCCGTCCGCGCGGCGCGTCGAAAGGCGCGCCGCGCGGACGCATTTGTAGCAAGCTGTTTTATTTGGCATCAGGACGTGATCCCGCTTTGCCGCAGGCGCCCGTGCGCCCTATGATTGGCAGGGCAGGGTTTTTACCGACACCAGGACATCACATGATTGCGATTGGCGCGCGCGTACCGGACGCGACACTGAATGAGTTCTTTGAATCGGAGCGTGGCGGCTGCGCGCTCGGCCCCAACGCCTTCCCGGTGTCGGAGCTCGTGCGTGGGCGCAAGATCGTGGTGTTCGGCCTGCCGGGCGCGTTCACGCCCACTTGCTCGGCCAGCCACGTGCCGGGCTATGTGGCGCTGGCGGACCAGTTCCGCGCGGCCGGCATCGACGAGATCTGGTGCGTGTCGGTCAACGACGCCTTCGTGATGGGTGCCTGGGGGCGCGAGCAGCAAACCGACAACAAGGTCCGCATGATGGCCGACGGCAGCGCGCACTGGACCCGCGCGCTCGGCCTGGACCAGGACCTGGACGCCCGCGGCATGGGCGTGCGCTCGAAGCGCTACGCCATGGTGCTGGACGACGGCATCGTCACGCATCTCTATGTGGAAGCACCCGGCGAGTTCCGGGTGAGCAGCGCCGAGGCAGTGCTGGCAGCGTTGCGCGGCTGACACGGGTGCCCGTGCGCAACGTGACTCATCGGGCATGTGTACGCCTTGTCTAACATGCCGAAACAAAGTGGCGCTGCAGTGCAACCAAAGCGGTGGTAAAATCGCTTAATCAATAATCGTGCTCAATAGATTTTAATAATAGTTGAGGCTGTCATGCTCAAACAGCGCACCATCAAATCTGTCGTGAAGACGGTTGGCATCGGTTTGCACTCGGGTCGCAAAGTGACGTTGACGATGCGACCGGCGCCGGCCAATACCGGCATCGTCTTCACGCGTGTCGATCTGCCCGAGCCCGTCGAGATTCCCGCGGCCGCGTCGGCCATCGGCGATACCCGCCTGGCGTCCGTGCTGCAGAAGGACGGCGCACGCGTCTCCACCGTGGAACACCTGATGTCCGCGTGCTGCGGGCTGGGCATCGACAACCTCTACGTCGACGTCGACGCCGAGGAAATCCCCATCATGGACGGCAGCGCGGCGTCGTTCGTGTTCCTGCTGCAGTCGGCGGGCATCGAGGAACAGTCGGCGGCCAAGCGCTTCATCCGCGTAAAGAAGGCCGTGGAAGTGCGCGAAGGCGACAAGCTCGCGCGCCTTGAGCCGTACTTCGGCTTCAAGCTGTCCTTCACCATCGACTTCCGCCACCCGGCCGTGGACAAGACCGGTCAGGACTTCGAGATCGACTTCGGCGATACCAGCTACGTGCGGGAGATCGCGCGTGCGCGCACGTTCGGCTTCGCGCACGAGGTGGAAGCCCTGCGCGAGATGGGCCTGGCCCGTGGCGGCAGCCTGGACAACGCCATCGTGCTCGACGAGCACCGCATGCTGAATAACGAGGAACTGCGCTATGGCGACGAATTCGTGCGCCACAAGATCCTCGATGCCATCGGCGACCTGTACGTCGTGGGACATCCGCTGATCGGCGCCTACGTCGCGCACAAGTCCGGCCACGGCCTGAACAACCAACTGCTGCGCGCGCTGCTGGCCGATCAGGAGGCCTACGAAATCGTAACCTTCGACCGCGTCGAGGACGCGCCGCGCGCCTTCTTGCCACAGGCGCAGCCGGCCTTCGCCTGATGCGCTGACTCCCATTGGGTAAGAAAAATCCGACCTTCGGGTCGGATTTTTCTTTTGTGTGCCGCGCTTCGTTCGCTTCCGCTTCCTAGCGGTGATGCGACAGCAGCGTTTGCAGCGCGTCGCGCAGCGGCGAGTCCGGCAGGCTCCGCTCCAGTTCGCCCAGGCTGGCGATTCCGGTGGCGCTCATCCGTCCGCTGGTCTTCGTGTGCACGACCGGGCCAGTGTCCCAGTCGCCGCGCCCGACCTCCGGTTGTACCCGTACACGGATTGCGGTAATCTGCGAGCCCCGTTGTTGCAGCCTGGAAAGCAGCGTCGGCACTACCTGACGCACGCGGGCCGCGGCTGCGCCATGCGCGGCCAACAACAGCAGCGTTTGCTCCCGTTGCGGGCTCCGGCTGTCTTCCTTGACGCCGGCCACCGCAATACCCGCCTGCAGTCCGCGCGGCAGGAGCGAGAACACTTCCGCTTCCAGCGCCGCCAGTTCCCGCGCCGTTTGCATCAGCGCCGAAACCGGGCCGGACTTTGCCAGCCAGTCGTTCAGCGGCCGGGCGTTGGGTGTCTGGAGAGCGTGGTGGGTGAACATGCGCATGCGCGCATTCTAGCGCGCATTCCACGGGCGATCGGCCCGGGCGGTACGTTTTGACCGGGAGTCGGCGTCATGCAGATCATCGTCCTACATCCGCGCCAGCCGCGCGTGCGCAGCTTCACGCTGACCCGCTTGCGCCTCGTTGTCATTGGCTTGCTGTCGTGCGCGCTGGTCGCGCTGTCCTCGGCCGCCGCGACGTGGTACGTGGCCCGTGGCGGCTGGGCCGGTCCGGCCGGGTTCGGCGCATTCGGCCAGACGTCGCCGTCGGCCCGCGACAACGCCTACCTGCGAGAGAACCTGGCGGTGCTGGCCGCCAGCGTGGGCGAGATGCAGGCGCGCATGGTCCGCCTGGACGCACTCGGCGAGCGGGTGTCGGGCCTGACCGGCATTGCGCCGCAGGACTTCGATTTCCGCCACAAGCCGGGGCGCGGCGGCCCGGAAGCCGGCGCGCGCGCCCAGACGCTGACGCTGCCGGAACTGCAGGCGGAGCTGGCGCGCCTGGACAAACAGGCCGAACACCGCTTTGACTACTTCGATGTGCTGGAGGGCGCGCTGCTCGACCGCGAGATGCGGGGCCGGCGCATTCCGCGCGTGCTGCCGGTGGCGACCGGCTACGATTCCTCGGGATTTGGCGCTCGCATCGATCCCTTTACCGGACGGCGCACCCAGCATGACGGCGTGGATTTCGTCGCGCCGGCCGGCACGCCAATCGTCGCGGCGGCGGGCGGCGTGGTGGTGGCGTCCGAGTGGCACCACGAATACGGCAACATGATCGACATCGACCACGGCAATGGCCTCAAGACCCGTTACGCCCATGCGTCGAAGACACTGGTGAAGACGGGCGACCTGGTGCGCGCCGGCCAGACCATCGCCCAGGTCGGCAGCAGTGGCCGCTCGACCGGCTCGCACTTGCATTTCGAGGTGCATGTCGACGGCGTGCCGCGCAATCCGGGCGGCTTCCTGATGGCCGCGTCGAAGGTGCCATCGGCCACCCAGGTGACGGCGGCGGCTCCTGCCACGGTGCCGGCCGCCACGCACTAGCACCCGGAGCGCGGGCGGTGTTGAAGGCGCCGGGGATGCCCCCATCTGGCACGGCATCCCGCCTGATGGCGGGCGCGCCAGGCGAGGTCGCAGTAGGCCGCGCGCTGTTCCGGCCGTGACTCCGGCACATGATAAACTCGGCGTTTTGCGCCAATCCACCCATGCTTCGCGCGGCCGGGCAGCCAGGCCGGCAACGTGCGAAGGTGAAAGCACTCGATGATCACGGGCCTTCTCAAGAAAGTCTTCGGCAGCCGCAATGAGCGGCTGATCAAGCAATATCGCCGCACGGTCGAGCAGATCAACGCGCTCGAACCAAAGTTCGAGGCTCTCTCGGACGACGAGCTGCGCGGCATGACCGAGACCTTCCGCCAGCGCCATGCCGGCGGCGAATCGTTGCAGGCACTGTTGCCCGAGGCGTTCGCCGTCTGTCGCGAGGCCAGCAAGCGCATCATGAAGATGCGCCACTTCGACGTGCAGCTGATCGGCGGCATGGTGCTCAACGACAACAAGATCGCCGAAATGCGCACGGGCGAGGGCAAGACCCTGACCGCGACGCTGCCGGTGTACCTCAATGCCATTACCGGCAAGGGCGTGCACGTGGTGACGGTCAACGACTACCTGGCCCAGCGCGACGCCGAGTGGATGGGGCGCCTGTACAACTTCCTGGGCCTGTCGGTGGGCGTGAACCTGTCGCAGATGGCGCATGACCAGAAGCAGGGTGCCTATAACGCCGACATCACCTACGGCACCAACAACGAATTCGGCTTCGACTACCTGCGCGACAACATGGTCTATGACCCGTCGCAGCGCGTGCAGCGGCCTCTGAATTACGCGATTGTCGACGAGGTGGACTCGATCCTGATCGACGAGGCGCGTACCCCGCTGATCATCTCGGGCCAGGCGGAGAACCATACCGACCTGTACCAGCGCATGAACGGCATTCCCAAGCTGCTCACGCGCCAGGTCGGCGAGGAAAAGGCCGATGGCACCGGCGTCGAAGTGCCGGGCGACTACTACGTGGACGAGAAGGGCCACCAGGTCTACCTGACGGAATCCGGCCACGAGAAGGCCGAGCAGATTCTCGCGCAGCAGGGCCTGATCGGCGAGGGCGAGTCGGTTTACGCGCCGCAGAACATCACGCTGATGCACCACCTGTACGCCGCGCTGCGCGCGCACAGCCTGTTCCATCGCGACCAGCACTATGTGGTGCAGAACGACGAGGTCGTCATCGTCGACGAATTCACCGGCCGCCTGATGACGGGCCGCCGCTGGTCCGACGGCCTGCACCAGGCCGTCGAGGCCAAGGAAGGCGTGAGCGTCCAGCAGGAAAACCAGACGCTGGCCACCATCACCTTCCAGAACTACTTCCGCATGTACGAGAAGCTGGCCGGCATGACCGGGACGGCCGATACGGAAGCCTACGAGTTCCAGGAAATCTACGGTCTGGAAGTGGTGGTGATCCCCACCAACCGCCAGGCCCAGCGCAAGGACCTGCAGGACCAGATCTACAAAACGTCCAAGGAGCGCTACGACGCCGTGGTGCGCGACATCCGCGACTGCGCCGAACGTGGCCAGCCGGTGCTGGTCGGCACCACTTCCATCGAGACCTCCGAATACCTGTCGGACCTGCTCAACAAGGAAAAGCTGCCGCACCAGGTGCTCAACGCCAAGCAGCACGCGCGCGAGGCGGAGATCGTCGCGCAGGCCGGCCGTCCCAAGATGATCACCATCGCCACCAACATGGCGGGCCGCGGCACCGACATCGTGCTGGGCGGCAACGTGGAAAAGCAGGCCGGCTTCATCGAGGCCGATGCGAGCCTGTCGGACGCCGAGAAGGCCGCGCGCATCGAGCAGCTGAAGGGCGAGTGGCAGTCGCTGCACGAGCAGGTCAAGGCCGCGGGCGGGCTGCACATCGTCGGCACCGAGCGCCATGAGTCGCGCCGCATCGACAACCAGTTGCGCGGCCGTGCCGGTCGCCAGGGCGACCCGGGTTCGTCGCGCTTCTACCTGTCGCTCGACGACCAGTTGCTGCGCATCTTCGCCGGCGACCGCGTGCGCGCGATCATGGAGCGCCTGAAGATGCCGGAAGGCGAGCCGATCGAGGCGGGCATCGTCACGCGCTCCATCGAGTCCGCGCAGCGCAAGGTGGAAGGCCGCAACTTCGATATCCGCAAGCAACTGCTGCAGTACGACGACGTGGCCAACGACCAGCGCCGCGAGATCTACAAGCTGCGCAACGACGTGCTGGAGTCGCAGGACGTCACCGAGATGGTGGGGAACCTGCGCGAAAGCGTGCTGATGGACGTGTTCCGCGATCACGTCCCCGCCGAGTCCATGGAAGAGCAGTGGGACATCGCCGGCCTGGAGACCCGCCTGCGCGAAGACTGGAGCCTGGACCTGCCGCTCGCCAAGACGATCGAGGCCGCCCAGAGCATCGAGGACGAGGAACTCCTCAACATGATCATGAAGGCGGCCGCCGAGCAGTACGATGGCAAGGTCGCCACGGTCGGCCGCGAGTCGTTTGCCGGTTTCGAGCGCTCGGTCATGCTGCAGAGCATCGACACGCACTGGCGCGAGCACCTGGCGGCGCTGGACCACCTGCGCCAGGGCATCCACCTGCGCGGCTATGCGCAGAAGGACCCGAAGCAGGAATACAAGCGCGAGTCGTTCGAGCTGTTCGCGCGCCTGCTGGACGTGATCAAGAATGAAGTCACCCGCGTGATCTTCAACGTGCAAATCCAGTCGCCGGAAGAACTGGAGCAGGCCTCGGAGCAGATCGAAGAGGGCCTGTCGCACCTGGAGAATGTCCAGTACAAGCACGACGAGTTCGCCGAAGGCCGCGAGCCGGTCGAGGACGCGCCGCCGCAGCACCGCACCGGCACCGCGCTGGCGGCCGAAATGGCCGTAGCCGGCATGCCGAAGGTCGGCCGCAACGACCCGTGCCCGTGCGGCTCGGGCAAGAAGTTCAAGCAGTGTCACGGCAAGCTCAGCTGAGCCGGGCGCCGCAGAGGTAGCGAACAAGCAGTACGCAGCAAACATGCCCGCAAACGCGGGCATGTTCGTCAGGAGGGCGCGAAACGCAACGCGCGCGCCGCGCCCGACCACATCCGCGCAGACCGCGCAGACGAACACGAACGAGGAACGCACATGGCCGTCAACCTGCCCCTGCCGCTGGCAGAGAACCTGAAATCCGTCGCCGGCGTCGCGCTTGGCTGGGCCGAAGCGGGCATCCGCAAGGCCAACCGCAAGGACGTGCTGGTGGTCCGCGTGGACGAGGGCAGCACGGTGGCCGGCGTGTTCACGCGCAACCGCTTCTGCGCGGCGCCGGTGCAGGTCTGCCGCGAGCACCTCGCTGCCGGCAAAGGCATCCGCGCGCTGGTGGTGAACACCGGCAACGCCAACGCCGGCACGGGCGAACCTGGCCTGGTGAGCGCGCGCGCCACCTGCGACGCGCTGGCCGCGCAGCTCGGCATCGCCGCCGACCAGGTGCTGCCGTTCTCCACCGGCGTGATTCTGGAACAACTGCCGGTCGACCGCCTCGTCGCGGCGCTGCCGGCGGCGATCGCCAACGCGCGCCCGGACAACTGGCTGGCCGCCGCCGAGTCGATCATGACCACCGACACGCAGCCCAAGGCCGCATCGCGTACTGTGCAGATCGACGGCAAGACCGTCACGCTGTCGGGCATCAGCAAGGGCGCCGGCATGATCCGCCCGAATATGGCGACCATGCTCGGCTTCATCGCCACCGACGCCACCGTGGCGCAGCCGGTGCTGCAGGCACTGGTGTCGCACGCCGCCGATCATTCGTTCAACAGCATCACGATCGACGGCGACACCTCGACCAACGACTCCTTCGTGCTGATCGCCACCGGCCGTGCCGGCGCGCCGGCTATCGACCGTGCCGAAGGCCCGGCCTTCGAGGCCCTGCGCGCGGCCATCACGGCGCTGGCGCAGGAGTTGGCGCAGATGATCGTGCGCGATGGCGAGGGCGCCACCAAGCTGATGACCATCCGTGTGGAAGGCGGCAAGGACGTCGCCGAATGCCGCCAGATCGCCTACGCCGTGGCGCACTCGCCGCTGGTGAAGACGGCGTTCTACGCCTCGGACCCCAACCTGGGCCGCATCCTGGCCGCCGTCGGCTACGCCGGCGTGGACGACCTGGACGTGGATCGCGTCAACCTGTGGCTGGACGACGTCTGGGTCGCCCGCGACGGCGGCCGCAATCCCGAGTACCGCGAGGAGGACGGCCAGCGCGTGATGAAGCAGGCGGAGATCACCGTGTGCATCGCGCTGGGCCGCGGCAATGCCGAGGCGACGGTATGGACGTGCGATCTGTCGCACGACTACGTCTCCATCAACGCGGATTACCGCTCCTGATCCTCTCGCTTCTGACGAACCCGCTGCCGCCATGTCCGACCTCGCCGCCCGCCTCGACACCTTCCTCGCCCGACTCGAACAGTGGCTGCCGCCGCAGTTGACCGATGCGGACTGGCAGCAGGCGGTAGCGTTCCGCTGGCGCAAGCGGCAGAGTCTGTTCGGCAACATCGGCTATCTGCAGCCGGTGCGCCAGTTGCCGCCGATCCACCTGGACGACCTGAAGAATATCGAACGCCAGAAGGACGCCATCGTCGCCAACACGCGCCAGTTCGTGAACCGGCTGCCGGCCAACAACGTGCTGCTGACGGGCGCGCGCGGCACCGGCAAGTCGTCGCTGATCAAGGCCTGCCTGAACGCCTTCGTCCGGGACGGGCTGCGGCTGGTGGAAGTCGACAAGGATGACCTGGGCGACCTGGGCGATATCGTCGAGCAGGTCTCGCAGCGGCCGGAACGTTTCGTCATCTTCTGTGACGACTTGTCGTTCGAGGAGGGCGAGTCCGGCTACAAGTCGCTCAAGTCGGCGCTGGACGGCTCCGTGGCCGCGCAGTCGGATAACGTGCTGATCTACGCCACGTCCAATCGCCGGCACCTGTTGCCGGAGTACATGAAGGACAACGAGACCTACCGTCACACCGACGACGGCGAGATCCATCCCGGCGAAGTGGTGGAAGAAAAAATCTCGCTGTCGGAGCGCTTCGGCCTGTGGCTGTCGTTCTATCCGCCCAAGCAGGACGAATACCTGGCCATCGTCGCCCACTGGCTGCGGCACTTCGGCTGCACCGACGACGACATCGCCGCCGCGCGCGGCGATGCGCTGGTGTGGGCGCTGGAGCGAGGCTCGCGCTCGGGCCGCGTGGCCTGGCAGTTCGCGCGCGACTGGGGCGGCAAGCACGGCAAGCCGTTCGTGGCCGATCCCGACGCGGGCGCACAAGGAGCCGGGGCATGAGTGGCGCCATCGGGGCCAGTGCCACCGGTCAACACCGGCAAGTCACCGAGGTCGCCGTCGGCGTGCTGATGCAGCCCGACGGGCGCTTCCTGCTGGCGCAGCGGCCGACCGGCAAGCCCTACGAGGGCTACTGGGAATTCCCCGGCGGCAAGCTGGAGCCCGGCGAGTCGGTCGAAGCGGCGCTCGCGCGCGAGCTGCATGAGGAACTCGGCCTCGACATCACGCACGCCGAGCGCTGGCACGTGCTGGAGCACGACTACCCGCATGCCTACGTGCGGCTGCACTTCTGCAAGGTCACGGCGTGGCGGGGCGATCCCGTCGGCCGCGAGGGCCAGGCGTTCTCCTGGCAGACGACACCTGTCACCGTCGCGCCGCTGCTGCCTGCCACGATTCCCGTGGTTGCGTGGCTGGCGGACGAAGAGGGCGAGGGCGGCACCGCCTGACCCACAACGGGCGCCGGCAAGCAGCGCCCGGCCGGCCACCATTCTGTTCCGCGCCCCCGCGGTCGCGGCGCCCGCCATTGCGCCGACAGACAACAACAGCAAGAAAGGACCCGCATGCTACGAGCAGATCGCGTTGCCGATGACGTCTCCCTGCCTGAGCTGACCCTGCGCGGCATTATCCTTGGCGCGCTCATCACGGTGGTGTTCACGGCCTCCAACATCTATCTGGGCCTGAAGGTCGGCCTGACGTTCTCGTCGGCCATTCCGGCCGCCGTGATCTCGATGGCGGTGCTGCGGCTGTTCCCACGCGCCAACATCCTCGAAAACAACATGGTGCAGACGCAGGCCTCGGCCGCCGGCACCTTGTCCTCAATCATCTTCATCCTGCCCGGCCTCGTCATGCTTGGCCACTGGCAAGGCTTTCCGTTCTGGCAGACGCTGGCGGTCTGCGCGGCCGGCGGTATGCTCGGTGTGGTGTTCAGCATCCCGCTGCGGCACGCAATGGTGGTGCAGAGCGACCTGCCATACCCGGAAGGCGTGGCCGCCGCCGAGATCCTGCGCGTGGGCAGCGCCGACGAGAGTGCCGAGGCGGCTGGCCCGGGCGGCAAGCGGCAGGCCACGGGCCTGGCCGACCTGCTGGCGGGCGGCGCGGCTGCGGGCCTGTTCAGTTTTGCCGCCGGCGGCCTGCGCCTGCTGGCCGAGGGCGCCAACTACTGGATGGCGGCCGGCGTGTCGGTGGTGCGGTTCTCGATGGGCTTCTCGTTCGCGCTGGTCGGCGCCGGCTACCTGGTCGGCATCGTCGGCGGGCTGGCGATGCTGCTCGGGCTGGTGCTGACATGGGGCGTCGCGGTGCCGTGGCTGACCGCCATCACGCCGATGCCGGCGGGCGCCACGCTGGCCAGCTTTGGCACGATGGTGTGGAAGGAGCAGGTGCGCTTTATCGGCGCGGGCACCATCGGCATTGCCGCGATCTGGACGCTCGGCACGCTGGCCGGGCCGATGCTGTACGGCATCAAGGCCTCCTTCGGCGCGCTGCGTGGCATCGACGGCCACGATGGCGGCGTGCCGCGCACCCAGCGCGACATGCCGGTCAAGTGGATCGGCCTGGTGGTGCTGGCGCTGCTGGTGGTGCTGACCGTCACCTTCGGCGACTTCCTGGCGCCGGCGCCGCTGGATGCCGGCGCGCGCTGGCGGCTGGTGGCCTGCGGCGTGGTGTTCGCGTTTGTCTTCGGCTTTCTCGTGGCCGCGGCCTGTGGCTACATGGCTGGCCTGGTGGGCTCGTCCGCCAGCCCGATCTCCGGCATCGGCATCATCGCCGTGATTTTGGTTTCGCTGTTGATTCTGGCCGTGGGCAGCATCGACGGCCTGATGGGTACGCCCGAGGGCAGCAAGTTCGCCATTGCGATGGCCATCTTCACAACCTCGGCGGTGGTGGCGGTGGCGTCGATCTCCAACGACAACCTGCAGGATCTGAAGACCGGCTGGCTGGTCGGCGCCACGCCCTGGCGTCAGCAGGTGGCGCTGCTGATCGGCTGCGCGGTCGGCGCCGCCGTGATTCCGCCGGTGCTGGAACTGCTCTACAACGCCTATGGGTTTGCCGGGGCGCTGCCGCGCGCGGGCATGGACGTCGGCCAGGCGCTGGCCGCGCCGCAAGCGACGCTGATGACGGCGATCGCCACTGGTATTTTCACGCACCAGCTCAACTGGAATATGGTCCTGATCGGCATCGCGCTCGGCGCCGTGCTGATTGCCATCGACGAGATTCTGCGCCGCCGACCCGGCCCGGCCCGGCTGCCGGTGCTGGCGGTGGGCATCGGCATCTACCTGCCGCCGACGGTCAGCTCGGCGCTGGTCGTGGGCGCCGTACTGTCGTGGTTCCTCGTGCGCGCGGAGCGTCGCCGGGCGTTGGCGCGCGGCGACGACGTCAAGGTGGCGCTGGAGCACGCGGAACGGCGCGGCACGCTGCTGGCGTCGGGCCTGATCGTCGGGGAAAGCCTGGTTGGCGTGCTGCTGGCCGCCGTGATCGGCCTGTCGGGCAAGGAGGCGCCGCTGGCGCTGGTGGGCGAGGACTTCGCCGCGACCGCGCAATGGCTGGGCCTGGCGGTCTTTGTGTTGGTCTGCGTGGGATTCTTCCGGCGGGTGCTGGCGGCGCGCTGAGCGCCACGGCTGGTCATGCCCGCACGGGCATGACGGCCTGCCGGGTCGTCAGTCTTCGTGCTCGTCGTCGGGCAACTCCGGCGACGGGGTTTCGCCCGGCTTGGCGCCGATGACGTATTTTTCCGAGGCCCAGGCACCCAGGTCGATCTGTTTGCAGCGCTCGGAGCAGAACGGGCGGAACTTGTTCTCGGACACCCATGCGACATCGACGCCGCAGGTGGGGCATTTGACGACGGCAGGCATTGGCTTCAGAAATTACAGAGCTTGAGCAGGAAGGGGATGTCGGCGTCGACCGCGCGCGGGCGCAGGTCGCCGTCCTGCTGCGTGAAACGGACCCACAACATGTACTTGTTGGCGCTCATTTCGGGAATGAAGGCCAGCAGCGAGTCGTCCAGGTGAACCTGCATCAACTGGTAGCTGCGGCCCGACAGCATTTGCTGGTAGCTGCCGCCAGTGGCGATCACCTTGCCGCTCTGGCCGGACTCGCGCAACAGGCGCAGCACAATGGCGGTGCCCATGCGCAGCGCTACCAGCGGGCGTGCCCACTTCAGGATGTCGGCGCGGCGTTCCTCGGCCGGGCGATGCTGCCAGGCATAGTAGGCCGGCAGGTCGAACTCGCAGGTGCCGCCGGGGATGATGGCGCGGCTGCGGATGCTGGTGAGCCACTCGTTGTCGGCCAGCAGCTGGCCGGCCTTGCCTACCGTTTGGCTCAACTGGGCGATGCCCTGCTCGATCTCGCCGATGACGGCGTCGAGCGCTTCCTGGTCGATCTGGGGATTGGCGCGCAGCGGGCTCAGGGCCTGGCGCTGACGCTCGAGTTCCTTGATCAGGTCGGTCTTGAGGTCGGCGCGGCCAGCGACGTCGATGATCTCGAACAGCGTTGTCAGCGCGACATGATGCTGCAGCGCGTGCTCCTGCACGAGAAAATAATCCAACCGATCGAACAGGTCTTCCAGGCGCAGAAGGGTCCTGATGCGTTCGTTGAAAGGGTATTCGTACAGAATCAAGGGCTATGTCCGTGCGGCGCGCTGGGAGGACCGGTGCGCAGACCACGTCATGTGTTCCGCGTTTCCGGATGCCCGCAGTATGCGGGCATTTCCCGCCGCGATCCAGCGATTCTATGCCAGTCGGGGCACAAGGACAACGCGATGTGCGCAATGGTGCGGCCGGCGCGGCCTCACGCCCTGGCTTGCGGCCGTGCCTGGTGTGCGCGGTACAACTGGTCCAGCCGTTCCACCTGCGGCAACAGCGCTTCCGGCGGGCCCTCGTTGTCGATGATGTCGTCCGCGGCGGCGAGGCGCTCGGCACGGCGCGCCTGCCGGGCCATGATGGCCTCGACCTGCTCGCGCGTGAAACCGTTGCGGCCCATCACGCGGGCGATCTGCGTGGCCTCGCTGCAATCGACGACCAGCACGCGGCCAACGCGCTGGCGCCAGGTGCCCGATTCGACCAGCAGCGGCACGACGTAGATCAGGTAGGGATGCTGCGCCGCCGCATGGATGGCGGCGGCGCGGGATTCGGTCACCTGGCGGATCAGCGGGTGCGTGATGGCTTCCAGCCGCGCCTTGGCGGCGGGATTGCCGAACACCAGCGCGCGCATCGCATCGCGGTCCATCGCGCCATCGGCACGCAGGCAGCCTGGCCCGAAGGCTTCGACCAGCGCCGGGATGGCGAGGCCCCCGGGCGCGGTGATCGCGTGGGCGATGAGGTCGGTGTCGATCAGCGCGGCGCCGCGCGCTGCAAACAGGTCGGCAACGCGGCTCTTGCCGGAGCCGATGCCGCCGGTCAGTCCGATTTCGAGCATGGGTGTCAGTCGGTCGGGGAGGGAGGTACCGGTGCCACGATACCAGTTTTGATGGCGGCGCCAGGTTGCAGGCTACCGCCCGAGCCCCAGCGGCAGCAGGTTCGCACCGAAGAACAGCACCAGCAGGCCAGCCCCCGCGATGAACGGACCGAACGGGAACGGCGTGTCGCGGCCCTGGCGGCGCAGTGCGATGTTGGCCACGCCGAAGATCACGCCAACGACCGACGACAGCAATATCAGCGCCGGCAGCGCCTGCCAGCCGAACCACGCGCCGAGCGCCGCCATCAGCTTGAAGTCGCCATAGCCCATGCCCTCCTTGCCGCGCACGAGCTTGAAGATCCAGTACGCGGCCCAGAGCAGCAGGTAGCCACCCGCGGCGCCGATCACGGCGTCGGCCAGCGGGGCGAACAGCCCGGAAAGGTTCAGCAGCAGGCCCAGCCACACGAGCGGCAGCGTGATCTGGTCGGGCAGCAACTGCGTGTCGGCGTCGATCAGCGTCAGGGAGACCAGCGCCCAGATCAGCGCCAGCGCCGCCAGCGCATGCCAGGTCGGCCCGAAGTGCCACGCGGCCAGCGCGCTGAGGATGCCCGTGGCCAATTCCACCAGCGGGTAGCGTGCGCCGATCGGCGTGTTGCAGGCGGAGCAGCGGCCGCGCAGCAGCAGGTAGCTCAACACCGGGACGTTTTCCCAGGCCGCGATGGCGTGGCCGCAGTGCGGGCACGCCGAGCGCGGGACCATCAGGTTGTAGCGCTCCGGGTGCGGCAGCGGGTCGTCGCGCAGTTCGGCGACGTAGTTGGCCTCGTCATACTCCATCATGCGTGGCAGCCGGTGGATCACCACGTTGAGGAAGCTGCCCACCACCAGGCCGAGCAGGCCGGCCACGCCGATCAGGAATGCCGGCGGCAGCGCCGCCAGCGCGGTGAACGTGAATGCCGGATCGGCGGGAAATACGCCTGGCATGCCTCAGACCACCTGTCCCAGCTTGAAGATCGGCAGGTACATGGCAACCACCATGCCGCCGATCAGCACGCCGAGGATCACGATGATCAGCGGCTCGATCAGGCTGGAGATGGCCGCCACGGCGTCATCGACCTCGCGTTCGTAGAATTCGGCCACCTTGAGCAGCATGTTGTCCAGCGCGCCGGACTCCTCGCCGATCTGGGTCATCTGCAGCACCATGTTGTCGAACACGTGCGTGGCCTGCATGGCGTTGGTCAGGCTCGTGCCGATGCGCACGGACTGCTCGATTTCCTTGGTGGCATCGTAGTAGATCCAGTTGCCGGCCGCGCCGGCCACCGATTCCATTGATTCCACCAGCGGCGTGCCGGCGGCGAACATCGTCGCCAGCGTGCGGGTCCAGCGCGCGATCACGGCCTTGCGGAACAGGCTGCCGAAGATCGGCAGCTTGAGCAGCGCCCGGTCGCTGGCTCGCTGGACCTTCTCGGACTTGCGCAAGGCACGCAGGTAGAAGGCAATCCCCGCCACCGGGATGCCGATCACCAGGTACCAGTAGGCGACGAAGAAGTCGGAGATGCTGATGACCACCAGCGTCGGTGCCGGCAGGTTGGCGCCGAAGCTGGAGAACACGCCCTTGAAGGCCGGGATCACGAACAGCATCAGGATCACGGTCACGGCGAAGGCCACGGTCAGCACCGCGATCGGGTAGATCATCGCGGACTTGATCTGGCTCTTCAGCGCGATCGTCTTTTCCATATAGAGCGAAAGCCGCTCCAGCAGCGCGTCCAGGATACCGCCTTGCTCGCCCGCGTCGATCAGGTTGCAGTACAAGGTGTCAAAGTAGCGCGGATGGCGCCGGAACGCGGTGGCCATGCTGCTGCCGGATTCGATGTCGAAGCGGATTTCCGACAGCAGTTGCGTGAAGTTGGGGTTGGCGTGGCCGCGCGCGATGATGTCGATGGATTGCAGCAGCGGAATGCCGGCCTTCAGCATGGTCGAGAGCTGGCGCGTGAAATACGCGATGTCCTTCTCGGTGATCTTGCGCCCGCGGGCCGCCTTGCGCTTCTTGAGCTTGACGACGGTCAGGCCCTGCTTGCGCAGCGCGGCCGTGACCTCAGCCTGGCTTTCGGCCCGCTGCTCGCCGGTGAACGTCTTGCCCTTGCGGTCCTTGCCTTCCCACTCGAAGATGTACTGCGTGGGGGCTTTCCGCCCCGATTTGGCCCGCGACGGCGCTGCCGTCCGGGCGCCCGCAGCTGGTGCGCGCGTCGCCATGATCTTGACCCCCGACTATCACTCTTGTTTTACGTATTGGTGGTGGCCAGCACTTCTTCGAGTGACGTGACCCCCTGCTTGACCTTGAGCAGGCCGGACTCCCGCAACGATAGCACGCCGTCTCGGCGTGCCTGTTCCGCAATCTGCAGCGCCGTGCCGTGCGACAGGATGATCTGTTGCATCGCCTCGGTGATCGGCATGACCTGGTAGATGCCGCAGCGTCCCTTGTAGCCGCTGCCGCTGCAACGCTCGCAGCCGACCGGATGGTAGGGCTGCCAGGAGCCATCGATGTCGGCTTCCTGGAAACCGGCGTCCAGCAGCACCTCGGACGACAGCTCGCCCGGCCGCTTGCACGTGCACAGCCGCCGCGCCAGGCGCTGCGCGGTGATCAGCAGCACGCTGGAGGCGATGTTGAACGGCGCCACGCCCATGTTCATCAGTCGCGTCAGCGTGGTGGGCGCATCGTTGGTGTGCAGCGTGGACAGCACCAGGTGACCGGTCTGCGCGGCCTTGATCGAGATATCGGCGGTTTCCAGGTCGCGGATTTCGCCCACCATGATGATGTCCGGATCCTGGCGCAGGAACGAGCGCAGCGCGGCGGCGAAGGTCAGCCCCGCTTTTTCGTTGACGTTGACCTGGTTGATGCCGGGCAGCTGGATTTCCGCCGGGTCTTCCGCCGTCGAGATATTGATGTCGCCCTGGTTCAGCAGGTTCAGGAACGTGTACAGCGATACCGTCTTGCCGCTGCCGGTCGGCCCCGTGACCAGCACCATGCCATACGGGCGCTTGATGACGTCCATCAGCAGCGCCTTCTGCTGCGGCTCGTAGCCGAGCTGGTCGATGTCGAGCTTGTCCGAGGAGGACTCCAGGATCCGCATGACGATTTTTTCGCCGAACAGCGTCGGCAGCGTCGAAACCCGGAAGTCGATGGCCTTCTCGACCGTTTCCTTCGAATCCTTGCTCTGCGGCAGGGGAATCAGCAGCTTCATGCGGCCGTCCTGCGGCACGCGCTTTTCGGAAATATCGAGCCGCGACAGCACCTTGATCCGCGTGGCGATCTTGTCGCGGATGTCCAGCGGCGGGCGGGCGACCTCCTGCAGCACGCCGTCGACGCGAAAGCGCACCCGGTAGAAGGTCTCGAACGGCTCGAAGTGCAGGTCGGACGCTCCGCGGTGGAAGGCCTCGGTCAGGAGCTTCTGCAGGAAGCGCACCACCGGGGCGTCGTCGATCTCGTTGGCGCCGGGCTTGCGCTGCGCGGCCGAGGCAACCGGGTCGTACTCGATCATCTTGCGCTCGGCGATCACCGGCGAGATGTTCTTCAGCGTCCCGGCCGCCTCGCCGGCCGAGCGCACGTGCTTCATCAGCTTGTCGTGCTCGACCACCACCGTATCGATCGGCAGGTTGTATTTCTGCTTGATGGTGTCCACGCCCGCCTGGTTGGCGGGGTCGGACAGCGCCACCACCAGCCGGTTCTCGCGCCGTCCGAGCGGCAGCATCCGGTGCGCGTGGAATTCGCGGTTGCCGGCCAGCGCGGGCGGCACCTTGTTCAGGTTGTACTGGGAGAGGTCGAGCAGCGGCAACTGGTATTTGTCTGCCGCGAAAATCGCCACGTCGTGGGCCGTCATGGTCCCGGTGGCGATGATCTCGTCGATCAGTTGCGACTTCTTTTCGCGTGCCGACTGCTCGAGTTGGGCGAGCAACGCGGGTGCGATGCGCCGGCTCTGGGCAAGTGCGAGACCAAGTGTCATGGCGAGTGCGGCAAATGCGGCTGATGCGGTCGGCGCGCGATGCTGGCGCGGCGCGGCCCGCAGGCACGAGTCTGGCGGGACGGCGGTCCCGGGATGCGGGGCAGTTTGACGCCGGGGTCACTTTTTGTAAAGGCGCGCCCGCCATGGTTTTGCGCTGGCGCGACAGCGGCGCAACCCCACTTGCGCGGGGGGAAATACTAAGGTGAAAAAACGAGGGCGAAAGCGGCCCGAGCGTGAGGAGGAGGGACGTCGGCAACGACGGCGCGCGGGAGCCTGTGGGAAACCGGGAAGCGCAAGGCGCAAAAAACAAAAAAGCCGCACATTGCTGTGCGGCTTTTTGCTGGTGCATCTTGTGTTGCGATGACCAGGAATTCTGGTCGGGGTGAGAGGATTCGAACCTCCGGCCTCTACGTCCCGAACGTAGCGCTCTACCAGGCTAAGCTACACCCCGATTTGTTTTTTTCTCTTTGCGTCGTCAGGACTGTCGTCGCAGCGAGAAAGCACACAAGTCTATCAGCGTTTCCTTCAGTTGGGAAGAGGGAAATTGCATTGCCGCTCTTTCCGCTGCCTCCGCTTCGCGCTTCGCGGCTTCGAACGTGACGTCCAGCGCGCCGCTCGCGTGGATGGCGGCGAACACCGCATCGAAATGCTCGGTGCCGCCCTGGACGATGGCTTCGCGCGCGAGTGTCCGCTGTTCGGTGGTGCCATGTTCGAGCAGATGCAGCAGCGGCAGCGTGGGCTTGCCCTCTCGCAGATCGTCGCCGGCGTTCTTACCCATCTGCTCGGCGCTCGCGGTGTAGTCGAGCATGTCGTCGATCAGTTGAAAAGCCGTGCCGATGCGCCGGCCGTACTCGGCGGCGGCTTCTTCCATCGCCGCGTCGGCGCCGGCCAGCACCGCGCCCAACTGGGCGGAAGCCTCAAACAGCTTGGCGGTCTTGTAGCGGATCACCTGCAGGTAGCGCTCGATGGTCACGTCGGGGTCGTGCATGTTCAGCAACTGCAGCACTTCGCCTTCGGCGATGACGTTGGTGGCGTTGGAGAGGATCTCCATGATGCGCATGCTGCCGGCATCGACCATCATCTGGAACGCGCGCGAATAGAGGAAGTCGCCCACCAGCACGCTGGCGGCGTTGCCGAACACCGCGTTGGCGGTCTCGCGGCCGCGGCGCAGCTCGGATTCGTCCACGACGTCGTCGTGCAGCAGCGTGGCGGTATGAATGAACTCAACCACCGCCGCCAGTTCGTGATGGCGGTTGCCGTCGTAGCCGAACGCGCGGGCCGACAGCAGCAGGATGACAGGCCGCAGGCGCTTGCCGCCGGCACCGATGATGTAGTCGCCGATCTGCTCGATCAACGGCACTTCGGACGCCAGGCGCTGGCGTATGACGGCATCAACGGCGCGCATGTCGGCAGCGACCGGAGCGAGCAAGGCAGTGGCGGAAGACTGGGACAAGATGATCACCGTTACGCAAAACCGGGCGATTATATGCGATTGGGGTGTCGGTATGTCCCGTTCGCGTGGCGCTGGAGGGGTGTTTCAGGCTTTTCTGACTCGGGTTCGTCTCCATGGGGCTGGCGTCGGCCCGCGGTTATAATCGCCGCATGGACAAGCTGCATTCCCCTCATCGCCGTTCCCGCCGCACTGCCTGGTGGGTGGCGTTTGCCGCACTGGCTGGCTTCCTGCTCGCCGATCTGACCTGACTTCGCGGTTGCCACGGTCCGCGCGCATGTGCGCCGGCCGCCGCTGGAGCGGCTATGTGCCTGTTTTCTTTGTGCTTTTCCCCAACTTCATATAGAATACGCGGTTTCCTCCGGCTGCTTTGCCCCTGTTGTGGTCGCCAGATCGCAAGATTCGGGGCGGATTCGGGCTGACAAGCTCGGGCTCACAAGCTTCAGCCGGCGGGAGATAACCGGGCCACAGTGTGCCCGCCCGAACGGGATCCTGGCCACGCCGGATCGCACAGGGCGCGCAACGGCTGGCATTCGGCGATTCATTCACATCGAGAGGTTCGACAATGTACGCGGTCGTAAAAACCGGCGGTAAGCAATATAAGGTTGCTGCTGGCGAAAAACTGAAAGTAGAACAGATACCGGCAGACATTGGCGCAGAAATCACGCTCGACCAGGTGCTCGCAGTGGGCGCCGGCGACCAACTCAAGTTTGGTACGCCGCTGGTGAGCGGGGCTTCCGTCAAGGCTACCGTTATCTCCCAGGGTCGTCACGACAAGGTGAAGATCTTCAAGATGCGCCGTCGCAAGCACTACCAGAAGCGTCAGGGCCATCGTCAGAACTACACCGAGCTGCGCATCGAAGCGATCAACGCCTGATCATTCGAACGTAACTAGGTAAAGCGACACAGGAGTTAAGTCATGGCACAGAAAAAAGGCGGCGGTTCCACGCGGAACGGCCGTGATTCAGAATCGAAGCGTCTGGGCGTGAAGGTGTTTGGCGGCCAGGCTATCAATGCCGGCGGCATCATCATCCGCCAGCGCGGCACCCGCGTGCACGCCGGTGACAACGTGGGCGTGGGCAAGGACCACACCCTGTTTGCACTGGTCGATGGCCACGTGCAATTCGCCGTCAAGGGCCCTGCCAAGAAGCAGCACGTCAGCGTCGTCCCGGCGGCCTGATCACAGCCTTGCAGCACGAAAGGCCCCGCAACGCTTGCGGGGCTTTTTCGTTTCTGGCGACAATACTGAATGCCAGTCTCGCCGCCGGCGCTAACGCACCACGCGCGGCGGTCCGATCCCACTACGGAAAACCCTCATGAAGTTCATCGACGAAGCCCGAATCGAAGCCATCGCCGGCAACGGCGGCAATGGCAGCGCCTCGTTCCGGCGCGAGAAGTTTGTGCCCTTCGGGGGGCCCGATGGTGGCGACGGCGGGCGGGGCGGCAGCGTGTTCGCGGTGGCGGACCGCAACATCAATACCCTGATCGACTTCCGCTACGCCAAGAAACACGTTGCCAGGAATGGCGAGAATGGTCGTGGCGCAGACTGCTACGGCGCGGCCGGCGAGGACGTGACGTTGCGCATGCCGGTCGGCACGTTGATTGCCGACATGGATTCCGGCGAACTGATCGCCGACCTGACCGAGCACGGCCAGACCGTGTGCCTGGCCGAGGGCGGCATGGGCGGCTGGGGCAACCTGCACTTCAAGTCCAGTACCAACCGCGCGCCGCGCCAGCAGGTCGACGGCAAGCCGGGCGAGCGCCGCATGCTCAGGCTCGAACTGAAGGTGCTGGCCGACGTGGGCCTGCTCGGCATGCCCAACGCGGGCAAATCGACCTTTATCTCGCATGTGTCCAACGCGCGCCCGAAGGTGGCGGACTATCCGTTCACCACGCTGCATCCGAACCTGGGCGTGGTGCGCGTCGACCACGAGCAGTCGTTCGTCGTCGCCGATATTCCCGGTCTGATCGAGGGCGCGGCCGAGGGCGCGGGCCTGGGGCACCAGTTCCTGCGGCATTTGCAGCGCACCGGCCTGCTGTTGCACATCGTGGACATCGCGCCGTTCGACGAGGCGGTCGATCCGGTGGCGGAGGCGAAAGCCATCGTCAACGAGTTGAAGAAGTACGACGAAACGCTCCACGACAAGCCGCGCTGGCTGGTGCTGAACAAGCTGGACATGGTGCCGGACGAGGAGCGCGCCACGCGCGTGAAGGACTTCCTCAAGCGCTATAAGTGGAAGGGGCCGGTGTTCCATATCTCGGCGCTGACCGGCGAGGGCTGCCGCGAACTGATCTACGCGATCAAGGATCACCTGGCGGCGATCAAGGCCGAGGAGGCCGCGGCGCTGGCCGAGCCGGACATCCGACTGGACGACCGGCTGCACAACGTGGACCGCGCGGGGCAGGAAGGGCAGGAAGGACAGTAAGGCGCCGCCAGCGGCCGGCGCTCCGCTCCCCATCGGGGGCGCGGAAACAAAACAGGGCAAAGCGGCCCTCGGAGACAGGATTCTCGCCATGCAATCGGTCATCGCCCAGGCAAAACGTATCGTCGTGAAGGTTGGCTCCAGCCTCGTCACCAACGACGGCAAGGGACTCGACCACGATGCCATCGCCCGCTGGGCGGCGCAGATCGCCAAGCTGCGTGTCTCCGGCAAGGAAGTGGTGCTGGTCAGCTCCGGCGCGATCGCCGAGGGCATGCAGCGCCTGGGCTGGGCGCGCCGGCCGAAGGAAATCCACGAACTGCAGGCGGCGGCGGCCGTCGGCCAGATGGGCCTCGCGCAGGTCTATGAAAGCCAGTTCGGCCGCTACGGCATCCGCACCGCGCAGGTGTTGCTGACCCACGCCGACCTGGCCGACCGCGAGCGCTACCTGAACGCGCGTTCGACGCTGCTGACGCTGCTGACGCTGGGCGTGGTGCCGATCATCAACGAGAACGACACCGTGGTCACCGACGAAATCAAGTTCGGCGACAACGACACGCTCGGCGCGCTCGTGACCAACCTGATCGAAGGCGACGCGCTGGTGATCCTGACCGATCAGCGCGGCCTCTACACCGCCGATCCGCGCAAGGACCCCGATGCCAAGTTCGTGGACGAGGCCATGGCCGGCACCCCCGAACTGGAGGCGATGGCGGGCGGCGCGGGCACGTCGATCGGGCGCGGCGGCATGCTGACCAAGATCCTGGCGGCCAAGCGCGCCGCCAAGTCGGGCGCCCATACGGCGATCGCCTCGGGGCGTGAGCCGAACGTGCTGGAGCGTCTTGCCGCCGGCGAGGGCATCGGCACGCAGTTGCTGGCGCCGACCGGCCGCCTGACCGCGCGCAAGCAGTGGATGGCGGATCACCTGCAACTGCGCGGCCGCGTGGTGATCGATGCCGGCGCGGTCGAGAAGCTGACCGCCGGTGGCAAGTCGCTGCTGCCGATCGGCGTGATCGAGGTCCAGGGCGAGTTCGCCCGCGGCGAAGTAGTGGCCTGCGTCGACGCGGCGGGGCGCGAGGTCGCGCGCGGCATCACCAACTACTCCAGCGCGGAGGCGCGGCTGATCGCGCGCAAGCCGTCGTCGGAGATCGAGTCCGTGCTGGGTCACCTGAACGAACCCGAACTGATCCACCGGGACAACCTGGTGCTGGTCTGATCCGGCGGATAGCGGGTAGGGGCAATAAAAAAACGGCGGGTTCACCCCGCCGTTTTTCATTCTCGCGCAAGGCCGGCGTCTTGGCGGATCACCACTTCGTGTAGCGCGGCGCGTGGTAGCGGAGAAACTCCAGCATCTGGGCTGGCTTGCCCGCCACCGTGCGGCCATCGCAGAAGAAGTCGGTGGCCAGTGTCGCGCTGTAGCTGTTGCGCACCGTTGTGTCCATCCGGTGCCACAGGTTGGTGTTCTCGCTGCGGTTGAACGCCCATTCCGTGGCGCCCGCCGGCAGCGTGGCGTACAGCTTGCGCTCGAAGACGTCGCAGCGAATGCCTTCATAGTTGGTGTTGCGCGCACCGCTCTGGCTGGAAATCACCACCGTGAAGCGCACCACGTTGTCCGCACCGACAGAGAGGGACTTGCCGTCCACCGCGAAGCGCAGCGCGCCGTTGCCGGCGACCGAGAACGGGATCAGGTCGGCATCCTTGGGCGGTGGCGGCAGTGCGGCCTCCGCCTCCTTGAAGGTCTTGGGCGCGAATGGGTCGATCCAGACCGTTTCCTCTTCCGCCATTTCCTTGCCGGTGGTCTTGCAGCCGGCGAGCGTCAGGCTGGCCGCGGCGAGCAGCAGGCAGGCGGCTCGGGCGGCGGTCGGGCCGTGGCGACGGCCCAGGCCGGTGAAACTAGTCATCAGTACTCCGTTGAGTAGAGGCCGGCGCGGCCGGCTGGCAGGAATCCGCAAGGGTATCGGAAACCGGGCTGGTTTGTGTGGCCGTCGGATTGTCCCGCTCCGCGCCGGGGAGCTCGCCTTGCGCGGGCGGCTGGTGGCGCGCCGCGCCGCCGTGCCTGCCGTGGCCCACGTGCCCGCCGTATGGGTTCAACGTCGCCCGTCCGCCCCGGTGCAGGAAGCGCGACAACTCGCTCAGCGCCATCTGGTAGACATCGCGCTTGAACTCGATCACGGCCTCCAACGGCACCCAGTACTGGCTCCAGCGCCAGGCGTCGAATTCAGGGTGATCGGTGGCGCGCAACTGGATGTCGCAATCGCGCGCGGCCATGCGAAGCAGGAACCAGATTTGTTTCTGGCCCCTGTAGTGGCCGCGGATCTCGCGGCGGATGAACTTGTCCGGCACCTCATAACGCAGCCAGTCGCGCGTGCGACCGACGATCCTGACGTGCTCCGGAAGCAGGCCGACTTCTTC